>Ga0179593_1676524_pt1 | contig 20033 bp, 28 predicted proteins | sample CZODoug2_1_08_16_FD_185931 | JGI IMG/M metagenome (GOLD analysis project Ga0179593, IMG submission 185931) | Vadose zone soil fungal communities from Angelo Coast Range Reserve, California, USA - CZODoug2_1_08_16fungal (PacBio error correction) | ecosystem: Environmental > Terrestrial > Soil >...
GTGAGGAGAAAAGAATCAGAAAGCGAAAGCAAGAAGAAAAGGAAAAGAACGAACAGCAAACTCCTCCAAGCAGACAATTCGATGAGGGGGGGCCAATTGGGCCTTTTTCTCAATGCCGTCATGGCGGAAACAAAAGCTTGGGAAAGGGGGAATATCTCTAGAATGTAGAAGAGTTCCAGAAAAATCCCTCTTAGATCTTGGAAAAAAATTCAAGATTGGATGAAGCACAAGACAGGGGACTAGTAGGAGTGAGGTAAAGGGGGGGGGTTAGAAGGAAAAGTAATTTAATAAAGAGGGGCTTCACTTAAATAATTCAGCGTCCTCATACTCCCACAAGGAGACTCACCTAAGAACCAGGCCACAGATGGTAAAAATAGAAAAAAAAAAAAAGAGGGAAACTTAAGCAGACCGCCTAAGGCGAAATATTCGGAGGGACGCTGTGGATCTCTGAAACGCCACAGCGTCGGCGAACTTCTCACCCGTCTAAACGGGGATTATGGCAAGGAGGGAAAAGGCTAGGGGAAAAAAGGCATCGGAAAAGAGGAGGCAAAAGGAGAGCGCGGGGTGTAGGTTCGTCAACTAAAAAAATTGTGCACTTGGACGCGCGAGCGTCGGCGAGGTCGATGTAGGAACCAGGCAAAATTTAAAGGAGAAAAAAAGGTTATAAAGGAGAAGGGAAACCTGAAGGGGAAATCGTCGTCAAAAGGGGACTTCGCTCGGGAAAAAAATCGCCTTCGTCAATGCGGGGAGCATCGCAAGCATGCATCGCGAAGGTGAGTCTGGGGGAAAAAAGTTCAAGATGATCACGTTGTTCAGAGAAGGGGGGGAAAAAAGAAGGTTGAGAGAAAAAAAAAAAAAGGCGCAGCAGAAGGCAAGGGGGAGAATCCCCAAAAAAAAGCGGAGAGGCGACGTCGTAAGAGCCGGAAGAGGACGAAATCCTCGGCAGCCAAATTGACGCCAATCTGGAGTGGGAATTAAAATTTCCGGCATGCTCGAAAGAAAGTAAGGAGGAAAGCGCAAGAAAGGACACAAGCAAAAGGGGGAGAAAAGACATAAGAAAAAGACCCTTATCTAACCCGGAAAACAGGGCGATGATTACCAGGAAAGTATCGACTCATCTCCGGAAGCGGCAAGCCATGAGGAAAGTCACGATGAGCAGTAGGTCACCGGGTCGAAAAAAGTACGACAAAAAAGGGGGGAAAGAGCTCAGGAAAAGAAAAAATGTAGCGAAGGGAGTTTTCCGGGAAAGAAAGAGGCGTCTCCGTCGAAGGATAATCCCGATCAGCGTATCGAGGGGGTCAGCCGTAAAAAGGTCCATTAAAGATGTTAAGGGAGAAGCACAAAGAAAGAAGGCCAGGGGGGGGGGAGAAAGTGGAAACCGAAAGTGAACGCGAATAAAGGGCGCTTCAGAGAGACGACTGAAGATTTGGTCCCCGCGAAACAAAGACACGTAAGCGGCCTCGGAAGAAGGGAGGGGAACCTCTTCTAAAAGAAACAAGGGAAAAAAAAAAAAAACAAAAACACAGCAACCAAGAAGGAACCCGTCAAGCTGACGGTTAAAAAGGGGCCGACTGCAGGAAGGAATGTCATTTCACAACACGGAACCGACAGGACTCAGCAGAAAAAAGGGAAAGGGGCTCACAAAAAATAAAGGTCATAGAAGAGGACGAGGAACTAGATTGGAGGGAAAAGTAGAGGGAAAGCCAACAATGGCAACCGTCAGGGCGAGGTCTGCCCAGCAAGGAGCGAATCAAGGGTGAAACCATCAGGGAGTACACCACCGGTCCTGTGGGGAGAGTCAAAAAAAGAGGAGGACAAAAAAAAAAAGATCATTGGAGGGAGGAGAACGCTCAGAAAGAGAGACATGAAGGACTTTGATCGAGAAAGATCGCCTAAGCCGGTCCCTGAGGCAAGTGCATGCTTCCGATTCACCAGAAGCCGAAATAACGAGAGAGGACCGGGAGGGCAAAACCTCGTACCGCATCAAGGTCTTGGAAGGGTGCACATGCACGAGAGAGAGAAAAAGTCAGAAATAAGGGGGAGGGGGGGAGAAGCAAAGGAACTTCAACCAATCCAAGGAGCATGTCGGTTATTAGGGTGTGTCGCCGGCGTTGGAAGAAAACCAGAGACTACCAAAGACCACGAGGTCGGAGAAAAAATTCACAGGGAAAAAAAAACACAGAAAGATGGAGAACTGGAAAAGAGAAAGTGAGGGAGGATGGAAATTTCGGCCATATGACCTCCGGGCGTCCCAACGAAAAAGAAGCAAAAAGAAAAAACAGGGGGGGGAAAGAACCAAACACACCACGAAGGAACAAAAGGGGGAAAAAAGGAAAAAACAAAAACCGGGGGGCCCCCCATGAGGAAGGGGCAGGAATAGGAAAGAAAAAAAAAAAAAAACAAAAAAAAAAAAGACCCAGAGAAAAGGGAAAAAGAGGAAGGAAGGGGGGAAAAAGAGGGAGGAAAACGGGGACGCCAAAGAAAGGGCAAAAGGGGGCCGGAGGAGTGCTACAACAACGAATCGCCCAGCCTATACAGAAGGACCGCCAAACGAAGAAACAAATGTCACCCTTCACAACCGCGGCAGAAGCCCGTCCCACTCCAGAAAGAAAAAAAAGATAAAAAAAAAAACCCCCGCGAGCCAAGTCCCCCAAAATCAATTAATGGGGGGGAGAGATATGTAAAAAAAAGGCAAGAAAACAACCAAAGGGGAACACAATACACGGCGGAAGAAGGGTGGAAAAGAAGAAGGAAGAAAGAATACCAAAGAGACCAAAAACAAAGAAAAAGCCCAGAGAAAGGGCCCAACAAAAAGAAAGCGGAGGAGAGAAAGCAGAGAGGAAGAAAAAGGACAGGATGGGGGAGGGGGAAAAAGAAGAAGCACAAAGAAAAAGCAGGGCCCGGGAAAACCCAACAAGAATGAAAGAAAAGAAAAAAGAGATAACCGGGAAAAAAAAAAAAGAAAAGGGAAGGCCCCAAAACGGCAGCCGAAAAGGGGGATAGGAAAAAAGTAAGAGAAAACGGGGGGGAGTGCAGGAAAGAGGGGGCAGGGGAGAAGGAAGAAGGGAAGAGGGGGGCCCAAAAGGGCCAGAAAAAACAAAACGGAAAAAGAGCCGGGAAAAAAAACCAACTAAGAGCAAATAAAAAAAACAACCCGAAAAAAAAATACCCACATGAAAGAACGTAGGGGAAAAACAAAAGGAGGGAGAAAAAGGGGGACGAAGAGAAAACCAGGAGAAAAGAAAGGCCGGCACACAGACGAGAGAAAAAAAATGAGGAATCGAAGAAAGAACACAATAGCAAATAAGGCTGCTCCGGAAAAGGGGGAACAAGGGAGCAAGGGGGAAGCCCAAGTTCAAAAAGAAAGGGGTAGAAAAGCGGGATAAAAAAAAAAAAAAAAGGAAGGAAAAAAAGAAGAAAAGGGAAAGAAAAAGAAGAAAGGGGGAAGGAACGGAGGCGAACCCCGGCCCGAAAAAAAACAAAAGAAAAAGACAAGAGGGGACCAGAGGAGAAAAAAAAGAGAAAAAAAATAGGGACCACAAACCCCGACAAACAAACCCGGAAAAGATAAAAATAAAAAAAAAAAAACCAAGAATGAAGTAAGAAAAGGCAACAAAGAAAAAAGCACAATGGGAAGAAAACCAGGCCCGAGAAAAAAGGAGGAGAAAGGTGAAGATGGGGAAATAGAGAAGAGAAAAAGGTGGCACCCGACAAAAAACTAAAGAAAGAAGGGAGCCAAAACAGAGGCGGAAAAAAACAACCACCGGGGGAGACCCGCGGAAAGAGGGGGATCAGAAAGAAAAAGAAGCAAGGAAAAGAAAGAGGTGAAAAACGAAAGGGCACCAGCGAGAGGGGAAAAAACCAGGAAAAAAAAAGAGGAAAAAAAAAGGGGGAAGGGAAGGCGGAAAGAAACAAGGGGAAAACGGAAGGGGGAAGCACAAACAAAAGAAAAAAAGCACCAACCGCAAAAAAAAAAAAAGAAGAGCAAAAAGAAAAATAAGCAGGGAGAACAAGAAGAACAGAGGAAGCCAGAACAGAACCTCCACCAGGGAAAAAACACAAATGAGGCAAACGAACCAAAAGGCCCCCAAGAAGCACCCGGACGGCCAAGAGCGGCAAAAAGGAAAAGGAAAAAGAAAGGAATCATAAAAAAAAAGAGGGGGGGGCAAAGGACCGCCAGCGGATAGTAGGACACACAGAAAGGGGGGGGGGGAAAAGGAAGGAAAACCGAAAAAAGAGGAGAAAAAAAACAAGAGAGCCGGGGCCGGGGGGAGAAAGAGAAGGGAAGGGGGAGGGGGGAAAGAATGGGGGGGGGAAAAAAGGGGAAAACCTGGCGAGCGAGAATCCAAGAGAAAAAACGTGCCTACGGCCTCAAGAGAGCAAAAACAGGGAAAAATGGGCTTCTAAAAGAGGACGCTTTACCAGAAAGAAGTGTCGGCTGCTGGGAAAGAAGGCAACCGAGGGGGGATCAGCCAGCAAAGACCCCTACATGGCGCGCGAAAAAAGAAAAAAAAAAAAGCACAAGGTGAAAAAAAAGCATGAGACTAAAGGGGAAAAGAGAGAGAAAGACTTAGAAGGCCCAACGAAAAGACGAAGTAGGGACGCCACCACGGTCTGGAAACGATTGAAGAAAAAAGGGAAGGACCCAAGAGCAGCCAAGATCTATTCGACTCGCGCAAGGAGAAATCGAAAAAAAAAAAAGGAAAAGAGGGAGAAAAAGAGAGGGGAGGTCAAGGAGAGAGGGAGAAGCCGAAAAGTGGCCCTTTTTCCGAGGGACTCGAGCGGGACAAATACCAATTGGTTTTCGTCCGCAGTCGGCGACGAAAGGTGGAAGGGAAGTAAGAAAGAGGGATAGATCGAAAAAAAGAAAAAAGGGGAGTAGAAACTGTGAGTAAGGATGCGCTCCTTCGACGCGCCCATTTCGTGGGGAAGCTGAGGGAGGCAACCGTGAGAATGCGGCCCCAGAAGCAGGGGAAGGATCCAAGGGAGAAGGGAAATAACATAACGTAAGAAAGATCGAGAAAAAGAAGTCGAAGGTGAGGAATGATGCCGACTCGCGATGTCGCCAGGGACGGCGAGATCGAACTAAAGCGAACACAATCAAAAAAAAAATAAAAAGGAAAGGTTCGAAATCGGGGTGCGGGTAGGACGGGCTTCGATTAACGAGGAGGGTAGGCGTTGCCATGAGCGGGGTCGCAAATCTCCAAAAAAAAAAACACAAAAGGAAGTTGAAGGAAAAGGGTTTTATCGGGAAGGAATCAGCAAGGACGTGGGAAGACGCCGGCGCCGAAAACAGTCCGTCTGGACATCCTTGTGCAGCGGAGCATGTCACCTTGAAGAAAGTAGTGAAGAAAAATTAGGAAAAAGCGCTTGCGTGAAAAAATCGACGAGAGGAGCAGGAACGACGAACACGGGAGAGTGTACTGGAGGGAAGGAGAAACTCTGCCGAGAATGAAGATCAAAAGAAGAAACGTCAAAGGAAGGAAAAACCTGAGGAAATCGAGGAAAAAGTCACACAGACACAAAAAAAAGGGTTTGATAAGGAAAAAAAGGGGAGAGGGATCAGAAGGAGATGATTGACCTCGCGCAAGGGGGACGGTTGCCATGTGGAAGCAAAAAGTTTCAATTTCATTATAGAGAAAAAAAAGAAGACCTAAGAACACAAAGGCGAAAAAACGAAAAAAAAGGGCCGTGGACAGCGTTATTGAAACTTCTGGTTGGCGTTGCAATGAAACGAGCCAGGTAAGTCCTAAACCAAGATAACTCAGAGGGAGAAAACTTGAGGGGGAGAAGAAAGTTCACAAAAATAAAACCGGGTGGGGGCCTGAGAAAAATGACTCCCTTTTACCTGGAAACTTGTCGTCGCCAGGGGAAGAAATCGCATGGAAGGCTTGCGATTTATAAGCAGCCCCTCGATATTCCGAAAGAAAAAGATAGAAACCTGTGGGGAAGGAGAAAAGGGGAATCTTCGCAAGAAGAAACAATCAAGCCCTACATTAAAAAATGAGAGGGAGAACCAGCGAGAAAAGAATCTAAAACTGGGATTAAAAAATGGAAAGGGCCAGGAGTCCTAAGAAAGAAAGCCCAAGGACAAAAAAATTCTATAACCCGCGTTGTCGTCCGCATGTTGAATACCCTAAGGGACATAAAGAAGAGGAGGAAGGGCCTCGGGAAAAAAGGAAGAAAAAGGAAAAGATCAGGAAGGGGATATCGCCTTGGGGGGTTTTGTAGGATCAGGTCAGAGTGCTATCATGTCCGAAAGCAAAAAGGTGAGTCCATCTCGCATAGGAGAAGAAAATAAGCTGTTGTTAAAGAAAGAATGGGAGAAGAAATATTGGGAAAGGAAAGTGGCGGCAGAGGATTTAGGTATCCGCTCGGGTAAGACGTCGCAGCGCCAGCCTTGAAAGAGGGGGGCGACCACAAAGCGAAAATCTCTGGAGACGTCTTACTGCGAGATCGAAAAAAAATATAAATGCATCGAACAAAAAAAAAAAGTAGAGCTATGAAAAGGGGGAGATGTCTTCACGTTGACGAAGGCGAGTACGGACGAGCGAAGGGGTGCTCGAATCTTAAAGTCGCGGGTTAAGAAACCAGCTTTTTTCATAACCTTTACGAAGGAATGGAAAGAAAAGAATAAAAATCAGGAAAAGAAGGTCGAAAAAACAGCGAAGGGTCGAAGGGACGCCAAGCGCCATCGGGAGGAAACGCACCGCTAATCGCAAGGGTAGCCGGTACAAAAAAAAAGGTCGTGGGAAAAGGAAATAAAGGAAAAAAGCAAAAAAAGAGGAAACCGGGAGAGTTCGCAAAGCCCGGTGGGAATTAGAGTAACACCGGACGAGCGTCAAACTTCGCCGCAGAGGGGGAAGATAGAGAATCTAGCGGGAAAGGGAAGTGCAGGCGAAGGTAAACTGACAGCCGCACATCTGCACATGCCTGTGCTTCTGAGGTGAACTGTGGGAGGCTATGCAGGGGAAAGAGGTTAAGCAAGGAAGAAAAAAAAACCTTCAAAGAAAAGCAAAGAAAGGGAAAGGAACGTCAGAACGACTTTGCCCGGGGAGAGGCAAAATCCACATCTAAGGGGGGCCCAAGAGATGGAGTGAGGAACTCGTTACCGATTTCCGGCTAGAAAAAAGGGGGGGCGAAAGAGGGAAAAAAAAATTAAAGAAAGACCCTTCCAAGGAAAGGACAAGAAGCAAAAGAGAGTAACCCTCTACAAACGCCTTGATCTTGCGAGGGGGACTTTAAGTTCGATCAGATCCTGCGACCACGAAATCTCGGAAGAGAGAAAAAATTAAGAATAAAAGAGAAAGGCAAGAAGGGCGACATCATGTAGGGAAATCCTCCATCGAAGCGGGAGATCTGAAGGACAACAACACAAAAGAGGAGAAACGATAGAGGTGAAGGGGAGAGTTCGAAAAGAAGTTGAAGAAGGGAAGGAGAATCTGCATCGAGAAGCAAAAACGATAAAAATCGGACGATACAGCCTGATCTGATCCACGCTCCAATCAAGTTCGGCAAGGGAGGGGGAGACATGAGGGAGGGAAAAAAGAAAGGAATAGGGAGGCCAAATGGAAAAGGGACAGTCGTGGGAAAAGGGCAAAAAAAATAGAAAGCGGAACGAGGAAACGATTGCCTATGCATCCACGTCTTAGAAAAAGGGAAGGGGAAATTAAGAGATGTGTATGGACATTCACGTCCGGGCATTACAAAGGAGGAAAAAAAAGGTCGGGAGGGAAGAAGAGGAATGGAGAGGTGAAAAAAAAAAAGAACTGAAAATCGAAAGCAACCCGGGCATGAGAACAAGGCGAAGAAGAAACAATGAAATCAATGGATCAACGCGTCGAGGCTCCAGCAGCGGGGGGACGAGGCAGGGGAAGCGGGTGGGGAAAAGAAAAGGAAAAGGGGAGGATCTCGAATATCGACACGGGCGGCGGCGAACTCCGAGAAAGCGCGCCGTGCTGAGAGAAAACCGCAAAGATCAGTGGAGTTCTGAAAGAGTGTACCGGATCGCTGCATTGTTAGGTTCAAGAAAAATTGGAGACAAAAGAATTGGAAAAAGATGTAAAGGGAAAGAGGGGGATCTCTGCGTCCGTCAAGAGGTTAAGGACAGCACCCGCACATAAATAGAAGCGAATCGTCGTCAGCGGGGGTCTTCGCTCGTCGTCAACGAAGAAGAACATCGAAAGAAAAATTTGGGGGAGTAGACGCTGCAGGGGGGTTCTATTCGGCGAGGTCAGGTGATGTCTCAGGGTCAAGACGCGAAGGAGAGCAACCGCTGGTGGGTAAGCCCCGACGACAAAGAAAAGAGACTTCTGGAAAGAAGGCCTAAAAAAGGAAAGAAAGGCCGGAAAGAAAGAGGGGAGAGTGACGGAAGCGATGCTCGCAACAACGCTTATACTGCGCGCAGAAGGAAGAGGAGATGACACGAACCCGCATAAGTGCGACAGGAAGATCGCAAGCAGACCTCTACACGAAAAAAAGACCAAGGACGAAGAGCCGAGAAGAGAAATCACGATGGGAAAAAAGCAACAAGGGGGAAGCAGGAGAAACAACGGACGCGGCGGAGTCTCATGCGAAGGGAAAATGGCTTGACGATGGTTTTTCACGAAGACTGGAAAAGGGAATCCGAAAAAAAAAAAAACGTCCGGGAAAGAAAAAAGCAAAGGGCGAAGCTGGGCTGGGTACGTCCCTCTACTGAGAGGACCCGACAGATTAAGAGGAAAAAAATCGGAAAGAACTAGGGCAAGGAGGCCAAAGGGGGGGAAAGCTAGGATGGAAAAAAAGGGATGAAAGTGGGGGTTCAACCTCGCCTGCCGAACTGGATAGGTCACGGCGCAAAAGGGGAAAAGAAGAACGGCAAGGAGGATAAGCCACACTGGTTTGCCAACAGGCAAAAAAGGGGAAGATTCCCTTAAAGCTGAAAGGAGAAGGAGGTTTCTGAGGAAGGGGGTCAAGAAAACAAACAGGAAGAAAAAAGAAGGTCAAAGCGCCGGCGGAGAAGGGGAAGGTCGATTACATCTTCAAACATTCTCAATGACCATAAATTAGAAAGACCAAAATGAAAAAACCGTCGTGAAAGAAAAAAATCCCAGGGGAGAAGAAAAAAAAAATGGGGACGAAGAGGATGAAACACCAAAAAAGAAGTGTGAGTCTACGTGTCTATTTACCGTAGAACCGGGTCATCCGATCAGGAGTTCACCGGACCGAGAGCACTGGAAAAAAAATGGAAAAGGAAGAAAACGCAAAGAAGGTAAAGGGGGGGGAAAAAAAGGAATTCGGACTAAAGTAACTCCTAATCGCGACCTACACCGATCAGTGCGGCCGAGATTAAATCGGGAAAAGGCGGAGAATTTGCTTGGAAGCCCATAGAAAAAAAGGACAAGAAGGGGGAACGGACCTTTTCGCCGGCGTCCGGCAAACCGTGCTGAATAAAAGCAGGAACTTAGAGAGGAAAGATTCGAAGCGGTTGAAAAAGGAGTGGGGGAGAGAAAAACACGCGCAAGTCAACCGACATAGAAAGAGTTTCATCGAAGACGAAATGTCAACGCCGACCCGCACAAGCCAATATCGTAAATCGTCAATCGAATTAGCGCATTGGTGCAGGAGAATAAGCTCCCGGGAAAAAAGGGAACCTCACAGGGGGAAAAGGAATGTTTCGCGGGAAAAAAAAAGAAAAGAGGTCCAAAATTCGGAACAAGAAGGGACTTTAAAAAAACTCAGGGAAGACTTGAAAAAACGCATTAAATAAAGGGGGGAAGACGACTCTTTCCACATATCATTTCGGGATGGACAGAGAATCATCAAACCACGCACAAAAGGGTGTAGTGTCTTTGAGGGGAAGGGAAAGAAGGACAAAACATTAAGAAAAGAACGTTCAACGGAAAAAAGCGTTGAAAAAAGGTGAGGAAAAGTGCATTTAAAGAGTAGATCAAGATCGATTCGAAAGAAGCATTCTGGAGAAGCGAATCTCTGATCAAAAAACAAAAGAGAAGGAGGAAGGGAGGGGAAGCAACATGCAAGAAGGAGGCGGATAAAAAAAAAAAGCCCTTGAGGAATCAAGACCAGGGGCAGTAAAAGAGGAGCGAACGGGGCTGTTTGCTCCTTATCGATCGTCTGCCGGCAATTAGATAAGCAGACACAGATGGGATGTGAACACTATGTTCTTGTTGATGGAAAAGCTCCGGAAGATCGACAAGGGAAAAAAAACGGGGAAGGAAAAAGGAAAGCATCTCCTAAATAGGAGACCTGCCTTGGTAAACGGAGGTTGTCGACGAAGACACACTTCCTGGCCCAGATACTAATGGAAAGGGGGGAGGTAAAAGGAGAAAAAAAAATACTGGGAGAAAAAAAACGGCTGGTAGGAAAGAAAAGACGTCATAAGGTGACGTGACGAATCGTTATTGGTGCGGGGATGCCGGTTACAAAGGGGTTCGAGAAACTAGTGGCAGGGAGGTCTTGAAGCGCGGGAAAAAAAAACAACAGCCGGAGAAAAGGAAGAACCGCCAAAGGGAGAGAATGTGGGGAAAAAGGGAAGGAGAAAAGCAAAGGGGATTGGCCTACTCCTGCGGGGGGAACGAACAGGCCCATCTTCTACTTTGGCATGGTCTGTGAAAGAAGGGAAACCGTGGGGAAGGAAGTTCCAGAAAAAAAAAAAATGTAAGGGAAGAGGAAATCGGAAGCCTTCCTCCTCAGGACCAGGCTTCTGGGGAGTCGCTCGCCGATCACATTCATATGCAAAGGTATGAGCGCGGACGTCTCCTACCAGGGGAAGGGCTGCCGGGAAGAAAAAGATAAAAAAAACAAAGGAAAATCTTTGAGAAGACATCGCTATTTTGCGACCGTGGAATTCGAAAAATACAAAAAAGATGGAAAAGCTACACCAGAAGTTGGTCCGTAGGGAAGGAGCATGGCGGTGAGTCATGAGAACAAACGACTAGGCTCCTATGAAGGCGGGATGCGCATCAGGGGTCTGGGGGCTTGTGTGTCGCAAAGGAAAAGTGCAATCAAAGAAAAATTCCAGAAAGGGGAAAAAAGGGAAACGTAGGGAGAAAAGGAAGAATTGGTGAGAAGATACTGGCAACGTGTGGGCTTCTTAAGTCCGAGGGGAAGCCTTGAATTGGGCTTGTCGGAGAGGGGACCAGGGAGGGAAATTCGGGAAAAAAGAAAAAAGAAAAAAGACCTCTGTATTCAAAAAGTTATCGCGTCATTGGCGCTGGTTCAAAAAAACCAAAAAAGATTTGCAATAGAGAGTTCTCAAGAAAGAAAAAGCTCTGTTGAGGAGACCGAGCCGCGAGTTCGAGGGGAAAAAACGAGCAAGCCACGACGCCTTCGAAGAAAACGAGCGTCCGTTTGCGTCCTCCAGTGATGGGGAATAACATTGGGGGGACATCGGCCAAGTCAATCCGACTGCAAGGAGGGGAGAGAGAAGGAAAAAATGAAAAAGAAAGAGCGGGAACGGTGGAAGAGAAGGTGTGCTAATTGCTAATCAGGCGAAATTGCGTTTGGAGTGGTCGAGGTCAGTCCTGCTCCGCATAGAAAAGAAGGGCGCTCATCGCAACGCCAATAAGAAGCTAGAAAAGGGGGGGTGAGGAAGATTTAACAGAATCGTATAAATAGACAGAGGAGCTTTCGTATGGGGCTTCCAAAAAAAATAATGATCTGCATGAGTAGGTCTTATAAGGTGAAAGCAAAAATGGAGCTCGTAAGAAGGACTTGCTAAAAAACAAATAGGAAGAATGATCTTGCTGCAATATTCAGCATGAATAATGGAGGGGGGTTACAGGAACGAGCGAATGAGGGTTCTCGACGATCTTGCTTATACGAATGAGGGAGCAGCTGTGGTCATAACCTTTGGCAAAACATAAGGAATAAAGAAAAAGTTGTCAATGGGAGCTTCAGGAGAACGAGAGATTGGAACGACAAAAAGCCGTCTCTCTCCGGTCACATACCAGCAGAAGGAGACACCAGGATGAGGGGCCGTGTTCCGGAAGCATCACCGTCGCCGAAACCAAAAAGGAGAAGCCAGACAAAGAAAGAGTCGATATAGGAAAAGGACTTGAGAGAATCATATTGAAGAAAAAAGTCCTCGCAAGGCGTTCTGCTAAAAGGAAACGAATTTCTCGCCGCAAAGGAAAAGGAAAGGGTTGGATCAGACAGGCGATGAAGAAATGGGATTTCAGTGAAATTCCTTAAATCCACCCAGGCGATCCGATAGTACCCGCAAACCTCGCATTCGAAAAAAAATTGTGGCCAGAAAGGGGGGATTTGGACCAAAAAAAAAGGGTGAATAGGAAAGAGGAAAGAGTTGGCCCACAAACCCCTTTCTATGAAAGTGCGCAGTCGTGTAACCGAGTAAAATAGACAAAGGAAGGTGGGTTCAGCAAAACCTGGCGTACAAAAGAAGGAAAAAAAAAGAAAAAAAAAAAAATGTTCGAAAAACAGAGTGAACGGCGGATATATGGAGGGGATCACTCTACAATTCTGAGGAGAGCAGTGACAAATTAAACGTCAGACTCGCGATAAAAAAGGAGAAGGACACACAAAAAAAGAAAAAAGATAGGAAAGGGGAAAGGATGTTGAAAGCAAGGACAAGCTGTCTATAACAAAATACTATCCGCGAGCAGCGTAGAAGCTGACGACCGCTAACGTACATCATAAACAAAGGGAAAAGGTCTAGGTTAAAAAGAGATAAGAAAAGAATCAAGGGTCCCGACTGCGCAAGACGAACTCGGACGAGGTTCTATGCATCCACGTCTGGAGTGGAAATTTCAAGATGTGATAGCGGCCAAACGAAACCAGGCCGGGCAGACTAAAGAGAAGAGTCGGCGTAAGAGGAAAAGGAAAGATAGAAAAAGGAAAAGACTGAGACATGCGCTTCGAGGGCCTCCCCAATGGCAATCAAAAGCCATAGAAAGGGGCTGCAAGGAAAAAAAAAAAAAAAGTCCGAGAAAGAACAATAAAGAATGAAGCTTTAAGATCTCCCCCGCGGATGCGAACCAACAGCGCTCCGTAAAAGCTGGGCCTTACTAAATAAAGAAAAGAATGGGTAGACGAGACGAGGTGCGTTCAACTCCTACGGGGCGCTTTGGCACCAAAAATTAGGAGCTGCGCTGTGCTTATTAAAACAAAAGAGTCTCGTCAAGGACAAAAAAGGGGAGTTTTAGTGAAGGGAAAAAAAAAAAGCACCTTAAAAAAAAGGGAAAGAGGGAGAACACATGCTAGGTCCGTCAAAATGTCGTCACCTGACACATCAAAAGGATAAGCGACGGATTTGATAAGGCAAAGGGGGGGGAGAGGCCTGCACGGTGAACTTCAAGGAGAGCCCTAAAAGGGAATCAGGAAGAGGGGGTGGAAAAAAAAGAAGCAAAGGCTGGAGCGAGTCGTTACTATACGATCAAAGGGAAGAGGAGAAAGCCACGCTCGGCAGCCTGTTTCGCGCAATCGGGGCGTGACAAAGATTTACGCGCTTAGGACAAAGCACGTTCTAAAAAGGAAAAGAAAAGGAAAAAGAATGAAAAGGTCGCAAGCATACCTGAGATACCAAGAACCCTCCAGGCACCAGAGCTTCGAATCAAAGGGCGAAGAGCAAGATAGCAGTCAATGTCATAGAAGAGACAGAAGCAGCAGAAAAAGGGTTTTGGAAGGGGGGGCGAGGGGGTTTGGGGAAGGACCTCGAGGGCGTCGCCGGCGACGGAATCAAGTATCATCTTTTCGCGCTGGCGGTCCCCGCGGGCCCAGGCCGATTCAGGATTGACGAAGAAGAAACTTCGTAGGGGAAAGGAGGCTGACAGAAGGAAAAAAGGAGGGGGCTTCAAAAGGAGACGGGGAAAGGAAGGGATGTCAACTCGTCAACGTACAATGACAGTGGCGGATAGGATAAGCCACCACGGCCAAGTATTCCAGGCAAAAAAGTCAAAAGTACCCCAAAGCTTACTTTTCTATTTTCGTTGAGGAAGGTTGAAACCCAGAAAAAAAGGAAGACATCAAAAAGAGAAAACCTTCGTAAAAGGAACAGTTTCGCAGGACAAGGCCGCCTGAGCAAGGAAAAGGGAAACGACCAACAATGGAACCGTCTGTTCTGGTACGCAAGAAAAAAGAACGAACCAGGTGCAAAGGAAGGTTGACAAAAGGGGAAAAAAAAAAGGCTCTAGGGGGCCCCGAGCGGGTGACCGGGAGGAGCCGAACTCTCGGCGCATAAAAGTTGATCGTCTATCCGATCTAAGACCGTCCCGATGCGGAAAAAGGCATGCTCAGGGAAAAAAAAAGCCTAGGCAGGAATAAAAAACGATAGTCGACAGATCTTAGCCCGTCACCGTCATCAAAGGCGGAAAATACCCTGCTGCGAAATTCCAAGGGAGAAAAGGTCGGAAAGGGGCTGAAAAAAGGAAGGGAGGAGGACAAGAAAACTGGCTTAATTAGACTGATCAACAACGTCGCCAAATGGGCGGTTATTCGGTGGGAGAATGTGTGTCGAGCCTCCCTCTAATCAAAGAGAAAAGGTTCGAAAAAAAAAAGGCAATTTCATAGAATCCCGGGAAAAAATAGGGTGCGGGGTTCGGAAGTATTAACCGCAGGGAGCATCTCCCTCTTCTTCAAGAACAGAATCACCGTCGCCGAGCTTTCAAACGATCAGGGCAATTGATGTTCAAGAAGGGGAAACCCTTAGAAGAAGGATGAATAAGGCGCAAAGGGCCGAATTCCAGCCAAAAAAAATCGATCATCCGACTCTTGCCAAAAAAGGGCGAGCTGGTCAGGAGCGCAGCACAGGGACAAAACGCACGATCTATCACGGAGACGTTTCGCAGAAGGGACTCACCGGAAAAGAATTGAAGAAAAAAAAAGGAACGAAGCTTAAGGGGGAATTACCCCGCGGGAAAACGGCGAGTTCGACCTCGAGTTCTGTCTCAAGGAGGGGGATCAATCAACACAACAACGTGATATTACAATAGAGAAGAAGAGGAGGAACAAAATCGCTGATGTCGGATCTTATCGGAAAAAGAGAACTTTTAAAAAAGGATAAAGTGGGCGGGGGGTGGAGACGAAGAAGGGGCGTGGCTCCGGAAAAGTCGGTCAGCCTGCACGTATCGAACATAAACGAGGTGATCTGAACCTGGGTGGAGGGGAAAGTTTTGAGGAAGAGCCTTCAAAAAAAAGGTTAGGGGGGGAGTCGGCTGAGAAAAAAGCAGAGATGACGTCCAAGGGAACGGAAGACACGTCGGATCGTGGAAGCGGAAAATGGGTTTAATCGAAAAACTTCCTAAAAAAAAAAATAGGCTACTGTTATAAAGGGGAGAGAAGAGGGGCGGGCGGGGAGCATGATTCTAGACAGCTGTCCTAAAATCGCGCCCCTTTCGATTGGGGCGTTCTAAAGAGGGGGGCGGGTCCGGGACTTAAAAAGAAATGGAAATCTTGGGGACTGGCAATGAAAATCTGGTGCGCTAAAAGCCAACGCCGGAGAAAAACGAAGAACCGCCTGAACCTGGGAGGCGAACGTGAAGTAGGTTCCAAGGGGGAAAGTCACACTGGAGAAAAAAAGGGTACGTACGGCCAGAATAACAGGCCAGCTTTCGCAGGGGGGGCTCCAGCAAAGAAAAGGAAGAAAAAGGGAAGCCTCAAAAAGAGAAGGACTGGCAAGGAAGCGTTAAAGGAATTCCTTCCTTTCCTCCTCAAAAGGCTTCGTCGATCAGGAGACCGGTAATAACAGGATGATGCGTCCGAAAACGTGCCGCTCCCAGAAAAAAATGAAAAAAGGATCTGGTCACGAAAAAAAAAGCCGAAGAAAAAGACGAAAACTAGGTGTGTCCATCGCGATGAAAGCAAATTTGATTCGACGAATGATGTTAGTGGCAGTAGGCACCAGAACTAAGAAGTTGTTCGAAAAAAAAAAGATTGGGGGAGCTTCTAGGATAAAGAGGGAGACGACTGCGGGAAAAGCGTGATGCGAAGAGGGTGGGGGGGGAGCCTGGGAAAAAAACTCTCTCCTTGAATCAAGAAAAGTAACGTAACTTGACGTTAATGTTGCAAATTAAAGAGGAGTTGGAAGGATGCTTCAGAAAAAGAAAAAAAATTGTCCGTGGAGAACCTAAATCTTCAAAAGGCGGCGCGAGTTGAAAGCCGGAAATCGGGAGGCAGCAAGACCTCAAGGAGGAAAGTTCCTGGCAAAGGGAAAGGGATTCTGAAAAAAAAAGCAAGAAGTACAAAGAACGAACAAAACAGAAAGAACAGCGGCTCGGATTAGCCAGCCTTCTCCCTAAGTCTTCGGAAAGGGTCTTCAGAAAAAACGCCGAAAAGAACCGCAGGAAAAGAAATGCAGAAAGGAGGGGGAAAATTGGAAAAAACGAAAAGAAAAGAAAAAAAAAAAAAGAGGAAAAAAAAAAAAGCCTCGAGGGGGACATCTGCGTCCTGTCTCTGATAGCAGCTCCTTGTTAATCATCGCCTGTCGGGGGTGTAGATCAGGGGCTGCATTAGGCTAAATGTCGCCAGTGCCTTGGCAAGGGGGAGGGGAAAGAACTGGAAAAAAAAAACCCCCTGAAAGAGAAGTAGAAGAAAGGGGTTCGAGCAGATCGCGGGAAAGAAAGAAAAGAGGGCGCAGGAGGCTGCCGGGATTTCTTCGAGGTGGGACCGCTCGTATGACGATAAATATAGAACAAAGAAGCGGCTTAGGTGGGAGAACAAAAATTCTTACTTGACGCAGCGAGAGAAAGAAGGGGTTCAACACGTGCAAAAGACAACTAACCAGCCCGACAAAAGGACGCGAAAATTATCGGGAGGATGTCTTCCGCATTGACGAAGGGGCCGTACTCGAGCGGAGAGAGAAGGGAAAACTCTAAGAGAGAGAAAAAAGTCGGAAGACGAGAAGGAAAAGGATCTTTGCAAGTATCAGCGAATCGGGAGAGAGGAAACCATCTCACAATCTGAGGTATGGGACGCACCGCGAAGAAGCCAAAGGAGGAAGGGCAGAGGCAAGGAAGAGAAGTTGCCGGTTGAGAACTAAATAAAAAATGCGCCGCCTAAAAAAGGGAGATATGAGATCAACCAGTGGGCCTGCATTGTCAAAGAGGGGGCATGCGCGGCAATCGGGGGGACGTGGATTCGCGCAAACGGGGAGAGGTACGCCAAAAAAAGAAGGCCTGCTCAGGGAGGCGCCGTGGGAGGGATGCAGAAAGCGATTTCTTTATTTAAGGACCATTTCTGAACTTCAAAAACCCAAAAGGATCCATCAAAACGACCGAAAAAGCGAAAAAAAAAGCATTCAAGTGAAGAAAAAAAAGGAAAAGGAGGGGGATTTTAAAAAGTAAGAAAGGGGTGGAAGAAAAGAGTGACCAGTTCCGGTCTATTTTGTTGCGCAATTCAGTAACCACTTGAGCGATACGACCCGAGGAAGTCCTAAAATAAAAAAGAAAGTCATGAGAAAGGAAGGGACCGCAGAAGGGGGTTCAGAAAAGAGCGGATGGCGAAAGGGTGGAGGATCTCGACATGGATTAGCGCGCAGGCAGTGAAAAAAAAGTAATCCTCGAACTAGCGATCTCATCGACAGACAAAAAGATTAAAGAAAAAAGGAGGTAAGAAAAGAAAAAGAAATCCGAGAAAGGGTCGGGTCCTCATACTATCAAAACAGAAGCGTCTGGCGAAAAGGTCCCGGAGGGGACCAAGAGAAGTCGCGTAGAGGTTTTACGCAGGAAAGTATGGGCAAGGGGAATAAGGACAGGAGGAAATCGAAAAGAGGAAAGGTTAAAGGAGGACAAATCGGGAGGTCCTCATTCATCACGGCTAGAGCGTGTGCCAAAATTCAAGGTGGATGCCCGGCACAATGCCTAGACATGAGAAGGAGAGTTTGCGGTCGGAGGAGGATGATCGGAGAAGAAAAAAGCAGAAAAAAAGAAAAGACAAAAAAACTTTTTAAGGCGATCCTCCACAAAGAGCGAGGGAGATAAACAAGTGAGAAGAGGTCACGCTGTTGAAGCTCCAGCGCGGAAAGCCGGGGATAATAGGGAGTAGATAGGGAACTAAAAGAAGCTCGCCGGTGCTGGGTCCTGGAAAACGATCAGGTGATCTGCTGATTGTCGGACCGGATCGCCAGAAAGGTAGGGAAGAAAAACTCAGGGGAAGGCTAGGAGAAAAAGAACGGACTGGCCGCTGATTAAGAGGGGAAAAGATTTAACATTCAGCGGAGGCCGCAAAGTGAGGAAAAAGCGCCGCACCGGCGAGAGCAGATCGCAGCAACAGCAGTCTTCGATCGGTCAAAACTCGAACTTAAGCAGGGAGGAAAGAATCTCCAGAGAAAAAAAAAAATTGAGAGGAAGAATACTTACGGAAAGGTCGGGAAGGAAAATTCTGTGAGGAGACATGTCCCTACCAAGCGACAGCAGATCATTCCGCTGTGAAGCCCCCCGACGCCAAGGCTGGCGCTGCGAATCTTAACGAATACTACCTTAATAGGGGGAAGAGAGATTCAGCCGGGAAAAAAAAGAAGCTTGGCAAAGAAAAAAAGGAAAAAAAAACAACGGGGTGACTACGAGGCAGAAGATTAGGCGAGAAAGACACGCACCCGCGGAGACGGAATGATTTCGCAAAAACAACTTAAAGGAACAACCGAACACAGGCGAGATGACCAAGCAGCTAGAGAAATCATCAAGAGGGGGGAAAGAAAAAAAAGAAACAAAAGGAAAACAATGGGTAGCTACATCAGGAGACCAACGACGCGAAGCTCTAAGGCTGCTTCCTTGGGATTCGGGGGTGGAAAACGAAGGAACTCGCAAAAAGGGTCCATCATCCAACAGCAAAAGAACTGGGAGGGAAAAAAAAACTGAGAGAAGGACTGAATTGAGAAAAGAAGACGGAGGCGATCCCAGGACACAAAAAAAAAAGGGTGACCTGCGATGTCACGTGAATAACTAGGGCGTCTTCAACCAAACGCAATCGTGAATAAGTTCGGAACGCTGCAGACAAGACAGGGGTAAGAAAGGCCGAAAAGACCGTGGGCCAAGGAAAAAAAAATCAATCAAGAGGGAAGGGATTCAAAGGTCAATGGCTACCAACCGCCAACACCATACCGTCCGAGAAAGCATTCCATCTTCGCCGTCGGCCTACTCATTTAATTAAACAAGGCCCTGGGCGAGGAAAAAGGAAAAAAAAAAAAATAACACCATTGAGAACAATGCCATGAAACTAACACAAGAACCGGCTGTTCCTCAGAGGTACACATCATAAGAAGAAGGAAAAGGGCAAACGGGAAAAACCACCGAGAAGGGACAGGAAGTGACCGAAAGGGGCATGAAAGAATGGGGAAGGAGGCTCCTTCAAAGGAGAGAACGCAGAATAATCGCGAGCCGATCGACGAAGCCGGAGCCCTTAGCGGAAGGATTCGTCAAGAGGAAAAGAATCTCCGACAGAAAACATTCGACCGGTAAGGGAAAAGGTCACCGGAAAAGGGGGTTACAAGAAGGGGGTGACAAGGCAAGATCAGGGAGGAAACGGAGACGGAAAGACCTTTCTGGAAAGGTGAACTGAGCAACAAGTCGGCCAAGGAAAGCATTGCGTTTAGGACAGTGTTCGCCGAAGAAGGCAAACAAAAAAAGACACGAAGTCAAGACAAAGAAGACAAATCCCGAGAGAAAAGTCAAATCGAATTCGCTAGGTTCGGCCCCCCCAGAAGAACGAGCAAAGGAGAGCTCCCGAAGGAAAAAAACACGAAACGTCGAAAAAAGGGGGGGGGTGAAAAGAAAGAGGGTGAAAGAAGATGCCGCTTTACAAGGAAGTCTCCGTAATTTCCAAGCTGCGGGCCGCATTCCCTAACGAAGTGTGGGGGGTCAGCTAGAGCTTTGCACCGCATGGGATCGGGGCAGGAGCGCAAAACACAAAGAAGGAAGAAAAAGGTGAGGGAGATCAAACTTGCCAGAAAGTGACCGATCGCGCCCGACCCGGGAGCGCAGCTGCACGCCACAAAGAGGGACTGTCCAGCGAAAGATTTCGGAAAGGTTGAAGCAGATTACAGCGGTCGAGAGCTCAGATAGCTGCGCATGCGGAAAAAAAAA
>Ga0179593_1274791_pt1 | contig 20030 bp, 24 predicted proteins | sample CZODoug2_1_08_16_FD_185931 | JGI IMG/M metagenome (GOLD analysis project Ga0179593, IMG submission 185931) | Vadose zone soil fungal communities from Angelo Coast Range Reserve, California, USA - CZODoug2_1_08_16fungal (PacBio error correction) | ecosystem: Environmental > Terrestrial > Soil >...
AGAATGCAGTGAGAGGAAGAAAAGGGTGTGTTTCGAGATACGAGGCGAGATTCCGGAAAGGGGGGGTTGTGGGCGACAGAAAAGGAAAAAAAATGATCAACGTCCACCAGATCGATTGCGCCCGAAAGACAAAACTATTGTTCGTCTTCACACACAGAATGAGCACTGGAGAAAAAAGAAAGAATGGGGCCGACGACAGTGAGCGGCGACATAGATCGTCCCCGTAAAATCCGTGAAGCAGAAAAAAAATCAGAAAAAAAAAAAAAAAAAACACCATTTGGTCATCATGACGGCGGGGGGTGAATGGCCGATGGAAGAAGAAAGACTTAAGAACTGAGGGATCCACGCAAGAAGTGGTGAGGGGGGGGGGTGAAAAGACTGAAATAAAAAAAACCCGGCAAATCACGAGCGTTATCAACCCACTGCGCAAGCAAAGAGGCCCTCACTAGGAGGGAGGGGAAAGAGGGGAAAGCGATCAGAAAAAAGCTGACGACGAAAACGGTCCAACGGGGATATAAGGGAAAAGAAAGGTAAAGAAAGGGGACCCATGCGGTTGAGAGTTCGGGGGGGAGGGTGACAACAAGCGACGCCTGAAACAAAAAGAACCGTTGACGGGGCCAGGGATGGTGGAAGTTCAAATGCTGCAAGGGGGGGAAAGGCATTGGCGATCATACGTGAGGACTTCTTGTATTGGTCTTGCCGGCAAAAAAAGGAAAGGATCACGCCGGAAAAAGAGGGCACTGGACAGACCCGCAGGCAGCGGCAAAAAAAGGGGGGCTACCCTGGAAGAGTAGGAGCAAAATATCTGAAATGCCGTAGGCGCTGAGGAGAAACCCTTCTGAAAACACGGGAAACGGCGAAAGTGGGGAAGAACAAGGTTGAAACCGGCAGGCGTTCGGCAGGGTTTATCTAAGGAAAAAAAAGCATTTGAAGGCCTAAAGAAGACGAGATGGGGGGGGCGCAAGGGGGAGGATGCGCTAGGAATGAGAGGATAACGGAAGGGTCGTCTGATTAAGATAGAAAAACCCCGAGACTTGGAGGAAGAAAGGGGGAAATCTGCGGGAGGTAGGTCGGGATATGACCACGGGTATTGAGAAAAGGCTGAATTCAAAGAAGAAGGAAACATCAAACGTCGAACACCTATTCCCCTGACAAATAAAGGGGCAGAGAAAAACAGATACAATTCATATCGGAAGTTCAGGAATGCCGACGTCAGCGATAGTTACCGTGGTACAATAGAAGAAGGGGGAAGGGACCTCCGACGAGTCAAGGGGGGGTGAGGGAGTTGGGGGAAAAGGGCTTTCGAGAAGAAGGGGGAAGCAAAAAAAAAATGACGTAATACATAGGAAACTTCTGCACGCCCATCAGGACGTATCTGGAAGAGAGATCTGGAAGGGGGAAAAAAGGAAAAGCTTCAACAGCCGTCCTGAGAACACTGCTTCAAAAGCAAGCGGTGGGGGGGGCGTACGGATCCGCTTAAAAAAAAGAGGGAGGACTCGCCGACGACCCGGCAGCGAAATCAAGTTATTCCGCTCTCAAAAACAACACCGAAACACTCGATGCTACGTTTGAAAAGAAGGCAAAAAGACCGGGAGAGAAAAGAACACCGGGGATAGGGGGGGGAGAAAAGGAGTCACAAGGAAGGCCAAAGAGGGAGGTGCAAAAGTGAAATTGATCTCTGAAGATGATCGATGATTGTAAAATTTCCTTCAGTAAATATCGCCTCCGGAGGGGCAACCTGAGAAGGAAAGGGGGGAAGGCGACTAGAACAAGGTGGAGGAAAAAAAAAAAAGGACTTTGCGGGGACAACTAAACGAAAGGTGGATGTGATAAGCCATTACTAACTGGAAAGAAAGAGAACTTGGGCGCGCGGGTCCGTCTCCTAGAAAAAGAGAGGGCCGATGGCCAGCCGTCCAGGGCAGTTATTAAACTTGGGGCTGCACGGGGTCCGGAGCGGAAAGAAAGGAAAGCTGGCCTTGCTGGGGTGTTGCGACCCGGCCGGAGAAGGTTCAGTGAACAAGAAAAATGGAGAAACAAAAGGAGTCAGAGCGTGAGACCTCGACAGGAATTCCTTAGTCACAATGAGTCTACCGGGGAGTCGTCCGGCTCGGGGTAAGAAAGAAAAAAGAAGGTTTAAAGCGGGGGGGACATGGGAGACGAAAAAGTCGTGGGAGGAAACTTCGTAAAATGATAGGAGAAAAATAAGAAGGGGGCAACCAACATAGTCAGCGCCGACGGCTGTTAAAATCGGAAATCTCGGGAGAAAAACGGGACAAGGAGACCCGGTCACTTCGAAGAAATCCGAAAACGGTTGCTAAACGAAAAACAAAAAAACAAAGGGGAAGTATGATAGAAAAATAAAAAGAAGAGGGAAAAAGCTATCATACGAAGAACCGGGACTCAATGGGGGCTGGGGGTTTGAAAAATCAAGGAGAGACCAGAACCATGGGCCGTCGTTCAAAAAGGAGGAAATCCTTTGTGGGGGCTCACCAATGTGGAACGAGACAACAAAGGGACCTCAATATTTCATCGCAGACAAAAAAAAAACCCCGTCCGAAGAAAGATTTGGAAAAACCAATAGAGCCCTGACGAGAGGGGAAACCAAAGGAGAAGACCGTGACAAGGGTCGTCTACGCTCGAGCAAGGGTTTTTTTCGCCCTAGCGCCAGGAACTAGAAAAAAATGATGGTCCGCAGAGGAAGAGGAAAACCAGACGCTGTTAGTGAAAAAAAGAAAACCGTGAGGAGAACGAGAAAGAAAAAGAGGGACCAAAAAACTGCGTCAAGCAGGGGAAATAAAATACAGGGGAAAACGACAAAGACGGGGAGGGGGGGGGGGAGGAATTCCTCGAGGATGGAAAAACGAAGGCCTGATCGGGCTCAGAAACAAGAGTTAGAGACGGTGTAGGGGGTCTACTCAAAACTAATTCTGGAAAGAAAATTCTAGAACGACCTTTCTAGGGGAAGATCGAAAAGAACAATACCACAATATGCGAGAAAACGGGGAAAGGTTCGGGGAAAAAAAAAAGATCGGCCCCATATGTGAAATCTCCTGCTCCATCTATAGGTCGATCGGAGACCTCAGAAAGAAAAAAGCTAAGCCGTCCTCACAAGGAGAGAGAGGTGAATGGGGGAGAGAAGAGGCATAACAAGGATGGCGAGGAAGGGGATTCAGTATGGCTTCAGGATGCGATCGATCCCCAAAGGCTGCTGGGGCCCGCGCCACCGTGGAAAAGAGGGGGGAATGAAATGGGAGGACGGAGAGATGGCAAAAAAAACCATTTGGGAGTTGAAGAGCTGATAAATCAGAGAGCGAGAATGCGGGAGAGAAGATTATCAGCAGCGAACGCGACAATAAAGCAATCACAAGGGGAGAAATCTTCAAAAAAAAAAAAGGTGGGGGAAAAAACCCGTAGATCCCAGTGGGTACCAAAAAAAAGGGGAAGAGATCTCGGAAAAACGAAGAGTCCAGCCCATTTAAAGCCCGATCGGAAGAATCTGGGAAAAAATCTAAAGGAGGGGGAAAGCCTCTAGGGAGGGAGGAAAGTTGAGGCGGGGGGAGGATCGGCGTCCTTGAGGAAAAAGATTCGAAGCCTAAAACCCGACCCGAAATCAATGGGCGCCAAAAAGCAAGGGGGGTTTCTTAAGGAGTAAAGCTCATCACAGACCCAGTCCGGGCATCAATAAAAAAACTCACTATCCTCACTAAAAAACGATTGTCGACGTCAAAAGGAAAGGGGGGGGGGAGGGGGAGCAACCCTATGACAGCGCTGCAGTTGAGGAAAAGGGAGGGGTCGGGAAGGGCTCACGGGGGGAAAAGAAATGCAAAGTTTTTCCCCGAGATCTGCGAAAAAAGGAAAAAGCTAGTTGGCCGGCCAAAGAAGGGAAGGGGAAGCCTAAAAGATATGAGCCGCGGCACGCCGTTCCAGGCTTGGCGCTATAAAAGGGAGTAACCAAGCCCTGATGAAAGCAGGTCAGCACAAGCGATCAGAATAATGACTCTTCCAGCTGAAGCAGGCAGCAACCTCAAAAGAAAGAGGTCAACATCTGAGCTCCTCAGGTGGGCGCGCGAGGCCTTAATCAGGAAAGAGCGATCTCTCCATAACATGTCAACTAAAACTGGTGAAAAAAGGATTCGCAAAAGGGGGAAAGGGGCTCCTGATAGAGGGGGACAAAGCCCTAAGAAACGAAAGGAAAAGAGGTGCAGTAAGAGAAAGGAAAGGGGGCAAGCTCGCCGAACGATGACTAGTTCTCACATCTCTTAAACCTCGATTCACACGGAAAAAGAGAAAAGAGGGGGAAAGGGGGGACTTATCGGAAATATAAGAGGAAAATGAAGGAAAAATACGAAGAACACCACGAGAGGGCTTCACAAAAAGGTAAATACTGATCTGATTCTTCATGTGGAAGTTGTTTAGGATCTTAGAAGAAGAGACCCTGATCGGAGCTCCAAACCAAGAGAAAAAACTGGATGTTGTTGGGAAAAAAAGGAAGTGTGGAACGCAAGCTGAGGGAGGTCTGGTCTGCAATCTAGGGAAGGGCGGATAGTGTAAAGAAAAGATAAGAATAGTCCATCCGTCTTAGAAAAAAAAAGGAATTAATAAGATCAGTCCATTGAGAAAACAAAAAGGTTAAAAGAAAAAGACCAATGATAAATAAACAACAAAAAGGGAAAGGAGGAAGAGAAGGAAAAAGGAATGGAGAGGTCAGAAAAGTGGTTCGCGATGAGCTTAACTTCTTCCTACATATGGTGGGCGACCGCCGGATAAGAAGAAGGAAAAAAAATGATCAAGGGGGGGGCATCCCAAGAAGAGAGGCTGAGAAGAAAAGCTTGGCGGATAAAGAGAAGACAAAATTAAACCGTCAAACAAACGGTGTGGGGACCTACGATCATTTCGGAAGCCAGAGCGCCCAGGAAAAAGAAGTTGGGCAGCGACAATTCACAACAACCATGTGGGACACTTGAGTTTGGATGTCGAAAGAGGACCTTTGTCCCAATTCATTCGATCCTCCGCCTAAAAAGTTCATGGGTTTTGGTGGAAGAACTCTTGCTCGAACCCGAGGGGGAGAGACTTGGGAGCACCAAAGGCAGAAAAAAAAACAAAGGCACTATTGGGGGGAACTGTCGACAGGATGCACGAACTCTGCAGGAGTCTCCTACTTTAAACTGGGCGAATTCATTGACAAAAAAAAAGGGTCCCTGGGCCCATTGGGATGGAGAAGAGGTAATGAAATTGGGAGAAGGGGCAAACCAGAACCCCTACTTATTTCTCACGAGGTTAAACGTATTGGGGAAAAAAGGGGGGGGAGTTGAGAAACAGGGGGGGGGGGGGCAGCTGTAACAGAAGGGAAAAAAATCACGGGGGGTCAGCGCCTAATTCATAGTCTTCACAAGTGGCGTCGAAACGCCGGGCACGGCTCTAAAAAAGAAACAGCACGAACAAGGACAAAACAGAGGGTGATTGAGACAGATGAGGTCTAAGAACACCGAGTTAGTGAAAATCTCAGGAAAGCTGACTAAGAACTTGGGGAACGGCCGAGCAAAGTTTGAGAACAAATTCAGCACCTGCTAAAAGGAGCAGAGAGGGTGTAGTGGAACGGCGTCACGAAAATCCTAGGATATAAGTGGAAAGAAAAGAGGTTAGGATTCCCTCTACCTTGGGGGGAGAGATCGGAATGGATGTATCGTCGGAGCGAGGCCTACACCAAAAACCCTTTGCGTCCACGATGTCAACAAAGAAAGGGGGAGGAGTCGTGAATGGAATTGAGGCAGACTTAGCAGAAGCCGGGCCGATCAAATCACGACGGCGCAGACAAAAAATATATTCTTCGAAACTCGCTAGGCGATAAAGGAAGATCGGCAGGACAAGGGGGGTAAGGTCTGCAGGAAGAAGTAGAGAACAGTCTTCCCAGGGGAACAATTGAAGAGAATGTCAATGACTTCGAAGATGAGCCATGGTTATTCCGGGTGGAAAGACTGAATTTTGAGAGATTGTCTCTCATGCGCGAACCATACAGAAACTTTGAAGAGAGAGTAGGCAAGTTCGAGAAAATCTAAGTTGATCGAGGGGGAATTAGACATCGCGAACATATTCAAAATGAAAAAGCCTGGTTTCCAGGACAAAAGCAAGGGGGGCGTGTCTCTAGGGGGACTGAAAAACTAGGCGAACGGACTTACTACCCAAAGGGCAAAAGAAACATCTCATACCCACCTAAACAAAGAGTTCATCGTGGAAGAAGAGATTCTTGAGCGGAGACAGGCAAAATAACGACCTTAGAGGGGCGGCGAAGGAACACAGGGGGGTCCTTGGTCAAAAGGGGGTCGGGTTCACGAGCCCTGATGGCGGAAGAGTTTTTTTATGGGGACGCCACCCTTGGGACGCAAGAGAGGGTACCTACGTGTAGGGTTAACCTAGACGAAAGTGTTTGGGAGCGACAAACAAACTAGTGGGGGGGGAGACAAGGATCGGAAAGATGGGAAGATGCGGCTTAGATCCTGTATCTAAAAAGTATGCCCGAGAAAAAGAATTGGCCGTGGAAGGGAAAAGAGATCGGGATGATTGTGCCAGGGAATAAGGGACGGAAAATAGGGCTAAGGACTTGTCTGGACGCTTCAACACGGGCCCGTTTCTTGACTGCAGGTCACGCCCGGCCGGACCAAAGGGGGCGTGACAAAAAAACAGAGGCAAAACAAGAAGATCCAGAATCGAAAGCGAATTGCACATTATCGGGCCGCTGAAAGAACGCGCCCGGTCAAGCTTTAACCTGCTTCCTGGGGGGGTTTGCGATGTAAACACTTGCAGGGAGAAAAAAAAGAAGATTTCCCGAGGGGGACCAAACAGGATATCGCCTAGTAAACAAAAACATAGAAGGCCATGTTCTGGCCAAGCGCTGGGGAGAAAAAATTCTCCAAAAAAATCCCGGTCACTGCGGAATGATTCAAGAGGGGGGGGAAAGAACTGCTTTAAGCCTCTAAAGAGGAAAGACGAGAAAAAAGGACAGGGGAGAAATAGAAGGCTGCCGGACGGGGGGAAGGAACCTGGAGAAAAGTGTCAATTGATCGATTGCTGCTTAAACATAAACATTGGAAGCCGGCGAGGCTCTGGTGGAGAAGCGCTAAACTGGTTTGGTCGCTCAGGAGGGGAAAGGACAGGGACATTCCTATGTGGTAAACCAATCCGCCAATAACTCAAAACCCCGGCAAATGGAAAAAGGTACCATCTGGGGACGGGGAGCCCGGTGAAGGTCCCAGACCGAAGGGGAGAGACGCTTTCGATCTCGCTCGAGAAGGGGTGTGTCGCCCTATGCCGGCCGTCAAAAAAAAAACCGCCTTGCAAACGTAACGACCTCGGTTCTGGTTAGGGGAAAGAGGCCAGCACCGTAAGAGCAAAAAAAAAAATAAAGAAAAAGAAAAACAATTGAAAGATCAGGACACGATATAGGAGAGGTAATCAGGGAAAAAATCGAAAGGATGGGGGAGGTCCTTAGGAACGCTCAGATATCAGCAGACCAGGAGGAAGTAATCCATTCTCATACCTAAAGGGAGTTCGTAGCAAAAGGAGAGAAGAAAAGGCATAATGCGAATTCGAGGTCTGAAACAGAAGGGGCTAGAGAGAGAAAGTAAAGGACATCGGAGCAAAACAAATGACAAGGATCAATAATTGCAACGGGCGTGCAACGAAATATCCAAAGGAGGGAATCCCTTCGCCAAGCAGAAAGTGAGGAGAGGGGCAGGGACCGGGAAAAGGAGAAAAAAATTCCTGAGGGAAGGAAGATGCAGAGGTTGCTGGGGGAAGATAGGAAGAGAACAACGGGGGAGCAAGGGGGAGAAGGACAGAAGAAAAAGTGACTCGGCGATTAACCCGAAACAGAAGAGCCAAAACCGTTGAGAAAAAGGGTTGAATCCGAAAGGGTCACAGATATAGGAAAAAGCTATCACAATTGTCCGGAAAGAAGAGGCGCTCGAGAAGAAGAGGGGGATGTGGGCCATAAAAAGATCGAAAGGAGAAAAGAATCAGAGCGAACCATGAATAGACAGAAATAAATTTGGAAAAATCAGATGTTACCAAGGGCATAAGTTTTCAACTGAGAGAGAATTCCGGGCCGCTATAACTCAGCCAAGGAGAAAAAAGAGGGGGGAAGGGGCCGCCTCGTCTGCGGGAAGAAGCCTCTATTGAGGGGAGAAAGGGACCTTAGGTCTTATCAGTAGGTGCCTGATTCATTACAGCTCAAGCGAAGGCCGATCAACAAACCTACGCCTCCTAAAGGAAAAACTCCGGGACAAAAAGTCCGGGGAGGAGGGAAATCAACCGCTACAATCGAGAACCAAGGTCTCGGTCAAAAAGAACCACTGAACGATCCTCACAAGAGGGGTAAAAAACAGGAAAAATGGAGTACACTGGCGTTCAAGCCGGGAAAAAAAAAGCAGCAGGGGAGAAAAGCAATGTAGAAAAGAAAGGCACAGGCGAAGAATTCGACGATAAAAGAGACAAAAAAAAAAATCGGCGAATAAATAAACTCTACGGGCAGGTCCCGTTGCGGGCTAACCTAAAAAGGGAACGGACTGGGGTTTTCTGTCAGCAAAAGAGGAAGGCAGGGGACCTGAGACAGTGGGGCTGCAGCCAAAAAAGGTAAAATTTCACAAAAGGTCACCAATACACCTAAAGGCTGCAGACTGCATAACCTCCAACATAAGGGGGGGGGGGAGGGAAAGAAGTCACTCATAGAGAAAGGTGGTGAGCGGCAGTCGGCCTGCTCGATCGACGATTAGGCACGGAGCAAAACTGCGTCATCCGTTTAGGTGAAAAGGTCACTTACCGGGGGGGGGAGGGGGGATAAACGCTCGGATCGCCGTCCAAGAAAAGGAAAGAGGGAGGTCACTCGGACGAAAAGAGTGGCGACAAAGATAGGCCTACTATGATGCGTGCGAGAGCGGAGGATCAAAAATCAAACAGCAGGCGTGGACGGATAAACGATCTAACAAAATCTATCGACATCAAAAAGCGAAAAGGGAGGCAAAACTGGTGAATGGATCAAAGAGGGAGGCTGCAAAAAGTTGGATGTCAGCGATGCAGAACGAAAGAGCAAGCGCCACATTAAAAGGGGGGACGCTACTGTGTGGAATCGAAGGTGAAAGCATTTGAAGGGGGGGAAGAAAAACAAGAAATCTTCCTGAGGTCACGGCTGATACAAAGGGGGGAAGAAAAGGGAATGAGAGTCCGCAGAGCAAAACAGACGATTTTCGGAAAGAAGATCAATAAAGATGCAAAAACACCATTGGGAAAAGGAAGAAATGCCCTCCAGCGCTCTCAACAAACAACTATTAAAAAGAGAAAAAGAGATGAGAGAAGAAGGAGAGTAAGAAAGGGTGTACGAGAGAGGGTGCACTCGGACTTCAGAAAGAGTGGGTTGCTAGACCGTCTCAAAAATTATCAAGTTCGGGAAAAACAAAATCCGCCGACAGCACATGGCTGGATTGATGAATCGGCAAACATAATTAGAAAGGAAAAACAGACGCGAAGGATGGTGAGAAAAAAGAATTCTCTGCACAGGCAAAAGGAAATCCATTTTGAAGCAAAACGAGACATAGTTCCCCACAAGGTTTTTAAGGAATTGTCGGGGATGTAGCAGATTCCTTGGGTACGTATAGAAGAGAGAGTCACTCCAGGAGAATGCTGGAGGTGATAAGGCGAACGAGCTGAAGGACAACCGCATAGAACACGGGGGGGGGGGGGGATCAGAGGGCACGATGCCATTCACTGGTCACGTCTTCCTAGAGGGGGCCGGCGATGCAGAAGAGCCTGGAAGAAGGAGGAAGGTGAATACCGGAAAGAACGGGTCCCAGATTGTGAGAAACATGTTGGGACGTGAGAAACGGAATCAGGAAGGAAGACCGGCAAAAAGCGAGCAAATTCATGTTATTCAGGAAAGGATTGTTGGAGTGATGACATAGGGGGGGCTTACAGATTGTTGAAATAGTAAATGCAGTTCTAGGGCATTTTGTCAAGCCAAAAAGGTTAAGCCGTCAATCAGGCAACCGGAGAGAAAGAAAAACTCTTCACGAAACCCATTCCACGAGGGAAAAGAGTAGCACAGTAATTAGGAGGGAAGGCCAACCTGTAAACGGGAGAAGCCGAAGAGCTGATCGGGAGTTACTAAAGTGAGACAGTCAAAAAACGCAAGTTTCAAGCCGGTTTCAAGCACCGGAAAAAAGAGGGTTTCTAAAGGAAAAACGCAGTTTGACTCACAATCCAGAAAAATGCAAAGGGTGATATATAAAATTTGTGGAGGGCCCAAGGGGAAGGAAAAATTAGAGGTGTCTATCTCTGAAACGCCCGTAAGGGCGTCAACTAGGTCGCTCAGAGAGGAGAGGAGGATGCTTAGAATGCATCAGGCAGCGATTCAGCAGACGGAGAAAAGACCTAAAAAAAGGAGCGAACAAAAATTTAGGAAGGGAAGGGGACAAGTCATATGGGCGGAGATTAGCTGAAAATTCAGCTTCTAGGAAGTTAAAAAAAATGCAAGTGAAAAAAAAAAAAACTTTTGTAGGGAACACCGACTGTCGAAGAAGGCGCACATTTGGTAGGCGAGGGAGAGGGGGCTATCGACTGTCCGTGCGCTACAAAAAACCAAAAGAACTAAAATCGCCCAGGAGGACCCCAAAAGGCAGGGGAAGAAGGGAGATATAGGAAATGGGACGGAGAGAACGCTCTGCTGAAGAAAAGGGGGTCTAAGAGGGGGTACGCGGAAAAGAGGGGGGATAAGAGATCCTCGGGAAAAAGGTTAAAGCCGGCCAACGAAGAAAAGAATCATTTGATCCTCCTCCCCACCGAAAACCCTCGATGCTCGGTTAAGAAAAAAGAAGGAACAGAGAGGGCTCCGGGGGAAGAAAAAACAACTGGCGCCGTGAGTTCAATCTTAAGACGCTTGGGACGGGGAACGGACCGTGCAAAGGGGAAAAAAGATATGGGGAATTGGGAAGCTGAACTGTGACAGGAAAGGAATAAAGGACAGGTCAGGACGGGCAGAAGTAACTCATTTTGTTGATCAAATCCTCCAAAAGCCTGTGGTGAAGAAAAAAAAAATGTCGGTGAGGAACGGCATGGGTATGCGTGTATACCGGGGGGACGGAATGAATCAAAAATCCCTGGTCAATGTATCCGCTAGAAGTGCAGAGTGGGGCCGGGGGGGAAAAAGGTCATGGACTTTATGAGTTTTGCACGACTGCAAAGTTAGCGGTAGTCAAAGGGATTGAACTTTGCGGTTAAAATGCCATTCTTGAAGGCCTCGTGTCGAAAACAAGAGTGCGACGAGCAACTAAAGAGGGGGACACTAACGCGTCAAGTATCGGAACAAGGAAGGGAGCTCTGTCCCGAAGGGACAATAGGGACCATTCTTAAGTGAAGGGTGGGGCAATCCCGTGCGGAGGGGCTCGACACTTCTGAAGGGTCCCTGCTGTTCCCAGACTGATATGAAAAAGGAAGAAAGGGGAACCCCCACATAGAGAGCCGAAGGGGAACCATTTGTTTCTGCTAAGCGAAAGGTCGAAAACATGACCGGACACTGAGGAGAAATTCGGCATTAGTAATTAAAAAAACCAAAAAAGGGGGGGAGGGGAGAGAGATAAAGGAAGCGATGAGGCAACGCAGGAAGGAAAGGAAAGGGGCACGAAGACAGGGAGACCAATGGTGAGTTTATCAACGATGGCAGATGCTGAAAAGAAGCAGGGAAGGTGAGTGGGGAGGCCGAGCTATCCGTTGGTTGTCACGCAGATAAGTAGGGGACTCAGTGACAATTCACCTAGTTGGATGGAAAGACATCAATGGGATGCGCGACCCGGCGAATTCCAGCTTTAAAAAGGCTAGCCCGTGGAAACAGAATCGAAGTGAAAAGGAAAAGAAAAAAGCAACGCAAGAGATGGAATGAAAGCTCTCCGGACCAGTGGGACGCTGGCCGTGTCCACTAACTGATTTAACACCTTCCTGGGGCCAAGATGACACTCAATTCAAGCCGCACGTGGGGGGGAAAAATGGTACAGTAAGCGCAAAACTATGTCATCACGGCCATGTACAAATTAATGAAAAAGATCAGGCATAGCAGGATACAAAAAAGCGGAAAAGGATAGGGGCAAGGCCTCCGCTAAGGGATTAATCATCCTAAAAGACGGCCCTTAAAGGACGGAGAAGAAGAAGGTAAAGGGGAGGTGAGAAAAAAAAAGAACTGAAAAAATTGAGAAATGATAGGTCTGACAGACCTAAGTAAAGGACAGGACAAAGGAAGAATAAGACCGAAACCAGAATGAGAGAAAGTCAAGGGAAAGTGAGGAACTTCCACAAAAAAGATGTTCACACTCAGGAGCCCGCTATCCGTTTGGTATGTCATGGCGACCGCAAAATTTCTGAGCAATTCCTGAAACCTGGGGTCTTTGTGGCAATAAGGCCAAAAATCAACGGATGGCAAAAGAAGGGGACGTTGGAGACGAGCCTAGTGTCAAGCCGTCGTCTAATCCCACCACCTAGACACAAGCCACATTGGGAACAAGTAACGGTAACAGGAAAGGGGGTGTTAGCGAAGGGGGCAGAAGTCGGCCACATCACAACGGAGTGGCACGAAGAAGTCGCTGATCTAACGGCGGGCCAGCAGGACAAGGAGAGCGAAATGCACAAGCCCGGCGCCCCATTGGGGGAGAAAAATCGAATCGAGGGTATAAAACAAAGAAAAAAAGTGTGGGGGGAACAGGAGCCTGGGCCGATCAGTCGACCGAGGAAAAAAAACAGGGCGAGAAAAAGCCCGTTAAAGAAAGAGAGTCGCCTCGGCAACTTGAAAACATCCGCCGCTATTGGAGGGGGCCTGTTTCGCCGTCGTGAAAAATTGGAGGACGGATAAGGAGAAGTCAGAGAGGGGCTATCCGCGACCGGGCCGCCGATGGTAAAAAATCATGGACGCAAGGCCAGGCGAAAGGAGGGGACCAGAAAGAAAACAAGGCCATCGAGAGTCCAAGACCTTCGCACGATCAAAAATCCTCGAGGTACGGATTGCGGAAAAAAAAAAGGAAAGGGAGGGGGTCGAAGAACCTAGCTGCATCAGGGCTGAACAATGGGTCAAAAAAGCCGGGACAGTCGAGGGGAAAGGAACGGGTTAGGTCGCGCGCGATCGGATAATCTAACCGCAGAAGCAGAAAGCCGAATTAACATGGAATAAAAACAGGCAGAAAACGCCGCTTTTCTCTCCGTCCCGGATTTATCCGGAACTTGGAAGCAAAATACCGAGAACAGGTCAAACATCTAGACTCCTACAAGAAACGGCCAGGCAGGAGGGAAGAAAGAAAAATCAAAAAGAAGGGTCGGCGATAAGTCGAACATCGGGAGCGCAATCCTCCTGGGGGAAGTCTTAGGACCAACAGAGAATATCCAGAGGAAAGGAACAATGGTCCGGCAATCCGCTGGGTGTCCATGATAACGTCCACATTGAACCGAACCGCGGCAGAAAGGTCGCCGGCTCGATCATGACTAAGCATCTTTCCGTTAAGGATGCAAATGAGGCTCAACGGAAAAGAAGACCCGCCACGAAAATGATGAGGGATAGCATCTCTGTCAGAATCTTGAACCCGAAGGAAGCAGGACTGGGGGGAGAAGACGGGATCAAACGATCTACTACCATCAAGGAGATGAAGAGGGAAGCAAAAAGAAACCGTGACTCACAACTTGCAGGGAAGTGATGAGAGGGGGGACAGAATGATCTGCGAACTCAACTGGAAGAGGCGAGAAAACTTGCCGGGGGTGAGAGCTGTTTAAGGAGGAGGAGTGTGAGAAGCCATCTGCGTCGGTAGCGCAATCTATTGAGGCTGAGGGAGCACCGGGATAAGGGTGGGAAGGAGAGTCAAAAGCGACACGCTCTGGATCCTATCAAAAAAAAAATCTCGTGAAAAAAAAACCAGGAAGGAAAGAAGAAGGATATATAGATCAGAAAGGAGGAGGAACATATGAAAGATAAAAGAAATTGAGTGGAAAACAGTTTGGGAAAAAAGAGAGAGGGGTCTGACTTCCGAAACTCTTTTGTAGACAGAAGAGGAAGATGCGAAAAGGAGGGGCTTACACGGATGATTGCGCGACCGACAGCAGATTGGGCGGATTCACCCGGAGCACGGGCTAAAAAAAAAAAAAAGAGGGTGGAAAAAAAAAAAAAAAACGGGGCAAACAAAATTGTTGCAAAACATCAGGGAGATGCGCAGAGACGGAAAATAAAGGGGGAAAAAAAGAGAGAATAAAAAAAAAGCACCATGGTTGAGCCGGGTGCGTCGAAGAAGGAAGGGTCGGTAGATTACACTCCCGTCTTCATTAGTCTGGAGTTGGGGATCGAGGAGAGAAAGGGATTCAAAAATCGGCCGCGAGCGGGCTCGCCACCGCAGCAAACTATCCCTATGTATGACTAAAGGGGTACTATTTACAGGGCGGCCTGAAGATCCGACTTTCACGTGGTGGAGGGAACTTGACCCGCCCACCGATTAAACGCGGGGGGGACGAAAAAAAAAGGGGGGGAGGGCGGGAAGAGGGGGGGAGGAGCCCGCCGCGCCCACGGCTGATTTGCGCCGAGTTGTACTGGAAAAGTAATCCTCAAGACTTATGGAATGCGGACGTTCCCGCAAAAGGTGAAGCAGTCAAGGCCGGTATGCGAAAATCTTGGGGGTAAAAGAAAACCGGGGCTTGGGGTTCTTTCAGTAAAAGGACGTCGACCGTGCAGGACTAATCGGGAGGGCAAAAACCCCAGGAAGTCAAGGCGTTTACAGAGAAAATTCTGCAGGGAAAAGAATATTTAGCGGATCAGCGCTGAGCGGATCCCTGACAAGAGAAAGTTGACGACAGCAACCTGGATGACTTCGTTCATAGGGGGGTCGAAAGAAAAAGGACCAGTGTGAGAAAGAAGAAAATGGGGAGGAAAGATGCCGAACGGTGATGAAAGCGACAAGGGGTATCGATCAAACGGAATGGGGGGGATTCGAGTCTCTGTCAAAAAAAAAACACCGTACTGGGAACCCACGGCGAGACGGATCGGCTTTCGAGTGCATGCTAAGGAAGCAGGAGCAAGCAGAATAAAAAGAAAAGACACCATCATAGGAGAAAAAAGACGGAAAAAGGCGAGAATGCAGATCGGCATTGAGGCGAGTAACTGCACGCGCAGGAAAAAGGAGGGGAAGGGGTAAAATCGACAACCCCTTTTTGGTTTTCGCAGGTTGCAAATACAAAAAGCTTCGTACGAGGTCGCCAAGGGGAGGGAAGGGGGAAGAGGCGCAGTGAGAGTCCGCGTGCCGCGACCCAGACCCGCAATTAATCGAGAACTTAGTCACGCCTCGGCAAGCCCAGTCGACCGGGTGAGAATGGAAATAGAAAAGTGACGAGCGAACATTCAATGGGGCAAAAAGGGGAAGGGTTAACGGGGGAGAAAAAAAAAACGGCGGTGGGAGGCGCGGAACATATTGATGACGCGAAAACACGAACAAAGGAGAAAGCAGTTGAGCCGATACTGCCCCACCGACCCAAGAAGTGGTCGCGGAAGAAAGGGCAGAAGAGGGGTCGGCCTGAGAAAAAACCGACGCTGGCCCGCCGGAGTTCACATAAGGGGGGACCTGCAAACGACCGGGTTCCCTTGAGAGACGAGGTTGGATTGGTGTAATCAGCAGAACAGTTTCCTGAAAGGGGGGAGGGAGGCTCCGAGGCGGGCAATCGCAAGTTTTTTTGCGGAAAAGCGAAGCGATTGCACGACGCGTGAAGCAGATCAGGGGGGAGGGAAAGTTCACAATAATCTTGAGCGGACGAAATTGAAAGAGGAAAAAACCTTGGCGCGCGGTGTCAGGGAAAAGGGGAGAATAGTAGAGGGAATGGGAAATGGTCACAATCCGGTCATGGCCGTGAGGAAAAGGGCGGGGTTTGCCGGTGTCGGCCGCTGACATGAAGAAAACAGCGGAGACCCAGGGAGTGACGCTGTCGCAAAGTCCGGGGACCATCAGTTTTCTGTAAAAAATAGGGCTAAACACCAGAGAAAGAAAAGAGACCGAGAAGGGATCAGTCAAGGGAAACGGACCGGAACGTTGCGCTCTTCACACGGATTGTGCAAGGGACATGGAAAAAAGGCTTCACAGGGAAATCCCTGTCGGATGGCTCCGAAAGGAATGTAACTCGTTCACCCTATGCGTGAGGAAGCGATTAAAAACCAAAGAAAGGAAGGAGCAATTGTTTCTGGCTACAGCATCTATGCACAGTTGAGAAAATGGATCCCTTAAAGGCGAAGCCGGCAGGGTTGCCTCATGCGGTAATCTTTCAAAAAAAAAGGAGGATGCATGGGAAATCATAGGAGGGAAAAGCTGAATCAGGGGGGAAGAGGACCGGGCTAAGGGTGGGAAGGGATGAATCGAGTGCAATATGCTTAAAGGGCCGTCGGCGCCGCTGCGTTGGAGGGGAAGGGCCTACAGGTGGCTCAGGGGAACTAGTTAAAAGGAAGGAGGGACGCCACTGAAAGGAGGAAACAAAACGACAAAGACAATGTCCAGCTTGGGACACAATCGAGACCTGACAGGGAGGTTGTTCCCCGAAAGTGAAAAGGCAAGGTCGCGGTCGGGATCGGATAGACGGCGGGGGGGGGAGGGAAAGAAAAAAGGAAGCCGGTAACAAGAACTGGGTGTTCCGGAGGAACAGCGTAAGAAGGAAGAAATGTTCTTGGATGGAAAAGGAAAAAACAGTTTGAAGTGGACAAAACTATTTCAAACACTGCAAGGACCCTTGACAGAAAAATCGGCACTAGAATCTCTCGCTGAGAGAAGAGCGGAAAAGGATCTGTTCGGGAAAGAAAAAGATCAGTATGAGAAGAAGAACAGACCGCCCTATCCAATGGCGCAAGAACGACTTGCGTTCAGGAGAAAACGGACGGGGAGGCAAGGGGCGAATTTCCGGGAAGGGAACGACCCTGTGAAAAAATCAATCCTCTAGTCAAATACCACCACATTCTCGGCGATCAAGGAAAAAAGAAAGAGCGTAAACGGGCACCGGGCGCCAGCATCCGGTTGTAGTATAAAGGCAGGACCAGGGCTCAGCCTAGGTCCGGAGAAAACCGATTCAGGAGCGGGGGAGGGCATAAAGAGGGGAGGAGGTATCATAAGGCCGCAATCACTATGGGGGGCCAAAAAGTCAAGAGAGATCGATCACGCCACACAAAAAAAAGGTCAGTGGGGAGAGATAACAAGGACGGGCCTGTTGAAGAGGAAGGGTCGAGAATGTCAACAATAATTCGTACAGGGAGAAAAAAACGAGGTGCCGAGTACAGATCCCAGGCAAAGCGGTAGGGGGTCGCTCACGAAGGACGAGAAAGAGGGAAAAAAAGGCGCCATAAGAAAAAAAATGGCGACCTCGTCGAGTCCTGGGAAGGGAAACAGGGGTGAAAAAAGCAAATTTACGTCGCAACGGAACGAAATCTAATAAATCACCCATTGAAGCCCGAGAGAATGAGCAAAAAAAAAAAAAAAAATTGCGGTCAGCCGCCGAGATGGGGGGAGGGTAAGTGGTATAAAGATAATGGCCTCGCCGCGTGTCATGAAGAAGGCCTGAATTGCCGGGAAAACCACAACGACCAAAGAAATCAATGAAGTCTACATGCCCGTGAAAACGTCCGTTGGGGAGTGGAGAAAGAGAGCGAACCAAAACGAGAGAAAAACAAAAAGGCAAAAAATAAAAACTGCGCACTATCCGCACATCTACTGGCACGTAAAACACAGTGTTGTAGGGCAACTACGACATGACGAAGCGAGGCATCATGAGTTAACTGGCTGAGACAATGGCGAGGAAGGGAAGGCTCAGGCCAAATTCGCCGCTCATTAGGAGAGTCGAACTCACGCTAACAGGTTTTTGACCACTAAACATCTTTAAGACCTGAAAGCTGAAGAAGAGGGTTTGTTAGGAAAAGCGGGAGAGCAAACATTGTTCCACCCGTGGCGCACGGTGCGCTTACCGGTTGAGACCCATCTGAATAAAAACGGGGGTGGGGACTTCCGTGACAGTTTAAGCGACACTGCCAGAGGGAGAAACATACTGACAAACACATAAGATACTCGAAGACGAGAAAAAGGGGGGGAAGCTTACTCGGGGGGGAAAAAAGTGCACACATGCTAGGCCGAGTTCGGCCGCGCAACGATGATCCAGTTCACTTTTGACTACACCAAAAAAATGAAAAAAAGACGGAAATCAGAGCAAACAATCTGGGGAGACGGAATCAAGCGTAAAAAACGGGTCGTGATCGAAAAGGGAGGATGACTGCCGTTTACACGAAGGTCGCACGTACGTCTGCCACAATCAGAGCTGGTCTTCACTCCAAGGGGGGAAAAAAGGCCAGGATCGGGATAGGATCGAAAGAACAGTCCTCAGGGGGAGAAAAGTACAACAGGAAGAAAGGGAAAGGGGTCATAAAGTTCGGATAGTAGCCGTGTGGGCCATCAAGGTTGTCTATTAATTCCCTGGCTACACCTACTCGGTAAGTGTTTAAAACACTCTTACTGGGGGAAAGGGAAAAACACCAGGAAATGAACTCGTGAGACTACGAGTACACTAAAGGACCGCGTCTCAGACAGGAAATAAGGGCTAAGAAGAAAAAAAATAGGCGGGCCGAGGTGATCAAGCTGCAGGCGGAGCAGGACTACCATTTCAGTTGAGACACCGCAATCAGTCGTCAACTCCTCACTTCCCGCAAGATGGTCAAAAAGAGAGCCAACACGAAAAAAACAGGCCATAAAGCATCTTGCGACACTCAACCTTACATAAGAGGGAACCCGGGCGTAAGGAGCCTACGAAATCCTCTTTTTCACGAACTCAGGGGAAAAACAAGGTATCGCAATTATAAAAGCGGATCATCAAAAAGCATGGGAGGCAACGCTACGGAGATAGAAAAGTGGAAGGGATCGAAAGGCGAGACTGCCTAGCTCGACTCGGGGAGTTTGCCAATAATTGGTAACCCACTCTCTAATGTCAAGAGGAGAGGGGGGGGGTGGGGCGTAATTAAAAGGGTAGTAAGAAGAGAGGACAAAGGCTACCGAAATTCAATGCGGCGGGCACGTCCAAGAGAAGATCATAAAGCATCACCAAAACTCACTTTCAACGCTATCGGACGTCAGGCTGATTTCCATCCGACTGCAGACAATGGAAATCCAGCTGAATGGATCTTACTCCGGGACGGGAACGCAAGGGGAAGAAAAACCCTAACCTCCTGGCAGAGTTCGTCAAGGTTTCAGAACCGTATACTTCGACTTGAGGTGGAAAAGGGGGGTGGAGCATAACAACATTTGGGCCTCTGACAGAGAATGTCCCTGAGGGAGACTAGTGGGGGAACCGTTACTTCGGAAAAGATCTAAAAAAAAAGCGAGCGCCACAACGAGATATTCAAAAAACGAAAAAAAACAACGACACTAACTACAACCCCAATAAAATCTAATAAAGCTACACTTGCCGGCTTTCGCAAAAAGGGATCAGTAGTCTTCTTCACTAACCGATAATAGAAAGGGGCGGGATTTTTGCAATCCTGGAAAACAGGGCCTAGGGAGCAAAGAAAAAAATATTCAATATTAAGGACTCTGAAAAACTGCCTCAACAACACCATATTTGTCCTAAGTTAAGGGTCCGAGGATAGGAGGATAAACTGAGTAGACAGATCTGGTGAAACGGGTAATGCTGTACATCTGCGCACGTACGGTCAATGTAGTGTACCGGGGGGAAAGAGTATAAGGAGTCAGATTTTAGTCCTAACAGTTCGGGTGCCCAATGAGGGCACGACGCTAGTGGTGTTGAGAGAGACAGGGAAGGGAACAAAAAAACTATCGAAAACCTGTGGCCAGGCGGGCTCGTGCTGGGGAGGTAGGGTCTGGGCCGCCTAGATAAAGGGCAGCAATGGAAGGGGCGCCTAAAAATGCGTCTGACTGGAACAAAGAAGAAAATTGCGACCGCTATTCCGGCAAGACAATCCAATCACAGGAAGGAGGCCCGGGCACGACAAAAGCAGG
>Ga0179593_1472400_pt1 | contig 20030 bp, 33 predicted proteins | sample CZODoug2_1_08_16_FD_185931 | JGI IMG/M metagenome (GOLD analysis project Ga0179593, IMG submission 185931) | Vadose zone soil fungal communities from Angelo Coast Range Reserve, California, USA - CZODoug2_1_08_16fungal (PacBio error correction) | ecosystem: Environmental > Terrestrial > Soil >...
AAAAGAGAAACGTTTTCAAACCCTTATTTTACCAAACCAAAAGGGTGGCACAGAAGGAGGGGGGAAGGGGGGCTCGGGGCGTAGCACGCCAATGGAGAAATATGTAGAGGAGAAAAAAGCGCTCAAAAGGTATGAAGAAAGAAGTTTCAGAAGTGGAAGAAGGACGGCAGGAAAAAAAGAAAAAGGGAATGAAAATATGAACAAACGAAGGAACGTGATTGGGGGTAGGTTATGGAAAAAAAAAACAGGAACGCCGGGCAACCGAATGTTTTTCAGCTCAAGAAGAAGCGAAAAAAAGAAAAAGTATACTTGGGGGGTGTGGGAGAGTAAAAATTCGGGTAATCAAAGTGTGTGGAGGTAGATTGAAAAAAAGAAAGGGGGGTTGGAGTGGCCAAAAAAAATAAAAACAAACAAAATGGGTAGAAAAAAAGAAATTGTGCAACCATGGGGTTATGGTAATTGGGGGTATATAACGGAAAGGGCCTACGGAGAAAGCAAGGGAGGACAAAATGTTTGAAAAAAGGAAAAAAAGGCAGAAGAAATGCTCCTGGCGTGACTAGTTTAGGGGGGGGGGGGGGGGGCAGAAGGTTTGAATAAGAGCTGGATGTAGTAATGGAGAAAAAACGAGGAAGGAAAATCAAATCCCCTATAAAGGTGGCACGGAAAAAAAAAGGGAATAGCCCAAATGTTTTGTTGGTAAAATATAAGGGGAAGGGGGGAAATAATGCCATTAATTAAAAATAAAGAAAGAACCAAGTGAAATTCTGAAACGCAGAGGGGGAAGGAAAAAAAGAAGATGTTGGGGAAAGAGGAACTTTATAGCCACCAGGGGAAATATTGACGGGTACCGATAAAGAGGGGAAAGCAGGGTTTATTATTAAAAAAGACTACCAACTTCAACTGTATATAAAAGAAAAACTGACTTACAGAGGGGGGGGGAAAAGGAGACAAACGGACGGGCTCTAAATTATTAGCACAAATTCCAGAAACTTTTCATTAACCTCCACCACCCAGTAAAATTAATGGAAGGGGGGGGGAACAAGCAGGGTTAACAAGTCATGTTAGGGGGACTGCAGACGAAAAAAAGGTTTGCACCCCCACCACCACATTGGGCGAAAAAATCAAGGGGGGAAAAAAAGGGAAATCAAGAACTTGGGAAAAGGCTGAGTGAGAAAGGCTGTTCTTATGGTCCAAAGAGGGTACAATGACAGCACGATTAAACCGGGCCCTTGGGCAAGGGGGGGGGAACTGGTTGCGGATGTTGTAGGAGGCACCCCCTGGGTTGGCGATCGCGGGGGGGGGGAGGAATGCAGGGCAATGGGGGGGGGGTATGTTTGTCAAGAACGCAGGGAAGGAAAAGTTGCTTATAGTTCTGATCGCCAAAAAAGAGCAACAGGGAAATCAAAAAAAACACAAAAAAGGAGCCAAAAGTATAAGGTATGGAAGTAACTGAATTTACGCAGGTCGGGGGCAAATTGTAAAAAAAGGGGGTGGTAAATGGGAAAAAAACCCGGGGGCAGGAACCTAGCAGGGATTTACACGGAAGTATCCGGACAAAGAGGACAAAAATAAGGAAAAAAAACACAAGAATGAGGTAATGGGAAGCTGTGTTTGTGGGGGGTCAAGATCGAGGTAAGGGGAACTGGGGACATAGCTCAAGTGTAAAAAAACGAGGGAGGAAAAGAGCGGTTTCGTCAGTATGAAAAATCCACAAAAAAAAAAGTGGTTTTGAATTGATGGAGGGCAGCGTGGGGGGGGGAAAGCACGTGTGTGGGGGGGGGACGAAATTTCCGGAAGACGAAAAAAACCCCCAGGGACTGCAAAAGAGTACGTGTGTTGTCTGTGGAGGCTGTTAATAGGCGGGGGCACGGGGGGGCGGTTCGTTGGCAGTAAAGAGGGACTGCGGGCGTGGGGGGGGGGGAGAAAAAACCATGATGGGAACGATAAAATGTTGCAATAAGTAGGGAGGGGGGAAAAGTGGGTTATCATGAACCTTGTTTCGGCAATGGGAGTTGGGGGACGAGGCGCAACGGGGTGAGTGTTGTCCGGGAGAAGGTTATGTCTGAGGGGGGGAAGATGATACCAATATTAGTTGTTGGGGAACAGGGGGGGGAGGACGGGGGGGCCCGTGAGGGTCAAAGACCCCCGGGTGAAAAGGAAGGCTGGCTCATTGGGCCAAAAGCAAGGGGGAGTGGGGGGGGTGGTAACAAAGGGAAAAATGGGTAAAAAGGAGGACGGTACCGTTTTGGTCAGAGGGGAAAAAAAAGTTAAAAAACCGCATAAGAACGGGTTTCTGCCAAAATTTGGAAAAAAATATTTGGAAAAAAGGGAAGAACTTCCTCGTAAGGGTTTTTGGAAACGGGGAATTGGGGGGGAAAGCTTAATGTGCCGGCTGTCCATTAAAGTAAAGGGGGGAAGGGGGAGACAGAAGGCGGGGGGTAGGGTTGCTATTGGGGACAAGAAGGGGGGTTTTATTTAAAAAGGACCACCGTGAAACGGGAAAAAAATTTGGGGGGGGGGGGGGGTGAAACTTAAAACCAAAACGGAAAAGGGTAACAGAAAAAAGGGGGGTAAAAGTGTGATTTTGGATGCTTTGTTAAAAAAAAGAGAGGTTGGGTTGAAACTTTTGTTGGGATACACGGGGATGGAAGGAACGGTAGGGAACTTTCCTACGACTGGGGGGGCAGGGACTGACAGGGGATATAAAAGGGTTTAGGATTGTTGGCGGGGGGAGTAGGAACTAAGGGATTTTTTAATGGGGACGGCGAAACTCGGTACGCAAAGAGTTGGAAAAAGAGGGGTTGTGCTCCAAAGTTCAGCTAGCCTGGGGCTAAGACACCATTAAGGTTGAATGGAAGGAGCAACAGAAAGTCGTTGGTGTAGAGAGAATTTAAAAAGTCAAGAAAAGAGGGGGGGATGGTCAGAGTGTACCGGTTAGGAAAGGTTGGGGGGGAACAGTCCAAAAAGGGAAAAAAAGGCAGTTGGTTGAATAAAGGGGGGGGTCGAGACCGGTAAGAACACCCAGATCTCAAGGGGGGGGGGGGCAGGACAGGCCAATCATTGTATAAAAAAAAAAACATAGGACGTAAGCCTACAATCGGAAAAGAAAAGGGGACGGGAGTCCTAAACATCCTCTACAAACAACACCAACAAAGGGGGAGGGGGGGGGAAAAGAAAAAAAAAAAGGACGCAGAGGGGAGTGGACGATTGCATCTTACGGAGGGAAAAAAGGGGGGAAAGCGTAATAAAGATTCAGGTCGACCGGAGATCGTGTGGAATAAAGGGGGGGCAAGAAAACAGGAAAGAAGTTTAACACTTGTTGACAACGTGAGCCAAAAAACACGGTTTGGTTCAAAAATTAGTAACAGAATAAAGAGGCAGCAAACCGATTTCAGGAAAATTGGGAGAGAGAAAGAGAAAAAAAAAAAACGACAAAGGGTGCAGGGAGAACATTAAGCAATATCAACGTAAAATGGGGGGGGGAGGTAAAGCCAAAAAATTGCCAGAAAAGGAAATAGCAAAAAAAAGAAAACACTTAACGAGAGGGTTAGGAACTCTTTGTCCTATGCGCATTAAAAGAAGGGGATAATAAACACTTTTTAAACCATTGTCGAGGATTTCACAAACACAAAAAAGGGACCTAAGTAAGGAAGGGACGTCAAAGGAAAGCACTTATTCCCGCAAGACACTGGGGAATCAATGGGGAAGACATGTGGACAACCTCAACTAACGAAAAAGTAAAACGAAAAATAACTCCCAACGCCGCCCCGAAAATCAATGATAAAGGGGGGTTACCCCCACAAGTGTTGGGTGTTTGGGAGAGGTCGGTTTACCGTCACGACTTAAGGTGGTTGTTAACACCAAACATACCGGTCAACGTGCACCCAAAGGTGTCCCGTGTACGTTGGGCTGTGACGGGAGGTAAAGCACACCCCGGATGAGGAAAATGGCAAAGCCATTATTGACTAATCATGTTGACCAATGCAGATTAAAGAAAGGAGCCAAAAGGCAATCAGCGGGGACACGACATTTACTAGATTTAATGGTACAGTGCTGCCAAGGTTCACAAGGGGGAACGCACATTGGAGGGAAGAAAAATTGCGGGTTTAAATTGACAATAACAAGGGAAAAAAAAGGGGGAAGCAGGGGGGTAATTAAAACAAAAAAAACGGTTAACATGGGGGGACAAAAAAAAAAAATGGGAAACCTGCAATGTGTATGGAAGAGACTGGGGGAAAAATAAAAAAAGAGGAGGGGTACCATAAAGGATCGTTAAAAAAAAAAGGGCAAACACAAAGAAATTGGGGGGGGCTATGATTATATCAATAACTTCTCAGGGAAAAAAGCACAAACCAGAGCCGGAAAATGGAGAACATGGGGGGTATCATTTGAAAAATGACGTGTTCCCACGCCGTACGTAGTTTGAAAGGGGGGGAAACAGGAATGTTTGGAAAAATTGTGTGCATCATCATGACGACCCAATAAGAAGAAAAAGCGATCAAACTCCTTAGAAAGAACGGGGGTAATTCAAACAAATTCTCACAGTCAACACCAAGAAAAAAATAAAAGAGTTTTGGGGAAAGTCCAGCGGGTTTGATCTGCCAGGGAATGGGGGGGGGAAGGCACGAAATTCACTTGTGTCCACCGAATTGGAGGGGTAGGACAAACGGGGCAGTGTTCTCCAAAGGGTACTAAAGCTTCGGTAAGAAATACGGTTGGGACACACTTCCTCAAGTTCCAAGTTGGTGACCCCAAAAAGGGGGAAAAGCGTCAGACAAAAGCAAAAAAAAAAATATTCCGTAATCAGGTCACAAGGCTCATCGGAAGAAAGAAAAAACAAGGTCCTGCTTGGTTGAAAGGGTACTGGAAGGTAAGAGAAGCATGCAGGCGGGCCCTTGGACAAAACGTACTGGCGGTAAAAGGACTTGAAAAAAAACGGGGGGGAAAAACAAAAAAGTTTTTGTTTGGCAAGAATCCGTACATTCCGTCAATATTGAGAAACTCGGGGAAAGCACTGTAGGGGGGGTCTTGAGAGGGAGAGGTGGGGGGCGAAGGATAAAAAGGGACGAAGGAAAAAACTGCGAAGAAAAAAAAAACATGGAAAACCCACGGGCAGGGGATAAGCCAAGATATCGAACCAAAAGGGGGGGGGAGGATTCAAATCAGAAAGTACGGGAAAAATAGCAAACCTTCGGGGAAAATCGCGCCGCGGGAAAAACTACGTAGGGGACAAAAAAAGAACCAGTAATTGAAAAACCACACAAGGGGTTGCAAAGAATAAAAGCGAGACCTTTGCAAAGTGCATGATGGGTCCCAATGGACCCTTTAAGCAATCCGGTGGGGGGTTACGGTTCCCAGGGTAGGTGGTCAACCATAAAAGAAGGAACATTAGGCTGGGGGTAAGGACAAAAGGAATAATAAGGGGGAAGGGGGGGGGTGTGTGGGGGACCTTTCCATTTTGATTTCACCGGGTGGAGTGAAGGGGGGAGAAAGAATATACGGACACGAAGTGAAAGAAGTAAAAAGAGGTATTTTTTTTCGGGGTGGGTAGAAAAGAAAGGGAAAAGGGGGGGGTGGGGGTCCGGGTCACGAAAACAAAAAATAAATAGGAAAGAAGTTAGCCGGGGAGGCAAGGGGGGATACACTTGGTAAGCCGATAACAATGAGTCACGACGGACCATAGAAAAAGAAAAGGGGGGGAGGTTTGTTAAAAACAAGGGGAAAAAAAATTCGCTGGCAGATGGAAACATGGGAGTATTTCAAAAAAAAGTTCCAAGGGGGTAAGAATGGAGGAATGTGGTGGAAAGTTTCAAATTAAAAAAAACGTTGATACGAAGGGGGGGTGGAAAAAAACAGGTTGGGTGGAAAAAAAGGTTGTGTTTTGGAATGTTTTGGGGGTTAACGAAGGGGGTAAAGGGTCAATACAGATTTGGGCAACCGCCTCGGTTTGGTAGTCAAGGACAGAGGTGCCGGCGAAGTAAATAGGCAAAAAAAAAAAAGAAATAGGAACGACCAAGAAGGGGAGAATGTGTCGTCGCGTACGTTTTTAACGCTAAGAGGGGGGCCTGGGAAAAGGTGGGATTCTACGGGAGGGGGACCCCGATCCCCATCTTAAAAAGAACAGTGTGGTGGGGGACAATGGGGGGTAGGTTGGAAAAAAACATGATTGGTGGTTGGGGAAGGGGTTGTTTTTATTTTGGATTTGAACGCCAAAAAAGGGGGGAAAAGGTGCAATAGAGCAAAGGCCCAGTGGAAAAAACAAGAATTTCGGTACGGCTAGCACAAAAAAGGGAGATTGCTAATTCGTGAATGAGATTCCAAATCGGCACCCAACGACTCCATGTTGAAAAAAACTGTACACCCGCAACAGGTGAGGGGAAAGAGGGTTGATAATAATGCTGGTGAAAAGGGAATACCCGAACGGAGGACATGACATCGAAAACGGTGTCAAAAGGCCTATAACAAAAAGAAGTAAAAGGGGGAAATTTAGCACCAACTCGGTAAAATATGGTTCAAAGGCGGGGGGGGGGGGGGGCTACGATCTCCGGAAACAGAAAAAGGGGGCCCTTCCTCAAGGGGTGCACAGCAAACCCTGTGGGGGGGTGGTGCTACCCTTCAAAAACCACCGTTTATCGTCGACAAAAAACAAAAACCGAGGGAGAAAGAGAGAAAATCTGAAAACGTGGAAGGTAATTGGAATCACCAAAATGTTAACTAGAGGACAAATTTGAGGGGGGCGGGAAACGGCCACAAAAAATGTTGAAAAATAATGGAATCCGCGGTATAAATCTCGAAAACACACCTTGTCATTCTGGAGCGGAAAGTGGACCGGGATTGTGGAAAACCGTAAGGCCTTATACAAGAAGTAAAAGGATTGACCAGAGTGCAAATGGTGATTTATAAAAAAATTAATGACCGGGAAAAAAAAGGGGGGGGGAAAGACGTCAAATCCCTAAAAAATCTAGGTGAGGGGTGTTGGGAAAAAAGAGATCACAGGACCGCTCGGAAGCCAAGGTGGGGGGAGAGAGGTTAAAACCCATGGGGGGGAGTGAATCCAAAAGGAAAACACAAAAGGAAAAAGAAGTGTAAAAAAAACGTGTCGGAGAGGGGGATAACGGGGCTAAAGGGAAAACTGGGCAGGTAGACGTTTGAAAAAAACAGTCGAACCGAAGAAGCTCAATTACAAAAAAAAAAAAAAATCGAGACGAAGGGGGTAGTTGGAAGATACGGAAACAAGGTCGGGTAGAAACATGAAGGCGAAAGAGGATTAAAATATCAATTGAGGAAAAGGAATAATCCTGCCAACCACAAATGTCAAAAAATCGGGAGAAAGGTGGAAAAGAAATTCATCAATTGGAAAAAGATTGAGAAAATGGGGAAAGACGGAAAAGCGAAAAGCCAAAGGAAAAAAAGACATCGGGGTCTGGCACCCTGAAAATTGTATCGGCAGGTTTGAAAAAAGGGAATAAATGAAAAAAACTAAACGTATAAATGAGTGTGAAAATCCGTATTATGGAAGACGGAAAAACACAAGGGGGCAAGGAAGGATTAAAAAATCGGTTACACTAACGATGAAGAGAACAACCAGGGAGGGTGAGAGAGCAACTTTTGAAAATGAATGAAACGACACTGGGAAAAAATTAGTGACGGGGCTGGGTTTGAAAAAAAGACTTTTGCCGGGGTGTAATGAGGGTTAGTGGGGGGGAGGACAGGGACTTTGTTGGTGCACCACAACAACCGGAGGGAGAAGAAGTGGCCCATTTGAAGGGAGAAGAGGGAAGAGGGAAAAACTAGTGAAAGGAAAAAGAATTTCGGGGGGGGGGCAAAGAGGTAGGGGCTGGGACTTGTCCGCGATTACAGGGGGCCGTTTTACTTGCGAGGGAACCCGGGTGGTGTTCGATAGCAATGTTGGAGATCCTAGGGTACTGGTATTATGGTTGTTACAAAATGCTTCGCAAAAAATTAAGAAAGGGATTATTCTTTAAGCGCAGATCAAAAAAAACACAGAGCAAGCACACAGAAAAAGGAGGAAGCAGAAAAGGGAAAAAATTATGAACATTGACGGCCCGGCGGAAAAAAAAAAGGAAAAAAACGGTTGGGGTTTTTTAAACCGGAGTCCTCCAGGGCCAGGTTCAACACAGAGCCAAGGGAGGGAAAGAGGAAGTGGAAGACCAAGCATTATGACACTTGCAAGGGCACTGGTGAACGGGAAGCATGAAAAATGAATGAGGGAAGATGGTTTTTCCTGGTTGTCAGTAGATCGGGACGTTGGTGAAGTTGAAATTCAGAGGTGGGGAAAAAAGTAGGGTAAAATTAACCAGAATCGTGTTTCATTATTGGTTGGATCAATAGCCATTTGGGGTTGGAAGGATGGCTGGAACGGAACACATTTGGGGAGATTGGTTGGCGAAATTTCCAGTAACACAACCAGGGAATGAAAAAAAAGTTATAGTGCTTTCCCTGGTTAGTAAGTGACTTGGGAACGGCGGCAGGTAGGAAAGGAAAGATTTCGTGCGTGCAACAGGTGGGCGCAGAAGGGAAAGAAAAAAAAGGATTGCAGGATAACAAGGGAGTGGGTAACTCAATTAAACGGCAGGAAAGGGGTGGTACAGGCTGTTAAAAATTCAAGATCCAATGGGCTATTTGACGCTGGCCAGGGTTGATTAAAGAAAAGAAGGGTTGAGGGAGGTTCACATATTTAGGGGGTTCCAGGTGGGGGAAAAAAAAAAAAAGGGAACGGCTTGGGGGTCCAAATCCCACAAAAAAATTAGGGTTAAAAGGCGCGGGGGCCAGAGGGGGGGGAACACCAAGGGAGGGGAAAAAAAAAAAAAAAAAAAAAAACGGGGGGGGGGGGGGGGGGGGGGGGGGGGGGGGGGTGGAAACAAAGTACCTTGGTTTAAGAATTGTTTGACATTTGGTAGAGGGGGAAAGTTAAAAGCATAAATACACTGTTGCAGGCAAAATGGGGGTGAGGGGCAGCACGTGGTACAGAAAAAAAATTCAGTGGTAGTAAAGCAGGGGAGAGGGGGGGGCATTGCGAGGGGACCGGAGGGTGGGGGCAGGAAAAAAAGACGGAAAAAGGAGGGGTTACCAGAAGACAAATAAAGGGGGAGAGTGTTGCCATATTGACACACCTTGTGGGGGGGTATGGGGAACTCCGGGCGACAAACCATTACGTTCAATTGGTGAACTGTGTAAACCTTGACCGAGGGGGGAGGGGAATGGGGGGGGATAACTAACAAAAGGGTTAGAAAGGGAGGGAGGAGTGCAGGTGGGGTAGCTGTTGTTCTTTCCTTGGGCGAGCCTGTGGTCAATTGGACATGAAAACAGGGAATGTACAAAGGCGCAAAAATACTCTGGTGAGGCCCTCTTTCTATAAGTTTTAGGGGGGGGTTAATTTGGGGGCTTTTGGGGGAATGGTAGGCTCCAGTGTCATGGAAATGGCGGGAAAGGCGGGAACAAGGTGAACCTTGGGGGGAGTTGGTGGTAGTAGGACCAAAGGGCACGCTCGCAGGGGGGGGGGAACAACTAAGCCAGTACGGTGAGGAGGGAAGAAGAGGCAACAATTTAGAGCGATCAAATGGGGGGAAAAAAGTTCGGAAGGCAAGACTTGAAGGTCGGTACCTATAGAAAATGTGGGACGAATTAAGGTCTGTGTGAAGGCACCGGGGGAGGGGAGGGGGGAAAGGTAGGACACCAGCTCTACAAGTTGGTGTAAAAGAGTCTGCGAGACCAAAAAAAAAAAAAAAAATTTAAAACTGGGGACGTAGCCCTGACAATAAAACAAAATGAAGTTTCAGTCGCGAAAAAAAGAGAATAAAACACCAGAGAAAAAAGAAAGGAAAAGGAGGAGGGGAAAGAAGAGGGTCGCGAAAACTCTCCATTGGGAATGTGCAGATGGGGGGAAGGACGGGACTTAAAAGTGGAGATATAGCCGTCGAAACCGTGAAAATATCGGGGATACAAGTTCGCCAAAACGAATTGTACCACAAAGAAAAAAAAAAACCAAAAGGACTGGGGAAAACAAAACCATGGGGCAGAAAAGAGGTACGACTTAAATGCAGCACAAGGCACACAACGAATTGCGGGAGTTCGACAAGAATCTCTAAGAAAAACACGAAAAGTGGAGGGGCCGCCTTAAGGGATCACGGAAAGTGTCTTAGCACCAAACACTGGACGGGAGCGGAGGGGCCTATCAAAAAAAAGAATCATAACGTAGTTTGGGTGCGGACGAGGAAAGCCGTCCAGGACAAAAGAAGCAAGGGAGCCCAGTGAAAAAAGAACGCCAAAAAAAATAACAGAAACCCGACTGGAAGAAAAAGAAAAGGACGCAAGGCCGTCGTTGGGGGCAAGCCTGGGGGTAAATACAAGGGGTCAGATGGGAAATGGGGACACGAGCGGAACACCTAAAAAAAAAGCTAACGAAAGCAATGAAAAGTCAACATAAGAATGCATGCAAAAAGTTTTGGGTTGTGCCGCGCGGGCAAAAAGGGGGGGAACAAAAAAAAAACCATTGGGGGCCCAGGTACGGTGCGGCGTGGGCGGGTACGAAAAACCCCAGGCGGGCAAAGGATCACCAGTAAAAAAACAGCACTTAAGCTGGTAAAAAGAAAGGGGGGCAAGATGTGAATAAAAGCAGGGGCAAGAAAGGCCATGAAAAAATAAAGATACAACTTGCCGGTACGAACTTTGAACGAAGGGGAAGGATGTATTTCTGGAAATTTAAGGGGGGGTGAAGCAAACAAGTTTCTGTTTGATTGCGTTGTAAAGGGGGACAGCAGAAAAATGGAAATTCCTCTGTTGGTGGAAAAAAAAAAAAAGGGGGGTAAAAAGTTGGTGGAAACAAACCACCCATTCAACTGGCCAACATTGGTGGGGGCAATCCCATAACGGAGAAACGGGTAGGGGGGGAAAAACCGAATGATGAGGGGATTGGGCATCCGTTTAATAAAACACAAAGGGAAAAAATGATGTGAGATATTTACATAAACAGGTCCGATGGGAATAAGGGGGGAAAGAAACCCCCTGGAGGAAAAGGAACGAAAAGAATAAACATTGGAAAGACACAGGAAATAAATTTAAACCAAAAAGCCGGATTATTTTGAGGGGTGGGGGGGTGGAAGGGTGAAGCGAGCATGGCCAACGTTCTCATCAACCAGAAGGACCGAATACGACCAAACTGGGCAAAGAAAAAGGGCCAAAGAAAGTATAAAAAAAAGGACACCAAAAAAAAAAGAAAAAAAGTTGTGGCAAGGAAGGGGGAGGGGCTTATGGGACGGGGAAAAAGGGGTTTTCGCAACAAGACAAACAGGCAAACAATGGCGGGGTATCATTCCACCAACAAGGTTCGATGGAACACAAAAGACTGAGAAAAGGAGTAACCCGAGTGTAAAAAATGAGCGTTGGGTCACCCAATTTTAAAACAACGAAAGAAAGAAGAGACGACAAGGCAAAAAAACATTTCAAATATCATTTTTTCCCGTTCATGATGGAGTCTTACAGGTAGCAGGGAAGGGGAAAAATAAAGGAAGAGTGCGGATCGGGGACCTTTAAAGAAAAACAGCTTCCGGAAAGGGGGCCACCTGGCGAATGGAAAAAAAAAAAAACGTGTTTTTAAAAATAAAAAATTAAAAATAACATGGAAAGAAAAAAAAAAAAAAAAAAAAACAAGGTTGGCAGAGCAAGGAAATTAAGGGGGACTCTATACTGGGAAAATAAAAAAACATGTCCAAATTGGTGGGAGGAGGATGCCGCGATAAAATTGTGGATAAAGAAGTAGAAGAAAGTGGGCTAATTCATGAGTCGAGAAAAAAAAAAAACACATAAGAACAAAAGGAATGCAGTATGAAACCGCTAAAAGAACCCAACAGGGGGGGCGCCTTCCCGTCAAAAACTCCCTTCCCCAACTGCAGCGAAGTCAAAAAATCGCGAAGACCAGGGAACTACGGGTCCAAAACGCCCAGGAAAACTTGAACACAAAGCACAAAAAAAAAGGTAACAAAAAGGATAAATCGGGAGGACGACAAAGGGCCCATGATTGTTTCACTACGGCGCAAAAAAAGAAGGGGGGGTTGGGGGAAAAGTACCGTGCAAGAAAAAATAAAAACATACAGTAAAGAAATTCCTGGTTAAAAAATCAAGAAAATAAGGGGGGGGGGGTCCAAATTGGGTAAAAAAAATTGGGTAAAAAATTTTAAGTGGGGGGAATGGGGGGGGGTGGGGAAGTAAAAGAGAGCCAAAGAGTTGAATCTCATTACAAGGGGGGGGTAGTTTGGGGGAAAGGGGGGTTTGTGAGGGATAACTGTCCGGTGGTTGTGGGTTGTCAGTGCGCAGCAGAAATTCCCAAGGAGGAACTAGGGGGGAAAACCTGGGTCGGCAGTATTATTCCCAGGGGTGGTTGTCCAAGCAACAATTTCAAGGGGACGAGGCCCAAGAATCCAAGGGTCGAGTGGGTCCATGGCGGCGCGGGGTCAAGAGGGAAACCCAGGGCATGGATATTTGGGAAAAAAACAAGGGTGGTTTAATTAAGGATTTTGACCCCAGAAAAGGGAAAGGGCAAGAGAGTTGGGGTGTTTGGGGAAAAAAAAAATTGTGGGGGGGGGGGGGGGGGGCAGACTTTATGAAAGGGTGGTGTTTTGGGCGGGTGGTGGGGGGGTTTGTGGGGGGGTGTTTGGTTGTTTTGGGAGGGGGGTGGGGGGGGTTGGGGTTCATTCACAGTTGGGGGATCGTTTGAAGGTTGGGTTTGGTCGGTTCTTTGGCGGGGGGGTGGTGGGTTGGGGTATGTTTTGGGGGGTTGTTTTTGGGTTCGGTTGCAGAAGAGGAGGGGTAGAACTCTGGGTCGCGTGTCGGGTGGGTAGGGGCCAGTACAAAAAGTGCCATAAGCGGTGAAATAACCAAGGATAGTTAGGAAAAAGATTAAGGAAAGGTTCTGTCTGGGAGGGACGCGCTGCCGAGAGTACGTGGTTGGAAAAAAGAAGGGGTTGGAGAAGAAGGGGCACCGGTTAATGACATCTTAAAAAAGGGGAAAGCCAAAAAGAATGAAAACCCATCTACCAAACCAATGGGGTGAGACAATTAAGGGGGGGGGTTTTTGTCTCAAGTGTGTGGGTGTGCAAGGTTTGTGGGGGGGGTGGGATAGTGGGGGGGGAAAAAGGGGACAGGACAACCTCCGGTGGGGTTAGTGTTGGGGACAAAAAAGAAATTTAATCACCCATGAAGGAAAACCAGAAGTTGGACAGGTCACCAGGGTACCATCCGACCCCAAAAAATACTTGCAGGGAAGGGAAAGGCGGGATAACATCTCGGGCACAGCAAAATATTCGTTGCCCGCCATTCCTGTTTTCATAAACAAGATAGACAGGCACTCGGGGAAAAACACTTCAGTGAAAGATGCTTGGGATAGATCGACCCGTAACGGCTGTACAAAAAATTTGTGAGCAGGACCCGAATTAAACGTGGATCTCGTGAAAGGCGAATATGTGGTAAATACCCCCTTCTGTGGGGGTCGGGCTAATAGGCAAAACCGAATTGGGGGGGGGGGTGGAGCCTTACAAAAAGGGGGAAACCAGGGGGGGGTGAAAATGAAAAAAAAAGGTTTTTGTGATAAAATGGGGAGGGAGGTCTCGCACCAAAACAACTTATTATGGAGTGAAAGACGAACAGTTTTGTTCCATGGGGCAATTATCAACCACAAAGGGTAAAAATATGTTGATTGAATTACAAAAAGAGGGGGAGGATAGCCGACCCCAAAGAAAATTGTTAAATATTAAATATTCGAGAGAATGCGCTCAACGGTGAAGATCTGGAAAAAAGGTGAAGTACCGGGAAACTTCAAGAAAGACCATCTTGGAAAAAACGAAAGTGCTTCAAATGGGTATTGGGGGGCCCAGTAAAAGGGAAACGGGGGGAAAAGGGTGGGAAAGGACCATCAAATCGACGAGAATCTAAAGGAAAAGTATCTGTGTGTGTGGGAGATCATTAACCGAAAAGTCTGGGAAAGAAAGGGTTGGGAGAATCTTGAAAACCCTGGTTGTGCCCACAAAAAAAGAAAAAAAAAATTGAAAACAACACAAAAACCTAATGTGTGAAATCAAAAATGGGGGGGTAAAAAGGGAAGAAGGGGGGATAAATCGAGGGACCTAAAAAAGGAGAATACCCACGGAGTAACAAAATAGTTTGAAAGGGACTCCGTAATAATGGGCTACAAAGGAAGAGAGAAAAATTTGTGGATGTTGGCAGTAGTTGACTGGGGGGACAAGGAGGGCAATCAGGGCTGGAAAAGGACAAACCGATAAAAAAAAACTTAAACCAACTATCAAGTGGGAGGGGAAAAAGGAAGATGCCCCAAAAATTGGGGGGGGGGGTTTTTTTCAAAATCATTTTGATAAAGTGGAAGGGGAAAATTCAAGGAATTGAATGAGAAAAAATTGGAAGACGGTAAACCAGGACAGCAAGAAAAAAAAAAAGGAGGAAAGAAGAGTGAGAGGGGGCAAGCGGACTCCATGGTAAACTTGGTACACAAAAAATGGGAAGGCGCGGACAAGATAAGAGTGGGGTGGTAAGGAAAGGAGGGGGAAAAAAAAAAAAGGTGAATGAACTAGAAATGAAAGGTACAGGATTGAAAGAGATGAACAAGGTGGGGGGCGTGTATAAAGTTGGGGGATAACCAAAGGGAATAAAAAGGGGAAAAGTAAATGAAAAAATGAAACACTAAAAATTATTTACAGTTATTGAACAGAAACCTGTTCCTGGTTAAGTAAGTATAAAACAAAACAGTTGTCAAAAACAACCAACCACTGGATGGCGCGAACATCATAATGGAAGGGGAAACCGAGGGAGTGGGGGGGGAAAATTGATGGGCGGGACGTAGAATGGGCGGGGGGTGGGGGGGGGGAAAGATAGGTTCGGAGTTAGAGAAAAAAGTTAAAATAAGGGCAAACGAGTCTCCGGTGTTGGGGACTTTTCGAGGTTGGAAATAGCGCACCTGGGGGGGGTTGTGAGGGGGGTAGAAAGTTGGCAATAACGGGACAAGGGCAAGGGTGGGGAAGGTTTCTTCTTCACAAAAAAAACAAAAGCCATATTAAAAGGTCAAGGATATGCTTGAAAAATCGCAAAATATCAAAAAAAGAACACAGCAAAAGGATGAAAGGCAGTTCTAAGGTTGATGAAAGGGTACGGGGAAGGCGGCAAAATGAAATTTTTGTTTTACGCTTTAGGCATACAAGGACAGGCACAAAGCGAAAAGGATTATAAAGAAAGGGAAAGGGATGCCGCGAACATAGGAATGCAACGCTTGCACGAGGGAGAATGGGGAAATGGAAATGGAAAAATTTGTTGCCGTGGGGTCAAAGAAAGACATTCCAGGACGTGTGGAAACTTTGGACCATGCGCCATTAAACTTCCTTAAAAAGTCCGGGGGACTCAGGGTGATCCAAATAGCAAATTTTTGTTTGGACAAGGATGGGGGGAGGCTACCACAGGGGGGGGGGGGGAAAGGAGTGGGGTGGAGAAAAAAAATGTACCCAGGCCAGCAAACACGGGATAAAAACTGGTTTTGAAGGTGGGGGGGGGATTGTCCTGGGATAATTGGGGACTTTGGGGAAAGGCATCCCTTTCCGGCAGGGGGTCGATGTCGTGGCAGAGAAATGAAGTGGAAAGTAACATTCGGAAACAAAAAAAATATGTACGCGGTACAGGGGGTTAGAAGGGACTGGATTAGGAAAAAAACTGAGCAAGTGAAAGAATGGGAGAGAAGCACCAGAGCCATAGTTGAAATGCGTGAGGGGAATAGATCAAAAAGAGTATGTGGGGGGAAAAACCTTGGGGTAATTGTTACGGAAATAGTTCCAAAATGCCAAGCCAAAATTAAGGTGTAAAAGAGCATATTGAACCACAGGGGCAGGGGAAGGGGGGGTGGGGGGGTTGGGGTGAGCCACTGCAGGGTTTTTTTAGGGAAAAAAAAGAAAAGGAAGGGGTAAAAAATTGGGTTATCCAAGCAATTAAACCCCACATAAAAGAAACGGGGCTGAAATTGTGAATCGGGGAAGCACTGGAATACAACTTGAACTCGTAAGGGGGGGTGTGGCAAAAAAAGGGGGGTTGGGACGGGGGTAGTTAAGTCTTTCATGAAGGTCCAGTCTGGTGGTAACAGAAGAGCAAGGAAACTGTTTTCTATGGTGAAGAGTGCCAAAAAAAGGGGGTGTACTCCGAAAAAAAAAAACAACTTAAACCGGACAAAATGTGGGGGTGCAAGTGAAAACCGGAAAGAGGGGCGAAAAGGGTGGGGGGGGGGAAAAGAAAGTGTTAGATTGTTGGAAGGTCGGTGTAAGACTTTAAAGTGGGGGGCTTCCTGTTGGGCAAAAGCCCGGTGGAAATGTTTTGAATGAACAAAAAAGGTGATTAAGGGGGCAAAGGACAACTAAGCTGTTGGGGGAAGGAAGGCTTGAGGGTAGAATTTTATGTTTCTTGTGTTGGGGGGGGGGGGCAGGGAAAAATGGGAAAGTTGAATGGGAAAAAGGACAAAAGGCTGGTTGTAATGGCCCAGGCGAAAAGCACGCCAAAAGATTGTAAGAGAGGTGGGGGTGGAGTTTTTTGTAAAAGGTAACGTCAAGCTCGGAAAGAAGTGGTGCTAACGGTGGGGAATAAGGGGAGCCAGAGGCGGTTTTAGAGGCCTTATATGTCATATCGGGTGCTGCAGAAGGAAGTGACTGGTACCTATTTGAAAATTGGTGGGGGGGAAGAACGGTGTAAGGGAAAGTCAGTGGGGGAATCACGGGGCGGATTGAACCGGTTAACACAGTCTACACGGGGGCAAGGGAACAACGGCAGCTTATGAGCAATTTATTACAAGTAAGAAGAATCTGGACGACATGGAGCGGGAAGTGCAAAAATTCAGAGCAACACGGAGGCGGAAAAAGAGAGAAAGAAAAAGTTACAGCGACTTGAACTCTCACCACAACAGATTGCACGGCTGTAAGTAAAGGAAAAGAAAAATTTGGCAACTTCGTATAAAGCCGTCAGAAAAACGTGTGAGAGAGGGGTTTAATGAACGTTGGAAGAAAGACCAAAGCATTAAAAAAAAGGAAGTGTTAACACGGTTGAAACGTTGCCCAACCACATGGGGAACCGATGGGAGTCCATGGGAAAACGGGAATGAAGACCACAGTCGAAATGGAAAAAAATCGCTAAAAAAATCACCAAGCCTTCGGGCTACGAATAACGGACTGGCTTAGAACAAACAAATCAAAAGCGAGTGGGGGGGGAAAAAAGACAAAAAATCAAAAAAGATTTATAGTGGGGAGGAACGAAGGAAAAAAAAGCACACCAGGCGCCAGGTAAAATTGAGAAGGGTCAAATTTTTGAAAAAAAAAAACAGCCCAAAAAAGTACAGGAAAAAAAACATAAACAATACTAAGAAAATGCCTGAAAAAAAGAAATGGAGTGGGACCGATCCAGGAAGTCATGGGAAAGGGGAAAAAAACAGGCCCAAGAACTCCAAAAAAAAAAAAAAAGAAAGAAAAAGGCTAAACCGAACATCATGAACATTAGAAAGTAGGTGGATCAACACACAGTTGTGTTTTGTTGGGTGCCGCTCGGATCAGTGGTAACCCGTTCCCAACAAAAAAAAAGTTGTTGGACGGGTGAAGGGGGCAAGAGGGGGACGTCTTTACTTACTCAAAAAACACCAAAGGGCGGGGGGGGGCAAAAAAGCCAACAACAACAAACAGCCGGATGGGACTTCCTGGTAACACCATGTAGGGCTGTAAATTAACGTCATGAAGGGAAAAGAGAAAGTTCAAACTTAAATGGGGTTGGTACCCCAAGGGGGGAAAAGGACAATAAAGTAAAAATTTTGGCCGAACACAAGTTTTCTTAAGAGGGGTTGGATAATTGAAAGAGAAGAAAAATGGAAAAGTTCTCTGGGGTGTAAACAAACAGGTACATGGGAACAAAAACCATTAACCTGCAAAAAAAAACCGGGGGTTTTAAGAGGCCGCCGCGTTGAACCCCTAATGACGGGAGGAACAACAAAATAAAGCAATAAAAAAAAAAAAAAAAAAAAAAAAAAAGCAAAAAAAGGGAAAAAAAAAGAAGATGAGATATGACTTCCATAAAACTTCCTCGATCATAGCCCAGGCCGGGGCAATAAAAAGGGGGGGGAAGGAAAAAAATAAGCATGGGATCACCACGTGAAACTCCGTACATTCTTTGGGGTTTGAAAAAATGGGGGGCAGAAGTTTCGCATCTGCAGACAAAATGAAACGCAGAAATGGAAAAAAACACAGAAAAAAAGGGGCACACAAAAAAAAAAGCAAAAACGAAAAGAAGGGAATGGAAGGGGCAAGGGGTGGGCTTCCGGGAAAAAGTTGTTGGGGGGTTTTGGAACGAAAACGAGACAAACGGGGCCACCACTAGAGCAAAGCCATAATTAAACAGGCGATGGAAACCAAATACGGGGAACAGATGGACGGAAAAGCCCTGGAGGGGTTGAACATGAATGGCCGCATGAGGGGCAAGTGTACGAAAGAAAAGAGCGGACAAAAACGCAAAAACAATGTCCAATGACATGGATCAACAGGGGAGACGAAAGGGGAAAAATACTGCTTTGGAGGGATACTTCCCCGGATAATCCAGTACGCCTGGGCAGGCAACAGCAGGGGGAATGTCAAAAAAAAGGTAGGGTTGGGGGGGGACCGTGAAGACGTAAATTCACGGGGGCAAAAATAATAATTTAGAGAAAAAAAAATTAAAAAACTAGTGCCATCCTTTTGGGCACTGGTTGGATGAACGGCTTAGATTGTTGAGAGAAGAACAGATCAAAAAGGCTAAGAATGCAAAAAAAGAAAAAAACAATAAAATCACCCATGGGGACCAAAGGATCGCAAAAACGCTAAACGAAAACCAGTTGGCGCATACAAGCAGGGGACAAAGAAAAAGGACCATGAGGTGTGAAAAAAAGAGGGATGTAAAAAGGGAGCCCAGGGGAAAATACTATGTGGGCACACCGCCCAAAGGACGTAAGGAACGCCCAGACATGTTTCACTAAAAAAGCCGTAGTTTAACTACAAATTGGGGTCCGATGAGTTTTTCGAAAACTTCGCCATCACCAACCAGGTGGGGGGGGGTGGAACTTCCGTATCAACGAACATAATGAAAAGAAAAAATTCGGGAAAAAAGGGATAAATTTTAGGAAGGGGTTTCATTTACAAATTTTGAAAGGGTTTTAGGGTATTGGGGGATAAATAAAGCAACCAAAAAAAAAAAAATGGAAATAGCTGTTAAACCAGAGGAAGTTGGGTTAGGGAGAAATATTTTCCCCTGGGAAATTGGGTGTGGTTCAACGGTCGAAAGAAGAGAAAAAGGAGGAAAGAGGATACAACGGGTCTTAACCCAGTTGGGGGTGGTGAAAAGAGAGCCCAGAAAAAAAAGGATTTTTAAAACAACGCTGACCCAAGAATAACGATTGTCCTTTACCGTGCCCTGGCTCTTGCAGAGTTAAAAGGATTGAGGGTGGTAACATTTTAACAAGTAACTCTTTAATTTTCACCATGGGTCTAAAAAACGTTATCAAGGTTTTGAATGTTTGGGGGGAAGCTTGATGGGGTTGGGGAATGGGTTTTGAGGCGTTTCCGGACATGGAGGGGGAACAGCAGATTTGTCAAGAGTAACGGGGTAGTCCCATACTGAAAAGCAGCAAGGGAATAAGTAAAAGATGAAAAGAAAATAGGAAGGACGAATTGGGAAGCAAAAAGGGGAAGGGCAGGTGAAAAGGGCATGGCAGGCGTTACTGGGTTAAACTCTGTGACTAAGGACCAGTGTGAAGGTGGGCATCAGCAAAAAAAAAAAAAGAGGTGGGAAAAATTGAACACAATCGAAGAAAACCATTTTGAAATACCGGAAATTTACTTCGGGTGGGGGGGGGGGGGTGGGGTCATTTTTGGGGGGGTGGGGAGACTACCCACAAGGGGGAAAGGAATGTAAAGACCAACCGGGCATTTCAACCATAATTTTCAAACAAAAAAGAACTGGAA
>Ga0179593_1292034_pt1 | contig 20029 bp, 26 predicted proteins | sample CZODoug2_1_08_16_FD_185931 | JGI IMG/M metagenome (GOLD analysis project Ga0179593, IMG submission 185931) | Vadose zone soil fungal communities from Angelo Coast Range Reserve, California, USA - CZODoug2_1_08_16fungal (PacBio error correction) | ecosystem: Environmental > Terrestrial > Soil >...
GCAATTGCAGACAGGAGGGCGTGAAGTGCCATTTGGCCAGTCTTTGACGAGCCGGATTTTGAGGTCAAATAAAAGCAATAATCCGGTCGCACTGCTCTATGTGAGGAACTGTGGGGGGAGGGTGCCTATTGTCGACGAATCTCTGTCACTTCCGGGAAGAAATCTGTACCATTCTTCGTGGTAATCCGTATGGGCTTCACTTAGCAAGACCGAGTAATTGATACCTGAAAAAAAAAGATCCCTTTGGGGGGGGTAATAACTAAACCCTCTCGGTTGGGGGCTACGGGCGGATTCGGGGAAAATTAGGGGTGACCTGAAATTCCATGAAGGGAGCGCTTTGCAGAAGGAACGTTTACCGGATAAAGAAGTTCTAAGGGGAAAGGGGGAACCGGATACAACCTCAAAGTGAAAGCTCGGTACAGGCTGGAAGGAAGGACTAGTTGGATCTGTTTTTCATTTATGCGAAAAGGAAGGAGTGAGCCGTGGAAAACGAGTTGCAGGCAAGGAAGGCTCGCGAGGTACCTTATTTCCCAGGAGGAAGAGAAAGATTGGCACCGTACGGCTACTCTAGTGAGAAGGTTAACGCAGCCCAATACTCGGAGGTAAGCCTTCCTGTGTTAAACCCGCAAGGGGAACGCATCACGCGTATCGAAAAACGTAACCGGGGGGCTTGTGACAGCCGGTTGTCCGGAAAAGGTAGCTCCAGACCAGGAGGGGGGGCTAGCTTTTCAAATTCGGGGTCGATTGATCGTGTATCCCGAAATACGTTAATGCGGGCGGGGGGGGGGCGGCCGAGGTCGATCGAAGCATCGTTGGGGATCGCTCGGAAGCCCCAAAGAGAAAAACATCAGGGGCGGAGGGCGTCAGGGACCCGGTAGTTAGGGAATTCGAAAAAGAAAGAGTGACAGAAGTAACGAGGTTGGGGTTTTGCGGGGGAACAAGGAAGAGCTCATTAGCTAGAGACCTGGATGTTCAGCGCGGCCCACTGGATGGGGACATTGACTAGAGATTTCTCACTGGAAGCAACATAAATCCTCAGTTGAATGGGGGGAGGAAAGGCACTGGCCAACCTAAGGTGAGGAAACAAAGAACTTCTTCTCGAGGTGGGGAAAAAAAAAAAGGGCTAGAAGCCACTGGGGTTCGACAGGTACTCCGGAGGAAAAAGCGCAGGAATTGGATTCTATTCATGTGGGGGGGGGAAAAAGAACCTTCTGGCAAATGATACCTGAGAGCCATCCTTAACCTTCGGGGAGATCCATTCTATGGTGATTTTGAAAGAAAAAAAAAAAAAGAAAGAAGAAAAACAAAAAAAAAGGGGAAAAGAAAGCAAAGAAAAAAAAAAAAAAAAGGAAAAGAAAGAAAAAAAAGAAAAAATTCGTCAGGTGAAAAGGGGGCGAAGACGGAAAGGGGTAAAGCAGCAACCTCTCAGCGGTGTGCAGAATATCAAGGCTGGATGGGATCTAAGCGTGCGTGCTGCTGAAGGGGAGAGTTTCTATTCCGAGATTCCTATGTCTAAAGGGGGGGGAGGGGAGCCCGACGGAAAGAAAATCAATCAGGGGAATCAAGAGGCAATACCACTTGAAGCAGAAGGTAGCAAGCGGCGGAACACTCTTCGCATAAGAGGAATGTTTGAAGAGCCAAACGCAGATGATTCTCTAAAGTTTGGCAACAACCAGGTGCTGGGGAAAGAATTGGAGCAAAGTCTTGCCAGGACGAGAGTATATAGGAGCAGGTCTTCGAGACGAGAAGCATAAAAACTGGAGGGGACAGAATTGTGTGGTCTTGCCATAGATTCAGAGGAAGAGCTAGAACCAAAAACTGAATTGAGGAAATCTATTGGAAAAGGTCATGGAGACGCAATACCAAAAAGGCCTGAATTAAATGGGGAGGGTCTTGGCATCGAATACGGAAAGCTACTCTGAGAGTTGAAGGTCCACTACAGGGAAAAGAAGAAAAATTGAGACAGCCAGCGAATCAAAAACCTGGGAGAAAAAAAGATAAATCCGTCTTCGGAGGGGGCATGAGTTAGGAAGGTTGGGTGCCGGCAGAAAAAGCCCCCGACTTGGGTAAAAGGGTAAGGGCCTGGGTCAATGGAGGTAGAGCCCGCACCACTGCTGGATCGGAGAGAGAAGCAAAGGAAAGTGAAAAGAGACCACCGGAAAAAGAGAGACAGGCAGGGTATCCAGACGGATGTCCTGCCGCACCAAAGGAGAAAAAAAAGAGGGTTGTATGTCAGGGAATGCGTGCTCCAACTGGGGGAAAAGAGAACCGGTTTGTTAGGGCCCTCCCACAACGGAAAGCGCCTGGATATCTTCGCCGTGAAGGAAGGGGAGAGTGTGAAGGCTAAGTGGCCCTATTTAGAGTGTCCGGGGGGTGTGAGCCAAATGGATCAAAAATAGGTTCCGCGCGGACAGCGCTAAAAGGGGAAGAAAAGGCTTGAATCATTGAAATAGAAAGCCGCAACTGAAGTTGGGGTTCCAGAAGGTCAAAAAAGCGGTCAACGGAAGAAAAGCAAGCTAGAAGGTGATGTGTAAGTTTGAGGAAGGGAAAAATTATTTAAGGAAAGAATAGAATCGCCTTTTGACGTAAGAAGAAGGAGGACTGAGGACTTCGCACTCCCAAAAAACACCTTGATAGTGAAGTGAAGGGTGTCCTCAAAAGGGCAGACGGCGTCAGGGGGGTTAAAAATCCCCAAGCGCTCTCAGAAAATTGATTTGAAAGGTGGGGCTCTCGGCGCAGGCAGAACACACGGCACAAGGAAAAGACTCAGGAGGACTGTAGCGCCGCGACAAAGCATGACCGAATTGTCACAAAGGAGACAGGGAAAAGACCGGGGCAGCAGGCTAAGAAAAATTTGAAGAGAAAATATGACTGGGGAGGAAATGAATATCGAAAGCAAAAAGGGCAACTCTATACGTCTCGGGAAAAAAGGGTACCGAAAAAAAGGGGCTTCCTGAAAGGTGGGGTCTAAGTGCGAACTACGCAAAGAAGGAAATACCAAGCAAGGTGATAAGAACCGGGAGAAGTCTGCCTGAGGACGATCAGGGGAGAGCCTCAAGGGAAGGGGATCCTCCGGGAAGTGAGCTGTAATTATTGTCGCAATAAGAACGAAGAATAGGGCCGTCGAAAAAGTCCATGACAGAGGGGGGGGGGTTGGAACGAGGGGGTTGAGGAGGAATTATGAAGAAGGCGTAAATAGGGGGGTTCTTCTACGGGAAGGGACGAAAACAGTGATCTACAAAAACATGGGCAGAAAAGGCACAATCAAAGGGGGTTACTTCTCGGAATCGGAAAAAAACCAAGAGCTGGGAGCAAGTTGACAAACTTCGCTCACAGAGGGCAAGGCAACGAGGATGAGTTCCCTCACTCTAGAAACGCATTTGATAAAAGCCTGGCCGCTTATTAGAAAATAGTCACATCATGTGTAAAAAAAAAGGTATCTAGAATGACTCAAGGTATCCTTCGAACAGCGATTGCCTTGGATGTAGGGTGCAACAAAATCTCCTTGAACGGAATGGCAATGCCTAGGTTCCTCTGAACAACTGGTGACGGGAAAGGAGAAAAAATAACAAGAGAGGGGGGGGGGAAAAGAGATTTGGTGAAAGTCTCCAAAGGCGGTGTTCCATTGACGTGTAAGAAAGTGGAAGGAAGTCGACGCTCTCTTTGGAAAACGGAAAATTCGAAAACTGAAGAGACTCGGTCTCCCTGAAGGGAATGACGAGCGGAAAGGGGGGGTGGAACCATTTGCAAATGATGGGTGAAAATCAAAGGTCAAGAGCAGGTAAAAAACCGAATTCTTGGTGCGAGCATATCACGATTGAAGGAGGGTGCATCAAAAGGCTGATCAAAACTGACACAATGCGGCCGTTGGGGTAATTTGAACAAGGAGAGGGGGGTAGGAGCTTCATTGGAGACAGGACGGTGGGGGGGCTTCGACCAAGGCCATGGGCGAGGACTCTCGAGGTGCACGGCTGGGAAGGGCTAAACTTCTAGTTTACCAAAGGAATAAAAAATCAGCACAAGTTGTGAGAAAAAAAAGAGGACATGATGATCGAGCATTTCACTTCGGAATTTACACGTTGGAGGCCACGGCGATGGAGCTCCTTAATTTTAAGGGAAAGACACTAGGGCGGCGACTGACGATCGCAAGGAGGAATCGTGAACTAGCGGTTGCCAGAATCGGATTGGCTCTAGGGGGGAAAAACAGGAACAGCCAACACATTCGCGCTATAGTGAAAGGATGATGTGGGGTTGGGCAAGGAAATAAATCAACTCTACGATGGGAAATAAAAATTTGGGATTCTTTACACTATGGCATAAAACCGGCACACGGAGTTCTAGCCAGTGGGTCAGCGTCTTCGATATTAGGGATATAACCTTCTATAACTCGAATGGAGATCGTGCAGGAGGGTTGATATATAGCTAGTGTTACAAAAAGGTTTGGGGGCACTCCTAAAGCCAAAAGACAAACACAGAGATGGGAGGAGAACGGAGACTTTACAAGAGGGAACGGCTCTTACAACTGAATTGAAGTTCAGGGGAGGACTTTGTTGGGACGTATGGGGGAAAGAGAGAAGCAAACGGTTCTACTTCGAAAAAGGTGTTGGGTTCAGAGAAAGCATCAAAAAATGTTAACGATAGATTTCCAAACTTTTAAGAAAAGTACGCATCGTGGGGGAAGCTGGGTTCGGGTCAGGGCCCAATGATTAAGGAACAGTCACATTCCGCGGGTAGAAAGGGGCCTGAAGGGACACTGGGTGTAAGGGAAGGGAGCTGTCGCTTATTGAGGGCAGAAGTAGGTAGGGTAAAAAAAGAGGTATACCGATCTTGGCTCATTCTCGAAAAAACATACGGAAACGGTTCCCCAGCCCTTAGTGAGGGGTCAATAAAAAAAACAATGTGGATTCGAATGGGACACTCGTGGAGAAAAATTAACGTATAAAATAAGAAAGGTTGAAAGAGGGAGAAACGGAGGGATAGGCAGCTTCTCTCAGGAGGGTGGAATTAGGAGCGTAACTGGACCTGTATTGGATCACGGGTAACTAAGGAGGTGGGGGGGGGGGAAAAAAAAGAGCAAGAAAAACAATTAAAAGTTTTTTGAACCATGTACAAAGAGAGAAGTAAAGTCAGTAAGACAGAAAAATTGCAAATCGCGAAGGAAAACCTCTGCCGACAGCTAGAACGTAAAACCGAGAAATCAAAGGAATTCGTGATGGAAGGGGGAGGAACAAAGCCAGGGATTTCACCGAAAATGTGAAACCACAGAAAAGGCTTTGACTGAAAGAGATATCCGTATGGTCTCAAGTCGGACGATAAAAGAACCTAATTCGAGGGGCCAATACGATTTGGGGGACAGGCAGGCAGGATGGGAAATAGATCTAACAACACACCTAGGGGGGGAGGATGTCGCTTTCATAGGGGAGAGCAAAAGCGACTTGCACAGGCGGAGGAGATGCTGTGTCATCCTGAAGTGGAAAGAAAAAAGAAGCCAAGAACGGGGTTGGAAACATGAAAAAATGGGACCATAAAAGGTGAGCCAAAAAATAGGGGGGGAAACCAAAACTGAAGGAGATCACGACTTATGAATGGAAAGGAGGTTTGAAAAGTGAAGGAAAATGGATCGTCTGGGGGTTCCCACCTTTGCGAACAGGAAGGAGAATTCAGGGGGGGGAGCATTGATGGAGGGGAAACTTGGATGGCGAGCAGGAACCTCCCAGGCTACTAATAGTGGAAGGAAAGGGAAGGAATCAGGGAAACGGCACGAGAGCAATGAATAGACATCCTGAGACGTCAGACCAATTCCTATTGGGGTTTGGGGATGACCGGAAACCTTGAGGAAGAGAAAAACAACAACGGTTAGTACGAAAATCCAAGGTTGTGTGTTAAAAAGGGGGAAAAAAAGCTCAACCTGGAGGGAGTCCATCGACTAAAGTTCCGGATGGGGACGTAGTACAAGAAAGTCGCCAGGGGAAGACAACCGGGGCCTCGCATCAGATGAAGAGAGACATGGCAAGCCTAACATTTTCCAAATGGTGGCCCCGGAAACGCTCTCATATGTTGAGAAGCATCGGGGAGCTTTACCGCCGAAAAAAAAAAAAAAAAACCCGACTAGGGAGGGTCACTGGGCTGAACCTGGAAGCCATCGATATTTGGGGAACTTTTGATAAACGTTTTACTCGGGAACCAAAGACGGTTTCGGAGGAGCTGCAGGCGTCCGGGAAGCACGGACAAACCAACCTGTTCAGGCATGACGAATTTACTTGAAGAAATTGGGACAGGAAAACTGGTTAAAGGGCGGGTCACCCGCTCCGAGTATCGGACAGGTGGGGGGAGAGGTGCTCCGGAGGAGAACACACTTGTCAAAAGGAGGCCGGCGGAACGCCAACGCAATTTAAGCTTGGTCTCGCAAGGGAGTATATTATAAACCTACAGCCCAGACTTTACCAGGAGATATCGGGAGAGCAAATCGCGGTCAAAGTGAAAACGGGGAGCGCGATATACTGGCAGGCAGAGACCGGTGGGTTTAACCAAGTAGGTGACCTGGAAGGAAAAGGAGAGGGGGGAGAGGGGCTGAGGGAAAGTGGAAACTACTCGCTCCATCCGTCCGCAGAAAATCAGTGAACGAGGCATAAGGGAGCGTACAAGCATGACAGCTTGGGATCCTTAAGAAAGGATTACTCAAGGATGTAGGGGATAAACTGCACAAAGAGAAAAAGAAACGGGACACGTGACCTCTCTATCAAATCATTTAGTTGTTTTCATGTTTATTATCGGGATCAGGTGAGTGAGTGCGGGAAACAGTCGTCATACTTAGGCTGAGACAAGTGACATGAATCTAGAAAGGGCTTCAGTAGGGAAGCACAATTCTGTACCAGGGCGAGCCGGCAAACGCGGCCAAAGCGGATAGGGAAAAACTCTGTAAATCGGGCTCTCGGGGAGAGACTTGTGGGGGAGCGACCGCCGGCGGAGGCAGCAGTCCATGGTAAAAAGGGGGACCGGTCCTTAAAAAAAAGGAGTATCAAAACTAAGTGACGAAAGGGATAGATATACCGAATCAATTTGGGGCGGGAAACCGGGAGGAAGGTAGAAATCCGTGAACAGCGGCTTCCGTTCGAAAAAATCCGTGGGCACTTTTCCCGGAGACCAAGAAGGGATTAAATAACATAGAGAGCACAAGGAGGGGAGGAAAGAAAGAGGTGTGCAAAAACATCTGAATACTGAAAAAAAGGGAAAAGAGGTCCGAGAGGGAAAGGTTGTAAACGGCGATCCGAGTTTGGAAAGAAAAAAAAAACTGAAGAGCCGTCAACTGGCGAGGATCGAACGGGGGGGCGTTTTGGGTAAAAAAGGGGGCACTGGAGGAACTCCGGCTTAAGTGGGGCAAAATGGAAAAAGGCTGATGCTGCCATAGAGAATTAAATCCCGAGTCTTTAAGGAACACGGGCGACGGTTAAAGGGTAAAAAAAAAGAACGCCATGGTTGGGGGTGCTGGAAACGCAAAAAAGCGGGACCCAAAAAGGTGGAGGAAAGGCGGCCAGCGAATTCAGAGTCGGGAGACCCTGATCAGGATAAATTCCATTGACGCCCAAGAGCGGTCAACGAAACATAAATTTCAATGGATGGGGGATGCTGAGTGGGAAGGTGAGGAGACACGACAGGGGGTACTCGAGGGATTCAGGAGACAGGAAAGGGGGGGTATGGCGCCCTCATTCAGAGCGAAGTACCTGAAGTAAGGGAATCTGATAGGAGTTTGAACACTAAGGAGCAGGCTGCGGATTGGACACAGCAAAAAGGAGCTCGGGAGGGGGTGAAAAAGGCGGTGTTTTCCCAATCACAGGTACCTTCGAAACGAGACGTATCATACGTTTGGGGAAACCTCGTACGGGAATCTGTTGACTATCAAAAGGGGTATAGAGGACCTGTACAGACAGTCTGGTCACCTGTGCAACCTTAGGTCTAAGGTACCAGTGATATCACGTAGGATAATCTGATTTCGTCTAGAGGGAACAGGCTAGGCTGAAGCCGTCCGGTGTTCTCGAGGACGGCAATCCCCATCTCAAAATTGGACAGCGAAGGTTTTACCAGAGGGAAAAAATGGCAGAGGAGGGCGGCAAACTAGGGAAGTCCAAGAGTAAGGCGGAAACTTGGGGGGGTGTACTGAGTGCCAATTACTACTACTCAGCGTTTTCTAATTTATCCGAGTCCATACTTGAGTGTTCGCAACGGAAAGATGAGGGATCAGCCAACGGCCGTCGGTTTATGATGCTTCTTTCCGGGGCGCCTAAGGAGGAAAAGACAGAAGGTGAGAGAGATAGGGGAAAAAAAGGTCTAGAAAATGGGGCTGACCAAAAAGGTACGGTTCCTCTTCCTAAGTGAACAATTTTTGTGTGGAAGGGAAAGAAACGGGTATTGGCAACGTAGAAGCCGAGTCCGCGATCACTACAGGAAACTTCGGAAGTAAGTAAGAAGAAATGGAGAATTGGTGGAAACAAACACCGGCTTGCAGTGAAAAGGTTGGGGGAAATTTAACGGTGGCATGACAGAATAAAAGAAGATCATTGGTTAAGAGGTCATTTCTGGCCAAGCGGGCTACTCCGTTATTAGGGGATGGCGGAACCTGGTATTTGGATGTCCAGGGGGGACCCAGTTTTCGGTAGAAAAAAAACGAAGGTCCTTCAAGTGGGGAAAGAAGTCAATCGGAAAAAGTAAGAGCCGCTGATACAGGCAAGCGCGCGAAAAAAAAAAGAGTTCGAGAAAATCTATTTTTTAACAACAACAAGTCATTGATCATAAATGGGGGACACATCAGGGGGGACTCAGGGGAGGGCTGCACCTCAAAGTGGTGGAGCCACATGCCTTTTCCAAAGATCGGGGGTCCAACCGGGATCAGGGAAGCGGGGGAAAGAGAAACTACGGATCGCCGAGGGTGTGGTCTTGCCAACTCAATGCAAGGAAGGGAAAGACTTAAAAAAAACAACTGAGGAGGGGGGAAACAGGAGAGGACTTGATTACTTAAAAAATATCACGGGAAAGAGAATAAGAGGGCTGGGTACATCGGAAAACTACGATCAATCCACGAGGCGTTTAAGGAAAAAGCTTATAGTGGGTGACCCACCTGGCGTTTATCAAAAAAATGAGAGATCAACGAAGACCTTGGAGGCGGCGGTGAACAATTAGAATGTGTAACTAGGGTTGGGAAAATCGCGAAAGGGGGGAAGAAGAGAGGCCCGATTACTTCACATTTTGAGAATCTTGGGGGGAGGGGCAAAAGGGGAAGTGTGAAGTGCGGCGCTCCGGCTCCCACCGTCCAAACAAATCTCGGTAAGAAATACTAATTTATCTCAGATTCAGAGCTAGATCCCTAGACCTATCAGAAAGACTTATAATCACATCTAAAGGGGGTGGATGAATGACATCTGTGAAAGGGAGGGCGTACACTAACGGTTTATACTGACGTTCACAGGGGGGGGGGTTTTTGAAACACAAAAACGGCGGTTTCGGCAGGAGTTTTAAGTGGTGAGAGTAAGGTGCAATATGTGCGCCGGGCCTGGTTAAAAAATGTGGCAAAAATTCGCGTCAATTCGGGAGAAGATCACCGATTCAGACCCTCGGGGGGAGTGACTACAGAAATTGAAATCGAATCCTCAGGAAAGTGACGGTGAGTGTGGAAAGCAAATTGAAAAGGAAAAAACAGCTACACTGAGTCCCAAGTTGCTGCAGGGGGGAAATCGGGAGCAAAGTTATAGTGCCCGTTGTGCGAACAGGGGGGGTGAATATAAAAATCCGTTGACTTCCCAAGAAATACGCTTTCGCCGTCCCTAAAAACCGAAACGAAAGTTCGAGTACAGGGACGTCTCGGTTTCACCGACGCGCCTTTTTACCGCTTTGACCTTCTCACCATCTGGGGGGAGGTCTCCGAAGAACGTGGGATTGGGGGGTCTCGAGAACCACATTGGGGAACTGGGACGAGGACTCAGGATTAGAGAGCAGATCCGAAAGACGAGGGAAGAAGGGAGGCTCGCCTTTTGATAATAGGACGACGTGGCCTCATGACGATAAGAAGGTCTGGGAGAAGAGCGTTAGAGGGTAAAAATCGAGTTCTAAAAACTAAGGCACGCGGTAAAGAGAGGGACGTGAGGAACAGGCGTTTGGAAACAAAGGGGTCTTCCTGAGTAGAGAAGGGGTGCAGGGGGAGAAGTGGCTCTCAAAGCAAACGGAAGGGGTATTCTTCCAGGAGTATCGAATCCTTTACCAGAAGCAAAGCAAGAGCCGCAGATAGGAAAGAAGAGAAAAGCATCTCAAGAGGGGGACGTTTCAGAAACAGGAAAAAAAGATAATATAATAAAGTGGGGGAAAAATCATCAGCGCGAATGGTTGAGAACTGGGGGGAGGGATTAATTACATCGTCCAAAAATGTCGTAAGATCGGGACTATAAAGGATGGAGGGGGAAACGAGGGAGGAACGAGAACCCATGGTTAAGGGCGAAGAGGAACACAAAGTCCTTGGGACCTAGGATCGAAGAGGAATATAGCATCCAGCGCAAGGAGCACCGGGTAAATGCATAACTTCTGGCGCTGTGAAAAAGGAAAAATCAGAGGATTGGGCAGAGTCAAGTACATCGATTGTCGACGCAAGACATAAAGTGGCAAACGGGGGGGAAGGACGGAAGAAGTCTTTCCCTTTTCTGTGAAAGAAAAAAAGAATTGATAGAATTACGAAGAGAAGGGGGGGGGGGCAAACCGGGAGGGTGTCCGGTGGGTGAGAGTTTCATATGGCGGACCTATCACGGAAAGAAGAAATGCAACGGAAGAGGCGCATCTGGTGGTGTTTGAAAATCGAAAGACTCAGTCTAGCGCACACAAGTCTGATTATTGAGAGGTTTAAGGCAAAGACAGATTGTAAGATGACGGGGCAATGGGATGCGATGTTCGTTATCTATTTCTTGGATGCTGTGGGGAAGAACGGATTTAAAAAAAAAAAAAAAAAGAAAAAAAAAAAAAAGAAATAAAAAAAAAAAAAAAAAAAAAAAAAGAAAAAAAAAAAAAAAAAAAAAAAAAAAAAAAAAACAAAAAAAAAAAAAAAAAGAAAAAAAAAAAAAGGGGGGGGGGGGGAAGAAGGGGGGGATAGGGGATGGTGATGGGGAAGCGGGTTCCGGGAAGGGGGTAGGGGGAAAGGGGGGATGATGTAGAAAAGGGGAGGTGGAGGGAGGAGGGGGCGGGGGGGGGGGGGGGGGAGACTGGTGGGGGCAGAAAAGCTGGGGCGAAGTAAGAGGATGAGGGGGGGGGAGGGGTAGCGGGGGGGGTGGGGTGTAAGGGAGGGGAGGAATTCTTCAATCTCCTTCCAGTCATAGGCAGTGGGAGAAGATTACGATTGGTATATACTTATGGGTACGATTTGTCAGTCTGACAGTTCGCAAGAATCGGATGCAAGGAGAAAAATTTAATGGAGGATGATGGGTATGGACAAGGGCGGCGTATTCGAAAGATGTAACTTATCCGGGGAAAAGGGACCGCCTTGTGGTGGTTTGATTCTTTAAAGGAGATTGGTAGGAGAGGCGGTAGAGCTCTTTAAAAAAAGGAAAGTTGGGAGGAGACACGCTCAGATTTTAGAGGAGCATAACGGGGGCAAGGCAGTTAGCGTAGAAAAGGGAAAGTCACAGGAATAGCTCATCGGATACCTCCGGTGTTGAAAACCACCGCGGCAGGGCGAGTGCGAAAGACGGGGACCGTTGCTCTCGTGGTGGAAAGGTTAGGGAAACAACAAAGATTGACGGAAGCTCCATTGACTTTTGGGAGCGCCTGCTGCGCGTAAAAGAAAGGGGATGGACGCGCATCGACATGGGGGAAGGGATCAAATGAACGGGGGGGAGAGGGGGGACGACTTTCTCGCAGGTTCTCTCGTCGTTCAGAAATGCTGTTTGCCACCGCACAGTAAGATGCTCATCTAGTATCGAGGCGGGTCCAAAAATATGCGATCGGGAGCTAGGAGACAAACGGTATCTCCACAAGAAAGGTGGATATCAGTGAACATACAGGAGAAAAATATTCGGGAGATCACCGGCGGGGACTCGTCCAAAAAATTGGGGGGAGGAGGGGGTGCTCTTGAAGCGAGAAGAACTTTCTGGCACGAAGTGGGGTTAAAAAAGAAGAGGATTCTGAGAATCCAAATAGAAACAAAAGAGGAAGTGTGCAGAGAGAGGATGCGGGGGTAAAGGGAGGAAAGGCGGAGTCAGGAAAAAAAGTCTGCCTATGAAAAGCAGGAAACAGGTTTGTAGGCTGTCGGAAAAATTAACGAATCTGATTCAGTGAGGGGGGATAATTGGACAAAGGGGGGTCCGGCTACTATAAAAAGGTGCGAAGGTAACTATCGAGTATAAGGGGTCAGTAAAAAAAAAGCAGGAGTGTTCATTGGGCGGGTTCTGGGCTCGGAGAAAACGAAGTATAAGGCACTTTCCCGGGAGAAGAGAAAGATAGTTACAAGGGACCAATTCACTGGGTGATGGACTCTTGGGAAGGCGTGAGCCATAATTTCTAGAACAAATTGGGAAAAGTGTGGAAAAGGAATCATGTTCCAGCTAATGGATACATACGCAGGCTTCAACTAGCTCAAAAAAAGGGAGGGAGTCCATCAGAAGGGTTGGTGAGTTTGTCATGAACAACCTAAACAAATGGATTCGTCAGTGGGGTGGACAGAGTACGCCTTGCAGGGGGACTGTCATATCAACATAAAGGTTGGTGCATGGAAGCGGGAGGGAGGGTCAATCTGGAGCCAGAAGTGGTGACCTGATCTCAACTGGGCCTGGTGGGGAAAGGGGGAGGAAGAATTAAAAATGTCGCCAGGGGGGCTTGAGGGCTGTATAAAGGACAGCAGTGTTCCGAGTCACAGAAATCTTACACTTAAAGAAAAAAGTACGGGGCTTCGGGGGGGCTCTCTGGGGAAAAAACAAAAACCCGATAAGAAAGAGTGCCAAGAAGATCAAGGAGTCAGATTAGGAGATACAGGGGTGTGAAACGCCAGGTGGGCATTTGGTCGATATGTGTTGGGGGGGGGGGTTCCCAGGAATGCCCGTCTTAGTATTCGGGAGGTGAAGTTAACGTCGGAAGGCAATATAAACGAGGGAGGACGATTGGGGTCCAAAATGACTCTTGTGTGGGGGCGGAAAGGGAGACTCTTCGGAATGCGAAGAGAACCACCAAGGAGGAGGGGAGGAATATGAAGGCTGCTTGCGTTCAGGAAAAGAAAAAATGGGGAGGGGACAGAGGGGACTATGCTTTGGCTGATACGGACGATCAATCAGGGGAAAGCTAAGTTCTCAGGGGAATGGGAATTTAGTCTCATGGAGGGAAAAATTTATGGGGGAAAGCACACAAGGGAGGGGAGAGAGAAAAACTGAGGAAGATCCTATCTAGGAGGAGGAACGGATGGAGGAAAGAGTGGGGTGGTCCAGGCTACAATTAGTGACTCGGTAAACAAAGTTGGACGAGAGGTGAACATGTCGGGAAAGCTAATTGGTTTCGGCGGTCTTTAGAAAGACGGAAAACGAGCCGCAAAAAATGCACGTGCTAGCTAGAAGGAAGCGCATAAGCCAGTTTACAGGGAGGCAGAAATGCGAAGACGACCGGGTGTTATGAAAAACACCCCGACAAAAGACGAGGATGGGGTGATGATGACAGGAAGCCGTGAAGGGCGATGAGGAAGAGAAAGGGGGGACTTCATGACGTTGGGGGGTTAAATTGCAGCACAAAAAAAAGATCGGGGGGGTGGGGGGGGGGGGGGGGGGGGGGGGGGGGGGGGGGGGGGGGGGGGGGGGGGGTCCCTGGATCAGAGGACCCGGACTCTCTAGCAGAGCTAAGGGAAGAGAGGGGTAGACAGTCGGTCTACACCTTGGGGAATAGAAAGAAAAAATTGGGGTCCGCCGAACAGTCGAGAAGGACAGACCAAGGCGGAAGAGGGAGGCCTTGAGAGCTAGACCTTGGCGGTGGGGTGAATAAGCGAAATTGGGAGCGGGGACCGGAAAAGAACTACCAGAGTTTCTGAAACTACGGGCGTGGGCGAGGATTATCGAGAATCGGGGCCGTTGAGAAACAATTACTTTAAGAGGGTAAAACCTCTTCGGAATAAACTAGAGAGATGGTGGTCGTCCTGGTCGATTTGCAATTACAACCACAGTGAGGGGAGAACTGAAAGAAGCAGAACAGTTGAACGAGAGATTGTTTACGGGGTTCTTAAAGGCTCCTTTCGAGTTTCGAGAAGAAAGAGTGGTTTTTTCCGAAGGGCAGTCTGGGGGGTCTCTTCATGGTCTCAGAGAATAGGACGGTAACGGTCTAACGCATTGCGGGAGTCTACGGAAAGGTTGATATCCACTGTTAGTACGAAAGAGGGGGAGCCTATTTCGCTCAGTGATGGCGATTATCTAAAAGAGTGTAACTATGCATTGAAGATCGATCACTTGCGGGCATTGCCGGGGGTGTAACATCTCAGCTTCCTTGAACGATATCTATCTCTTTGGCTGAGCTTTGTCTACCAACACAACCACGACGGAAAAAGGTTAGAATACCTCTGGGCGAGGCAAAGGACAGAAAGTGACTTAGAACGGACGATCCTGTATCCTTACCGGGGGAGCGAGTCTCGGCAGTCAGTTAAGCAACATCTAGCGCTGCACAGAAAGGAAAAAAGATTAAGTGAAATCGAAGCGGCATATTGGTTTGCAAAATGGGTTGGAATTCAGCTAGGGGAAATTACGAAAGATAGGAAGTCGTCAGTACTTAGGGGATGGGGGAGGCTACCGAGCGACTCCTTGCTAAGGTTCTCAAGGGGGAAAAAAGTGACTTGTGATCCGAGCTCGCCGGCGCAGAACAACAAAAGGGCTTAAAAATGTAAAAAAAAAAGGAATAAGGCCTCCTAACGTGTCAGGATACTGGAAGTGAGGTGTTCCAGTAGGAGGGGCAGCCGAATCGGCATGGAAAGGGTTTAAGAAATTCTCTGGCCGGTAGACATATAAGAGGTAAGGGTAGGGAACAACGTGTATAGGGGAGAGAAAGAGCTGGAAATCTGGTAAGTGCGACCGGGGTACTAGGGGGACTTGTTAGGAGGGGTGAGTCAAAGAGGCCTGTTAAAAGAGGACGACATGGGAAAGTCAAAGGAAGGAAAAAAACCAAAAAAAGACTTTATGTACCAGGCAACGTCAGACAACACGAAATAGGAGGAAAAGGAATAAAGAAGATGATGGTGTAAAGGCAATTGCTGGGTAAGAGGAAGGGTCTAATAAGAGGGTCGTCATGCGTCAAGGGGGGGAACTCGATCTCGGGGGGAGGGTTGACTGCAAACTGTAAAATAAACGCGCGGGAGAACGTTTAGCGTTGTATTCGATCTGGCCGCGTTGGGTTCGAAGCCAAAGGGAGTTCAAGGGCGGTCAGCAAGTCGTTCTGAAAAACGTTTCCTCGGTATCACTTGGGGGGGAAGTGGATTCGGCGTTATTCACTCTGCTGGTCGGTCTCAAGGAACACGAAGGATCGCTCCGGGGGGGGGGCATTAATGGAAAGGCCCCGCGGGTGGTGTATGCAGAGGTCGGTGAACAAGGGGGACTTGGGGCCAGTCGACCGGATTGCATGCAGAAGGGGCTAGAGCACCGGAAAAGCGCGACCACTTAGAAATTTAACGAACTAAGAGGGGAGGATCCATACTTGGGGGAAAACACTAGAAAAGATTATCGGATACGAGGCGGGTATTATCGTAGGTGGGCTATTGATTCGAAAATGAAGAAATGAGGAAGCTAGAGGAAGGGGCATATATCCGAAAGTTTCACTGAGGAGGGGGCATCACTGCGATACGAGGACGCTATTTGGTAAAGACTCTTCAGAGGCGGGGAACTTGGTCTCAGGGGGGGGAAAGGGATCAAATAAAGGGGACGGGAATCGCAATAGAGCGATCTTTCAAAGGTGGGTTCCAAAGGAACAGGTCGCACTGCTCTAGGTAGGGAGACGGCCCCGGCTTAAGGGGGGGGGCGTGAAAAGGAGGGGCCGATCCCTCTAATTATCGCACTGTCAAGTTTCCTGGCAGAAGGTCGTGTAGAATAGACGTATGCACGCGGTAAGGACTGAAAAGAAAAAAACAGGTGAGTGGGAAAGGGAGTGCCTTTTCCAGCTCTCTTTCAGTTCCTGTTGGAGAAGTAGTCTAGCGGATCGAACAACACCTAGGCAGGCATGTCGGAAGCAGGAAGGGGGGGGTGTGGAACGCGGGAAAAAAAGGGACGTCGATTAAATGGGAGGAAGAGCTTAGGTCGAAAGGGTTGTGTAAATTGTGCGGGAAAAGGACGAATGCGTTCCGTCGAAAGAAAGGGGGTCAAACTACAAAAAACCACAAGGGGATGTTCTTCAAGGGACGATCGATCCGTTCAGCACCAAGCAAAATCTTCAGAGCTTTGGTCTGGGCGTGTGCACGAAAATCAGGAGGACCACCTTCGCACATGCCTGGGTGAAGCGATCTTGGGGTCAAGGGCGTCGGATGCAGGCAACGTTTACCGGGGGGGGGAAGAAACTTTTCTGAAAGTGAATGTCTTGTTGGGTCGGGGAGGAAACAAGAGACTTTCGAAAGGAGGGGAAAAGTAGGAAAACGGGCGGACAAGTCAAGCCAGCGGGAAGAGGCCATACTGGGGAGAGGGGGTGTTCACAAGAAAAAAAGGGGTTCAGCAGGGGTCGCACCGGTGGGGTGAAAAAGAGGCCTTCCTTGGGGGGGGGGGAGGGTTCACAAATGGGCGGACGAAGAAGGAGGGCGTGGATATAACAAGGTTATCAGAGGGAGGAAGGGTCGGGTCTGACTACGGCAAAGGGGAAGGATATTGTCGCGGGAGACTATGCCAGGTCTTTGCGTATTCTAAGGGCAAGTAATTGACAGTTGCTACGCAGACAAAGAGTAAACCGTCCCGGGGGAAAATAGCCGAAGGGAGAATTTCATGCGCGTGAGGAAACCACAGGTGTTTCTGAACACCCCGATCGACAGGAGTTCAGAATCGTAGTTAGGGGGGGAGATCAACGCTCATGTGCTTGCTTTCAGCTCACTTCAGGGGTGGCGAAAAAGGCTCAGAACTCGTCTCACGCTTCGTATTATGGACGGTCGGTGAACCATCTCTATAAAACAGCTCTACTAAGGGGGAGAAGAGGGGGTGTACTTGACGGCGTAGCAAAGCTTCGGGAAATCAGAGAGAAGACACACAACTGAGGAAAAAGGAAGAGAGTTAAAAAAGGGAAAGCATTAAAGGGAAAAGAAAAAATACAAGTCTGTTGGCGAGGGATGAAACGGACGATAAATACCGATATATGACTTTTCCAATGCGATAGGGGGGGGGAGCAACATTGATGGGGAAGCAAAACTCTGGAGGGGGGAAGAGAACTCACTGAAGAGACAAAAAAATCTGATCAGGGATCTTAGGATGAAAAGGCAGGCGCAGTGATGTTGTTTAACTTAGAGAGGAACTGACCGGCGGTAAAAGTGGGGTACTGGGATTTTGACTGTTCGGGCAGAGGGGGGAAGGGGCTGCGCAGCGGAGGACCTCAAGAAACTGCGAGAAGAAAGATGGGCATTTAGCAGGGAAAATGACGAGCGAAGAAGCACAAACTAGAGAAAATCAGAAAGGCGCTGATGCTCGGAAGAAGAAGGGGGATTAACCAAGTTATGCGGAGAAACAAAATGTTGAACTGCATTTGGGTTTGGGTTTGAATCACCACGGCGATCAAGCGCGAAAGGAAGAGAAGGATCAGTTCAAGGGGAGTGAGGGAAGGGAAGGCGGGGGTATAAGTCGGGGAGCATTGGTTCTGGGGGGAATCAAACATGAATCTCGAAATTCGTAGGATCAGCATACAGTCGCTCAAAGGAAAACAAAAGGGTCGCGGGGGGGGGGGAACCGGTTTAAAAAACGCATCGGTCATTGCATATATAGGGGACTGCGGCCCAGGAACTACAGCCAAGAGGAAAAAAAGGCATGTGACCTGGTTGGAGGGAAAAATTTACTCTGATAGTGTCCGCTTGGTCGGCACGGACCGGAGATTTGACAGGAAAAGAGAGGCACTGGGCTCCGGTTCCCCGAAGGGAGCAAGCCAAAGGGGTTCTCCTGGACAGTGGACTGGTTCACAGGGGGGTAAGAAGCCAAGGTTTTAGTAAACAGAACGTCTGTCTCCGAACTGGCGAGGTGGGGGGGGGAAGCATGGGGGGTCGGGAACACTTGGGAAAGAGAATATCATCCCTAACGAGGAACCCGCACACGCTACGGAGGGAGAGGAAGTTCTGAGGACGTGAGAAGCGGTCCAGGAAGGACGGCTACGGTCGGGAATAGCAGATATGAGGTGAAATCGGCTTGGAAGAAAAAAGCAACTTGGGGGGCATCGCTCTATCCGGGCTAAAGGGGAAGGAGGTTCTCGGGAGGGGGGGGAAAAATTCTAGGAGGTTATCATGAACTCTGAGGGTGACTGCTGGAAAATCGACATCCGAGCGCGTACGGTGGAAAATAGATTCTATAAGAGTACCTCCGGCAGTCGCAAGGCGCAATTCGCAAAAGTTGTATCCTGATTATGCTACTTCACACGACATGAGTCGTAAAATCTGCAAGAACTAAAACATAAAGGGAAAAAAGGGGGAGAGTTAATTCACATGTCCGAGGTTTGAAAATTGTGGAGTCATCTCTGCGCCGTCGGCGGAAATTTCTAAGGTCTACGAAAGTCTGGGAGGGGGGAACGGCGGTTGAGCACTGTCCGAAAGGCGCAAAATGGAGGGATGGGAACGGAGCCAACAATTACCTTAGGACTTTTCGGAAGAGAATGCCAGAGCAAGACGCGGGCGTGCCAGATGGAAGGGGAGAACGCGCGAGCCTCTTGAAGGAATCAGAACGGGAAATGGCATACGTCCAGTGAGAGCGAATTGAAATGTTTGGGACGAAGAGGAGGTGCGCGGAGGGAGAGAAAAATGGAAGGGGCCTCCGGGGACCAAAAGGAAGAGTCGAAGAAGAGCGCCCGGGGGAAACGGATTTGCAATGTAGGGAAATCCGCCCTTTGCAACAGGGGAGCCAAGGGTATAAAAACGACGGGGAAAGGGAGATTCGAGAAAAGGAACAAAAGGCCTGGGAAGGCTTCTTGACTAAAAAAAAAAACTGGAGAGGAGGGAAGGAGAGATTGTGCAATTCTATCAAGGACGTTCTATAGGGTTTGACAAAGTAATCTGATCGTGTAAACGGAGAGCGCAGAACATTATGAATGAGGAAAAGAAATCAGATCCGGGGAACGGAAGGACGACGAGGGAAAAAGTGATGAGAATCGGCCTGTGTAGCATATTGGCCGTTGTCGACAGTATAATCGGGCCCGGAGGACGGGCGACAGATTTGCAAGATGCGGGAGGGAGGGCCTTCAGGGGGAAGGGAATTAAGTCCGGAGACTCTGCTACGAAAGTCGGGACGCGCAGGTGGGGGAATTGTGGAGGGACCGAGGACGGGTGGTTCGCGCGGTGAAAAGATAGTTAAAGCTTGTTGGGAAGCATGAATTCAGAGGAAGAGAGGTCGAGCACCGCGCTCCTAAATTTAGACATTAAGAAACTTCGTCACAGTGTAAAGGAACTGGGCTAAGATCCCTCAATAAAAAATCTAGGGGTGTCAGAGTGTGATTAGCACACTTATGTCGTCTGGGATCGCAGTGACTGGCAACGGTGTTGGGGGTTCCAGGTGGGGCGACGCCAACAGGAATTGAGCTCCTTAAGGGGAAGGGATTCAGGGAACGGGGGGGGGCGGCCGCTGCGTCTCTATCTCGGGAGCCGAGCAAAGAGGCTTTTGCCAGTATGGGAAAAGTCGGGGAGGGAAAGGTTATGACGTTGACAGAAGAGATCGAGTTCAATTTAAAATTCTTTGGTTCAAACGACGTCGAGGTACGCAAAAAGTAGAGGGAGTGGTCTCACTTCGCGTTGACTTCGGGGGGTAAAGCTATGGTTGCCGAGAAAGGCTTTAAGTAAGTCCCTGGGTTTACGACCTGGCATAGTGCGTCACAACAACCGTCA
>Ga0179593_1516553_pt1 | contig 20028 bp, 24 predicted proteins | sample CZODoug2_1_08_16_FD_185931 | JGI IMG/M metagenome (GOLD analysis project Ga0179593, IMG submission 185931) | Vadose zone soil fungal communities from Angelo Coast Range Reserve, California, USA - CZODoug2_1_08_16fungal (PacBio error correction) | ecosystem: Environmental > Terrestrial > Soil >...
GGGGGTGACCCTCCCAAAGGGAAAGTGCGCGGGGGGAAGGACTTGGAATCATCTCCACACAATTAGCTTGCATGAGAACCCATTTACGCAAAAAAGTACTCCCCTCAAAAAAAGTGCTCAATTGTCAGGGGAAAAAAGGATTTCGGGGAAGAGAAAAGATCATCCAATTGGCCCGCAGGAGAAAACAAAAACCAAAAAAAGGAAGAAAAAAAAAAAAAAAAAAAAAAAAGAAAGGGGATCTCTCCAGAAAAGAAAAGAGAAAGGAAAGAGGGTGGGTGTCTTTGGAAGGGCTAAAAGTTGACAATTTCACGAGCGAAAAGATTAGGGGAAGTTTCAGGGGGGTAGGTTGGACTGTGAAAAGAAGTCTGGGGGGTGGGATTTTGAATTGGGTATGGGAGGGTCGAAAAAAATGTTGCTAAGGGTCAGGAGGGGGTAGCTCCCTGCCTTCTAAAGAAAAAGGGGGTACATTCAAAAAGACCACTGATCCAAGACCATAAGGAGGTGGAGGGACTCATTTTGAAGGGGGATGTTGAAAAACCACCCTGAGTCAAATCTAAACGGCACTTGAATTAGGGGAAAGAGTTATGAATCCAAAAGGTCCTTTGAGGATGGGGTTGTCCACTGGGGGATAGAGGTATGGGAGGGGAAACTAACCAAAAACCAAGTTGAAAAGGCTATCAAATTCCGTGTGAGGGTCAATGAAAGGAAAACTCAAAATCAGCTAAAAAACATATATCTGATCAGGTAACTGTAAGTCAGATGGCCTATCTCGAACGAGGTTACTAGTCACAGCAAATCAAAACTGCCACTAATAACAGAGAGAATGATGGTCCAGGTCCATGTTGACTGGGGGGCCACCATCGAGGAGAAACTCAAATCCCCTAGAAACCCCCTGGTCGGATAAATCAAAGATTGGTCCCCGATAACGGACTTTTTGTCGAAATGCCGACATTAAAGTTGCGTAAGCGTGGTGTCAACTTCTGGGAAGCCCATGTCTGGGGGAAGATATTGAAGGGGGAAGAAATCGGACTTTAGGTCGTTAAATAATTGAAGTGGGGGGGGTTCTGCGGCCGTCCTCAACGTCACAAGGGCGTAAAGGGGAGTGTTGAGGAACTTGACAAGCTCCTATTACACTATAGGCAATTAAAAGTCATCTCACGAAAAAAATCCAGACAGGATGTCTCATGTATACCATCTACCAACTCAAGAACACGTCTTCCCTCCTGGGGTCCTCCTCAAGTCGGGGGAGGGACCCCCCTGGGCTCATCCAAAAGGAGGTCATTTGTTCGGGACTTTAAGAGGAGAAACTTGGAAATCCTGGTCATAGAAAGCAACTTTGGCACATAAGCTGGTACGTGCTTAGGTAACCGGTAACCAGGAAGATGAAAAAGGAGATAATCCACCTCAAACCTTAAAGCGGGGGGGGGTTAATGGGAGGGAAAGAGGGGGATAGTCACGTTCATCGCATGACCAACAAAGAATGTAAAAAAAAATGACAGTGGGGCACAGGGAGTAACATAACGCCTGGGCGCTTAGCCCATATCATAAAAACGCACCGCGCTGAAGGACGAAAGTAACGGGGCAAGGAGAAATCTTATGGGAGGTACCATAAAAGCTTCCGGGAAAAACGCAACAACGACGGGGGGGGGAGGCAAGGCTCAAGTATCAAAACCCCACAACACTGAGTGGGGACCAGGGGGTCTATAATTTTGTGGACTCAGACCTGGGCAAAAGGTGGCTTTCCTCCTGCGAGGTACTCGAAAAGAAAAGGTCAAGGGGAAAGGTAATGTAGGTTTTCTTGTTTCCGGGGGGGGGGATGATCCTGATGGATGTTTTCTGGAGATCGTGTGCGAAATGACAGTATTTAAGAACAACTAGGTGGAATCGGGTGCGTCATTCGCTATATACTGGGGGAGGGGTTTTTAAAGAAAGGGGCTGGACAAGACCATCAAAATGGAGCTCCACTGGAGGGAAAAGGGGGAAGGGACTGTCATGGTCCACTACTAAGGGATCAGGAGGTACCATCTTTATGGAGCTTGTCCAATCCCTCATATACAATTGCGCGGGTGCATCAGCAGGGCGTAGGGGGTCCAGAAGGAGAAGAAACCTGCTTTCACTTGGGTGGATGAGCGTTGCACGGCAGAACCTTTATATCGAAATGGCAACATGACATCTGGGAAAGGAAAAAAGCGCCGGGAGAACGCCCCTCAAAGTTCTCTGATCTCGACATGTCCATTGGGGGCTCACACATAGAAGGCAGCATGATTTGGGAGGGCTGGTAGAGTCTCGGAAAGGGAAGGGACATAAGGGGGTCGTGCAGGGGCTGGGGGGGAGTGGGGGGCTGGGGGCAGCGCCATCCGCAACAGGATCGCGGGGGGTCATGAATCTAAAAAACAAAACAAATCTTCCAGTCTAAGGGAGGAAGAGGGGGAACTCTTCAACAAAACAAGGATTCTTAAACTGAAAGATTTACACAAAGGGGGAAAGAAAGGAGAACTTGGGTTTGGGTATGGTTGTCAGCGTCTGGCAGAACAACCCCATGCGCTTCAAGTCCGGAACCTGGACCCAAAGACCCTGAGACCCGTCCTACATAGCACGTCAAAGGAAACGAACACCTGACGAAAAAACAACTTGGAAAGCAACTCTTCGGCCAAGGCAGCTGCTGTGAGAACGACATGGAGAGCATCAGGAATGGGGGGGAGAAGGGGGGGCAACTGCGGGAGCAAGGAAGAAGGAAGTCATGTTGCAGGGGGAAGACAGTATTTACTGGAGGGCCAACTATAAGTAAAGTAAGAAGAAAGCCTGCGGATGTCTGAGCAACAGGAAAACAGTTAAGCTCTTTGCCAACAACCGATGGTGACTTGGGGATGGGCACAAGAACTCGGGGGGGAAAAGGGATCTGGGAAAGTAGTTTTAACTTTAACGGATCCATTTTCCGAATACCGTGTTGGGGGGGGGCTGTGAGGAGTTAAAAGCACCAAGGGATCTAGATATAGAATCTGACGGAGACTGGTTGCGATAAGTTTAGCATGAAAAGAAAAAACGACGATTAACCGCGGCAAAAAGGAAATTAAAATTACCTGAAGGGGGAGTTTACTTTTTAGGAAACCTGCTTGTCCTCGGGAGGACGTAAACAAGATTAGAACCAATAAAACATGAAAGAAAGAACTGCACATTTTTGTGGGTGGGATATACCCTATCCATTGCTAGCGTGATGAAAAAAATATGTGCGTCGTTTTTGGAGGGTAAGCCGGGGGGAAAAAGCTAAATGGTACTTTATTGAATTGCATGAAGAGAAAGATCTTCAGCGAGGAGTTGGGGGGGGGTTTCTTCTATGGGAGGTCCCCCACCCACCCCGAAGGAATATATCAAAAATGGCCCGAAGGTAAGATTTGTTGTCAAGGAAAAAAAAAAAACACTTGAGTGGATCCCCGCTTGAAGCACATAATACTGCCGCGGGAGGGGAGGAGAGTCAGGCAAAAAAGAGATCAAGTTTAAAGATAAGGATACATAAAGACTTCTCAAGGACAAAGCGGATAGTTACGAAAGTGACAAGCGAGGGGTCCCAAAAAGAATTTTCGACACTGGGGGAAAAAGAACGCCATTGGTTCGGAATTGTTGTAGAATTGGGGAGGGAGGGATCAGGATGTGGTGTAGATGGATGAAAAAAACAGGACTAGAAAGATCCTCGTGGAGTCGAGCCGGGCGCAAAAGGAAGGGATCGGGTCAGGGACAAGAAAAATTTGAAGGGGTACACTGTCGGGTGAAACGCCCGCATACCTGAAGGGGGATTACTATCGCAATAAATCGTCAAAAAAAGACTCTTAGGAAAAGCACCTTTGACACTAGGGGGCAGAAAGTTAGACACGACTTACGAAAAGGTTAGGGAGTGACCAAGGTCCGTTGAATAGGGACACCTAAATTCCTACGCACAGGCTACGGGCCTGGAATGTGATGATGCCGGGGGGGGCACCTCTTTGATTGGGAAGGGGTTCTCACATCGGGCTTCCTGGGTACCATGGGGGGGTACACATCAGGCTATGAGATTGAGGTTGAAAGTTGCAGGGAGGGGCTCATCCGCCATATGTTGGTACAATAAGGTCGGAAAATCTGACAGACAATTGTATCAAAGCGATATGGTAAGTGTATGGGGGTTCATCATGAGGCCTCGCTGGAAACGGGGGTGGGGAGGGGAAGACCTATATAGAGGAAAATGACAAAACAGACAGAGAATGAAGCGTTCATAAAAGAGATTAAAACTTCAGTGCTCGGTAGCACCTTTGAACGAAGTTGAAACAACAGATCAGGGAAAAAAATTTTGGGGAAGAGTGAATAAGACGTGGGGGAGTAAGTGCCCTTTACCCCTTATGAGGGGAATGGGAAGAAAAAAGTTAGCCTGAAAAGAGAAAAGGAATTATCAAACAATGGGAAAAAAATCACATCCCCCCAAAAATTGAAAAAGGGAACAAAAAAGCCAGAATGCTTCGCTCTACAACCCTCACAAGAGTACCAAAAACCATCACGAAGAAGAGGAAAGATAGCAGCCAGAACAACTACGAAAACACGCCTTCCAGCACTCGGGGAAGAGGAGGGCATTTTGTGAATGTTCTTGGGGGATAGCGTTCAGAGGGCTTTGGACTTTGTTCCAATGGGTAGGCGAAGGAAGAGCAAGAAAGAGAATCCCGTGTGTAATTGGATGGATGGGAAGGGGGGGAAAGAAAAATTTTTTTGGCGTACGGGTTAGTAGTGGGGAAGGCAGAAAGGGGGGTGGAGGATGGGAAACTGTATCACCCCGGACTAAATGGGGAAGGGGACTCGAGAACAACACACTGAAAGGGGGAGAAGGAGATATCGTTTGGGGGAAGGACGCCTTTCTTTTTCATGGGGGGTGAAAGGATGCATCATCTCCACAAAAACACTTCCACCACTCCCCAAAAAAGGAAAAACCATCCATAAAAAGAAAAGGGGTATTAACGTTATGATAAGGTTTCACCTGACTCGGGCACTGACAATCAAGGGGGGGACCACTTCAAAAAAAGTCCAAGCCCTTCAAGAGAACCTCTATCTCAAAACACCCGACCACCAGGGGAATCGCTTTCGGAGTTTGTTGCACGTCTTGAAAAGGGGCGGAGGGGTTGCCCGCCTCGTGCAGCGAGGCGTGTATAGTGGGGGGGACGAGGGGGTTGATATTGTCCTGTTCTGCAAGATAAAGCCGGGTGGCTTGTGGCTTTTGTGGGGGGGGGGCTGCCTTTTAAGGGAGGGTCCCCTTGGGCTATTTTCCCTTTGCGTGATATGGGCTAAATGCTGATTGGAAAAGTTCCTGGAGCCCGAAAAAGATGCCTCCGGGGAAATTTCCTCGTGGACGGTTGTGGCCAAGTCGTACTAAACTGCAGAACGGAAGGACCGCGATATGTATGAACGGTCACATAGGGTTCTCTGATGTTTTGTCAGGTATAGTAGGCAGGGGAAAAACCAACACAACGTTGCGATGGCGAGCAAGAAAGAAAAGAGACTGCAAGACTCTCAAAATCACGAACAGTCGAAGGGCGGAATCCGAAGACTGTATGTCACGAGCGTCGGAGAAATATGGTGGTTTCTAAACACAGCAATAAGGAACGTGCAATCTACCATCAGCAGGAGAAGGAGGGTTAATAAGTCCCACCGCATTTGGACTGTATGTAAAGAAGAACCCATAGAGGACGTCAAAAATCCCCGAGGGGAAACCCAAGTTCGGCCTGAAAGGGGGCTGCTCTAGCTTGGGGGTAAGGGGGGGGCCTCTGCACACAGGTTTTCGACCTGGAAGAAATTAACGGTGGAAGTCTTTTTGGGGGGAGTCAAACGTGAGAACATAAAAAGTGCGGCTGCAGAGGTAGTTGAAACGTTGAGTGGCCTGCCGGTACCTTGGAAGGATAAGTTGAGGGAGAGTCCGCAATGTGTCGTAAGGGGGATTCACGTCAAAGTGGGGGAAGAACGGGACAACTTGTATTCCAGATATAAGCACAAACTCCTCGGAAAAAAGCACAATCCACGACCAATAGGCTCATCAGAATCCCCAAGGCCACTACGCTTCCCTCTGGGGGGGGGAAACATCCAAAGTCGGGGGATTTTCCAACAACTAAGGGCGCATAAACAAAGGGCGTGAACATGTCAGCCTTACCTTAATGAGGCCTGGTCAATATCTTTTCCAAACGGGGCACATTTACATAGGGGAGAAGGGGTACGGGAGCAGGAAGTGTTACCTTACTTGGGAGGAAATTGATCTATGAGAATACACCTCCTTAAAGGGATTGGGAGGGGATATTACGCAATTGTTCATAGAAAAACCAAATCAGGACCCCAAAGAAAGGGGGGAACGAGCAGTTGGGTCTAAAAGCCTGGGGAAGACTGCAACCGCCAAACTCGCCAGAAGATCTGACAAGCCTTTAAAATTAAAATCACGTAAGATTTAGAACTTGTTACGAGTACCCTTTCCAGAGGGCGCAGACCAAATATACAAAATAGGGATGGGGGATAGAGAAAGGGGCTTGCTCGCACGGGTGATAATGGGATTGCCTTTATGGGGGGGGCGGTGTGCTCATCCCCCCTTCCCGCATAAAAAGAAGAAAGCCTTTGATCTGGTAGGCAACCAAAACAAAACTGAGGGGCACGCGGAGCATCAAAGCATTTGTGGACGTAGTCAATGTTTGGAGGGGGGAAAAAAAAACTGTCCAGAGGAAAGCAGGGAAGACAAATTCCACCCGATTGTTTTTAATGGGAAAACAGCGGAAGCCTGTTGTACGGTATGGGAGGTACCGATGTCGTGGGAAAAAGGAGAAGGGACCGTATTATCGACAAAGGAAGGGAGGTCAAAGGCGCATGGTCAAACTTGGGGTTACGGGAACCATACATAGACAAAATGATGGAGAAAAAGGTATTCCAACCATGGAAAGAAAAAGAAATAAGGGTCACCACGGAAGGTACCAAAAAGAGTTGGGGAAGAGTCTGTGAAACCGGGCCATCCTTAAGAAGGGGGGCGTCGGGGAGGGGACTGGGGGGAGAATACAGAGAGAAGATATCCCTGTGTAATTTTATTTCTTGAGGGGGAACGGGTAGGCATCAACGGCTTTCAGGGAAGTTTGCGGGTTGCTCTCCTGAAAAAAGGGGGGGGGGAATCCCCGGCTCTGATGCTCAGGGAATGTTTGCAAACGACAGAGGGGGCAAGTTGTGCGGTATCTCAAAGGAGGGGGGTCTCGTGAAACATAAAGGGGTCGATATGTGGTGCGGGGGTGTCGGGCAGCGGGCACTGGGGAAAAAAAAAGGATTTTCCCCCAGGCACTCATGTGTTCATGAGCAAGAAGCTTGGAGCACAAACATCTAAAGACTTCCTGACTTGTGGGTAAAAATCTCTCAACCCACAACGGAAGGGGGGAGAATTTACACAAAAGGAAATGGAACTTTTAAGATGGGGGGGGGGTGCTTGTTGTCAAGGGCAGAACCCAGGGCTTACCTGGCCGCCACCCAAAAACCCGCCCAGTCCGAAGGCCCGATCACAGGGGGCCCTGAACGCGGAGCAAAAATACCGCAAAACGTTTGAAGAAAAGAGAAAAACCTATGTCAAGGTCTCTGCTGTAAAGTACCTTTATATCCTCAGATAAAGGGGAAGGGGGAAAAGGGGGGGGAGAGGAGGCGGGGGGGAGGAAAATAAAGGGGGGGGGGGATGCCATGTCGAAATACTGGCGACAAAACGATAATTAAAGACATACAAAAGGTTAAGGGAAGAAGGATGATCCTGAAGTCTGTATCGCCAGCCATTTAACTGACCAATCCGCAAAAAAAAGGAGAGTGGTATATGATCCTTGGAAAAAAGGAAGCAAAGAACTCGGTGGGAGGGAAAAAAACTTAGATTCCAGCGGCATAAGTGTGTAGGCAGGACACAAGGGGGCTGTTCTGGGGGCACTTTAAAAAAAACACCAAAGCTAACACATAGAACTGACTAAAAGGACTGTCATTGCAGGCAACGATCTAATAACACAGAGCATCAGGACACGATACAGAGCGGCACATTCCAAAAGACAGTAAAATTCAGGAGGCGGTATCCCTGAGGAGTGCAGGAGGAAAGCCCAGAGGGGAAGGGAGCCCACAAAATTATCGAGATTCCTCGCCATTAAGAGGGGGGTGTGATATACCGCGCTAAAGGAAAAGATGGGCAGCCAAAGGCTTTGGGGAGGACGTGTACCCGTTCAAGTAAATAGGAGGAAGGAGAACTGCCCATTTAAGGCTTGTAAGCAGCGCGAGTTTTGGGGGGTCGGAGAAATGGAGGCGTTATTATTTTACACCGGGCCCTGAAACAGGTGTGTCATTAACGGGGGGGGGGACTGGCGAGGGACACTTGAGGGAAGAATCAATCCAAAAGGCCAGGATTTACGGGAGGGTTCTCTCAGAGAAAGGAAAAAGTTTTAAACAGCTTCAGGGAAGAAAGAGAGAAATGGCAAGAGTCCCATCGAAGGAAAAAAAGGTTTGGCCAAGAGTAGGAAAGGAAGGGGCAAATGGTAAGGGATCTTACAGTGAAAAAAGGAAATGGGGGTTGAAAACGTAACTCCCATAGGCGCGCAAGGATCCCCTACTTGAACAGAGTTAAGACGGGGCGGTATTTTGGAGAGGGTTCTACATAGAGACTCCATCGGTACTTGGTGCGATTCAAAGGCTGTCCGCGCATTTGGAGAAAAAAAAACATGGAGGGGGGGGTACTTTCTATAATGGAGGAAAAACGAAAGACGACCAGAGAAGCATGGTAACACTGAAGTGACGTTTAAGAAACCCGACTACAAACGTGTCTGAACAAACACGGGGGCAGAACTTTGAAGAACAACTCCACACCAAACCCGAGCTAATCCGGGGAATGGGAACTTCAAAGATAGCTCAAAAAAAAAAAGTATGATGGAAAGGGGGGGTCACCGGAGAGGGTGGGGTTAGATTGGGGTTGGGAACTTAAATCCAAAGTACAACATCCATGTTTGGGGGGACCATCCAGCTGCGATTAGCTGGTGGAGTTGCCATCCCGCCAAGAGTGGACTCGGAAGTTTGCGGCGATAGCCACACCAAAGGACTACAGTTAAAAAGGAGATACAACAGTACCATAGTGAGTGCATATTGAATGCCAGCTAAATGATCGCAGGAGACCGTGGCTATGTGGAGGGGGTGGAAGGAAGAGAGAGAAACACCTTGTGAAAAAAAACAACTTATCCAGAGGAATAATGGGAACACAAAAACGTTTCAGACCCTCTCGGGGGGGTCTAAGAAGTGCAGGCCTGGAACGACAGGTGTGAAACTCTCTTCAAGGAGGAATTGACCCAGAGGGAAGTTACTCCTCTTTATTGGGAAAGGACATTAGTGGGGGACCCTGATGAGGGTAGTCAGCAGTAGCTGACACATCTCACAAAAGGGGAGAAAAAGGGTCCCACCCTCAAAATCCGGAAAGGAGTTACGAAAAGACCAAAAGTCCCTGCTGTAACGAAAGAAAAAAATCCCAGACACACCATCTGTAAACAAAAAGAAAAGCTCACGAAAATGAAGACCGGAGCCTTAAAATCCGAAAAAAAAGAACGGCCCGAGAGATCTGCAGTAGGGGGGTCTGTGGCGTTTAGATGGGGAGTGACGATTTTAGGGGGAAAGTTCCCTCAATTGAGGCGGAAGCTCTAAACATGCCCAAGTGAGCAAGGATGTGTAAGGTGTACATTTAATTGGTTTTGATACTGGGGGGGGGGGGGGGGGTACTCACTCGCTACTTTTGTGGATCTGCGAAGAATGTACACAATGAATAAACAGGTCCGGAAAGCCAACCAAGACAACGAAAAGGAGGAGATTGGGGGGACAAACTTCCCCATTGTGGGGGAGGGTCAGCTCATTTGTGGAAAGTTCTTGCAGCAAAGAAAAAAAAGTAGCTTGCCGGAAACTCACAAGGACTCCAAAAAAAATACCGCACGAACCCGGCTCAATGGGGGCAATTGATTAAAAAGATCTCGTTTGAAACGGCACTTGAACCGAAAAGAAACATGCAAAAGGAAGCCCCGCCGCCTGGAAATAAGCTATCATCTCCAAGCACAAGAACAAGACATATCGTAGTGGGGGGAGGATTATTTTGGGGAGTCTGGGGCTCGCTTCACAAAGCGGGATATCTTGGGGGTGGGTTTTACCGGGATGGAGGGGGGGGGGTTCTTTTTTCTGGATCTCGTTTCCCCCTCTGGGGTCTTTGGTCTGTGAGTGGGGAGGGAAAGAGGTGACCCTGTTGGCTGAATTTAAGGTTTGGAGGGGGGGCCCATGCAAAGGCTGATACATAAACTCAGGGGTACGGGCCAAGGGATCATAGGGAATATCACTCTGTCAAGTGACGGGAGGGGGGGAGCGGTTGTTTCACCAACAAGCACGTCAAGCCGCACGGGAAGTAAAAATCTGATATTAGAAAGGTGGGTCACAATGTATTCTTCTCTGTGGGGGGTTTTTGGGTACACTGGGGTATATAGTATGCCTTCAACCGGAACCCAACAAAAAAAAGGGAGCGATAAAGGAGGGGAAAAAAAAAGGGGAACGTCGGAGTCCAAAAGCAAAAGGACCATGGTATAAATCCATTGGAACGGGGAAGATGTTGTGGCGGATCGCAGAACGAGATTGTTTCCTAAAAGAGGCGGGAGGAAGCAAAACTCGCACAGAAGAGCCTGAGGAATAATAGGCCCAAGGGAAGGTGGGACTGTTGAATGGGAAGGAAATCGAGGAGAAAAGGAAAAAAATCCCCTAGGTGGAACCCACCTGTCGGCAAAAAGATTAGCTATCTTTGAAAAAAAAAAGAACTGACTTTTGCTAGCTCTCACGGTGTTTCGGAAAGGGGGGGGGACAACTTTCTGCTCGCATAGAAAAGTGTCTGCTGCCGGGGGAATGGTGTCACGTGGGGAACGGCTTGACGGTAAAAAAAGGAAGTGGGGAAATAAGGTTGCTGTCGGCGGGGTCCTCAAAGGGGTCGACATTGGGGACAGGACAATTATACAAGCAAGCGGAGAAGCCAACTGACTCCTCAGCCAATCCAGGAGGAAAAATCAGAAGGAACTCCACTGACACTCCTTAGAAGATGTTTTACAGTCCAAGCGGACCAACAGAAAAAACAGAAAATGGATGAATGGGGGAAAAAGGGGTGCATGACTGTACGAGACTTAACTGACCCTTCCTGGGACAAGAGATTGTCAACTTTGGAAAGAAAGGAAGGTGTAGCGTGCACGTAGGACCGAAGAGTTTAAACTTGATTCTGAGATTGATCTAATACACCTCAAAAAGGGGGCAGTATTGAGGGGAAGCGGGAGGGCACTCAAGGGGGGCCATGACCACATAAGCCCCAACAGGGGGGGGGGAAGGACAGTTGTCACTCGTGGAATGAAAAAAAACTCCCTGGACCAAAGAGCGAAACCCGAGATGAAGATCAAGGGGGGGTCAATGAGCGATAGATTTATTTAGACGGGTATCCGACCAGTCACAAGGCCAGCAAACATATGGTTTAAACCAACATCACGCGTAGCTATAGAAGGGGAGGGAATATCAACACCCAAGGATGTCTATCATCAATGTAGATTGGGGGGTTGTAGAAGAAAGGGCAAAGATTGGGGTTAAAATCTGCTATTCAAAAGGAGATCTGACATTCCAAAGCACAAAGGGAGGAAGTGAGGTGGTAAGTTGCAAAAGCGTACTAATGTCGTGTCCCTGAAGGGGGGGGGGGGAGCAGAAGGGCACGCTAAAGTTAGGAGAGAAAACAAACAAAGATGTAGGTAAGCGTCTATGTGTACATTTGGGAAAAATAGCTCCGGGGGTGCTTGTTTGAAAGAAAGGCCTTCCCAGACAGAGAAGAAGAAACACTGTAGACGTCAAGTGGACATAAAGAGTACAAGATCAGGAGAACACCCGCTTTTATTCCTTGAAAAACCAAAAAAAAGGCCGATACAATGAGACTGTGGGGGCGAGCTACTGACAGTGTTGGAAGTACAGAACGGATTTCAGGATCGAAGGAACTTTAGTTCTGACGGTCTGAGGAATAGCCGGCACCCCATCTTCTAGACTTTCCTGGGGAGGGCAAAAAAGGTTCCTCCGACTCCAAAACTCTTGTGGGAAGGTCTCAAAAGACCCGACTCCAGAACACAGCCAAATAGGGGAAAGAGTTGCGGCCCAGGGGGGAGGGGAGAACAGGCTGTGCGAGGAGGGGTGAAGTACATACGTCTTGGGGGGGATAGGGGGAGGGAAAGGTCTGGTTGTAGGTGTCCGCTGCTGATCGCGGGTGTCCTGGGAACGGAAAAGAACTTACAACAAGCAACAAAAAACGTCCATTTCTCAGGTTCTAGGAATGTTGTGTAAAAGAGAGACAACAGGGAGGAGAGGAGAGACACAAAAGTCAGGACTCCTCTAGAACTTGGGAAGGGGGTGTTGCTTGTTGTCAGCGAGGCAGACATACCCAGGACAGGTGTAAGGGCAGCGGAAAAAAAACAGTCCGAAAACATCACCAAACCTCTGTAAAGAAACGCGAGCACAGAAAGGGAGATCCCGCACATGGGCCATCAACTCAGGGAAAGGGGGTGATATGTCGGGAGCAAAAGAAAGGAGAAACACAAAGGAGTACCTCAAAGCACTTATATAGAATATTAAGGGTCATGTATATCCAGTATCGTCAAAGCAACTATTAAGAAAAAAGAAAGTACATCAGGTATCCTGAATTTTAAAACAAGTATAGAACTGCCCCGAAGCAACCGGAAGAAGGGGATGGCCTGTTGCAAATACCTCCAATGAACTAGGTAAATAAGGATCTTTTCAAAAGGAGGGGAACGTGAAAAGGATTCATTTTCCGGGGGGGAATTGTGTATTCAGAATTTGAGCTGGGAAAACCGGGAGGTAACAAGAGATGACAAAGAGCAAAGCAACTAAAAGAAGGGGGGGGGGTCGTATACTGGGTCATGAGGCAACGATCTCTTGCAGGAAAGAGCGTACAAAGAGTAACGGGTCGTAAAACAGGAAGCCATGAAAATTCCTTAAGGGGGGACAAGCCTTGGGGGAACAGATATACCTACAGGGAAGAGGAAGAGGAAAAAAAGCAAAGGGGGAAGGACACAAAAAATATCAGACATATGGCGAGCAAAAAAAATCATGTTGTGGGTGGGGAACGATCCAGTCGTAGAGAAGGAGGGGGCAGAAACCAGAAGGGGGAGTTGGGTAGGAAAAAAGTGAAAAAAAGGGAGAAAGATATACGTGGGGCCCATTTAAGAATTTTCAAAGTCGGAAGCTAAAGGGGGGAGGGAAGAAATTCCCGGCGTTATTTCCTAGATCAAAGAGGGGATGGCAGTGTACTCCCTTCAGGTGGGGAATTTATGGGGGTGCATGGTCGGAAAAATTGAAAAATTAGAGGGGGGAAATGACACGATAGGAAACTTGCTTGACAGGGGAGGATGTGTATTCGGAATATCTCATAAGACAAGGTTCATAAGAAAAAAGACGCATAAAAGTTAACCTCTCATCTGGAAGGGAAAAAATTTGGACAAGAAGATTGTCCCCTTCAGGGGGGGACCAACTGGAGCTGAAGCCTGAAATAGGGTTTACATCCACTCACTTTTTACGGCGGAAGTTGTTGTCATCCCCGGTGGAGGGAAGGAAAAGCAAGACGGGGTGGCCAGGTAGGTTTTCGATAATGTCCAGATGAGAGAAAAGAAGACTGGAGGGGGGAGGCAGTTTTTGGAAAAAGACCGGGAAATGGGGACGTGAGAGGTCAAATTCTAGAAAAAGTTGCAAATTAACTTCAAAAGGTAGCGGAAAACGACGACGGCAAAAATCGTCAATGGGATTAACACTTCCATGAGGAGACGTTTACCGGCAACCGCTCTTAAACGCCAAGGAAATACTAACAGAAAGTTCGGCCTCCACGTAACTCCCCGCGAGGACGCAACGCTGTTGCCTGGTAGAGAAAATTTCTGCCCAAGACCTTTGGGGTCACGAAGCAACCGTCTCTAATCCCACCTTGAGGTCTTCTAACTCCCCAGGGGGTAAAAGTGTAGTTTCCTGTTAACTCGCATCGGTTTTTCCATTCCCTAAACACTTCCCGAGTGTGGCTAGTTATGGAAAATCAGTCTAGAGCTTCAAGGTTAGAGGGGGAGTGCACCGCAAAGTCTTGTACAGCACTCCGAGGTTCGAAACCACACAAGGGGGCTCGGTCCCCATCAACAGTGAATTTGACTCCCAAAATGGAAGATGGGCCATGAGGAATCTGGGTCACAAAGTGGTTGAAAGGACGAAGAATTGATACATTCGCAACTTGTAGGTGGGGGAGGTTGAAATGACAAAACATTAGAAAAAGTATAAGAAAAAAATGTTCAACAAACGTTCCTAAAAGAGAGGGAAAAGGTAAGCAGCAGCTGGAGCTTGAACGAAGGTGGTTGACAACGCTCAGTCCACCCGGACCGGGGGACCCCCTAGTGCATTGTGAAAGAAGGGGAGGGGGGAGGAAGGACATTAGGGGAAGTATCGCATTGGCATGAAAGGACAAATGAATTAGCACAGTGTCACAGCCGTCATCACCAATTAAACACCATCCCCAAACAAAAAAAAGAAACTTCGCTCTCACAGCACCCGCCCCAAAAAGACCACCACAGAAACCTCTCCCATCCGCTCACTGGGGAGAATCCAAGGTCGCAAAGGAAAAACCAAGGCTAACTCGATCTGAATTTTTTTCTGTTTTCGTTTGAAAAAAAAAAGAGGGAAGAGGAGGTTACGGGACGGGGGAAAGTGGAAGGACGGAATGGGGGCACTATGCATCTGGAAGGAGAACCCTTTTGGGAAAAGGGGGGGAAGGGAGGGGATGGATTGGGAGGGGGGGGGGAGTACATGGGGGTGGAGTGAGTTTAAAGGGGCAATCTAATTTTTGGGGGGGGGACCCATACTGTACACCAATTGAGAAAACAGTAAATGGTTAATTTGTCCCCCAAAGAGATCTAAAAACAAACACGAGGAAGGGGGAAGGGGAGATAGGTGTTTGGAAAATTGTCATGCTGAAAGATTGGAAATAATCATCCGCGCACAAAAAGCGGTAGAGGAGTGTCCAACACCTAGAAGACCAAAGGTCCTCCTACATGAAATTGTCCATTGAACCTTTATGAGGGGAAGATCTAGGGGAACCGGCCAATTGGACAAGAACGTAACTCTCCCTCCTTCTAGAAGAGAGACACAATCCAAGAAAACATAGGAAGGTAAGGAGGTTTTCTTAGGGTGGTGCTCTTTGACCCGGACTCTATCTTGAAAGGAGAAAGTTGAGGTTGGGGGTACCTCTTTTTGGGGGGGAGGATTATGATGGGTGGGCGGTGGGGGGAAATTGTTGGAACACCGAAAGGGGGGAATGGTTGACCCTTTGGAGGAAGTGCTGATATGGGAAAAGAGACTAGAAGAGTACAGGGAAACGAATGGTATACACTACGGGGAGGGAAAATGCCCGCTGGGGGCGGGGACGCGGGGGGAGAGCGGGGGCCCTTGGACGTTCAAAAGCTACCGCACTGAGGGGATACCTAAGGTGACTTGGGGGGCAAAAAGTAAGAACTCTGTCAAAAGATTGTGGGGGTTCACTGTGTTATATAGATGTTGAAACCAACACTAGCCACGGGGGAGGGAATTGCGGAAAGGCTGGGAGGGAACAAACTGATCAAAGAAAAAGCAATTATGTTGTTCCGAAAAGGGGAGGGACAATATCCTTAGGGGGGGGGAAGGGAAACTCTATTTGTTACGAGGGAGCATATGGCGGGATGATCAGGAAAAGCTAACAAGACACATGAGGGAAGGGAAGAACATTGGGACGATTTAACAATAAAACCCATCTAGATACCCGGAAAAAGAAAACCCGGAGGACCCCCCCCCTTTTCGGGAAGAAAAAAATAAAGTTTAGGAGGGGATAGGTCCCAAAAAAAGATTTGGGACGAGAGGGCCAAGTACGTTGTTTTCGTAAGGGAGGGGGGTCTTTCAACTTTCTGCAGGTATCCCATTGGCTGCTGAAGGGATGTAAAGGTTGAGTGACAAGAGGAAGGGAAAACACTTGAAAGGGTTAAAGTGCTGTCTGCGGTGACGGACAGGAAATGTTTCGTACAGGGGGATTCCCGTCCAATGGGGGGAAGAAAAGGGGACAACAATGCGGCGGTCAAAAAACTGACTAAAACACATCCATACAAGAGAAGACATCTGGATAAAATCTACAAAAAAGGGAAAAAAGCGGCCCTAGTCTATGTTTTTTTACTCCCATCAAAGGGAATAAACAAAGAAGGGCGGGGGGGGAAAGTTCATTAATCGGGAGATAAAAAATTAAGTGAACACTTCCGTAAGTATGTCAAACTAAAAGGGGCAAATTACCTAGGCGATGGGAGAAGGAAATTTACCTGAAGAAGGGAGAGAATGATCGCTGGGGATCAGGGGAGGTATTGTGCTTAAAAGCGGGTAAAGAGAAGAGGGGGGAGCGCGACCCACCAAATCAATGTACCAACCAAAAAAAAGGGTCACAGGTTGAAAATAACGCGACTTAGCCCATAGCAGCAAAAAGGGAAACTCGCGCGAGAGGGAAAAGCCTTTAAATGGGGAAAAAAAAAAGAAAAGGGTATAGAAAAGGGGGACCAGCTCTTCAAGGACAAAAAAAACCAACGACGCACTGGGGTTTCTTCGAAGAGGGGGGTATAATCACCAAAAAAAAAAGGGGCAGGGCTGATAGTGGGGCTGACGCAATACCTCAAAGAGTTAGGGAATGCAAGAGGCCAAGCAGTTAATGAGACGACAAAAAGGGCCCATAGTTAAGGTGAGGGGGCGTGAAGCGGTACTCCTGGGGGGAAGTGTCCTGATGATAGGTGGGTCATGAAGATGCTAAGTATCGAAACCAGATGTAGTCGCTTCTGGGAGGAGTGTCATCGAGAGGGGTGAGTGGGAGGGGGGGAAGGGGATTCCCAGACCAGGAAGAACATGGGTTGTACAAACGGTCTTAAGAAGGGTGGAAATATACGTGTTCAGTGTTCCACTACGAGGGAGGAAAAAGATGAGAAAGGGATTCTGTGAACCCAAGGCCATCAAAAAATATACAATGACGGGGGGCGGAGGGGGGAAGTAAAATGGGGTTGAAATTGGGGGGAATACCTACTTCAGGGAGGAAAGAGACCGGAGTAACTTGGGTTAGGGGAGAGGGGGAAAAAGGGGTATAAGAAACCTTAGTTCTATACTGGCAAACAGGACCTGCGCCGTTCCTCCTTCAAAAAGAACCCCCTCGTTGTGGGAATGTCGGGAAGGAGCCTCGCAAAAGGTTGCTCAACAGCAGAGAGGACTCTATCGTTGTTTCTAATCCGGTTCTGGGAAAAAAGGGGAAGGGATCGCCAGGGGACGCGTTTAATTTACATGGAGGGGTGAATCGTGGGCTAAGGGGGCGTGGGGGGGCCGACCGGAAGAGAATTTGGGCATGTTCTTAAAAGAACAACAAGCAACAAAAAGGAAACAAGTTCTAATGTCTTAAGGGGGTAAATATCTCGGGAAAAGAAGGGAAAGAAGGTGGTATCACAAAATCAGGTAATACCTGAGAACTGGGAGGTTTTTGTGGAGGGGGGGTGTCATCTTCGGAAAAAAAATGAACACATGCGAGGAACCGCCCTCAAAACCAGACCGATCCGTCAACCTAGCACGAGCTCCAAATTATGGACGATGCAGCACCCGCCTTGAGATCCCGCACGAAGAAACTCTGCGCCCACCTCGGGGAGGGGTGATACAAAAGGGAAAAAAATGATAGCGAGCGAGGGAGAAGGGGAGACCGGCGAAGTAAGCAAGGAAGGAGAGAAGGGGGGTCAGTTTGCATATACGTATTACTGTCAAGAACGGATAAAGAAGTTCCTAAGAGATTCAGTACGCACGTATGTCTCAAAAGGCAACAGGTTAGCGCCCCAAGGGCAACGGGAGAAAGGGGGGGTGATGAGTTTGGGAACAGATAAATAACTCGGGGGGGGGGTAATTGCTGGGCCTCTTACTGGGGGGGGGGGGGGGGGGGGGGGGGGGGGGGGGGGGGGAGTGAACGTCCATTTTCATTTAATACCGGGGGGCTTCATGGTGATCTGGTAGGAAGTTTAGAAAAAAGAAGGGGAGGAACAATTCCAAGAATGACTACATATTTGGGGGGGATATGGGCAATTATCAGCAACTATGAGGAGAAGAAAATAGAGAAAAAGGACACGACAGTAGGAAAATTAAAGCCTTGGGGACCACTTTGAAATGTTTGGAAGAGGAGAGGGATGGCATCTGAAGCCCGCAACAGAGGAAAAAAGAGGGAGAAAATTATCAACAGAAGCCACATTCACCCTCAGTGTGGGTTTTTAAGAAAGAAAGGAGGAGCTGGGGGGGCATAAAGGTACGTTGTGGTCGTTTTGGGCTTGTAATCGGGGGAGGGGTAAGTTTAACTAAGCATATACGTTGCTTGAAAGACCCTTTCCAGGGAGAGATGAAAAGGGCGTTTCTGAGGATTGGCATAGAGACACAGAGGAAAAGTGGCTTGAATGTCAGGTTGGGTACCTTGAGGTGGGTGGGCAGGCGATGAGACATTGCGTGAGACCCGCTTTAAAGCACAATAAAAGAATAAAGGGGTAAAAAAAGGGGGGGAGGGGAACCAGAGCTAATAGAAGGGAAAATATTCAGGTAGGGCAAGCAGCATGCGAAAAGTACCAAGGGGAATTTTGCAATTGGTCCAATCGTATCTTGACCAGGGGGGGCACGCATGGTACAGTCGAGAAGAGGACATTGGCACGGAAAAGAGTTTTCAGGAAGTGCCGTGGGGTGTAAGCCGACTTGGAAGGGGGGGAAACGAGGGAATACTGAGGGGAAGGGGGAAGAGAGGCCAGAGGAGAACTATCGGTCCTTGGAAAGGACGAGGCAGGTGTTGGCGATCCTCGCATTTTCAGAGGGGGAGAGGGGTCACGGGAAAAAATGAAATTAAAACGGCTCATTTTCGTCAAACCAAATCACGTGTAAACACTGAGGACCGGTTACCAAAAGGAGGACACTAAAAATCTTCAAAACATAAAAACTGGGCTCTGGGAGAAGGAACAGACAACGAAAAAAAAAAAAAAGGTGAAACCCACCAAGAGGAGGGGTACCCGAGAAATACACCCTTGAATGTATGAGAAGGAGGGGGGCACCTCTGGGGAGGTGGGGACGGTTTCTCCTGGGGGGGACACAGTCCCAATGGAAATTTTATCCCAGAAACAAGGAGCTACAGAAAAGGCATTTCTTTGCGAGAAACAAATGAAGGTTCCTCGTACCCATAGAGGGGAGAATACGCCACACCAATGATCAAATACAGTTACCCGGAGGAAAAAAATTGAGGGCGGGAGGGTTCAGGGGGATCAAGCCCATTTTCGCAGAAAAGGGCTAGTGTGGAGGGTTGAGAGATCAACCATTGAAAGATACAATGTGAAAAGTTCATAAAGAGAGGGAGACGGCGAGGGCAGAGGAACGGAAGGGGGGTTAAAACCTCTCTCCCGAGGAAAAAAGTGAACCAAGAGGGAATCAAGGGATGGATTAGGGAAAGTCACCAGGACTTTTATGTTATAAAGAAAAGGGTAGCATGACCAAAGTAAAGAAAGGAAATTATCACCAGTGGGAAAAAGAACAGAAGGCAAAGAGGAGCCAAACAAGGCCCAATTCTTTAAACCTCGAAACCTCCCATCACCACCAGAAAACACGAGGGAATCACGCTCAAGATGACGATGAAATAGTGTAGACCTTCCAGGAAAAAATCCTTCAAAACGGAGGAGAGGTTGGGAAATAGCGGGGGTCTGGGACTTGTAAGGGGGAAAAAACTTGTTCCAAGGTTATGAGGAAAAGGCAAAGAACGAAGTCACACCACGGGGTTTTAATCATGAACATGATGGATTGGATTGGAGGGAAAGTGAATTTTTTGGCGTACGGGGGGGGGGGGTGCAATCGAGAATGCTGGGAAAAAACTACACAGAAAAGGGGGGGGGGGGAACAAACGAT
>Ga0179593_1428750_pt1 | contig 20025 bp, 20 predicted proteins | sample CZODoug2_1_08_16_FD_185931 | JGI IMG/M metagenome (GOLD analysis project Ga0179593, IMG submission 185931) | Vadose zone soil fungal communities from Angelo Coast Range Reserve, California, USA - CZODoug2_1_08_16fungal (PacBio error correction) | ecosystem: Environmental > Terrestrial > Soil >...
GAAAGGTACTCTCAAAGAAAAGTGATCTAGATTCACTTCGTCACAGGCAGCGACCGCGCAGGAAAGGAAGACCCTACAACATCGTCTGGGAAAAACAGGGATTCCTGAACCAAAAAGGAAGGGGAAGTCGAGTAACTTCAATTTTGAAACCTGATCTAAGAACCATGTCGCCGACGGGAGGGGGCGATCCATCGGCAAAATAAACAGGCAGACTATGCGTGCCGGGGGAAAGAGGAAAGTTAAACAAGTCGTCCTGGGGGGGAGGTCTGGAAGATCAAAGATCACAGTCAAGGCTTTCCGTAACTGGAAAGAAAGAAGGAAGAGGGGGAAGTAGCTCTGACCTTACGGCGACAAGCTGACAGAAGACACAAGCCAGACCCTACCCGGCACCGAAAAGGCTCACCCACAAAGTAACCTATACAACATCTCCAACCACGGGACCAGATGATTCGGAGGGGAAAAAAGGAAAGTATATTGAGAAAGGGAAGGGAGTTATCTAGTCCGACCACGTACTTAGACGGCCACCACCACGCATCGGCCGAGGAAGACGGAGAAAAGGTTTGTCGAAGTAACCGAAAGGCTTGCTCCAGGCACGAAAAAAAAACACAGGGAGCAAAAGTGGATCAACAATATTCGGGGGGGGGGAACAAACTCTGAAAGCATGGACGCGAGTCAGGGTTGGGAGGGGATGAGCCGCATTTGAGATGATCACAAAGGGAATGGTCGTTGCTGGGGGAGAGAACGGGAGGAGGGACGTTACAAAAGAAAAGTCAGCCAACGTGCTTTTGTGGAAGGGGGAAAGATTCGAACAAGAAAAATAGGAAAAAGAAGAAAGGGGAAACCACGACCGGAAATGTGAGTCGTTTAACAGCACGATGCATTCGGGGGCCGGAAACGGTCAAAAGCGACTTTTTCTAAACAGACCGACTGTAAGGCGTTGAGCAGGCGGCAAAAATACAAGGGGAGGGGGAAAAGGAAGCAAGGCGTGTTAGGGGGCAAGTGACCGCAGGGGCAAAAGAGACCAGTCGTCGCGCTACAACAGGCAATAAGGGCTGAGTTACTAGATGAGCAACCCGGTCTCACCAAGATCATCATCGGAGGCACCGGGAAGGAAACTAAATCCGACCCGGAAACCAGGAGTCGGGGCGAGTTAAAAAAAAACTCCTGAACTGATCCCGGAATGAGGCTGTCACGCTACTACCTCCTGGGGGAAGGCGGTGTCATGCAAAAGAATGGATTCTATCCGTAGGGAAAAGAAGGGAAGAAGAATACAAAAGTCTCGGGGGTGGGCGACCAACGCTCGGCAAGAAAGGGGGCAGTCGTAAGTCCTTCAGGACCGCCTTGGTATGTAAAAAGGACTCGGGATCAAAGGGAATATCTTGAATCCGATCTGATAACGAGGAAGGGAAAAAAAAGTAAGGCTTGAGGCCACTTAAAGGGAAAAACGGGCTTCTTCGAAGGGAAGAGGGACAAAAGTGGGAAGTCTCAGCCGCCAACTTCGAGATGATAAAGCCGCTTCACCCTCAGGGAGCGGCGAACACTATGTCCACCATGGCGTCGGAAAAAGAGGAAGCTCAATTCGATCCGGTCGCCTATCTATCGACTACCGACGTGCTGCAGGAATAGGGGAGAAAAAACGGGAATAAATTTACGAGACACCCAAGAGAAAGTGGAGAATCGAATCCCTCGCAGTCCAACTTTACCTGGCCTGTGGGAAAAAAGAAAGAGAAGAAATGAGCACGTCACACGGTCAAATGAGCACCGGAAAAAAGAAGGGGATATCAAGACCGACAGGATCACTCGCTTTTTCAAAAGGCAAGGAGAGGAAGAAAGACATCGAAGGTGAATGAGCACAACCCGACAGAGAAAGAAGGGAGAAAGGCGAAAAGCCTCTGATGCGGCCTTCGTCTCACCCAGGAGAAGCTTACAGACCAGGGGATTCAAAATAAGGGGTCGCTGACGAAGAGGAGAATCAAAAAATAAACCTTATACACGGCTTTCTGAACCAGCAACCCTCTGTCCAGGAAGAAAGGAAGAAAAGAGAAAGGGGGGAGAGCCCCACCACTCGTTCAGATGCGCCCTCGCCTCTGAAACAAAAGTTTAAAGGAAGGCATTCTCTAGAGAAACAAAAATTATATTAGGAAAGAAGAAGAAATAAAAAAAACCGTTATAGGGGAGGGAGGTGGAAGTGCGTATTCAATGAGAAAAGAAGGGGGGGGGGGGGAAACGGTTCTAAGTGACCCGACGAATTTAACTTACGGGAAGGGCAGCAGGGTGAGTCCTGGAACTCAATTTATCAGTCGGGGGTAGGCTATATCTGGTAGGATAAAGGGGGAGGGTGGTGGATAAGGGGATCATTGAAAAGGTAAGCTTCTCGTTCCGGGTATAAAGGACGAGATATGTCGGGATTGGGGAGATGTATTCGATCGGAGAGAAAAGGGTGGAGGGGAGTGAAAAGGAGAACGTTAGTTCTTCCTCAGTCACAAGAAAAAAAGAATCAGGGTTGGGGAAAGTATTCGAAAAGAATCTAATTAAAAGTGTTCTTCAAAAATTTAAAAACCGTTGGGGAAGAATCGATTCTCTGAAAAAGGGGGGGGAAAGAACAGAAGGTCGGTGCGAGGTATTCTGATCGCTCGAAAAGTTAAGGATGCAAAAAAAAAGCCCGTTGGGGTCCGCAGGCCATTTGGGGCCTACTAAGGCACGAGGTATTCGACGCGGAGGCTTCAGAAAAAGGGAGGGAAGGAGACAATACCACTGGTGACTGGAAGAGAGTGGGAAACAAAAAGGAATCCGTTTGAACCAGGCAGTTCTCCTGAGGGGAAAAAGGGATCAAAAAGAGAGAAAAAGAAGTTTGCGAAAGTGTCCCGAACGAAAGGGGGAGGAGGGTGGTTCCTAGGCAAAGTGATCGATCGGTCGAACAAATATTCCCCAGGGAGGCGGGGGGAAGCAGTTACCGAGAGGGGGGTGAATGCAGTAAAACTACGACCAGAAAATGAAATTTCCTGAGAGGCCTCAAGTCTACCGGGAAGGGGATTAAAAGCCCGGTTGACCGCTGCTCCTTAAGGGGGAGGAAGAAGGGAAATCACCGAACAAAAGTCGGTCGAAAGAAAGTCCAAAGCTCTTCGCAGGAAAAGAGGGGGTAGTTTCACTCCCAAAAGATGCATAATTGTTACGGGGAAAAAAGGGGGGAAGAGGGGTGTGACCAGTGGTTTAGCCGATGAGGAAACTGAGGGGGGAGACCTTGTGGAAAGTAGCGACTCAGTTGGGGGAAAGGGTTTGGGGTATGCGCGAGCAGGACTTGCGTCATCATAGGTGAAAAGAGGTCACCGGTGGCATAAAACGAAAAAAAGAAGGTGGGGGCAAAGGTTAATTGCCAATAGACCCGTGTTGCCGCCCAGCGCCCAAAAAGGAGAGAGAAGTAACGGGGAGGGGGGCAGCTCGGAGGGGGGAAAATGGGAAAGTCCCGCAAGCGTATGGTTACAAACCCCAAAAATGCCGTTGACTGGGGCTATAATAATCTGGGGGAAGTCCGAGCGTAGAGGAAGGTTCGAGATCCGGCACAATCAAAGGGATTGGGAAAGGGGAGCAGAGGTGCCCTGCCTTTAGAAGGAAATCCATCATTAAACGAACAGGGGAACTGTGGATCGAGAAAACGATCCTAAAGAGAAGAAAAAAGCAAACGACTGTAGCGGATGCGGCGAACGAGTCGACGAAAAAAAAAAGATTTGAAAAAGGTGGGGAGACACGGTCAAGAGATTCCTTCTGGAGTTTTAGCCTGTAGAACGGTCGGTGAAAGAGGAAGAAGAAAAGATGGTCTAAGAGCTGATCGGCCTTGAGCGGGGTGGGGTCCGACAACGAAACTGTTTCTGGGGAATTGAGAAAATGAAGCCGGCCCCATGGACAAGAGCCTTTTGGAGAAACCCTGTTCCAGAAAAAGAAAGCCGGCATGATGTTCACCCGTTACGTGGGGGGGGGGGGAGATTGTTCAGGCAAATGTTTTCTTTCGGGGGAGGTGGCGAAGGATGCTGGTAGCGTCTCCGGAGAGGAGAAGAGGGGGAAAATACAGGTCCCGGTAGGGACCAGAAAGTTGAACGGGCTGGAATCTCAGAACCCTCGAAGGACGGGGAAAACTCTTCGCCCTGAAGCACTTCCTAAAAAAGGAGAGGTAAGGGGGCGCGGACTGAGATTGAGGGTATAAAAAGTAGGCTCATGCGGCGAGACCTTCAAAGTGAGGGTTTAATTATGAGAGCGGGCGCAGAGGGAGAAGAAAACTACGGGAAGTGGGCCCATACAGGATTGATTACGTTGACCAGAGGCGGGGTCGATAACTGTGGCCGAGGCGAAAAAATTTGTAGGGAACGGGACCAGAGCCATGAATGGACGCAAAAGCCAACAGGGAAAAAGAAAAGGGGGGAGAAGGACTCATGGCTGATACCACACTGTGATCAAAAAGACTGGGGGAAAAAAAGAAAATCAGCGGGAAGCAAGTAAAAACTTCAGCATCAAGACAGGATGAAACCGGCGTAGGGGGGAAAAAAAAAGGAGTCCGGCCAACAGACGGTGAAACTTGACTATACATGTGGAGAAGAAAAAAAGCATTTATAGTAAGGTCAAAAATAACATCTCATAACGATAGGAAAAACGTTAAACACGGCTATTGTAGAAATAGTAGGACCCTGGAGAAGCAGTTGTAACAACCGTACGAGCGGACAAGTAATAACCGAGAAAAAACAAAAGGGGAAACGCGGGCTGAACAGGACAATACTGTTGAATATGAGAGATAAAGAGAACTGCGACAAAGAACGCCACAAGCCAACTAAAAGGAAAAAAATCAGCGCATGCCACCACGTAACGATACCGGGACAGATAAGCCCGTATTCGAGCGAGGGAACTAACATATTAGGAAGGGCCAGAGACCGGGAGACGTTGATTAAGGCTAAGACGTACAGTCGGAAGGGCCAAAAAAAAGAAAGCAAAGGAGGACGCCAATACCCGTTTGGCGATTCCCGAAGGGCGGAAAAACGGAAAATTTTGAAAAAAAAAAAGGGAAGACCAGAAGGAAGGAACGGCCACAAGGACAAATTCAATCCAACAAGAGCGGAGGGGGGGGGAAAAGCCGCAACGCCGAATGGTACTCTAATGGAGGTGGATTCGGGTAGGCTATGTGTAGCTAGAAGAAAACGGGGAACCCTGGTCGGTATGGCTTCAAAAGGAGAAAAGAAACACGCGGAACGGACCAATTTAGTTAAGCAGCTCCACCTCAAAAAGAGTAAGCACTGACCACTTAGAAGAAAATAAAGGAGAGTTGTGGTTGCAAATGTTTAAGAAAATTACTTCGGCCGAGACCTGAACCCAGCAAGCGAGCTGTTCGCAGGGACAACCATCAAAGCAACCCGCTTTCAGGAAGGCGCAGAGCAAAAGGAGAAGGGGCAAATTCACGACTAAAAAGGGGGGAGTGGTGCTGTGAGCAACCGTGACCGAAGCGGGGAAAAAGGGGAAGGATGGAACAAGGACGGGGTCTCAATTACACATTTCCACTCCGTGAGGTAAAAAGGGGGGGGACAGCCGTCGAAAAAGGGGAAAAGTCCAATAATCTGGCTTCCCAGGCGAATAGAAATAAGGGGGCCCGGAAAACACAGGGAGATCGTGTCGGAACGATCCTAAGGGAGGGAAAAAATCATCCGCCTGATGTGCTGTCCCGGCTACTAAAGAAGGGGGGGTCAAGCGTTGCAACGATGGATTCAGAGGGCAGACTGTCTTCCACTAAAGGAGTTAAGAATTAAGCACGTTCCGGGGGGGATTAAAAAAGTCAGAGTAAAAAAGGAACATACCGGTTGGCATGAATCGAGGCACGCCGTGTCTTCAGAGCGGAAGAAAAAAGGGGGGAATCCTTCTTGCTTCAAAATCCCGATCTGATAAAACAAGAAAAACAACCGCAGAATAGAAAAGTGCGGTCTGCTCGTTGGTCAAGGGAGACGCCCGGGCAGCGCCTATAGAAAAGAAAGGCGAGATGATAGCAAACTGGGATGCATTCAAGGGGGGGGATCCTCCCACAAGGACAGTGGCTGAGGGCGTCTCGCGCGACTAACTTCGGGTGAATCCGGGCGCCCCTATCGGAAGAGGAAGGGAAGACGATAAGAAGTCGGGTGCGAGTCCCACGAGATCTTCCACCAATTTGGAAACCGATCAAACCGTTAGATGCGATCGGAAATAGCTAAGGAAAAAGACTCTTAAGTAACGAGGGCGGCAGGAGGGGGCAGACAAGTAGTCACCACAAGTTCAAGGATAAGAAATGCATAGACCTTTCGAATACACCCCAAACCGTACTTATCACGGAGCGTGGGGGAGGGGAAGGAGAAAAAGACGGAAACAATCAAAAGGCGAATTAGTCCCGGGGACCGAGGTCAAGTATCTAACAAGAAAAGAAAAGGGCTGATAAGGTCATTCTTTATAACGAACTGGCAAGCACGAGAAGCATTACAGAAAAGGATGAAATGAAAAGCCACATTATTCGATCAGTAAGAAAAAAAAAAGCCAACACCGGAAAGAAAAAGCTGTTCTGAACAAAAAGAGGGCGGCAAAGAAAAGCATTACAATCGTAAGAGGGTGAAAACGGGAAGCCAAAACTCTAATGGGGGGGACCTCTCCAGGAAACCTACAAAGGAATAAGGGGAGCAGGAAATGCTAGCAACAAAAAGTAAGGGAGTTATTCGAGTGGGGGGACTATCAAATAGGTAGTATAAGGGCTCGAAGAAACTGGTGCGGGGTGGAGGAAGGGACATATTCTATTTGTATGCTTTCCTTCCATAAAATTGGGGAAGGCGGTGATAGAGTTGTTGTATGCGAGAGATGATACGGATCGTTGAAGGGGAAGGGGGGGGGCGGTGCTCATTGATAGGGAGGGTCTTAGTCCATGGGGAGTTGATAAAGAAAGGCCGCGATCATCATAGAGGTGGGCTATTTATGACGAGAGGAGGATTTCAGGGAAAAAGGTGATTCCAGCAATTATAGGGGCTCTAGCGAGGCGCTTGATAAAGCGCAGGCATCGTTTGATTCTATGTATTGAAAGACTTAGATTAATTGCGGCTTTATCAGTGAAACCGTGTTGACGTGAAGAGCGAGGGCGCGAATGGGTGCAAGAAAGAAGTTATCGTTCTTGAGAAAGGTAGAGACGCATCGAGCGGGAGGAAAAATTAAAGGGACTAGGCAAACGTGTGTTGACGTAGTAGAAAAAAAGGGGCCGGAAAAAAACAATCCTTCATCAACGGTCGGATTTCCGAGGATATAACAGGAGAAAGAAGGGGCTTACGATTCTCCACAAAAAGGTGACATAAGTGACTCAGCGGACCGAACAGGGCGCGGCGTTCATGAGAAGGGTGGGAAAAGTCTTACAGGGCTAGGAATGAGTTAATCTACAATCAAAGAAAAGGGGCGGGGGAAGGGGGTGTCAAGCTTCTAAGGGGGGGAAGCTGAAGGTTTGAGAAGGAAGAGATTGACAAGGGAGCGTATTGCCGCTTGGCAACAAGATGGGGGGGTGAACATACAGCCGGGCAACCTGTTCATGACGTCTCTAAGGGGGGGCGGGGGGAAGAAAGGCACGTGAAGTAGGGGAATAAAGTGGACCGACCTTGAGCGAAAGGGTCATCTGGTCCTGCAAGCGAAACAGGCAGGGATACAAGACCTCCCCTCAGGCGGAAGTGCCCGTCTGAGGAGTTCACTCAACGGGAAAGGGAACGGGGTTCCGGAACCGTGATCGTATCGGCTAGGTAAAACGAGATAGGGGTCTCCCGGGTGGGAAGTTCCCCCAGTGCCGAACCGGAAGGGGGGGGAAGGGGGTCCAGGGTATGCGAAAAGTGGTCAGCATGAGGTTACGGAGGGAAAGGCAGCGTAAAACCAATGAAGGTGTCGGAGTTGTAAGGCCAATGATATCCGGGGGGGAGGAAAAAAAACAGCAACAAGGACAAGTTGACTTTTTCTTTAGGGCGAAGACGCGCTGCGTTGCTGGGAGGAAGACAAGGAAAGAATTCATAGTGATGTGACAAACAAAGCAAAAGGGGGAAAAAGACCAAATGAGAGGTGGTGGTACATGGTCAACGAGACTCAAGGAGGGTTTTTCAGGAAGATTCTCTAAAAGGCACGTGGGGCGGAAAGGGGCGGCGTGTGGGTGCCAGCGGTAAGACCCGGAAAATAAAAAAAACAGGTCACTTTAGAGGAAGAAACGCCTATCTGCCGAAAGAAGGGAAAGACAGTCAAAAGCGTCTAACGATGGAAAAAGCCCGAAACTCTTGTGGGATGGGAACGTGGGACCAGGGTGCCCTGCTGAGGGAAGAAAAAAATAGGGGACTGAAAAAGGGAAGGTTGACGAAAGCGGGACTAATGCGGAAAACCTCAGTGGTTATTTTCAGAAACGGCCGTCGCCTGGAGTGTGGTGGAAAAGGGAAAGAGGGAAAGAGGGGGGGAGAAATATTGAAAAAACCCCGGGCAGCGGGGGGACGAACCAGGGCTCGTTTTCCGAGAAAGAGCCGGGCCCGGGTTGAAGATTTTCAGGGAATCTGGTACTTGGGGGGGGGGGGGGGGAAAAAGGGAAAGCTGTGGGGCCGGTGGGTAGGGAATGGCGGTGGAAAGGATCTTAAACGATAGGCGCATAGATTACCTAGAACTGGAGATGGAATCGGTCGTGGCCGTTGACGGGGGGAAGAGGGGAAAAACATGGGCACGACTAACCCGAGAGGTGAAACGCTTCAAAGGGGCAAGGACTTACCGTGAAAAGGACGGGTACTTTGACCGATCGGACGGGAAGAGGAGGGGGGGGAAAGTAGCGAATGCTGTTTTCGTCGCTCCGGGAAAGAAGGTACGTGTACGGCTGGATGGAGGATGGGAAAGACTCCCCGGTATTGGAAAAAATACGATGGGCGGATGGGATGATTTGAAAAACTGCGCGGGTCGGAGTGAAAGGGGAAAGCAGGCCGTCGCCACGGTGTTGACGCAGCAGCCGAACAATCTCTCAAAAAGGGATTAATATATGATTCTGCCAGGAGGGTACGGGAGAGCAAACAGGGTGAGGCGACGGAGGCGAGGAAAAGGGGCAGAAGGGGGCGACAACGTCGAGATGAAAATAGATGGACAAAGTCGGAACAGAAGGAGGCCGGCTAAAGACTGTGAAGTTAAAGAGGGCGGACGACGAACCATGGGCTCCATAATTCAAGGGAAAGGGGACCCAAACTAGGTCGTGCCTTGGGAAAAGGGCACACAGTTCACCTAAGGCGGGTGCGTCAAGAGATTAAAGAGGAGAAAGGGGTTAGTCCGGAAACCAAAATATTCATTTCAGGGGTAATCGACGAAGCGTGAAGACAGCCACAAGAAGAAACCGACGGCACCATCAAAAAAGGAAAAGCACCAAAAAACCACCATCTCCAACACTGTCCCTTCGGAAGCGAGACTAAAGGGGGAACTTGGGGGCCCTGAAGGAAGCTTTGGATAATAGGTCCGAAAGAACTAGTGCTGAGACGGGGGGGAAAAAAACGGAAATTGGCCGAAAGTTCTCAAAGAAACAAATGGTTAATGTAGAGGGAAACAAGTCCTTGAGACATGAACTGTCGGGCTTCGTCCCAGAAAAGGTAAGAAAGGAAGACAATAGTGTTGGGAAAAAAATCTAAGAGTCCCGCAGGGGTCAGCGTCTTTCTTAGAAACGGGAGGGGAGGGAATGATCCCCACAGTGAACTGGGGGGGAGGTACTCAGGGCGCGACTACCTGCCCACTGAGGGGTTGCCGAAGCTTCACGACGGCAAAACTCGGAAAAGAAACAACGAATAAAAAACTGGGGAAAAAACGCTTTGGGGGAAAGATTACGCAAGATCCGGTCCATTCCCCGCAAGGAAAGGGTTCGCAAAGAGACAAAGCACGGCAGAGAAAAAGGAGGGGAAGGAGCAAAAACCCGGAGGGGGGACTAATGGGGGGGAGATTAAAAGACAGACACAAGGGTCTTTACGGGTCCTAAACCGGTGAAAGAAGGGAAAAAGGCTGACGGAAGAAGGGCCTCTGATTATACAATCGTCGGATGAAAAGGAACCCCCACTTCCAAAAAAAGTCATCATCGGAGGGCACCTTCGCCTATACTATGGGCAAGGAAAGGAAAAAAGTTAGCGAGTTTCGGGGTAATCCTGACTAGGGCCCAAAGAAGAAACTGCTTATGAACCGGGACCTGACTGGGAGCGGTGAAACTGTAGGGAAGGAGGGCGTCAAGGGGCAAATAGCTGTAACTAAAACTGAACACTGTAAAGAGGCGCACGATACAAGTTGCCAGAGAGTTACTCAGCGAACCCACCGACGTGCGGGGGAGTACCAGATAGCGAAGGGTATCTTGCTTCGAAGGATCTGAGAAAGGGAAAGCAAACACGCAAAGCGGACCGAAACTTAAATCGAAAACGCTTCTTAGTGGACCGTTAAACTAGGAGTAACCTTTCGGACTAGCCTCCCTGAATCTGATCTAGGCAGCGGGAGAAAACAGGAGAAGGGGCCACACTATGGGAACGGATAGTCTTATCAAGCTGACTATCTAGAATCTCTTTAGGGAGACCTATCTCGCGTGAATCCCGCCCGCAAAAGTCAGGGGGTAAAAAAGGACCGGATAAGAACCGGAAAAGTTTGCAGAGCCCTCGAAGTTCGATAAGGTAAAAGACCTCTCTCCAAAAAAAGGTTCCATGGGCTTGGCAAAATCGGCCGCGCATAAGGAAGTAAGGAAAAGGTTTCAAAGGGAACCGCCGACCAATTACGGCGAGGAACGTTCGAATACATACTCCAAAGGATTCACGGCAAGCAAGTAGGAGTGCTAACGCAAGCAGTAAAAGGCCTGAAGGGGAAACGGGGCCCCCCAATACAATTAGGTAAGGAGGAAAAAAAGCCACACCCATACCGACCTGGCGGACTAGGGTAGAGCGAAAAAGATTAACAACGGAAAGTTATCAACGCAGAATAACGACCATTCATTATCTAAAAGAGAATCGCCTCAAAAAAGAACTGAATACGGGTGGAGCCTCAACCCATCAAGCATGACATCGTAAGTTGAAGAAGCCATGTTCGACTGTCGAGGAATACGAATACCGACCAGAAAGGAAAAAGGGAAAAGGTAGGCCTGCAGCAGAGCAACAAACAAAGGATGAGGAAAAGAGATTTGGCCGACCGGATTAGTCTATTTCTTCGTAGGCATCAAGAAGGGGAACGGTGCTCCTGGAAAAAGAGACATGAGGCTGCTGGCCTGAAGAGGTTGAGGCGGACGGAGTCTGTTGGGTGAATGATTACGCGAAATAGGAGCTTCGTTGGGGTGTAAATGGGGTGATGTAATGATTCTGGGTCCAGGGCGGGGGGAAGAAAGAAGGACGAGTATGATGAGTCTTGGGCTGGGTTTCTATAGGGAGAGATGGTAGTGTGTAACCTTCATCCCTTTGGGGCGTAGAAAAGGCTACTGCGCGCTCCCAAGCCGTTATCAAGGGAGGGTGGGGAGGATATGACGGAAGAATTCTTGGACTTTATAAGATGGTACTGGGGAAGGCAGATGTCCTCTTTAGTTGGACCAAGGCCAGGATATTGGAATCGAGTGCTAGAGAAGAGGCCGTTGTATGCAAACTAAGGCAAACACGTTGGGAAATTAGGGAGAACCTCTCTTGAAACAAGCCTGCAACAAATCGGGTATTCGACGCGAGAGATAAAAAGAGGGGAAAAAGAAGGGTCGGGATCAGTGGAGTCTCGGAGAGAAAAAACTGTGTACATATTCTCTCCCTCAGAAGGAAAAACTCTTATAAGGGGAGAGCGAGATCCGTCGACTGAGTTGAAGAGAGCAAAAGAACTGGTTTGCGATGGGTCGAACGCGGGTCTGCGGGTGGGGTCTATTGATGGTGAATATCGTTATTCTAAATATTCCCATAGGAATAAGAAGGAAAAATGGAAAATCGAGTGAGCCACTGAGGGGTGTTAAACGCAGGAACTCGACGCAAAAACTTAGATGCCGGCTGCAAGAACCGGCCGGGGAAATAGGGAAGGACAAAGAAAAAGGTTCATAACGATGAGAGGATAATGAATTGACAAACAACATCTGGTCTGCAGGAAGGGAACCACAGCAGCAATTTCTTCGAAGGGGGACCGAAGGGTGTCAGTGGAAAAAATCCTAAAACAGTAAGGGCCGGCATTGGAAGATAGCCTTAATCCATGAAGTCGGTTTTGGTGTGGGGAGAACAGTTTCGTAGGAATAAGACGCGGGGGGTGTAATGCATGCAGCTGAGCTCTCATCAAAAAAGGTAAAAGGGCTGCTTTCCAGGGGTGAGAGACGAACAGAAGGTTTAAGTTTGAATATGCACCTCCCTTGTTTAGGTGGCAGCACCCCGACCCCTGACAGCAGGGAACGCATGGGGCTTTATAGGGGTCTGGAAAAGTCGGTTTTGGCTGTAACGGGGAGACCTGGGACAAAGGCCACCTCTTGGTTTCACCGTGCAAATCCGTTGAAAGGGAGTAAGATTGGGACTTCCGAAGCGGGAGGTCTTTTGTCGAATCAGTCCAAAGTGGACTGTCCTTTTCTCGACTGTGGGGGTTCAAGGCCGGAGGAAAATATAAGCAAAACGGAAGGGAATGAACGCCACATGCCGATCCTCAAAGAAAAGGTAGTCAGAGAGTGAGAAGGGGGACCCGAAGCGAGGGGGAAAGTAATTTCTTTTCCGGATCCTTTGTTCCCCAAGGGGGGGAGAAAGAAAGGGAGGGGGACCTAGCGTGAAACCCCGGGAGATGCAAACTTCCCCCCGGCGGGGGTTTTTTCAAAGGGGTCGACAGACCGGTAACAGTTATGGTCGGGGACTGGGGGAAAGTATCCGGAGGAGGGCCAAGTCCATCATCATTAGTGATAGACGAACTGTGCTCGGACAGAATGTTGAGAAGGTTAAAGGAGATGGTGTGGGGACGAATTGTCACTGTGTAAGTGGCTGGGGGGGAGGGACGGGTAGGTGCCTCTTGTGGACTGACCGCTCCTGAGAGCGCATCTGGTCAAAGGTGATCTGCAGGTGAAAAAAGGGAAAAGACGCCTTTGAACCTTGAGCTTGATCTGGGAAAAGCTCGACCCCAGAAGGGGTGAAAAACTGCGTCGACGGACACGGCCGAAGAATAGTAAGGGTAGTGGTAATCGGACTGAGATGTTAATAAAGTAAGGGCTCAATGCTTGGATAGAGCCAATTTAAATGGTACATTTATTAAACACCGTCGCGGGCGCCTTCTTGGGGGGGAGCGAAACCAGGGAGGGCTCCTAAGGATAGTGACGACACTGAGATGTACTGAAAATTCAACGCGAAGAAAACCGCCGTGTAAAGGTAGATTAGAAAGAGCCGTGGACGAAGAGACTCGAAACGGAGGAAAGAAGGAGTCCATCATGGCTCGAGACGACCCTCAACTGAGCGACAGCTGGAGGAGGCAAGTTTTTGCCTAAGGGTCAACGGCAAAAAAGAACAGAAAACGTATGGGACAACCCCTGGGAGTCGGTACCAACAGGGAGCCAACCGGGCGTGTGAACTTTACTAAAGGGAAAAGGGCTGAACGACAACAAAAAGACTAGGGAGAATGAATCCGTATCTACACCGTAGCCCGATGAATATGGAAGGGAAAGGAAAAGGGAACTAAGTTCACACGTAGGGGGAGAAGGGGGAGGCGGACCGATCACAGGAGGGTCATAACCGGTCAGAAGCAAGTGCATCGAGGCGGCATCAGGGAGAGGAAGCGAAAAGAACGTAGAAGATACCTAACCTAAATAAGCGGACAGGAAAGGACCGAGACGGAAAAACATTCCCTTCTCTTATAGGACAGGAGGATACTCAAAGATTTGGGGGGGGGGACCGATGAAGAGAAAGATGTTCTAACGGACAGTCCAAAATACGGAAAATTCTGCGAAGGAGGAGGGCAAGCACCCGTTTGGTTTCAACTAAAGTCCCCGATTTCAGTAAAAGGAATGATGGAAGGGAAACTCCAAAGACGAAGCCAAGTAATCACGTTCAATCCAAATGCTTCGGTGGTTATTCCTGAACGAGGAAGAAGAAAAGGAGGGATAACGCTTGCTGAGGAAGACTTAAAGGCGGTCCAACTTTACCCCCTGTCCTTGAGAGGCAATTCCGGATATCAAGTCACAAAAGGAGAAAAGAAGACAAAGGGGGGGAAGTTAAGCTCAAACAAGAACTCGGGAATAAGGACCACGATATTAAGGAGGGGGTGTGGGTGCATCTGCTGTTAAAGGGCAATAAAGAATTCTTTCACGAACGTCACCAAACGGCAGGAAAGATGCGGAAGGATAACAGAACATCAAAAGAGGAATCGAGCTGTCTTCAAAACCCAATTCCATTAATTAAAACTCGACAGAAAAATAATGGGAACTTCACAGTACTGAAAAGGGGTCACCGCGGGACGCTGACGCAAAGGGCGAGGAGAAAGAAAACCCCATTATAATCGAGTAACAGTGCACTTTGTCCAACAAAAAAGAGGATATAGGGAGTTACGGCGAAGGTACGATAAAGGAAAGAAGGAAAAAACCGAGTGCTTACTAAAACAGAAATCCTTAACTTCGGGGAACCAAATGAATTTCGGGAAACCGGGTCTTCGGGGGAATTCAACCGGAATGGAGCAGTCTCAGCTAATACTGTAACTGGATGTGGAAGAAGAAATAACTAATCGGGGAGGAGAAAAGGGGCATCTAAGAAAGGCAGCTTGGTAGTGCTTTCACCAACCCGGGGAGGCAGCGCGCAATACCGCTCTAGAGAATCTTTCGGGAATAAAGAGAGACGTCAGCTTCCCCAACCAGAAGGGACTACCATCGGCAATAGAATTTTCCCGGGAAAAAAAGCTAGGGGCAACTCATTAAACGCAAAGAAGGCATCGCCTCCACTTCTAAGAGAAGAGATGGTCCTTAAACAAGCCGAAAAAAAAGAGTGTTCGTGTGCGGAGACGTGAGGAACGAACTGCAAATTCGAGGACGTAGACTGGAAGAGGGGAAGAAGCGGTCACGAGTCGGGGGAAGGACTCGGAGAATTCAAACACTTAAAAGGGGGGCCCGATCACAGCCAGAAAGATTTCAAGGGGCCCGAGCTCTGCTTCCAGAAGGGACCGGACGGGGGCAACAATCCCGCAGAAAAAAAGGACAGAGGCACCAACTTGGTCAGGAGTCACCCAAACGACCAATTCAAGGTCTTAATACATCTGCCTCCAAACGAAGAATGAGAAACATGCGCAGGAGCCAAGAAAAACAGACATCGTCAACGGGGAGAACCAAATATGGGAAGAAAAAAGAGAATAAACATAATCAACAGAAAGACTGATCGCGGAGGCGGCGCACGCCCTGGGGTCAAATTACCAAAAACTGGAGGAGGGACAGAAGACAAAGGATTCTAGATGAATAGAAGAATCACAAAAAAATGGATCAAGGGGAGTGTGAAGAGTCGCCAGCAGGACGGACAAAAGCACCGCGCAACCACTGTCTTCGAAGCCTAAATGAGACGAATACGACCTGATCGGGGGGTTCGGGGGATCGATCCGCGAACAGACACAAAAAAGAGAGAAGATTGGAGAACAAAGATCATGTTCTGTAATCGAGGCGAGGGTGATGACGGAATCGAAAGAATGGGGGGCTCTGGGGAAAACGACAGTAAGTGGGTAATGAGGTGAAGACAAATGGGCGACCTTGATCAGGTCAGGTTTGTATATTCGGTAGGTAAGAGGGGAATTTAATGACGGAAATGAAAGTCTCTACCGGCAAGGAGTGAGACCGGGACCGCAAAATAAGGTGGTAGGGGGAGAAGGTGTATAAGAGGCGAATGTAGTACGGCGGGAGAAGTCATACGAAGAGTGGGAGTCAAACGTCCAGAGATGATCCACTCCTTTGGTTTATCTGGGGGTTAGGAGAACGGGATCGTATGGTGTCGGGATCCTTGAAAAAAAAGGGGTGAAGTATTCATCTGCGCGGGCCGTGGGAATTGTTGACCGTCAGGAGTGTAGTTGGGAAACGAGGAAAGAGAAATCTTGGGGGAAAAAAAACGGGCGGTGCCAAAAAGGAGGGGATGAAATAAAAATCTCTCTCCGAAATTGTTCAACAGACTGCCACAGACAAAGTAGAGCGAGTAAGGGGGGTCAGATCGAAATGTCAGGGGAGAACCTCTAAAGTGAAGAATTGTCTGCAGGGAAGGTTTAAGGGCCCATCCGGCGGGAAGGCGAGAATTAAAGAGAAGGGGTTGTCTATCGCCCCTCATAGACGTTTGCAGATAAGTGGGAGGAGTTATGAGTGGGGGGAAGGGGAAGGGTAAAAAGGTTCATAAAGTTTCACAAGTTATAAAGGTATGAAGAAAAGTCAGGGGTCCACTTCTGTGTTGTGAACTGCAGGAACGCTCCCTAACCGGTAAGTCAAGAGACCGTCGTAAAACAAAACCTCGAAAGTGTTTATGGGGGGACCGGGTTCCGACCGCTGCAACTGAGCGACATGCGGTGCCTTCACAAGAACAGGCGAGTAGGAAGGGAACACCTCAGGGCCGTGACAGAGTCTGGATGGAACCACCGGAACGGAAGAGTTTTAAAGTCCGGCATTGAATTCGTAGAGGCGCGCAGGGACGCCGATTATGTGAATACGTGACCGGGGGCCAGGGTTCAGGAAGGGTACACGATTTGGGAAATGTGATGTGAAAAAGAACTTCTTCATCATCTCGTGAAAGGGGAGGAGTCAAAAGGTGAGAACGTAACACGGAAGGATTGAGCCAATAGAAAAATGGTAGTTTTGCAACAGAGCGCCTTACAACAGAAGTTGTGTCGCGCGGCGGAAAAAAATCGGAGTTGCGTTGTCAGGGGCTCAAATGAAAGCCATCTTGCGTAGAGGAAAAAACCACAAGCAGGACGAACCGGTAGGATAATTAGGGAAGGAGGACTATAAAGTTTCCTATAGGGGGTTTACAGCTGGACAGGAAAAAAAAGTTTAACTGGTCGAAGGGGGGGTTGTTTGAAATTGGAAGACCAAGCACAAAAAAGGACGGGGTTATCTATACCTATCCTAAGCAGGCAAGTCCAGAAAGGTCGCGGGAACACTGCAGAGGAAAAAGTTCGACTGGTTGCACCCACCGAAGTTGGGGGGGGGGGAAATGTGAGACCTGTCCAAAAGAATATGATGAGGTGACAGGAGCAAAAGGGGGGATAGGATCTTGTTCGGGGAAAAAAAACGGGGTATGAGATACAAAGAGTCTGATTTGGAGAGGGGGGGAGGTTGGGCGTCCCCGAAGTAGGTTCTTTCAATGAAGAATGAAACGCTGAAGCGGGGCACTTCATAGAAAAGGGGGGGTAAAGTATCGTCCTCCAGGGAAAGAAGTCCAATGGAGGGGAAAAACTAACTGTTGGTGTGAAGAATTGTAGCGGATTTTAAAAGGTGTTGGAGGCTGTGTGCGGGGTGCTGCGTGAGCCTTTCAAAGAAAAAGAAGGAACCAGATGAACTGCAAACCCGGAAACTACGACTAAAGTGGGGCGTATGGATAACTAAACACGGGAAGTAAAGACGGTACGCCTGGGGACTGAGGAAGAGATAGTCCTAAAGGTCGGTGTTTCCGGATAGAAGGAGGTATTGAAAATAGCCACAGGATGGGGGGTTGTAGGCAATGGGATAAGGGGACACCGTCCGCGGAAAAAAAAATCCGGAGGGGGCCGCCAAAGGGGGGGTCCCGCTAGTTCTGAGTTGGGAAGGTTGGAAAATGACGACTTAGAGGAAAGAGGGAGCCGAAATAGAGTAAACGAGCGTAGAAAAACGAGGTAACGCTCTCTTCAAAAAAGAGGAGGAGAAAATATGGAGGCCTGGAACCGTAAGGGGTCGGATGCACCGCAAAATACGGATAGATGCACCGTGCAGAAGAAAAGGAAAAAAAGATTATTGTCACCCTGGGTAGGGACAAAAAAGCAAGGGGCAGACCCGCCGGTAAATTTAACTTGCTGGTGGCAAAAACCAAGCATGGGCAAAAAGTACGTCCATAATATCATGAAAAGAGGCAAAAGTAACCCAGGAATTGTCGAAAAGGTGGCAGTGCAGTACCAGGGAACGAAGCAGGTTGTCGAAAAAAGTAACAGGGGGGCGGCAGGATGAACATAAACCAGACAGTCAAAAGGGGAGTGAATAAACGTTACAAAAGTTAAATCGGCATAGAAGACGAAGAGCTACAATAGGTACTGAAACAAGGAAAAGACCTAAAAACGGCACAATCAGCGAAAAAGAAGAAAACACCACATCCCTCTACTTACAAAGGGGAAGTCCAACCTAGTTAGATATCAGCGGAAGAATAAAAAAGACTGGAAAGGCATTATCCGTTGGTGAGCAATAAGTTCAAAAACTTACAGGGGAGCGGGCCCACCACACGCTCGCCAAGGCACGAAAGAAACCCCCTGGGGGGGTCGGGGGGTTAACCTATTTCGGATCCAACGCAGGCAGTGATCCAGGTCATCAAGGGGCACGGCCAAAAGGTCCGACACAAGTCAAGACAGGGAAGTGGTAATCGGCTCGTCGCCGAGGAAGGAAAACCGTGCGGATAGAAAGTTAGTATCTCGTGTTGAGAAAAGGGACACCTGGGTTGTTCTGGAATGGGAGACCGGTCGTAAAGGTACCAACGCGAAATGGGGGGGGTGCATTAAAAGCGGGAACCAATAAGATAAGAGTAAGCCAAACCCACAGGGGGGGGGGGAGAACACACGGGTCAACGCAGGGGGTTGTGGTTGCATCTTTTAAACAAAAAATGAAGTAGGTGAAAAACCGGCCGCTGGGGTGGCCTCAAACCACAGCAAATCCCCCACTCTGGAAGGGCATAAAAAAATACCAAACATTGCTATGTTGAAAGATAACTAAAAAAAAAAGGAGTGGTGTAAAGTCCGTGGGCACAGGGACGCGGGCGCTTTGAAGAATGAGAGGGAGACATGGGAAGGAAGAAAACGAGGGAGCGAAAAACACCCCGTTCGCAACACGAACGTCATCATCACTTCAAAACCAGAAGAAGATAAAGGAAGGCAACGGAAAGGGTGAGCGGGGTAGGAACTACAAAATGAAAACGGCGGGACGGATGCTGAGGTGAAAGGTAAATCTCCTACCTCCCTGTTGAGCGGGGCAAGGCACGGGTGAGGAGGACGCAAGCAGTCACCCAAGGTCTTAAAAGGAAGAGAAAACGGTCACGGGACAAGCACGGCAAGGAAAGGGGAAATGATTTCGAGTTCACTGCAGGGACAAAAAAGACGTGGGAGGAAGAAGAATACAGATCAGGATCCCTGACGAAGGGGAAGGATGAATCCCGAAGAATTATACAAAGAACGGGAGGCAGGAAGACAAGGAGAGGGCTCAGTAAAACTCATGAAAAGGACCCTTTAAGAGCTACGAAGAGTGCCGAAAAGGGTCAATGCTGGAGCGGCACACACTAAAGGGATTCGCATTCATCAGTAGAAAGGGCTTTGCTCCCAGGGAGCGTCGAATAGAACGTGCTGGAGGTGGTCGACAGGTCACTATCTGAGAATCACTATCACCAGGAAGAGAAAAAAAGCCACGATAAACAATCAGCCAGAAAAACCTCGTTAAAAAGAAACTCATATCCTTTCCTGGGCAACAAAAACGCAGAAAAAGGGATCAACCCTTTTCAAAGCACGACCAAAAATGAAGTCTATAGGGGGAAAAGAAAGAGAATAAAAAGAAAGATAGGCAGTCGGAGGAAAGATCAGTATCCCAACGATAAAGAATCTTCAGACGGGGGCAAAAAGCGACTACAGTAGGAAAAGGTGCGATCGTCCTCCATAATACGAAGAGCAGGCCTGAGTGAGAAAAACACCGGGAAGAATTAAATCACACGGAAGGGAAAAAACGAAAGGAGCGATCCGTCAAAAATAAACACCGAAAGAGGAGTCCAACCCGCTGCCGGCCAGCAGCATTACAGCAGAGGGGGGAAGGAAGACCGCGCAAAAAACAAATCTTTCGATAATCACTCAAGGAAAAGGAGAAAAAGGGTTCGTGGC
>Ga0179593_1644640_pt1 | contig 20023 bp, 25 predicted proteins | sample CZODoug2_1_08_16_FD_185931 | JGI IMG/M metagenome (GOLD analysis project Ga0179593, IMG submission 185931) | Vadose zone soil fungal communities from Angelo Coast Range Reserve, California, USA - CZODoug2_1_08_16fungal (PacBio error correction) | ecosystem: Environmental > Terrestrial > Soil >...
CTGAAGAAAAAATTCCATCTCCGATTGGGGCGTTGGCGTCCATCAAAAAAACTTCCATGGAAAGAGAGGAACCGCTAGCACGTTCTCGACTGTGGGAACGAAACTCCAGTGTGGGTTGCCCGAAGAGGGGCTATTTTTGTTCTGGGATGCGGTTCTCCGGGGGAGGGTGATTCAGTGTCGCTGAGAGGAAAATGATTCGCAGGGTGGACTATGGACGAAGGAGGTTTAAGCTCGGGGGGAGGGCAATAGGCGCTAACAAAAGGGGGGGTGTTAAGCACGGCTATTGAAGGGGGAAAAAGCAATCAAAGTCGAGTGTCGATGTTGAGCCGCACGATGGGAGCAGGACCGTCATCCAAAGGGGAAAGGAGGGTGGGGCCGTTAGGGGATGCCTAATCATATTCGGTTGAAGAGATTGGTAAAGTCTACTTGTTTGGAAGAGAGGGGCCCTCTGAAGACAACCCGACAATCGGGACCATCGGATTGGGAGAACTTTCATTTCACTGGGGGAAATTATCCTTTCGAAGCGGAAAAGGCTTGGCGAGATCGGGAAAGGGGAAAAGTCTGGAGGTAACCGCGAGGAACATCATTAAATCCGGCCCACAGGGCCATAAACATTGGGCAGAACTGAGGATCGTGAAGGGAAGGTCCTTCTTCCAGGGGGGGGGGGCCTCCAAAAAAAAAAAAAATAGCTTTCGAAGGGGGGAAAGGGGGGCCGAGGCTAAGGGGGGGCGAACTAAACTGATCAGAAAGCGCTCAGGTTGAAATGCGACTGGGGGACGTTGTCGAAAACGGCGTTGAGGGGGCCCATGATGCCGACAGAGGATAAAAGCGCGAAAAACCCTTTGGTGAAAGAACTACACCTCTCTGGTTGGGGGGGGTTCGGAGAAACCGGGGAGAGTTGATAACGGAATTGAGCTGAGAAGAGCTCTTAATAACATCAAAGGGGACCTTCGGGAAAAGGTGGCCGCCGGGGAAAAATTTTATCTGATTCGCGGGGGGGGAGGACAGTTTGAAACGACTCAAGGTGAGGCGTTCGTTTTCGTAGCAAGAACGTGTCCAAAGGGGGGCAAGCAAATGCCCAAAAGGAGTGGGGTAGGATTGGGGAGGGTTTGAGCACACCTAATCCGAGCTGGACTCGTTCCTAGGTTCCGCTCATGCGTTGGGAGCGAGTGGCATAGAGACAGGTGTTGCTGAGGAAAAAAAACTTATATGACCGTACTCGCCCAGGGTCCTCTGGGGATGGGGGGTGCTGGGTCGGTATAGTACTTCGGCGTCGTCAGCCGAAAAGGGCTCGGCTGCCTTAAAAGAAACAGGGGAACGCAGGGGAAAGTCAACACCAATAGGGAGAGAATGCCAAACATTTATTGGAGCAGACAAAAAGAAAAGCACTTTGCATTTGAAAGATGTTCAACAAAGTGGGAGCTACCGGGGTGCTGCTCCCAAGAAAAGATTTTTCCTCCGCGGTCCGGTTATAGGGGGAACGCGGAGGGAACGGCTTCCGCTCGAGGAAGACGGCCTAATCGAAACATTCGCGATGAATTCACGGGGGTGTGGAGGGGAATCCTGAAAGAGAAGACAGACCTTCCGTCTTGGAGAGAACCCGAGCGAAAATACGTCCTAGGAGGGAGAGAATGTCTCTTAAGGAGGAAAGGGACTCTCTTCCAAAAAACTTTTGCGTCTAGAAGAAAAAACGAAAGATTGTCTTTCAACAGCGAGGAGAACAAGGACCTCTCAAAAAAAAAAAAAAAAAAAAAACAAACAACCAAAAAAAAAAAAAAAAACAAAAAAAAAAAAAAAAAAAACACCCCAGAAGAAAAAAAAAAACCACCTAAAAAAAAAACAAAACAAAGAAAAACCCTGTCACCCCCCACCCCGACCCCCAAAACCCCCCAAGAAACCTCAAAAAAAACCCACCCAAACCAAGCGCCCCCCCAAAGAAAGAAAAACCCCCCGAAAACCAAACACACAAACACCCCGCCAGACCAAATCCCCCAACCCCCAAAGTCCAACCCCCCCAAAAGGCCAGCTAGCTCACAAAACCCCCCTAAAACCCCCACCAAAGCAACAACCCCCCCCAAAGGGAAGAAAACCCCCCCCCGGAGCCCACCCACAAAACCACAAAAACAAAAACCCCCCCAAAAAACCCACTAGAACACAAGGAAACCAACAACCCCCCCAACATAAACGAGCTTCCTAGAAAAAAAACCCCTTAAAAACAAGCCCTAAACACAAAAAACAAACAACAAAACCGGGGGGGACTGCGGCCACCTCGAGAGCGGGGTATTTAATTTCATCAGACTGTTGCAAGAAGCCACTAGTCTTTCAAGCTGACGCAACAAGCGTGATGTTGGGGGGGGAGAGGTCCGCTCGATTTACGAGACAGAAGAGAAACCCAACACCGCCGTTGCTTTCAGGGAGGTCCATCCGGGAGGGAGGGGGAAGGGACGGCTTTACGTCTAAAAAGAAGTCTTACCGAAGGGATTGGCGGGGGTTCGATCTTAGAAGGTGTTATCGCGGGCGCGGAAGGAAAAAGGCTTCTCCGTTTAAAAAGGAGAAAAAAGGAAAGCGGGATGATCTGCGAGAGCAGAAAATCGAGATGAGGACGCTCCCTGTGTTGAAAAGCACATGGTTGCGCGTGGTAGAAACAATAAGTGTGGGGAAAGAAAACAGCCTGAATTTTTCGGCATTGGGGTCCGCGGCGCGAACTGGGGAAGTGGCAAGGGGCAAGTTGGTCAGGAAGGGGGGGAAAGAGGGAGGCTACTTCCAAAGGGACGCCGCCCCGCACGCAAGAAAGCATGGGCACGAAAAAGGGACTGGGGGGGGCTACGATCAGAGGCCAAAAGAAAGAAAGAACTGGGAAATCGGGTGCAAAAAACAACGCATGAAGAAAGCTCTCATACCTCTTCACCTATCAAGCCGACGGATGCGTGTGCTAACAAACTAGGAAAAAAAACAGAAGACTCAACTACTTTTGCGCAACTGAGCGGAGGGGAGGGAGTGATTAACACGGAGAAAGAGATGAAAGGACGACCTTAGTCGGGACCACGGAAGGGGGGCCACGATACAGGGAACGCAGGAAAAGGAAAATGGCAACGATTGTCAGGGGAATGGCGCGAGAAAGGGAAAAACTTAAACTTCTGTATTACATTGGAGGACAAGCGAAACAGGGACATCGCAATGAATTCGAGGAAAAAGTAAAATCATCGGGTAAAAGAGAGTTGACGGCTCCGCTCAACATTACCAAAAAAGGGGGGGGACGCGCTTTCTTTTGGGGAAAAGGAAATAGGGGAAGTGTCCAGCAAGCCGGAAAAAAAAAGACAATGCGACAAACGAAAAAAGGGGGCCCCGAGCTCATAGGGAAGGAAGAGGGGCGTTCTCAGAGAAGAACAATAGATTATAACAATTCTAAGCTCTTGGGGTCTGCACCAGAAGCCGGGGGGTAGCTCGGCTCAAGATGAGAGGGGGGGATGTCCGAATAAGGGGAGAAGAGGGTTGTAAACTATCAGCGCGCTTGGGTATGGGCAAATGAAAATTTGAAGATAGAGAGGGGAAGGGGGGTCCTCCTTTCTAGAAGAAAACCGGCAAGGAAAGTTATTAACAAAATGAAGGGAAAAAGACGAAAGGAAGGGTAGGAGTTGGGGGACCGAGAGGGCAGTGGAGGAAAAACATCTGATGTATTAAAGGGAACTATAAGGAGGATTCTCTCCTCCGCAAAAATGAAAACATCGGTCAGGAGGGGGGGAGGACGGGTGACTCTCACAGCGTGCGATGGGGGGGAAGAAAAACTCGCCACTTTATTGGATGAAGTGGAGGGGGGGCTGAAATGAAGGGATGCCCACAACCCGGAGGAGGGGAAGGGGCGGTCCCGCATTCTACCAAAAAGAAGACGTTTTCAAGATCAGAAGCACATCTCTCAAAAAGGAGAAAAATTTTCGAGAAACAACTAAGGGGACTATCACGAAGAGGGGGGAAAGAAAAGATTTGCCTTATTCACCGAAAAAAAGAGAAACAATCAGAAGGAGCGGGAAAAACAACCCAGGAGGGTCGGTGCGCGTAAAAAAAAAGGTGAGTAGCCCCTCTCCGGCAATGGACGGAAAGGGGATATTTACTCCAACGAAAAAAAAAGGGAAAGGATTGGTCAGTGGGAGGAGGAAAATCCAGACACTCTTTTGTTAGCGAAACAAAAACAAACGGAGAGTAGTAAGGGAGGAACTGAGTGATATAGACGTAGACCTGCGCAGGACATCTCCCGTATTTGCAAAGGGGGGGGGGAGGTCCAAAAAGTCATTTTCCAAGTCGGGGGAAGAGGATGCCTGAGCAAAGGAGGGGGTGTAACTCACCTAACCAGAAAGGGGGACCTCATCAGGGAAATGGGGCGATGTGGGGAGGGTTCATCAAGGGAAATCGGAAGTTTGATTCAGAGAGGACAACTGATCGAAATCTGGGGGAGGGGGAAATTTTATCTAGAGCAAAAAGGGCTAGAACGAAAAAAAGGTTGATATCGTGAGGCAGGGCATGAGCTACAAAATTGAAAAGTTTGTGGCCGAGAAAAAGGGGAATTAAAGGAAAAAAAATCCAGCTCGGGTTGAGTAGGAAATCTGCACATGAGACGGGAAAACAGGACACACCTCTCAACCTCAGTTGGGGGAGATTTTGAATGTAGGAAGGGGAAAACGGTGTTTCACACTGAAGAGTGTACAGCGGAGTGTGGGAAAGAAAACTGGAAAATGGTCGTAAAAAAACCCCTAGATCGTCACAAAGGACGGCGGTGTGGCCAGGGAATAACTTTTCAAACTTGAAACGGGGGGGTGGCGTTTATCTTCGAGAGGGAAATTGCCGGAGATCGAAAAATTTGAGTGGAAAAGAGGACTAGTGAATTTTACAGAAAGGGAGTCGTCTCATGGAAGGGGGAAAAGCAGAAACACCCTTGTGGACCCCAGCGCATCTGCAGGGGTAAGGGCCTTCTTCTTTTGTAGGAAAGAGAAGGATCTTTCTGGTGAATGACATAGGAACTATGGGAGGTCTAGTGACGGAGGGAATCACCTGCTCCAAAAAGCAGGTTGTTGCGGAGGTGTCTTCACGGGGGAATGTAGACCGTGGGGAAGGGGGGATTTTCCAATGTCCGCGAGGAAAAAATCACTACACGAGAAGGGGAACCTTTTTTAATGGGGGTAGAAGGCCTCTTTTTTGGGGGGGCTTAGAAACCAGGTAAAGGGAACTAAGACAGGGTCGGCTTAATTTAAGTTTCTATAGGAATAAGCATAAGGGAGGAAATGGTAAAAAAGTTCTTCCAAGGGGAAAGAGAAAAAGGAGACTCTGTGCAGTCTACATTGATCGCAGGATCGTAAAAAAATAAAAGGGTAAACTCCTCATTGGCTGAGGCGTTCTTTTCAGTGGGGGAGGTCAAAGTTCCCCGTTTTAAAAAGGCCAATCGAGAGCTCGAGTTGGGGGACAAAGAGCGTGCTCTTTTTTTTTGAAGAAAGGAAGCTAGGGGGGGACGTTCCTATTTATGGGACAGTCGCTCATGCGGGGGGCCGGGCAGGTGAGGCAAGGTGTTTCTCTGAGGAAAAAAAGGGGGGGAATGAAGGGGGGGGGTACGCCCCTGGAGGCCGCCGAGGGGGGCTGGGGGTAGGAATGAGTGACGAGGTACGGGGGGTCGGGGGAAAGGAAAAACCTTTGCCTTTAAGCCTGCGGAAGAAAGGAGAGAAAGAAACGACCCTTTTCAAAAAAAAAGGTCCCGAACAATTCGTCTGGGGGGAAAATGGGAGGGGACCACGGGTCGAGCAATGGGAAGGGGCCGGGAAAACAGCAAGACACCTCTTTTTAAAAAGAGGAAAGACAAGGCCAGAAAAACGCGGAATGTAGGCGTCAGGGAAAGGCTGCTTCCGCCGAAGGGAAAAAATGCCGAAAGAAAAAACGTCGCTATAGGGAAAGAAGAGGGAAGCCGGAGTTGCAGGGGGGAAAGAAAGGCTTCGCACTGACCATACAGAAGGGGGGGTAATCGCTATCCCCGAAGAGGAAAAAACGGCCCGTAAAAACATTCGTAATATTGCCAGGAAATAAAAGAGACGCCCTTACGACCAAAATAAAAAAAAAAGGGGGCTATAACTAGGGAAATAGTTTGCTAAAAGAGGAAACCAAGTAAACTCTCTCAACAAAAAAAAAAAAAAAAAAGAGAAAAAAAAAAAAAAACAAAAGACCGTCTCTAAAAAAAAACAACACCCGCGCCAACAGAACCCAAAGAACCCCAAAGAAACACACCACAAAAAACACAGAGACAAAAGAGACCCACATCCCCCCAAACAACGCCGCACCCACACTCAAGAAACCAAACACCGCTCCAAAAAAACAAAACGAACGGGAAAAACAAGAGAGAAGAAAAGACCCCCCCCAAAAAAAAAACAAAAACAAAACCCCACCAAAACCCAAACCAATACAAACCACATCCCACCTGAGGGAAAAACCATAAAGAAATGGTGATCCCCCCAACACCACCCCCCCCCCCGGAGGGGGAACTACTAATTCCTGTTTGGGAATAGCTGGGAAGAATATCTCTTGGGAGGGGAAGGAAAACACGGAGGGGGGGGGGGGAAGACCTGCGTCCCGTGGAGAGATGGACGAGGAAAGCAACGACCGGACCGTCACCAAAACCGTTTTCTGGGGGATAGAATTCATGTCCTAGCAGGAAGCCACCGGAAATAAAGGGATGGAGGGGGGGGTGAATTCTCTCGTGGGTGGTGAAGGACGATGTAGCATTGTCCAATCGCTCGAGGAAGAGAGGTCTAAATATTTTGTATCATCACCTTAGAGGAAAAGGAAGGGGGGGGGATGAGGAGAGGGAAGGAAAAAAATCTGTCGGAGAAATGGGAGGCTCCTTTGGGGGGGGCAGTGCGAAACTAAGGGGAAAGGTTTTATCCCGGGGGGGGTTCAAGAAGGATTTGTTTTCGGAAAGGGGGGTGAAGGGGCCGGCGGGGGGAAGGGGAACTTTTTATGAAGGGCGGCAAAGTTGGCAAAGGGAAACTCGGAAGCGATTGGAATAGGAAGAAATACTACCCATCCCTCCCTCACAAAAGAAGGGGGACATGGGTGAAAAAAAAGGAGAGAGGTTTTTCTCTGATCAGAGCAAAAGGGAATCTAAGAAGAACTGCAGAAATGTACTAAAGCTCGCAGACATCTTAACGAAGAAGAGGGGACGTGTGCATCCCACCCTCGTCCCGCTAGAAGGGGGGAAAATCGAGAGGGAGAGGGGGGGGATGTAAAACTTGAAACCGCAAGAAGAGGCTACGAAAACGAACGTGTGAGTTTCAACGATGAACAGAGAAGGGCGAATCCTTTCCGGGGGGAGGGGGGAACGATTGGGGGCTATAACCTTTCCCGACGTAAGGGGAGGGTTATGCATTTTATGGGAGAGGGTACCAAGCAATTAGTCGAGGCAAAGAGGAAAGGTTTTTGGACGAAACAAAAGGGGTTTCGGGCTCAAACATGAAAAAAGGGAAAGTCTGCGCTGGGAGGGTGTGACTTCCATCTGAGGTCCAGGGGGAAAAAAACTCCTTCGAAAAAAAGCAGACGACACCAGTCCCGCGTCGTCAAGCGGGAAGGGGGGGGGAAGATTTCGTTGGGAAAAAAGAGAAGTCAAAAAGGGGAAACACGGCATCGTCGGATAAGGAGAATCTCGTGGCTGAAAGAAGCCGGAGACAAGAGGACGATCTTCTCATAGGACGGGAAAGTATATTGCGAAGAGGGGAAAGGAGGGAAAATTCGGGTAAATCAATGGCCATGAAAGGAAAGATCTTCTGCAGGGGGGGGAAGCCTTTAGAAGGAATTGAAAGTTATGACAGGGAAACAGACGAAAGGAATTGGGGGAGGGACGAAGAGGGCAGTTTTCAGGAAAAAAAAATCTATGTATTGCGAGGGAAAAACAGGGGAAAAAATCGCGCATCCATCAAAAAAAAGGAGACAATCGGGGGATAGAAGGTACTATCATCGGGAGAGGGGCATTCTCCAACATCAGGGAAAAAGGATATTTCGGGTGCGTCCGACCGTGAAAAAAAGAGAAGATGCTGGAAAAAAGGGGGGAGGTAGAGAGCATGCCGCAGCGAAAAATTCAACGATCGTTTCGGGAACATTTGGGGGAGGAAATGGCGAAAAATTTTAAAAAGTTGCATCAGCGACGAGGTAGGGTTTACGGATTTGGTCCGGAGAAGAGCATCGACTCACACAGAAAGAGGAAAAAATGTGTCGAGCTTTGCACCCCGGAAGGTCGGGGGGCACAGAGCACGCTCGCGGAAAGAGAGGGAAGTGGACAATTCCTTCTTGAAAAAACGCCAAGGAGGGGAGCAGTCCTACGTCTCTCGAGAAGAAAGCTGGTGGAGAAACCCACGGAGGAGAGGAAAAAGAGAGGAAAAAAAGGGGTTCTTGATAAGCAGAAGGAGAAGATCCGATTGGCGGTTCGGTTGGAGGGGAAAAAAGACGGCGTCAAGACGGGGAGAGGGCAGGAAAAGTGTCTCAACGGAGCTAAAAGGTCAAAAAGGTTGCCCCCAGAGCGACCATTTTCAGATGTCGAAGTCGAATTCAGTTCATCCTGTCCAATCTTGGGAGAGGGGGTGATTCTTTATCTACCCCAGGATGAAAAATGATCTAAAAGTTTTGTACGCGAGTTGGGAAGAGACAACTTGCGAGAGGGGATGGGAAGCTCGTGAGAGCGGGCAGAGAGAGTAACAAAGATTTCTTTTTGAAAGGCTATGAAGGGGAATCTCCAGCAAATCCCAGAAATCTGATCGATGTGGGAGGCCCGATCGTACCGTACATCCTGAAAAAAAAAACCTCTTTTCGAGAGGGGGGAAAGGGGATGCGAGAAATGTTTCCACTGAATAGTGAAACAGCGGCAAGACAGAAAAAACTGCCCTCTTCGGTAAGCAAAAAATAGCAATCGTCCTGGGACGTCGTTGGCTCATCGGAGAACAGTGAACTTTCACGTTGGAGGGGTTAGCGCGACATGCGGACCAGAAGGGGGGGATCTTTCACTTGGAAAAGGGGATTGGGAGGGGAGAGCATTATTTTTCCCATCAGGAGGGCCATGAGCATTCGGAACCAAGTGGTGGAAAAATCTCATCAGGGGTGGATCCTTCTTCGGGGCAGAAAAAGCGACGTTCGAATTGGGTTATCAGATGCACGCTGCTACTTTTGAAGGAGGGAAGAGGGGACGACACACGCACGGGAGGGGAACGTCAAACTTGTGGTAGGAAGGGCGTTTTTCTACTAAAGGGAAGGGGGGACAATTAAAATGACTTCAATCCCCAAAACGCAGCGCACATTTGGCATGTTGGAAGGAAAGGAAAACCTCTCGGGGGGGGGGAGGGAGAAAAAAGAAAAAATTGTAAGAGTGCCAGGAGTCAGGACAAACGGTTAAGGTTTTAGCTCGGAAAAAGGAAGGGTAATAACCACAACAAGTTTTACCTTTCGAGGGGGTATCCCGCGCAATACCAGAAAGGTTCAGGAGAAGTCGCTTTGCACTGATCAAAGGAAGGTGAAAAAAAGGCAGCGTTAGGGGGTCGAAGATCTTTCGCGGCCAGAGAATCCCAGAGAGAGGGGCAAGTCGTTTGGAGGGGGGGGGAGGAGGGGTTTTAGCAACAAAGGAAGGGGGGGGGGATCTTGACTCGTCTCTAGAGGGGACCGGCTGCGAGAAAGCGTTGGGTAGAAGAGGTTGCTTATAGATCCAGGGAGGAGGGAAACACAAGGAAGGTGGGACTCCCATTTCAGAAGGGGGAAGGCTGTATGGGGGGGGGTAATCTCTGCGATTTAAGAAATCTTCTTCTTCGCCGAAAAAGGGGACCATGCCCTTCTAATGCCCATTGAGAGAAAAACCGGCAAAACACCAGGCCAAAACAATCGGAGGAGGGAGGGAACACACTTATTTTCAAAGGACCACGGGGGATTGCATGGAGGGTCCAACAAAGTGAGAGGGAGTTTTCTTACTGCTAAAGAAGATACAATTCTTGGAAAAGTCAGGAATATTTTAACTCCGGAGGGGATGAGGAATAACGGATAACAGGAAGAATCGAAAACCACGTCGCGGGATAGTTCACTTACTAAAAGGGGAAGAAATCCGGGAAGGAGGTCCAGACAGAGGGGAATCGCGATAAGAGCAGGTCAAAAAACCGTCCCGCTTTCGGGTAATAGAGAGCTTCCCCTCTAGAGAGAGGGTACTTCCAAAGGGAGGGTCTATAACGAAACAGTGTCCAACAAAGTCTGATTACAAAAAAAGGAAAGAATCTCCAACAAAAAGAAAAACCTCAAAGAACAAAAAAATCTGGGAGAAACTCAGCATATAAATGGCCGGGGGGGAGCGGTTTCCTCCTCCCCTAGGAGGAGAGAGACCGCACAAGGGGGGAGGGGGGTTGTAAGTAAAGGCTAGTGCGCTCGTTTTAAGAGGGGACCAGCCTTTTTGAGGATAGCGCTATTCAATCCGGGGGGAAGGAGTTCGAGGAAGGAAAGGAAAAAAACCCCCCCATCCTGCGGAGGTCATAATAAGGGGGGGCACGGGGGAGGATATTGGGTCCAATAGGGCGAGAGAAAAAGAGAAATTTCCTTCTTAAATATAGGGAAAAAAAGAGGGGAGCGATTTATCATAAATAGAGAGGCATGCCAGCAGGGGGCAAAGTGCCAGGAGGAACTCCTTTTTAAGGGTCCAGGGTGTTCCCTTCTAAAGATTTTTCTGGGGGGGGGTTTTTGGAATGGCCGGTTAGGAAAGTTTTTTGACGCATGGAAGCCAGGGGAAGGGGGGGTTTGGGGCTGAAAGCGAGTAGCCCTCATCCGACACCCGCAAGCCAAAAAGAACAGGGCCTCTCCCTGTGTCGAAAAAAGAGAGGGTGGGCAAGGGGATCTATCCGCACCTGCGGCGGGAAACACAACGCATGAGCGAAGAAGGAATCGAACCCAACTAGGAGGAAGGGACCACTCTCCTCGAACAAGGAAAAGAAGAGATGGGGGGGAATGATTGAAAACGTTAAAAGGGAAGGGGGAGTATAGGGAACAAGGCCCACCTTAGTCGTTGGAAAGTTCCATATAGGGAAGAAAAATGTCGGGGGGAAAAAAGGGGAGACGCTTTGCGAATGCGCGAGTTTGCCCGACGGGGAAATAAGTTTGGTATTAAATCTAAACTTGAAAGGGGTCGAGGGGGAGAGGGAGACATCTGGGTTGGAAGCAAAACACAAGGTGGGCTAACGATAAAAAAAAGTGCTGACTGGACTTGTGAGGGGGGGGGAACGTCATCTGGAAAAAAGGGGGGCGGGACAGGTTAAACTCCAGTAGACAACTCCAGATGGAACAGGAACTAACTTGGGGAGAGGGGAATCATCTTTCGGATGGGGTAGGGTCCGACAGGACGGTGGCTATTAGAACAATTCGAAGAGAGGCTTTCTGGGAAAAGGATCAATGAGGGAATCTTCTCGATTCAGGGTGGAAATGGGATGCCAATGAAGAAAAATTTGCTGAGGAAATATCATTGATCGCGGTTAAATCAAGGGAACTTCACATTGAAGGGAAAAGAAGACGGGGTCGAAGGAAAAGCTCCACCGCAAGTGAAAGGATCACGATGGGGGAAAAGAATAATGCCGTGGGGGAGGGGTTTGAGTTACTAATAGGGGGAGTTTTCAGGAGGATAAGCAAGGTCACGATCATTGAAAAAAAGAATCTTATTCTCGAAGAAAGTCGAAAAAGGGAAGTTTTGCAGAGAGGGCGCTCATCTTGAAACAACGGACAATATGAAGGGAGGGGGGGCTGCTAACCCTGGATCCGCGAAAAAACGGAAATCTTTGGAGCGACTCATTCCCGAGCACGAGACAACATACTGGGGGCACATCGACGAGGGGAGCTTCACATCTGAGAGGAGGAAAAAAGTTTCGAGAAAGGGGGGGAAACCAGCTACGTCTGATCCGGAAATGAGTGAAGCGCAAAAGAGTGGGGCACGGGGAAAAAAATCCATCTACTCAAAAGAAGGGAGATCGGAAAAAGCGGGGAGGTGCGGTCCACACAGCGGTTCGCGCAATTTACTTGGGAAATTCCAGTGTATATTTACGCCAACGGAAAAAGAGGAAGTTCGAAGAGAGTATCAATAAGCTGGTGGAGGGGTCAACAACACAGGAGGGAGGGTAATCCCAAATTCTTTAGGATATCGACGGTAAGGAATGGGGGCGCAAAAACAGTTCCATCTAAGGGGGGGCCGGGGCTTTGGCAGAAGAGAAAGAGGGGCATTGTCCACGGGGGCGAGAGGGGAAGGATGTGGTGGCTCACCGACCAGTCACCGAAGGGGGGTGGGACGCTCTACCAAAGGGGGGGAGAATTTTGCCAGGAGGGGGCGGCAAATCTTTGCGCTGGAAAAGGGGGGGATTCCGTGATCGACAGGGGGACAACATCGACTTTTTCGAGCCCTTGGTGGGAGGAGGGGGAAGGAGCTCCAACTTTCCTAAGAAAAAATAGTTTAAGAGGGGGAATCGTTCATGATCGATAAACCTCAAATATTGAGGAACACTTCTCTTTCACAGTTCAGGGTCGCTCCCCATCAAAAGAAGGGGAAGGGGGGGGTAGAAGAAAAGAAAGAAGAAAGAGGGGCACATTAAGCTTACAAAAGGGGCATCCTGCCAAAGTCGGCAGTTTGTATTTAGGCGCGAATAAGATGAGGGGTCACTTATATTGTAAAGAAAGAAAAGAGATGGTGGGGAAAGAAAAGATGTTCTCCAACACCAGAGAGACATCGGAAGGGACGTTGTCCATCTTCTTGTTGCGGGGGAAAAGGGGGGAAAACTTTGGGGCGGGGGGGGAAGTCAGGAGGCCGACCGCGCTTGCAGGGAAATTTTGAAAGTGGGGGGGGAGGTAACCTCTCATTCTGGGGGGGACATTCTCATCACGATTCGAACATCATCAAGGCTGAAAGACCATTTTGTCACCAAAATCTGAGGCGAAAGAATGGGAAGGCGTGGGTGCGAACGCGCAAGAGATCGAATTGTTATCATGAAGAGGCGAATGGAAAGAAAATGGCCGGCGGACGAAAGATCCGGCACGAAGAGGACGGCGTTTAACAGGAAGGGGAGGGGGAGTCATGGGGGGAGGGGGGGGAAGGAAGGCTTTTCAGGGGGGTCCAAATTCAACAAAATACCCAAAGCTCACCTCATTAAGTTTTGTGAGGGACTAGGACCGAAACCGGAGGGTGGGTTTTCTGATAACCCCGATGAAATTGTAGTTCCTCTACTTGAAGGGAGCGTTCCAATGTGGGATAACTCAATGGAACCGCCAGTTTAAGGAAGGGGGGAATCGAGGAAAGCAATCTTTCGGAAAAAACATTATGAGGAGGGGGGGAAATCGTGCCATCCGTTGAAAGGAAGAAGTGCCGCATGCGTTAGCGTAGCAAGCTCTTTCGCGGGTTTCCAGGGGGGTAAATACTTCCCAAAGGAAAGGGATTGGAGGGGGGGGGTGTCTATTTGGTTGAAAAAGATCAGCGAGTTGTGGATGACGAATGGCTCCGCTGCTTCGCGAAGGGAGGGTCTCATGCTTTCAGGAAAGGTCTCGGAGAGGAAAACACTGATATGGACCTTGGACCCCCATGTCATGACGCGGGGGTATTTCTGCTTGGGGAGAGACTTTACTAGGGTCTGTCGTCCAGAGAAAGACCGTGCCCCTGTGAAGCCTGAATAACCTGTCTAGAAAAGCGGAAAGAACCTTAGAGGCCCGAGAAAGGGGGAACCAAAAATTAATTGGGATGAGGGAAAAGTCACGGAAGGGCCGGCAATTTCATTTGAAATCAAAAGGGAACGGCATGAAGAAAGCTTTTTCTGCTAAACCCTCCGCGAATTGTTGAGACCGCTTCCGGGGACGAAAATAAAGGGAAGGAACACTTTACGGGGAGGGGATCCGCAGAAAGAAGGGAACAAATGCTCCTCAAAGAGAAAACCACGGAGCCGATAGAGAGAGGAGAATAGAAGGAACAATCCAGACCTGCAGAGAGGGGAGATACCGAAGGAGAAAAAGAGGTCCTGCTGCTGGGAGCGGTAAATCGGAGAGTGCCAAAAACATCACTCCAGTGGGAGGAGAAAGTGACCATCTAATATTGGGGGGAGGGAAAAGCTATTCTGAAAGGCTCTCTCAAAAAAAAAAAGATCAAAAACAAAGAAAAGGAGGATTCCTGTTGGAATCTCTGGGGAAAATATTCTGCTTTGGAGAACTCACAAGGAGGGGGGAAGTACAATACCGCGTCCGGCCGCTCGATTTAGGCTGATGTCCTGACAAGGCCGTGGGGAGCGGGATCTCTATTCAAATCGCGGAGACAAGGAAAGGAGAAAAGACAACGTGCTTACCGTGAATTCTATCAGGTTTCGATCTGGGGGGGGACCAGGGGCGCGCGGGAGCAGAAAAGGCCTCTCGCGTAAAATATTTTCGTAGGAAAAAAAAAAAAAAAAAAGTTAGGAGAGGGAGCAGAAAAAGCGTAATGCATGCCGCAGAATAAAAAAAGGAAAATTCATTGCGCGAACGCCGGGTCCTGTGGATAAAGGGGCCATTCGACGCCGAATGGGACGGCGCATGGGTTATTCCGCGTTTTTGAGACGAACGTTATTGAAAGGGAAGGGGAAAAAAATGGGCAAGGTGGGGGGGAGGACGACGCCGAGACGAGCAAATCTCATCGCCAGCAAGCGAAAAAAAAAAAAAGACATACCTCCAGAAAGGGGAGGAAACTGTAAAGAGAGGGGACTCGATCAATATCAACCCCTGGATCTGAAAAAACAGCTGCGACCCCACTCCAAGGTAAAAACCCGACAAGAGGAAAAAAAATAAGGAGGTCAGCCGCACTCTCTGATTGCTCAACAACTATCAAAAGAAAAAAGGGGGGGGATCTATCATTTGGGCATGGGGGGGAAACTTGACCGCGAAAATACAAACTGCTTCATAACCTTATAGTTGGGAAGATTTCACTCTGAAAGGAAAAAAGGTCTACTGAAAAAGGGGGGAAAATTTCTAAGGTCTCTACTAACCTTAAACAGACGTAAAACTGGGGCGGGGGGTTGATTTATTCAGAGCGAAAACGCATCGCCTTAATTCAAGGGGGGAAGTCATAAGTCCGCAAAACAACAGAGAGTGCGTCAGTTTTTGCCGCCAAAGGGAAAATGGAGCGCGGTGAGTGGGTTATTGGTGAAGGATGTCTTCATGGGGGAAAAGGAGGGACAAAGAAAAGGAGAAACCCTTCCTAACGGGGAAAAGGCGCGAAGTTTTATTATCCGCAAGAAATGCACCATTCGGGGGGATAGAGAGAAGAAAAAAAGCTCGTTCCGCGTTCTGCACAGGACCTGGATCCAATGAATCGGAATCATTCTCTGGGTTAGGGGTGGGCATCAAATATACTTATTTAGAGAAAGGTAATAAAAAAGAGAAGGGCTCGTTACCAGTGACAACTTCAAAGTGAATCGGTCCGAAAGATAAGACAACCGCCACGTTACACGTGAAAGGGTCCAATCCTCTTTCCAACGGAAGAAAAAGGTTTTACAGAGCGGGGGGTGGTACTAGGGCTGTAAAGGGGGTCTTAAAACCATCGATGGAATGCAGACAACAACCTGATCTGATTCGAAGGGCAGAAAAAAGTAAACTTCTACCAAATAAAGGTCGTAGGGGCAGATGAAGTAAAGAACTTCGATTTGAGCATCTCACAAACATCGACAAGGGCTTTTTCTTGGGAAAAGGGGAAAGAATAGAAGGAGGGCTGCTGCCACAAAAAGAAGGGTGTGTAGTTAGCGCAGTGAACGCGACTTCAAAATACTGTTGGGAAAGGCCATTTTTGATGCGGGGGAAAAACTGGCGAAAAAAAAGGGAAAATGCATCCAGCGACGTTCGGGAGGGGGGGGGAAAAAAAAAAAACAAGGGTGCCGGGATGAACCGATGAAGAGAGAAAAATAAGCTGAAAATTTTCTATCGGGAAAAGAAGAATTGAAGGGAGAAGGGTCCACACCTGGGGAGCGCGACCCTCTCGAGGGACTTTCAGGAGATGGACGCAAAACTCACCTCCATAGGAGATGAAGGGGAAAAAGGAGTCGATCTTATCATAAAGAGGGAAACTCTCAACAAAAAAAGAGAGAGATCCAACCAGCTTGAGAGCGACGTAAGGACTGGGCTCCGATTCTTTCTTTTGGCGTCAACGAAGACGTGGGAGGACATGGAAAGGAAAAAAGAAAACTTTCTCTACTGTGTGTGACGACGCCCTTCACAATTAACGTCCGACCAGGGTGTCATATTGAGGAGGGCTTCGATATCTTTCCTAAAAGAGAGGGGCGCGGGAGGGAGGGAAGGATCGAAACCGTCCGAGGGAAGAAGCAACTAACTTTGGCGTGGCCTCTCAAAAGAGAATCTTGGGGGATCGGAAAGGGGCCATGATCGCAAAGAAGATTTCGTGTTCTATGGGCATTCAGTCGTCCGGAAAGAAAATCAAAATCCGAAGGGAGGGGGGGGGGTATATGGAAAAAGAGGAAGAAGGAAAGGACTTCATCCTGCCAAACGAAGAGTGTTTAGGGCCTGGGGGGGGGGGTAGAGATCAATCATAGTCGTGGTGTTTAAAGAAGGCAATACATCTATTTTGAAGTCATGGGAACCCAAATCGAAAAATCAAAAAAGGGCGTCGGGAGGGAGACAGAAATATCACTTTACTTTGGGCGGTTGCATCTTCTAATTCGGGAAGAGATATATTGGAAAGGGGAAAGGAGGTAACCGTCGAGCATGATTGGCAGGTAATCTTACGAGTACCATCCCATTGGTCCCCAGCGGAGAGGGGACCGTGAATTCACATTGGAGGAACTCGCAGAATGAAGAAGGGGGGAAAAAGGATCTGCCGAGCGAAATTCGAGTGGGAGGGGAGAAAAAGAAACTGCTTCTCGCAGGGGAAAGAAGTTATAATGGTGGCTTTGTCTACGTAGGGAAGGGGGAAACAATGCCGAAAAGAATCCCACTACAAGAAAGAAGTAGAAGGGGGGGTCAGGGTGGTGATGCGGAGACGAAAAAGCTGTTTGTTTGGCTGAAGAGGAGGGGGAAAAAAAAGAGGGAAATTCATTTCTGCTGCGTTGGAAAAATCCGTAATAAAAGCAGCAGGTGGGTCGTGAATGGTCGGGGAGTTTGCGCATCTTGCAAAGAAATTCGCGGGGAGAAAGAGAGGATCCGTTTGAAACTCCTAGGGGAAGAAGGTGCGTGCGCTGTAGCGGGCAGGAACGTTTTCGCAGGGAGATCAATAATTGCCCAAAGAGGGGGGAAATAGGAGTTAGAGGGAAGGGGGTGAGCACACGTATCCGCGAGTGGGGGGATAGTTCCTAGTAAGAGAGGCGGCGGTGTTTACGAAAAAAGTTTCCTGGAAGCAAAGGGGGGGAGACTGATCGTAGTCCACACCTGAGGTTTTGAAAATACCTCCGGCTGTAGGAGGGGCTGGGGAGGAACTGCTATGTCGATCCGTCCAGAACCGACACAAATTGCCATTTGGAAGACCTGCTCAATACAAGGGAAAAAAAGAAGGAATTGGCCAACAAAAAACAATGCCCTAAAAAGAGCGACACTTATTTGATGCAAAAAAAGGCGGCTTTCCTCAATTTCCAGGAGGGAAATTTAGCGGGAGGGCGACCCTCTTTTTCCTGGGGAAACCAAAAAATCGAGAGACAATTCTTTTAAAAGATACAAAAAAGAAGGGAAAAAGGGCCGGAGAGGGCAGGAACAGCTCTCTATTGGAAAAAAAAAAGATCGAAAAAAAAGGATAGAATTCCACGGTAAGCCAAACACCTGCGACCATCCGACCTGCCGGCTTGAATCGCGAGAATAGCGTCAACCGTAAAAAAAAAGTCTGGCGGGGAGAAAGCGTAAAAAGGGGCGGCACGACGAGGGAAAGACACCCCTTAAACGCAGGGCTTCGATCCCCTACCCCAAGGGGGGGGGGCAACAGAGAGTACAAAGAAATCTCTCAACAAAAAAAAAAAAAAAAAAACCCCCCCAAAAAAAGACAAAAAAAAACCACAAAAGAAAACAAACCAACTCCAAAAAAAAAAACCCCCCCACAAGAGGAAAAAAGAAAAAACTCCAGTCTCACCCCCCCAAAACCCCCAAGACAAAACAAAACCGATCCCAACCCCCCAAACACCCCGAAAAAATAAAAACCAAAAACCCCCAAAAAAACATCCCCCCCCCACTTCTCTGAAACTCCTCTCTATAGGACATCGATTGAAGGAATAATTCTCTTTTTCTTTCTCTCCTCGAGTGATGTTTTGACCCAACGATGAACGCCTTTACTTGAGCCCTCTTACGCGCAAAGAGACCCTTCCTTTTTGGGAGAGGGGGAGACTATTTCAAGATCTGGATTTCCATTAAGAGATACCTGCCCTAAAAAGGTACCGTTAATTCTATCGAGACCGGGGTGGATCTTGAAGGGGGATCATTGGGGGGAAAAGAGGCGGTAATCATAAAATTCTCCGGAGGGTTATATACACTGGGAAAATCTGTATGAGCTGAGGGGGAAAGCCTTTCTTATTCAGGGAAGGTTGGAAAAGACGGGTGCAATGCGTGAAGTGGAAGGTTGTGACTCGGGTTTTTAAAGTCGACGCCGGAAGGGACGGTTGTTTGGTTGAAAAAAAAGAGGGGTTTTCTCGAACGGGTAGGCGCAGGAAAAGTTTCGGCTGACGACGCCGACGAGTAGCGCATCTCATCCAAAAAGCCGACAGAGAGGGAAGAGGAGAAAACGGTCATCTCATTTTGGGAGAAGAAAAACAGGGATCTTCCAACCCGCCAGGGCGAAGCCGCGCAATAATAAGGAACGAGGAAAATAAGACGATCTTTTTCTCCAAACAAAAAGGAAACTCATAAGGGAAAAAGAAAAAGGGGGAGATGGGCATTCTTGATGAAAGAAACGCGAAAGGGGGGCAATACGGAAAACTCTGGCAGCCTTAATTCGTGGGAAAGGACAGATCATTTCACCGGGGGGGAAGGATGCACGAGGGAGGAAGAACCTTTCCCTCACTTCAAAGGGGGAAGAAGGGGATGGGGGGGAAAAAAAATGAAAAGCGCAATGAGTCGAGGAAAAGAAAAACATGTTTTTTTCTCAAAAGAGAGGGGGGAGGGGAAGAACGCTCAATGAGGGAGGCGTGCGCGAGGGGTGAATGGGACTTCATATTTGCGGAAAATTGGCAGGAAACTCAGGGAAAAAAATGCAAAAAAAAAGACCGAACTTTTCACTTCTCGCAGGGAGAGCAGTTTCGTTCCGCCAAGGGAGCGGAATATTATAACAATTGAAGATATTGCGAGGGGGCACCATACTCCTTATCAAGGGGGAGAAGATTCAGGGGGGGAAAGGATGCAATAATTATGAGGCGGGGGGAAGGATTGAAAAATATCAATGGGGCAGTAAGTTCAAGATCTCGACAATCCTCGGGTCCGAAGGGAGATAACTCAACTAAAAATTGAAATTGAAGGGGAAAAAAAGAAATCCTCTGGCAACGAAGGGAAAGTTGTCGATATTGGAAAAGACATTGGCTTAAACCATGAGGATGATTGACTCTGTAAATAGAATAGAATCTTATTCTCTCAGGGGAAGAAATAAAAAGCGGTCTATTTTGTTCAGGATGGAAAGCTTAGGAGCCCAATCTACAGATGAAAAATGGCTTTGGGGGGAGGCGACCTTAACTTAAAAGGAGATGGCCAAAAAAAAGAGGGGGGGGGGGGTTATCTCTCAGCCAAAGGGAACCAGAGCTGACAACATACGGGATTTTGAGCGAACATCGTCCACCGGGAGAAAAAAAGGGGCAGTTTCATCCCCTACTTTCGGGAAGGGAAGAAAAGAGGGGGGAAAAGAGCATCGACTCACAACGCAATCTGAAAAAAGGGGGGGACAACCATACGTTAAGGGGCGGGAGAAGTCTATAACTTTCGAAAGAGAACACTGAGAGGGGAAAGAAGTGGTATTTACGCCCCAAGGGGAAAAAAGCGGAGATGGCATTGAGAATCAATAAAAAGAAAGCTTTTT
>Ga0179593_1481694_pt1 | contig 20021 bp, 14 predicted proteins | sample CZODoug2_1_08_16_FD_185931 | JGI IMG/M metagenome (GOLD analysis project Ga0179593, IMG submission 185931) | Vadose zone soil fungal communities from Angelo Coast Range Reserve, California, USA - CZODoug2_1_08_16fungal (PacBio error correction) | ecosystem: Environmental > Terrestrial > Soil >...
CCTTCTCGTGAAGAGGGGCTGACCTTCTGGTAAGAAACTGGGGAAGGATACGACTAAATCTCAGAAGGAGGGGACCAAAACTCGCTCTGAATCTATCGAGAAATCGAATGAAAAAAACAATTCTTTCTCCAGAAAGGAGTCCGTGAAGGGGGTCAAAACAAAAATGAGTTCCGTGCAGAACACTAGGGGATCCCGAAGCCCATTGGAAAGAAAAAGAAAAAAAAGAAGGCGCGGCTGTTACACTGAAATATGCCAAACTCAGAGAACAAAAAACAAAAAACATAGCCCGAGAACGGGGGATTTCTTCGCACTAATAAAGGGGGGGGGGAGGGTGAAGCCCTAGAATCGCACCGCATTTTGAGAGATGGTCCTAAATTCAGAAAGCCTGATTCCGGCGGTCAGGTCGTGAAGATCGGACCCGGGTGAAAGGGAGAAGACGGCCTTCACCTCCTCGGAAAGTAGGGAAGAAAAGCCCGAAAGATCGGAGGCGGGAAAAACGGAGTTTCAGGAGGCCGCGGCGGCCGCAGTATAGGGGGCGGTGGGAGCAGGATTGTGCACTGCGAGGAGAACCATTCCAGGTTAATACAGTTCCTATATGAAGAAGATGTTGGGGGGAGACGAAAGACAAGTCGGAGCATCTGAAAACGAGGGAGGGTGGAAGAAGTGGGGATGATGTATGCACGCGGGGAAAAGCCGGGAGGGTCCCCCCCCACCATGTTTCGGTGAAACGGGGACGGCAAGCAAGCCGAAAAAAAAGGCCGTATCTTTCGGTCAGTCAACAGGCGCGGGTCTGCAGGGGGGGGACGGAACACGCACCAATCTCCTAGCAAAGCGAGAAGGGACAGGGCCGGGCTGTTTTTAAAAAGTCTTGGGCCGTCGATCTCGCGACAAAATAGGGAACTTAGAATCTGGTCTAAGATCGCAAAGGGGAGGGGGAAGAATGTCATGGAAGATATAAAAATAGGCGCGCTCATCGCGGGAAAGTGGGTTAGAAAATTGTTACCCCCCCCCCAAACCCAACCCAAACAACCAAAAAAAAAAAAAAAAAAAAAAAAACCAAAATCAAAAGGTCAAATCTTATTACCAGACACAAAGGGAGAGTGTGTCAATATATTATGGGGGATCCTTGGCCTTCTAGGGGCCGATTTGCTTCTGACTTAAAGATGTGAGGGGAGGAGCTGTTCTTATTTCCGGGGGGGACGGGGTGTGGACAAGGGAAAGGGGGGGAGATAAAAGGGGACGTTGCTGAGGTGAAGGGGACGCCACGACTGGAAACGTTGAAGATCAAAGTAACAAGAAAACAATGGTCTCAAGGGGTCTCGAAAGGCACCGCCGAGGCATACCAGGGTCCGACGCGCAGGTCTGGGGCTAGGGTCAAAAAGGAGGTTAAGGGGGAAAAAGGGACCGGCAACGTGGGGATAAGGAGTTAGCCGGGAGCATCACGCGGTGAAAAAAGGGAAAAAAAGTATCCCCATGAAGTTCGCAGCGCTCGCCATTCGCTCCACAAGCACTCAAAAGCGGGATCAATCAACGGGAAGGAGAGTGTCAAGTTAGTTAGAAGAGTACCCTGGGGAGTCTAACCTCTCCCATGAAGCTCTTGTCAGACCCATCGGATCACAAACACTGAGGAAGAGAGAGATACGCTTCGAAAGGGAAGGTTAGGAAAACTGGGCAACGGTCAGGGGAGGAAGGGCAGGAGTTGCGAGTATTAAGGCCCCCGATGAAGAAAGTCCGATCGAAAAAGAGGGGGACTCACGGCGGCCCGAGCTATTCTTGGTGAGAATGTTCGAGCAGGTCCGCTGACCTGGCCGTGATTCGTGGTGAAAAACTGGGGGTTCGGGAAAAGGGATCGTAGGACAAGAAAAATGTAGGCAAGAAAAGATCCCAGGCCGGCTCTTGCGGAGGACGGGGGATCAAGCTTATGCCGCTAAGGGTCATTTTCGATAAAAATACGGGGAAGCAAATTGTAATTAGGAAGGGGGGGGGGACTACACGCTGAATAAGTATAGGGGAGAGGGGATCTCTTCGAAATAAACACGGTAAAACAAGCGCCACGTCGGAAAATCGGTGCGACTTGGGCCCCCACAAACCCGTCTTGGAAAGAAATAAAGGGCTCGAATCGCCAATAGGGGAAAAGGGGGAAAAGACATCAAGACGGGGGGGATCTAAGCAAGCGGGTGAATGGGAAAAAAAGAAAAGTTCACTGTCAAAAAACCAGAGGAACAAGACAAAAGGAGCCGTGGGAGAGGCGCCTATGGCGGGGAGAAAAGCAGACCAATCTGTTCTGCTGAAGAAAATATCGACTTCGATTGAAAGAGAACGCCTCAAGTACGTAAACTGGCAATAGGAAAGGGTGGACTGACAGACGATGAAAAACGAATATGGATATTGGGCAAGAAGTCACAAAACCCCAAGAACACTGGCGATCGCCTGAATGGGCATGTCCGAGCGTTAAGAAAGCCCGATAGAAAGGGGAGGCGGAAGCACCCTCACTAAAAAGGGAGGCGCGCTTTACATGTTCAGGAGAGGCCTGAGAAGACGCCATTATTCAAACTTAATGGTCAGGCTGGCACTTCACCACCAACAGATTCCATCAAGGATGGCCAGAAGATCTCACTGCTTCCTCGCCCAACTTCCTACGAGTAGAAGGACCATGAAACAGCGATCATATATTCTACACGAGAATGACGACCCTGCTTCAACATGCTTCCTAGAGACTCGGTAAGTTAAAATGAATCCGGGAAATATGCCGATCGGCCCGAAGGGTACGCTAGACCCCGGGCTGCCTAATTAATCTTCGTCGTTTGGAAGTAACACCGCCTCAGCCAAAAAGGGGGAGCGTCTAGTCCCGCGGGAAGAAAGAGACTCAAAGATGAGGGTTGGTAAAAAGATTCGAAGGGAGGTAGGAAGTGCGGTTAATCACTCGGGAAGCTAATTTACCAAGAGGTCGATGAGGAGAATAATAAAGGTGGGCGTCGACCGTAAACGCAAGTGGTTCGCGAACCGCGACCAGCGCACTTGTGGGAACGGGGTGACGATTTGAAGCTAGGTCCTTGGCTAGAGCTTGCAGGAAAGCATGGGGAAACCCCATGCAAGCCTTAAGGAGGGAGAAAAGCGGGAACGAGTTATAGCCTCACGGTGATGCCTGTGATCTGCTGCCGTAGTTTTCTATACGATATGAGTGAGCGCTGAAAAGGGACATGGTGGAGAAACGCATATGATCGTAGCAGAAGTTATGCGCGCCGCTCGCACGACGCACTCTGCATGGTAAGTATTCGGTGGTAGGCGACTCTAAAAAAAAGCGGGGACTGCTTGAGTCAACAAAATCGGAAAGGTCTCGCGGGAAAAAAAGCTGGTGGTCCAAAAGCCGGCAACCCGGAGGGGGCGTCCGCCGCAATGTAGCCGGTCGAAGACCTCGTCGGGTGAACAAGACCGTCAAAGAGAAAATGGATCCCAACTGCGGGCCGTGTCGTGGAACCGCCCGTAGGCAAGACACACCCGGAAGAAGGAAAGGCTACGCGGAGAAAGGAAGCTACATGCAGTCCCCTCCACGAGTTCCGCTTTTGTGCGCTGCAACAAAGGCATGGGGGTTGACGAGGACGCGGGAGTTGGGACTATCGTTTGGCGCGTCTATTACCCCGAACCACAAGGAAAAACGGTCACGACCCAGCCGCAGAGCTGCCGATCATAGCAACCCTCCTGGGGAGAAGCTCTAATGGGGAAAGCGTCCTGTAGGAGCTCTGTGATGGATCACAGAACCAGTTCTCTCCCAAGGTAGAGCCAGGAGAGGGAAACAACATGGATCTCTTTTGGCGCGATCATAGGAAAAAAGACTCTCCTCCAGCTCCAAAAGTAAGGGCCTTTTAAAGAAAAGGGAAAAAAGCTGCGTTAACCCTCCGGAGGCGTGGGGGACGACGGCCGGGAAACATCAATGATATCTTCAAGCTCTATGATCTCCGCTATAGAAGGGGGGCTCCACTATTGCTCTCCTGGCATAGGACCTTTGACTTTTTAAACTGTATCTCCTAGCTTTGAGAGTCGGTTCAAGAAAAGAACGTCCCTCTCTGTTAAGGTGTTGAAACTGGTCGGAAAATCCGTCCGGGAAGAGATATCTTTGATCTCTTGGGAGTTTCGGATCTGTCGGCGTTCTGAAAGAAAGGGATCTCTTCTAGCGTCCTTTACCACACGTGGGGATAAACTCATCCATTGAAGGTCGCCACAGCCGTTCTTAGACTATATGCCAAGCAAAGACGTAACCTACCATCGGGAAAGGCCGGGGACATCCGAAGTGAAATAATCCGCGGGTTTCGGACTCTGTTACCCATCAAGCGTCGCGGCGGCGGCAAGCGCTCCATGGTGACCAACACTGGGGAGTTGAAAGAGGGTGCATGTAAAAAACCGCCGGTTGCAAAGAGGGAGAAACCCACCATCGTCTCGGAAACGGCGGGGGCATTGCTTCCACCACCGTCAGCAGGTGAGGAGAGGCTCCAGCGAACGCTGACGGTATGAAAGACAAGCAAAAAAGAGAAGAGAAGTCTGATGGACTATCTGAAGGCAGTTCTGGAAGAAAAAGAAAAGGGGCGACGGTGGGGTGAAAACACAGAAGTTATAAAAGTGACGAGGGGGTTAAGAACAAAAGGCGCCGAATGACGACAAGGCCACGACAGTCGCAAGGGGCGAAAACTGATTGATCCTCAGTCTGCTTGCGGGTCTTCATAAGTTTAAAAAACGACATTCCCTTCCGAATGGTAGGAAAAGAAACAAAATAAGATGGTTCGGCTGTAGACTAATAATTTCGGAGCGGTCCGAATGCAAAAAGGGATGGCGCTTCTAACCAAACGGTGGGGGCCAATTCCCGATGCGCCGGCTGCATGTAGGGCCCTTAATACCAAAGACTAGGCCAAAAGGGGAGCGCAAATCAACACGTCACAATAAGCTTAAATATTAACATCATATTTGGGATAAGAGGCCCGGCGTCTTCTCTATCCTCACATTTCCAATTGGTCAATATACCCCTTCGACATGTTTAAAGCTCGCTGTATCTAATCTATGGCGAAGACCGGAGAAGAGGGGTATCAAAAGCCTTATCCGGCCGCTCTCATCTTTTATAGTGAATGTTTTTATCTTTGGGGTTCCAGGCGAGCTTGCCCTGTATTATCGAGAAAAAAGCTGGGACCTGTCTGCATCCGGCTAACTTCTATTGATCCTCACAAGTCTGTCTATGGGAAACAGCGGCACAACGCGATCCTGCCGGATCACGTACGGGAGACATTCCCTGACAAAAAACATCGAGGCATATGATATACCCGGAACGGCCAACCGAAGCCTGGGGTGGTTTCGACCAATCTAAAAGATCGGGGGGGGAATTACTCCTGTCAAAGAACTGCGTGGATGAAAAAAAAAACGCTAACTGCATTGTGCGGCCTGCGATTTGTGCGATTTCTCACCCAGCCGCAATCATGGTTCTCTCTGGCTGTTAAAACTACGTATTAAAAAAGGGCTGAACGAGGGCCGGAGCATGCGAAAAATGTCGGTGGGCAGGAATGAGTCTCCACCGTCTTCAGCCAAACAATACTGGCTAAGCGTACGGCTTGAAGACTACCAAAAAATCTAAAGAAGAGGATTTCAGCACGTATCTAGCCGACTCCGGACCTGAGCCAATCACCCTCAAAGAGGGGGCAATAAGAAAAAAATAACCGAGGAAGATATCAAACAGTATCGGGCTCATAGAGGCGCTGCTGGATGAGGGGCGGTGAGATCACGCCATGGGGTACAGAGGCGACGCCGATTCACGGGTTGATATGATCAGCAGTGGATCAATGCCGCACAAGAAACCGGGAGGAACCACGGATGGCAGGAGCCTCGAATGTGCTCCAAGGCTATTCCGATATCTAAGAAAAAAAAAAAGTCTTGAGTTTCCACAAGTGAAAACCGAGGCGAAAACAAGGGGACAAAAGCTCTCGCTTTCGGGCGCGCGGTTGTGAGACAACTTGCTTTAGGGTCACGGCACAAAAAAGAGTGCCCTTGTGGAAAGTACTGCGGCGGGTTCCGGAGCCAGCCACCTCAAAAAGGAAGTCGACGGGCAGAAGGAGTTTGAGAGAAGCGCGCCTGGGGGGGAGCATACGAAGACGACGTGGGCGGAGAATTTAATGGCCGCCTTAGCCCCATGAGTCGTTCAAGACAAGAGTGCCCGTTCCCAGTTTCGGCTCTAGCTTGACCGTCCCTTGAGAAGACGGTCAAGGATCGGTGATGCGAAGTCTGACGGCAGGTGAGCGCGGTTCGAAGGGAGGCCGGCGAAATCAGTGACTACTTTGGCGCCTTGAATTAAAGATGGGGAAGTTTCGCGACGCACCCTGTCAGCCATCATGGTAGCTAAGGACCGGATTTCAGGCCCAGGAGGACGTGGATCGTGACGGGCCGGTATTCCAGATCGAGCCGGAGGGGAATCTTCTCGGCCGGGAGACCATAGGAGAGAAGTATGTGGGGGATGTCCAATCACATGCAGCAGCAAAGAGGGCGCTATGCACGGAGGTTTTATGGAAGGTGTAATCGTGCTCAAGATCTAGTGCGGCGCACCTGGGAAAAGGAGAGGTGCTCGGGGTATCTCGCGCCACGCGCCAAGACACTGCTCTGTAGAAGACCGTTGGACTGACATTTAAGACAGGACAACTTCGTACCATAAACACACTCTTCAGATGCGCGCAGGGAAAGGGGGCCCGGCTTGTTCATGGGGGTGCTCAACGAGGGCGCTTTTTAAAAGAAACTTGGGTTATGTCCAAGTTGGGACGCGCTGACGGGATCGCACGGGGTCAAAGTCCTTTGGGGAGATTGCGTAACAATAACAGTGCATTGGAATGCATAATGGGGGTTGAACCACCGGACTGAAGCATACGTACCGGGGAACGGCCTGGACGTGTAAATTTATTCTTTGCAAACAAGGTCGTGTCCAGCCAGAACCGTGATACTGATTCCTGCAGACAAAAGATCAATTAGGGAATCAATTCTGCGCCGAAGAGGAGCGCCGAGCAGCAGCTCGTCGATGGGGCATGCGATGAAAGTCGCCATCGCTCTCGCCTAAGGAGAACACTCGCATTGCCTTTCACCAAGTCTCAAAAAAAAAACGGGAACGCAGATGGGAGTAGGTGGGCCGGCTGTTCGCAACGAGGCCAAAAGGAGCGATCCGGAAGGCACCCTAGAGCAATCCTAGAGATGATTGAAGCAAGCGTCGGGTTTTCATGGCGAAGGTATTGCTTTGTAAAGTGGATAGAAAGCCTAAGGACACGCGGAGTGGACAAATCGCTCACGTCCAGGCGCTCGGTACGAACCCTACAGAGGACCTAGAATCTGTGGCTAAAAAGGTCAGCCAGGTTTGAATTGTGCTCAAAGTAAGACGCAAGGATCGCTAAGGTCCACATAAGAAAAGAGCCAGGATTCCCCGGGGAATTACCCGGAGTGTCACGACGCCACGCCCGATGGTCAAAGCGAAAACGCCTAAGTTGCGGGAAAACGTCCAGGGGGTCGAATCGACGTGGGGGTTTAAGGAAGTTGTGAGCCAATGGAACGTTCTCCCCAGAGAACGCCGTTACAGTGGATTGGGTAGGAAGCTTATCTAAACACTAGCCCCTGCAGACGCGCCGCTACCGTTATTAAATAAGATACTCAAGAATCTGGGGATAAAAGCCCGGTTCTGTAAAGCCCTATCTCCTTTGCTTGGATTTTTCTTTGGGCTGAACAAACACACACCGAGAAGGTCATTAATACGGACTCCAGTCCTTTTCGAAAGGAAAGGAGCCCCCGATCCCGCGCTCACAATGCGGCGGGCCTGTACATGACACCATCAAAGCAGGCAATATGGACATGATGTTAAGAAGACAAGGCACCAAAAGATGAGGAAAGGCACATTCACAAAGCCGTTATGAGCCGTGCATCAACGCGTCGACACGCGAATCAGACCGAAAACGCAGCGCCACGAAGTGAGTGAAAAAATGACCCGAAAGCTTCAAGGGACACTAGTTGCGATCACTGGAACGAAGTGCGCACGCCGAGATCTAAAACCGGCAAGTCAGAAGAGGGACTTTTGGTCCGCAAGCAAGAAAGTACTAAAGGCGTACACTCCTCCATCCCATCTTTAAATCTATTCGGAATAGAGGAAAACACGGCGGGTCTCTACCCCTAAGTCGTGTCGTTTAAGTTCGAACGGCTTGGGAGGGGGGTTGACGCAATTCCGGCTCTCCCAACAACCCCACCCTTCATTTTTCTGCCAAGGTCTGGGAAGAACGTAAGAAGGGGGTGCGACCGGGCGGCGTCTACAAAAAGCCAAGTTACACTACGCACGAGCCGGGGTCGCCCTTTTACGAGACCGGGCGTTGATTCTCGAAAGCGCTAGAGGGGGCAATTCCTTCTCAGGATCTTCAGATCGTTGAAGCATCAGACGATGGCGATGAACGAGTGGTCCTTCTGCAAGTCTGTGTCGCCGAGACGGCCAGAGCAGATCCTGCATCCGGGAACGACCGCGATTAGGCCATGTATCTTCCCACACCTGCTGAGCATTCGCAAACTCCTTCCCCGATGAGCCACTGTGTTGGGGAGGGGAGGAACATCAGCGAGCATGGGAACTTGCGGGCGATGGATAACGACGCCGGACGACTGCTCACGGGAAATACGCTCTGATGTAAGGAGTCATCCAGTCTTCTCGTTCGTTCCGAAGATTTGGCGGGGCTCTCCGGACGCTTGTTAAGGGCCGATGCAAAATGAGAACTATCCCTGCTGGTCATCCTGTCAGAGCGTCGCCACCGCCTCTTCTGGACGGACAGAACACGGTACATGTTACCGCGTTTAAAACAAATAAATTCCGGGGGCAACACCATGGAGGATTTTTGGTGGATTCGTATCAAAGCTTTGACATAAAAGAGGGGGTTGAAGAGCCGCTGTCACAGAAAAATATTCCAGTACGCCTCAAGGAGAAAAGGGACCCCCGAAGAGAGAGTTTGGGGGAAGCTGTGGTCGAGTCATACGTGTATCGCCGGAGCGGGGGGGGCCGCACAATTGCTCCGTACGAATGCAATCGGCTTGGTCTGTTGAGCCTGTTTCAAAGAAGCCAGAAAAGAATTTTAATGACTCCCAATCTTCCAGTCTTAGGCAGACTACTTCCCCCCTGTCGCATTGCGACTTAATTGTAGATTGCGCCTAAATTCTTCTTTTATTCTACTGCATTATCCTCTCGTACCAAACTCTGATCGGAGGCCATACTCCCGTCTGGCCGAAACATAGATCTGCGCTACTACTTGAGGGACCAAAAGGTGATCTGGGAGCTTGATCTCTTTCCTTATCTCCTACGAAAAAAAATACCCATAGGTGTAAAGAGCTTGCCACGGAGAACCCTGAAAATGGGTTCATTTGCCTTAAAGGAGGGAACACTCCCTTTAGCACGCACACGTGGGCCAATGCGGTCGCGAAGGCCGGAACAAAAAAAGGACGACGCGGGTTTTTGGAACTCTGCACAAACTCGCGTACGCGGGAGGAGATGGTGGGCACCCAGAGATCAAGACTTTGCGGGGTCAGTGCTTATGTCGATTCTGGACTCCGGGCGTCTTCAAACCCCTCGTCTGCGCACGGTGTCTTGCAGAAACCAACGCTAGGCCCAGACGCGTTCTTCTTCGAGGCGCTGCCTTTCAGATATAAAATCCTCAAGGGAGAGAGCATAGAGGACTATATGAAGTTAAAATAATAGAAAGACGTGGGAAACATACAACGCGACCGTGCCGGAAGAGGCTGATGCAAAACTCTCAATCTAATGTACGAAGACGCTGCAGCCAAGATCAGGAGAAGAGTTCAAATGCTTAGCGGCTTTGTCCGCGGTGGGGGCCTGGGCGTATCTTAGGCGGAGCCGGGATCAATGGGGGGCGAATCCTCCCGTTCTGTATACTGCGCATTAGAGTGCATTCTACGATTAAATTCTAAGGGCATTTTTTAAAAAAAGGGCAAAGGGTGGGGAGGCCTCGATGGCCTGCGGTATGGGCAACGCTAGAAATTCGAAAGACAAAAAAGAATCAAAGATTACCCGCTCGAGGTTACATTCTATCTAGGGGTTGGCCAACTGAGGGTCCAACTAAACGAGCTAAGAGGCCCTGGAAGCTCCGGGGCTATTTCTATTCAAACTATAGTGAAAAGGAAAGACTATCAAGCTGGAGATTAAACTCATCGGCTCCTCTTCAGAGGGCCTCCTGACTGACTTAGCCGGCCGCGTTAGGACTGGGCTTTTTGTTAAAACCAGGTATTTAAGAGTCAATAGAGGGGAGGGGAGGAAGGAGTCCTATGGCACTACCTACAATGGGGGACGGATTTCCATCGCCAAAGCGAAGTGCTTCGACCATGACAAAACTTCCTCCACAAGCAGGTCCAAAGATTCAGCCCTGATCCTGCGATGCAATCTTAGAAAAAGGGGTGTGGAAACAAACGGCCGGACGATAGGAATTCAAATTCACAGGCTTGGAAATACTTTACTCTGTTTCGACGGGAACAACTCGGGTCGATTGATTTTCAGAGGGGTCCTGCAGCTCGCCGAAAAGGAAGCGGCCGTTTAACTCGTCCCTAATTCCCCGTAGAAATTATCGAATGTGGTGGAGCCAGCAGGTTTCTGTATTCTTGGGACGGCTGACGGCGGCAAAGGTAACAACCGACTCGGTGGGCGGGAAATAAAAAAGAATGCCGACTGTAGAGAATAGAGAGAAAGACGCCCTTTGCACGTTCAAGGCACGACGCTTCCTGCTCCAGCAGGCACTCGGCTGCACCAAAGATGCGACAAGAATTTCCATAAGGGGTGAGCGCGCGCTGCCCCCCTACTGATCATGGGCGTGAAGAAACATTGCAACAGGCCGGTGTTGGAATATTCTGGAATGGGGAGACTCCTTGCATCAGGCCTAAATTGAAATACCCGAGGGGGCCTTGAGAAGATGGAATACGCTTGTAAATATCAAATTTAGACCTCAGAGAGTACAAAGGAAACAAAAACCACGGCGTCAAAGAGAAGGGCAAACAGTCGGTCGAAAGTGCGCAAGAGGGGGGTTCGACCTAAAATATGTATGGCAGACAGAGTGTCACCCCGTCGGGGGGGGGGAGCTAGAGATCCGCTCCAACAGCCCCGTCGAGACCTAAAACGCCGAGTGACTCTGTCAGTGGAGGGCTAGACCCACCGTCTGGGGGGCTTACGGCGGGGGGGCTATTTAACGCGTTCTGGACCCTCGGAATTGGTGTCATGCTGGCGCGCCCGGGGGGAATTCGTTCAGATACGGAGACGTAGTTCCCGCCGCTTGCATCAGGAATAAAGAGTCGCGATTCCGCGGAAACTATGAGGGCGGGAAGGGTACGATCGCGGGTGAATAGGCGAGTCGATCGGCAATAGAAGGTAGTTTGCGCTTTTCTTCTGACCGGAAAAATAAGGGAAGGGACGACCAGCCGGCCTTGAGATGGTGCAGAAAGGGCCGCCGCCTTGGGCCGACCTTTCGGGAGTCGTCGTGCAAGTCGAAAAAATCGAGGAGACGCAGGATATAGCTCGGCATCCAGAAAAAAGAGGGGCCGTTGGGGTTTGTTTCTGAACGCAAACCCACATCTCCGAGCCGCGGAGGAGGCCAAGGGGGAGTTTAGAAAACTTTTGCGGCGTTCGCGGGGGGGAATAGGTAAAACGAAGTCAGAGGATCTGCCAGCGGCGCGCACTGATAACATTTCTGATCTGACCGAAGCGGCTCACCTCAGAGAGTACGTACAGGGGACAACATCCCATTTTCACAGCCCGTCTACAACCCCGTCGATCGGTAACCAAAAGAAGTTTCTTTGACGTCGGGGGGGGGATTTGACGTGGAAAGTCTCGGGTTGGCCTGTGCGGGACCCGTTAAATGAGGAGCTGATGATCGCAAGCAATTAGGGGGAGCGCTGGAGGTCACAGAAATAGGTCAACTGTTTCTCGGAAAAAAAAATAACAACCCGAACGCCCGGTTTCCTATCCATTGCGCCCCAACGAAAAATATTCTTTCCTAGGAGGAGGGGGACGATGTATCAAGCTTGTTGTTCGGGGGAGCATCACCGGCTGTAGAAACCCGCAAGCCCGTCCATGAGTCCGGCTGGACATTCTCAGACACAGCTAATCGTCTCAAAAGCTGTCGATGAGCAGGAGGAGGGGGAAAAGTGAAATGGGACACTCCGAAGTCGAGCGCCAAAACTGGAAGGAGGGGGCATACGTATCTAACACAGGGGAGGTAGTATATTCACCCACTAAGGGGTATTCTGCTGGGAGGAGAGGGCACCGCGTGGGCATTAGTTCATCACTAACTATAGACTTGGAGGCCAAAACGATTGGCTTGGGATGGAGCATGGTGAAAAGACCTTCAAAGTCGTTTATTTAAGGGCGTCCAAAAGGAGACGGAGGGAGACCTGGCAAAGACGAAAATCTAGAAAACGTACCATTCCCCTCGGAAATGATGCTCGTGAAACCGTCCGTTAAAGAAATGAAAAAATGTGAATAATGTCACTTGTGTGAGAAAACGCCTTCCAAAGAAAGATTTGCAGAAAGTAGCCACAATGTTCCTCCAAGACACGTGCGCGAGAGTCCTTGGAAAGGGAAGAAAAACGCCAGCGACAACGCGGCCAATCGAACAGGTAAAACGTCAGCGCTAATACTTTTGCTCGGTGAGAGGAGTGAAGCAACCAAAGTCCTGGAAACGAGCTCAAATTTGACCGATGGGAGGAGCAAGATCTTCAAGAGTCGCGCCTGCAAAAAGTGATTGGGAAGTGCCAAGCTGGTGATTAAACACCTCCGGAAGGCCGCAAATCGCCGCGCTCTAGTGCGGCACACTTGCTTCGAAGGGGGGGGTTCAACTGGCCGGGCTCAGCACTAAAACGGAGGGGTAGTGCAGAATAGCCGAGACGAACGCTCGCTGCGGGGCATGAGAAAGATCATGGAATCAAGGGAGGGGGAGAATTGGCGAGGGCAGGGTACGTGACGAATCACCGGCCGCTTAAAAACAAATGGGAAAACGCCGATGCTTCAACGAGAGAAGGCACTCAGAAATCTAAGGCGCTCCGCCCGAAGAGGGAAAGTTCGGAGCGCTAGCGGTTCAACGCAAGAAACAGTGTAACCCTCTTTACGACAGTGGCGAGATTGCGGAGAAAGGACCTAAATTAGGCACGGAATACCAATAAAAAAAGGGTCAAGGGAAGGGACAGTTCAACCGAACCAAACTTGGGTCAAGCCTCTAACGGCGGGCCGTCGCAAAGTTACGTCAAGGAGGACGGCTATGGGGAGCGGAGAGGGGATTTGTACAAAGCTTCATGACTCGGGGCTCGCCACTCGTTTTAACCGCGTAGTGAACGGCCGAACTCAGAGGAACCGCTAAGGAAGCGAGCAACCAATGGTTGCAGCAACGCGGACGATGGCACCTTGGCGCGAGGCTGCGGAGAGGAGACCTAAGGAGACACGAGTCTTCAGATCCGGGAGCAACAAAAACATGCCTGGTTTTAGGCTCACTTTTCAGGAGGAACAAGATTCGAAAGGGGGGTCTACAGTTCCCGAGCAAATCATCTCCGTCCCGACGATAACGGGCACATGGGACTTCGCTCCCACAGAAATAGGGTTGGCACTCCCTAAAGACATCAGCGAATTGAAACGCGGTAAATTTTGGAGAACTCCAGAAGCGAGCTGGGAGGCCTTTCGGGAAATCAGCGCTCCTAAAAAAAAGGGGGAAGTGCTCTAAGATCATCTTTGTACGTGCCCTTCGAGGCGCCGGTACAGTCAGGCGCTTAGCCAAGCGACCCGTCGTGCGGAACTGCCGGGTTTTAAGGCACACACCGGTTCTACGGGCGGGGAAGCGAAAATCCGACGGACGGGCCGCCGCGTATAAAGAACCGCCATTGGCGGACAGTTGAAATACATCGCTAGGCCAGCACAAGAGTCCGCGCACCATGCGTGGATTTCGCAACAAGCTGCCTGAAAAAGAGAATTCATATAACAGGGAGGGGGGGACTATGATTTTCTGGGGTGTCTCCTAGTATAACGAGGCGAATTCATCGCGGAGGCGGCACAGCTGTTGTAAATGTCTGGCTCGGTGGGGAGGGGGGAGAAAGATCGCTTGGGGGGAAAGAAAGGGGGGGGCGGTCTCGCGAAAATATACATAGTTTCTCGTGGGCGGCGAAACGGGAGGCAGGCCATTCCAAACACAATCACCTAGAAAGTCTGAACCAGCTCAAGGATCCCGGAGACGACGGCATTTCTCGGTCACTGGTTGCGGCTAAATATGAAAAATGTAGACCATGAGTAAAGTACGTAACGTGGGGGTAGAAGTATGAAAACTCCAGAGAGTCAATCTAGGAGGCCATAGCTCCCGTGACTGGGGGAACCCGTAGTTTTTTCTATGCCGGTGGTTACGGGGGAGGGTCCTCGGGGAAGCAACTCTTTGTCTTAAATCGATCGGACGGTTTCTGCATTACGAGATCATTCGGCTCCATCGACAATTGGGTTCACAGAAAATGTACTGTCTCGGGGAGATGCGACGTATAAAAACGGCGGGGGAACAGGCGGCGCGAGCCTCCACGGGAAGAGTTTTCAAAATTTTGTCACCTCCGGGACGCCGGAATCATGGTTTAGCACCCAGTCCTTAGGCCGAGGGGTGACGTTTGTATTGGGGTCTGTTCCGGACTTTATCGGCGACCTTCGGTCAGTCCAACTCGGGTTCTTGCTCCTTCCACGTCGCCCATCTTTCTTTGGGGACCCGCTGACTGAGATCGAAATCTCCAACAAAGGAGGAGGGGAGGGGAAGAGGGGAGTTCTTTCGCGAAGGATGAAGAAAACGCGCGGGGTGATGTTTTTTGAACACCCCTACTCAGAATCTGGACAAGCAAACGCGCACGGCCGGGAAGATAAGACCCACAGTCGGCAATTGGGAGCAAAGATCGCGCTTGGCCCTCTTAGCAGGGTGGTCACAAAAGGAAAAACCGAGCTTGTGCGCCAAGCTATTCGGCGCCCGAGGTGGAGGGTATACGGCGCACAATTAAAGGTGCGCATTCTCGATCCGAAAGAGGTTGAAGGATGAGGCTCTTCAGAACGTATCCCGGCTTCCTTCACTGGTAAGAGAACGCTGTCTAGGGGAGAAAAAAGGAGAGAAAAACTATTCACGCTTCAAAAAAAAGCCAGTCTTCAACACCAAAGGAAAAAGGCGTAGTTGCATGCAAAGAACGGATCTATTTGCCTGAGGAAAGACCGCCAAGGCAAACAGGGACGATGAACGGTACAAAAGGGCTCGGACCTCACCGGCGAGTACGCCGAACCGCGCGCGGGGAATCGGAATCCTCCAGAAAGGAAGTCACATAGTACTGAGGGGGGGGGCAGCCGGCGGATTCCCGCTATTAACCGTGAAAAGCTGAACTGGGCGCTCCAAGAGACTGCTATTCGGCTGGGCCGAATTTCGCTTAGTCATAGGAGAGGCTTATCCAGAAAGTCCAATGCCGTCCAAGAGGGGGGAGGGAGGGGTGTCAGAACCCGATCGATAAAGACTGAATCCGGGCACCGAAAAATGGGGGTTCGGTAATAAGACCTCGCCAACTGACTGACGAAGAGGAAAAAAAGGTCAAACTGGACAAGAATAAAAGAAAGAGCGGGTCGCCATGTCCGGGAATGATGTCGATGTGGGAGGCGCTCTGCTGCAAGGCGAGCCCGAGGGTAAATCGAAAGTGGCAGCCATGGGGCGGCATTTTCGGACTGTGACCAGTTGAGAGGTGGATGGGAAACCTGCACGTAGTAACCCATAGGCTACACTCCTGTCTTGAAAGCCACGATGAAGGGGAACAGGCTAGCAAGAAGAATCATCCTCGATGCGGAGAAAGTCATTATAGGAGCTCAAGATTGAAAAGAAAGGAGCTCGGATGGGGGAATAAGAAAACAATCCGGGGGACAATGCAATAGGCGAGGGCACGGCTACACTTCTCTAAGGTTTAGACACCGGGCGTATCGAAGAGCGAATATGAGGTCGATATCGGGCAGGCCATAAAGCAGAAAAAAAAAAAAACGGATTTCCTACAAGGGACTCCTTAAAGGTCACCAGAAGGAAGGGAAAAGAGACTCAATTTCGCACTCATTGGTACCCAGGAACGCCGATAGGGAAGAGTACGGAAAAGGCTTTCCTTAAATTGACAGGTCTTAAGGCAAAAGAGAACCCGAACTGGTAATGGGAACAAAGACCTGCCCGAAGCGCGCTTGGCGTTTGATGGGAATACTCAAAACACAACTGTCCCCCAGCCAAACTCTGTAAACGCCTATGGGGTGGGTAATTTCACCTCGGGAAGAGTTTAAGACTTGCTATATCACTGGGGTCGAGGAAGGGGGGGAATCTTATGAAATCCTCCTTCGGGCCCGGGGCCGCAAATCAAGGTGTATTCTAAGCCGCTCTTAAACGTAAAGTTTCGAACTTGGACTAGAGTTCCCGGAGAGGGTCAGCTCGAAGAATTGGTAGGACTCCAAATCGGCGAAGAGGAGGCTGGCGCTGGGCGAGAACAGTCAGGGGTAAGAAATTCCTTCCGGGAAAGGTGGGATGTGCGGCTAGCTAAAAGGACAGTAGCATCTGGCAAAGATTCCTTACTTTTATGAGAAGATCAACTCAGCGAGCGCCTTGTCACGTCTACGCATCGGAGGCCCGGAGCCTCGGCATTAATCTCCAAAAGTCAATCGTCCAAGGGTAGGGGGCTGCCGAACCCAATCTCGAGGCTCGGGAACATTCGAGGGGATTAGTCGTCACCAATTCCCGTCAGGGATAGATGATGACCTAGGAAAGAGTTCTGACTCATCAGAATGATTCGGGGGGAATTTAAGAATGCCACAAGAACTGGGCGTATTGCAGACGGTTTCAATTTTCATTTCAATTTCCATCGGACTTAGAGGGGAAAGATGCCGCCATGAGTAAGTTGGATTCTAGGGGGGAGGGGGAGGAGTGAAGAACGGGTATTGGCATTGCGTCGCCAAGACTGGGGAGGGTCTACAGTTTGAACCGGCTATTGGAGGGAAAGGTTTATCGCGGGCAGCACGATAGGAGTGCTCCTTAACAATCACAGCTGACTAAGGGAAGAAAGGACCGGACATCAGCGACGAGCATTCGGGGGTAAGAGCCGGCCTGGGACGTGATAAGTCTTTCCTCCGGTGGATAAAACGGAGTCGCCTGAAAAGAGTGATTCTTCGTCACCAGATTCATCGTGAAATGGAAACGCATTACAACAGCAAAGTCGGAGCGTGCTCACGCTCTGATGTGCTACGTGCGAATAAGTAGTTCCGCGCCCCCTAGAAAGGAAACATCAGGACGTCGCGGGAGAGTAGAGAACCAACTTAGGGGAAAAAAGTATTGATACATGGACAAAATCCTGCATTTTCATTGGATTTCAGACTTAGTGAAGTGACTATTAGATTTCGAGGAACTACCGAACGAAATAGACAGGAAAAGAGAAGCGTGTGCTATTGGGGTGATTCGCATAAAGTTTGGGGGGCAGGTCCGCGACCTGCATTGTATTGAGGAAATTTCAAGCGGTTACGGTAGACTAGTGACATCAAACGAGTCCCTGTAGGAAGAATAGCGACACTGTCAAGGCAGTCTAAACCGATCGAACTGAGTCATTTCGTATACTTAAGTCTGTCTGATTGATCCATAAAGAAAAGGATCGTGCAGGAATGAGCCGGTCTCCGCGCACAGGGTACCTGTGGGCAACAACCACGAAGAGAGCAGACTCAACGCCAGGAGGGGGGGGGCCAAAGGAAGTCAGGGCGAAATCTTCGCCAATCGAAGGGGTGACTTGTCTGAGGGGAGCAAATGGTGCTTCAAAAAATGAAGGAACTATCGACCACTTCGAGGTGCGCGACTGGCGGGGAACAAGTCCATACCGAGAGCACTATCCTAGCGAGAGGCACTATTCCGGGAGATCCGTCAAAGAGTGATCGACAAGAAAATGCCCGGACCCATTGGTCCAGATAGGTTTCTCGCAGTTTTTGCTCGAAAAAAAAACCACAATGGCGGAATTACTAGGGAACCGAAGCCTCCATGGAAATACCTGAGGAACGAATATCGCCGCCAAAAAGACGGAGGCTCTCTCCGACGGGTTACATGAATACCAATCTCCAAAAAACAAGAGCTATGATTCAGCGGGGGTCGCCGGGCCGGGGGTCCACATGCATAGGACGGCAAGTATTCAAAACTGGAACTCCTCCGGCACATCTCGACAGCTAAAACAGCAAGGAAGAGGAACGGTCAGAAAAAAGCCGACGAATTTCGGATTCAAAACATATGCTTAGAAAGGACTGTGATTTTCCAGCAAGCTTTCAAAACTGTCAGAAAAAAAAAAAATCAATGAGACTAGCGAATTAATAAGGGGGGAGGAAATTAAGGGACCGCCGTCCCCAAACCGGTTATCAGATCAAAACCGCTAAACTCTCTCTAAAGAGGGGATGGCCCGTCTTCGACGGTAGGGACAGTTGGAGAGGATTTTTAAGGGTCCCGCGGCTAGTGCTAAAAATTCGGGGCGGCAGGCCTGCCATAATAACCGAGGCTTAAGCGAATAAAAAGTTTCAACCGCGTGCTGAACGCTACCTCACTAACGAAACGGATTGAACGCAGGCTCTTCCTCACTAACCTTCATTGATAATCGTATCCGAATCAAAAAGGAGCATTAAAGGTGGAAGATCGGTGCAACGGTGAGGGAGGTCTGGACGGAGGGGAATGTTAGGGCCGATGACCCTATACAGATGCCCGTAAAGGGATCTTCGCACTGATCGACGCGCGCAGATACGGGACGAGAACCCCAAGATATGGGAGATGTTTTTGTGAAGGGCTGTTGCGGGGAAAGAGTGGAGGTAACCCGAGCGACTGGTGCGAAAACTGGATTGTTCCCCCTTTGTGAAAGGATAGGATTGGAGCTAGCAAGCAGGTATGGAGCGGGCGTCGCCGCCTGTTGGAAAATCATCAACGAAAAAAGTCCACCACGAAGACAGAGCAACTCGGGGGAACCCACTGCAGAACATGATGCTACTGTCGACCGGGCCGAGCGGGGCACTACCATCGTCACGGGGGTCTCCCGAATACTTTGCTACTCGGGGGAAATACGCGAAAACGTTCCTCAAGCAGCTCGTTGTGTCGCTGCAACTCAGCCCGATTGGACCAGGTTTACCAGCCCTCGTTGCGGTCCAGCAACCATTGGGAGGGTGCCGATTCAGCCCCAATCCGATCGGGCCGGAATGAACCGCGCGCCGAGGGGACTTGCATGTCTTCGAAAAAGAATCGCAGGATGGGGAGTGAATCGTCACCAAGAAAGTATAGAAACGCTCCTGTGGACAGCGCCCAGAGGCACCCTCCTTTTCGGCAGCACTCTCGGCGTGACTACCGTATTGAAAGGTAGAAAAAGATTAGTCCGCAGTGCTGGAGAAGCGTCTCCTCTGAGATGAGGGGGTGTACGCGAGGAGGCGTAACAAGGGGCCCTCGGGAGGACGCCTTTATACCGTAACTTCGGGTAGCTAGCTAGGGCGGCAGTCACAAACGGTGACCCATTAAGCTTAAACAGGTGCTGTGAGAACTTTCCGCTAGCCATAGGAGATGGATAGTGGTGGCGATCGACAACGCGCGATGCGGGGCGTCTTCCCATCCTTTGGACAGGCTGCGCCATCGGCCGGAAACACCTTGGAAGCCCCTTGCCTAACCTTTTCCAAAAAAAGGTCTGAAGATCCCAAAACAGCGGGGGCCATCGGGCGCGTCGAATCCTTGTAGCTATCAGGGGAAAGGGGAAGCTGAAAGAACGTGTTGTGAAAAAGTGACGCACACGCCATACAAGTCGAACGGGGGGTACGTCTGGATCGAAGGGAGGGGGGGTGCTTTGTATGTGAGAAGTCGAAGACCGGTGTGGTCGCGCGTCTTGGACGAAATCAATCTTGAGGACTCGTACGGGAGTGGCCACCCAAGAACCGCTATCTCTTGGGTCACCTTCCAGAACGGCGCGACGGGGAAGAT
>Ga0179593_1428754_pt1 | contig 20020 bp, 34 predicted proteins | sample CZODoug2_1_08_16_FD_185931 | JGI IMG/M metagenome (GOLD analysis project Ga0179593, IMG submission 185931) | Vadose zone soil fungal communities from Angelo Coast Range Reserve, California, USA - CZODoug2_1_08_16fungal (PacBio error correction) | ecosystem: Environmental > Terrestrial > Soil >...
CGAGTAGGGGGGACGGAGAATGGTCCGATCAGGGGGGACCAAAACGAAAAAAAAAAAAAACCAAATTCCCAACTACCATGTCCGGGCCAAAAAAAAACCATAAAGGAGCAAAAGACTAAGCGACCAAACGACCACTTTCTTGGGGGGGAACGAAAGGGTGGGGTTGGCAGGAAACCCCGAACGTCCGGGGGGGGGGCGCTTTACCCGGACAACCCAGGGTCTGAAGGGGGGGGGGGTACATTTCTCCAGAGTCCCATTTAAGGCGAGGTTAAAAATCAAATAGGGGGCAAGGGGAAGGAAGGAAATTAACAAAAATAAGCGGGACCGAAAAAAGGGAAGAACACCATTTATTGGGGGTCATCTTGGTAACGGAAGAAAAAAGGGAAAGATCGCCCAAAGGGAGAAAAAACAGGTTTTTATGGGTGGGGGGAAAAAAAAAGAAAAACCCACAGGTGACATTGATAAAAAGGACTGGGAGGGCCACGACAGTTCCGAGAGTGACTTCGCGAAAACTGAAGCCATGGTTGATTCATTAACACTTTCGGGGGGGGAGTAAGTTAACCTAGAGGGAGGACAAAAACAGGAGAGTTGGGAAAAAGTGAAAGGGCACGAAAAAACGGCAATGTGTACAGGAAAAACGAAAGGGTCCGTACGCAAAAAGATACCCGTTAAGGACAACTCACGAAAGAGTGCTCGCTGGGTAGAGGTGGCAATGTAAGGCGCCCGGTTGGCGTTAAAACCATCAAAGGGGCGACCGGGGGCACTAGTGGGGCGACGCGGTGGTGTCACGAAGGTGCAAAAAGGGGGGGCCAGGGGTCATTTGGGGAAATCGGGGAGGTCGCAAGGGAAAGATGTCAACCTGGGAAGGGAAGAGGTGACAGTCAAGAACACCGACCGAGCACCGGGGAGGGGGGCCGGACAAAAAAACATGGGGTTCCTGGGGGGGGGGGCGAAAAAAGGAGACTCCAACCGAGGCAAGGGGTCAAACATCACGCTAACCCACAAGAGCGCGCTTGGGAATCCTCCAAATGTAACGGTTGGGAAGTAGAAAAAGAACCCCAAAAAGTCTCCACGAAACGGGTCGCCCGACCCCAAAACTCGGCCATTCGGGGGACGCAAAGAAGTGGGAAGAGGACCTTGGAGGCAACACATCCTCAAGTGCACGAAACGGCCTCCCTAAACCCGGATCCCGCCCGAAAATCAGAGAAAAATAAGGGATTCCCTACACAGGCAGGACCCAAGCGACCAGCAACGGGGGGAAAAGGGAAAAAGAAACAAAACCGTGCACATGGAGAACCGGAGGTGAGCATTTCGACCGCAGCGGTAAAAAAATCAGCGGGGAAGCGGAACTGAATACGGGAGGGCCCAATCCAAGCCAGGGAGACCCGGAATTGGAAAGGAAGGATTGAAGGACCACAAAAACGATGGAATCAAGAGACGCTGGCCGATGGCGAAAAAAGGGGAGACTGGGACGGGGTTCTTGTGTGAACATCAGGGAAAAAGGGGGTACCATCGATCACCGTTGACACTGAGGAATCACAGGAAAGCTGGCATAACACGAGGAGGGCAAGGGTCGGGGTCCCTGACAGCGAGTGTGGTTAGCTTCAGAGAAAGGAACAGCCGCCTCTAGCGAAAAACCGGTGGGAAAATCTCAGCGGGGCATACGGAAATTGAGAATTCGACCAGTAAAAGCAGGGCGAGACTTGTAGGAGACCAGACGAGGGGAAAAAGAGTGCCCTTACGGTGGTTTGGCACCACGAAAAACGGCAAGAGCCGCCAGCGTCGGGTCAGTTAAGGTCAAGGATAACCCGTATTGAAGAGCCGCAAGCCGCTCCTGACAACAGCATAAACAATCCTTGGGACACTCACGCAAAAAAGGATTGCGGTGGAACTCAACCAATATGAAGAAGCCTCACCTCTATCGATGGGTTGGAAGGCGATTTGGAACAGAATGGGACAAAGCCCCAAACTGGATTCAAAGCCAGCAAGCCTCCACCCGGGGGGGAACGGGGAAAAGGGAAGCCACAAAAAAGAAAGACTTTCACCGCGAAAAAATAAAAAAACCCGATGAACTAGGGGGGGAGGAACCCCGGTATCTGAAAGAAACATGAATGCAATTAAAAACGGCCATGGGAAAGGAAAGATTACCGTGGAGGGGCGGGATTGCAATCGGGAGGCATTGAAATGCTTGAAAATTTCAAAGACCACTAGGTTTCAGGAAGAACCCTTTTCCGGCGAAAAAAAGAAAGGTGTTCAAAGTTGCACACGGCGCAAAAATCTAGTGGCACGAAAGAGGGAAAAAAAAAAGAAAACAACAAACAACGGCCTCAAAAGGGAGAAGGGGGGACAAATAAAAACAAAACAACAAAAAAACCGGAGAGGAGAGAGATTAAAACACGATATGGATGGGGGGGGGATTATCAAAAGGAGGCCGCAAAAAAAAAGAAGATTGGACGGAAAAAAAAAAGTGGGGGGAACGGAACACTTGCGTGGGAAAAAAGGAAACAAACGGGGGTTAAGGTTTGCGAAAAACAAAGAGGGGCTTGGGACGAATGAACGCAGGGAATTAAACAGCAAATAAAACCACTTGCATGGGGAAGGGGGGTGGGGGAATCCTGGCTGGGGAAAGCATCCCGGGGGGGGGGGGGTGCAATAAAAACACTAGTACGAGGGGAAAGTTTTGTGAGGAGGACGGAAGGGGGGGGATGAAAGTTAATCGTTGGCTCCCTTGGAAAGGGGGGAACGGGGCTAGCGTATAGCAAAGGGAGGGGGGGCTAAACCTTCGGTCGAACCGAAGGGGGTCAGCGGAGATCACGGGGAGCGCCAAAAGACCCGTTTGGAGGACCATGATGGCTAAGCGGGGCCACGGGCGGCGAGATACCTTGGGAATGGGGGAGAAAGCAACTGAACCCGAGCTGGCACTAGGAAAGAGGGGGGGTCGGGTACGGTCACGGTCCAAACAGGTGACTGGGTGTAAACGAGCGAAGACAACAGCAGTGCGCCAGAGACTGAACGAATTAATGCCTAAACGCCAAGGGGGAAGATTTGGCAGATCGAAAAAGGGAGAGCGGCCCCCCAGGGGAAGAGAAAGGGGGAAAAACCGAAAAACGAAAATATCCTGCAACGGAAAAAAGGAAAAAAAATTCGCAGGGAATGCAGAAAAAGGTGGGTGGGGTCCGGCTGAAAAAGGGGGCACGGGGTTGCTCAGGGGGTATCGAGTGGTAAGAAAAAGTGAACCAAGAACTACACAATTGTTACTTGGGGGGCAATGTCGGGGGTTTGCCAGCTGTTGGGGGAAAAAAAAAAAGGAGGGGGAGGTGGACCTCGAGGGATTTGGTGGGGAAATCTTAAATTTCCAAAGAACTGACGGGAAAAAAAGAGAATGGAAGCCGGAACGTTTAAATGTTAAAGGGTCTCTCTTCCGAGCACAAAAAGAGATGACACCAGACCGTCAGAAGACCGGAAAGGAGGGGGGGGTCAAAACCTCAATCCGGGGGGAAAGGGGAACTTTGGGGAAACACCGGGGGGGGGTGAGGGGGGGGGGGGCGAAATTAAAATGAAGGTTTAGACACCATGAGATCGGATCAGAGGACAAAGAGTTGTCAGCGTGGGGAGGCAAAAAAACTTTGGGAGGGGTTTGGGAAGGTCCGCACGGATGGGGGGGGAAGGGAGGGACGAGTCCACGAACGAGGGAAAAATGGTTGGGACAAGGAACTACCACCGAATGGGGAACAGCAGCGTTGAGGAAAAAAAGGGGGGGTAAAAAAACCAGAGGACAATGGGGCATGAAAGGGAAAAGAGACAAGAAGAAGCCCTGGTCCCACTAAAACGAAGGGGCGAGGGGAGCGGCTATGAACTGGGAAAAAAAAGGGGGGAAGGGGAACAGGGACCAAACACACATAAGACCCTTAGACTGGAAAGAGACAGCGATCACAACGGACGCACTTAGGGACAAAGACTCAGGAAAAAGAAAAAAGGGAGCAAATGGTGATTTGACGAAAGGAAAAAGGGGGGTTCAAATGAACAGCAATACCACGAAAAACAGCACAGTGAGTCCGAAAAAGAGAGGAGTAAAGAAATTTAGCGTGGGCAGTACTGGGAGAAAAGGTTGGCAAAAAAAATACCCAGAAGGGAAAAAATCAAGAGAGGGGCTCCCTCCCCCTAGGGAAAAAAACTACGGGGAAACAAGATAAAGTGCCCGGCCAGTTTGAAAAAAGGGAGACCTGGAAAAGAAGTTTCTGTATGGGGGAGTCACAATGGAAAAACAGGGGTAGTGCTTTCTCAAAAAGGGAAAACGGTGGAACCGTATCAATGTGCGATCGAGCGAGGGTAAAAAGTACCAATATGTCAGGTGGGGGAGGAAATACAAAAGGGGGCCAAAAAGGGGCAAAGCAAATTATTTTGGGGTGTTGAAGAACCGTTTACCGGAAAAAAGGGGAGTCCTGGGTTTGACAAAAGCCCTTCACTGGGGGGAAGGGAGAGATACGCAAGGCCGGGGGTTTGCCGGTCCGGGCAAAAGCCAAGAAGGAGGTAGTTCGGGCGAAAGGGAAAAAAGTGAGTGAAAAAGAGGTGTCACCAGCCGAAGCTTTAGAAAGGGGGGGAGGGGGTACCGGAAAATCTTTGTGGATTAGGGGGGGGGGGGGGATACGGAAATTCAGAATAGACATGTGGATGGGAAGGGAAGAAAAGAAAGAAAAGCACAACAAACCAACGGGGAGGGAGGTAGGAAGAGAGAAAGAAGAAGGCATTCAATTCAAAAAGGGTCTAGAAGGCGACGATCAAACACGGCAAGAAAAAAAAGGTTCACAAAAAAAAAACCCGATAAACGGGGGGTCGGGAAAAAAGAGAAATCCCAAACCCGAAAACTGTGGGTGGGAAAAAACAAGAAGTGGCAAGGAAAAGCGGGCCCAAGGGAAACGAGATGGGATTGAGGAGACCGGAAGGGAAAAACGGTAAATAGGGTGTAAAAAAAACACTGGAGTCAACAAGTCATGAGGGCGAGGGGGGAAAAAAAAGAAAAGAGGGAGGAAACAGGCTTCCGAAACAAGGGGGAAAGTTATTGGAAAAAAGGGAGAACGGATGAGGGAGGGTAAAACAGGGGAGGTTAGTGTTTGGTCGATCAGGGGAAAGGGGGGGGGGACTATCGCGATCAGCAGGAATAACGTCAAGGAAAAGGTGAATGTTTGAAGAAGGGAAAGGGGTTGTGGTCCAGAGAAATCCGATAAAAAGGAAGAAATTCGGGGAACCGGACATTCCAAAACCGAGGGGGAGGGAAACGAGAAACTGGGGGCCAACCTTTAGGAAACGTGGGGGTGGACTGCGTAAAAAGGGTAATGAAGGGGAGTGCTAACCGAGATAAGCGGAGGAAAAGGGGGCATCGATTATCGTAGGACAAATTATTAAACGGGCTGAGGTACAGCAACCGATTTGCCGTTGAAGGGAAGCAGAAAGGCAATCTGAGCCGCTTGGAGAGGAGGAAACCAAGTAAATGCACCAGGTGAAGGAACATCACCAAAAAGGGGGGAGAAATTAGGCCTATTCGCGGAGACGCATTTTGGTGCCCAAAGGGGATGCGCGTTCGTCGGGAGGTTTGGTTGAAAAGGGGGGGGGGGGGTTCGAAGATCAAGACACTGGTTTAGACAGGGGGGGGGGACTGCCCGAGGGGAATAATTGAACCAGGCAAAAGAACAAGAGAAAAGGGGAAACCCTTGTGGCCGGAAGGACGGACCAGGAAAAAAAAGTAAAAAGGGGATACTGTCTACCGGAAACTAGTGCACCCCTGAACACAGGAAAGGCACATCCTAAAGGACACCAGCCAACAGGTCTGTATATGTAGCAAGGGGGGGGAAGGGGAAAGTTAAAGCAACCCCAACAAGGGGAAAGAGAAAACATTTTTAGAAGCCTTTCTGCAGGTCAGAGGGGGAAACATAAGTGCGCCGGGCTCAAATTCCAAACAAAAAAGCTCGCCAACAAACGAAAAAAGGAAGTACTAATCTGTGAAAAAAGAATCGAACTAGTACTCACCAGGCCTGGCGGGAGAACCAAAAGGCGCCCATCCCAGATCAACGAAAAAAACCGGGTGCCAGGTAACTGAAAAGGGGAAAACTTTAAGGAGGGACCATCTGACGTTCATTGAAAAGGCCCGGCCTACCACAATTGGTCTCGGAAAAAGAAAGTGGGACCAACAAAAGTTCCGGAGGGGAAAGGAAAGGGGCACGAAACCGTCTTTTGAGGTTTAGAGCGGAAAGGGGTTCAAACGGGGTCAGCGTGTGGGGAGGAGAAACAAAAATCACAAAGGGGTAAGCAAAAAAAAAGGGGACAAAAGTCAAAAATGTCTTGGAGGTGTGGGGAAGCCGAACGCGTTAAACATCGAGGAACACCGTGACAAGCATCTGAAAAAACACCCGCGCCGCCCAGTCAAAACATCTGACAAAATTGTGGGGGCTGTTAAATGTCAGCGAGGGGGGGACATTGGCGTAAAGTATCACCAGGGGGGATATAAAGGTTCAATGGGGGTGAGGATTTGGGAAAAAAATCTAAACAAAGGGAAAATATTCGACAGTAAAGGGAAAAGACTTAGCCTACACCCAAGGGTGAAGGGAAAGTGCCGTAATCGGGGGGGTTGAAAATGCAGCAACCCACGCCTGCAGGGGAAAACAGCAAAGAGGGGGGGGTTGAAGGGGACGGCGCACCTTTCTAAAGGTGAATCCTCTCCGAAGGGCCGAAGCGACATAAAATAAGGTGGGGACTCCTGGGGGAAAGAGAAAACCCGTGCCCAGGATGGAACACGGGGCTCCCTAAAAGTAAGATGATAAAAAACGAATTCCCAAGGGGCCATTGTAAATTCAACGTAATGTGGAGAACCGAGAAACTCTACAGAAAGGACCGGCCGGTCCCACAGGAAAAACCATCGTTCACGGGAAGGGCAAAAACAGAAGTTAAAAAGACGGGAAAAACATCACAAACGGGGGGACTAATATGGGGCACGTACAAAGGGAAAATTCTTATGAAAACCAGGGCAGTCAAAAGTCCACAAGGACAAAGAAGCCGGGCCGTTTTTGAAAGGGTTTGCGTAAATCAAACGTGGAAAAGGCACGGCTAAGGGACCAAGGACCAATAATGGTGTCTAACCAAAATAAAAAGGGAAAGGCCTAAAAAACGCACAGTTGGAAAAAATATCGCATCTAGGACGGGGCTGCTGGAGAAGGTGGATAGGCTCGAAAAAAAGGGAAAAAACGCCGGGGGAAATCAATGGTAAAGCCGAAAAGATTCAACAACAAATTTCATAGTAGGAAAAAAATAGAGAGATTGGAAAACGATAGAGAAGAAGGGTTGGGGGGGGGTTATCAAAGTCGTCCCTCAAAAAAAAAAAAAAAATAATGGTTTGGGGGAAAAAACTTGACACGGTTGAACGCCCTGAAAACCCAGGGGTGAAGTTTTCGACCAAAGGGGGGGGGGAGGGGGAAAATAGAGCCATGTACGAAAATGAAAATCAAAAGAAAGAAGAATTTCATTGGGGGGGACATTGTCCATGCCATGTTGAAACGCGCATCATCCCGGCAAAGTGCGACAATCTGAAGCGGGCAAGGGGGGGGTGAAGGGTCACGGAGGGGAATCTAATATGGTTGGACGGGGGCACGAGCAAAGACTTCGTATGAAAAAAGTTTGGGGGGAGCCCTCAAATGAAGTACAAAAGAGAAAAACAGAAAAAAAAAGGGGAGAAATCAACCCAAGTTGGTTGATAGGCAAAACAAAAAAAACTGTTTCGGAAAGGTCAAATCACCACCTGCAGTAAATGCGGGGCGAATATACATGGCATAAGGGGAACGAAAAACAAAGGGGAAGAGAGGGGTCCACCTAAATTGAGGGAAAGTTGTGGGAGGAAAAAAAAGTAAATGCCGGACAGTTTGACAAAGGGGGGGGGGAAACGAGGCGACAATGCTTTCAAAACGTAAGCAAGATGGAAAGGGATGAAACCGCCAGGAATTGGGGAAAAAATGAAAAAGCCGCCCGCGCGGGGGATCAAAAAAAAAAAGCACGAGCTCTTCCACGACAAACTGGAAAAAAAGGACTGGGAATGAGGCAGGGTTGGGGGTCCCCACGTCCAGTGGCCGTTGCTCGGGGGGGGAAAGAAAAAGTCGGTTAACACAAAACAAAGGTGTGACTTGTGCGCAAAAAAAGTGGGGTCCGGCTATCCGCGAGAAAGGGGGGGGTGTGAAGGGTGCACTATAGGGACTTGGTTGGAAGCGAAGAAAAAAAGGTCAAAAAAATTTGACGAAAAAAAAAAATAACAACAGTCTGGATGCCAGGTGTTATTTGTTAAAAGGAGGAAAACTGACTATCCAGTGTCGATGGGAAAAAAAAAACGTAAATGCACAATCAAAAACGTGTCCACACAACCAAGCACGGGTGTTAAAGGTGAAAACAAATTGTGGGGGAAAAAGGTGAAAGGAACTGGGTATGAAAACACGGGTGGAGACCGCTTGGAGACTGGAGGAAAAAAAACAGGTCTTGCCAGGGGGGGGTCCGTTGTCAAAGGAGGGAGGGGGAACCAGGTCTCAGGGGCGGAATGGACTAGGCTTTCCTAAGGCGGGGATGGAGACTGGGTGGAAAAGACTTGCAAAGAAAAAAAAAAGCGACATACGTACCACACTGGGGCGGTAGGTTTAGTGAAGGCGAAAGGGAACCAATCCGGAAAACAGTCAGAACAAAAGAACGAGGAAGGGCACGCACTTCCGGGAAGGCTCTGTAGCGGTTTAGAAAAAAAAATCTTCCAGGGGAGTCACAAGCCGACAAAGGATGGCCGAGGAAAAAAAAAGGGAAACAGGAATCCCACAACCACTTAGGGAAAAAAAAAATGGAATGGTGCTACTTATGGGAGAAAACCCTTGGTGTATGTTTTAAAACGATAATCGGGAAAAGGAAGGGGGGGGGGGAAAAAACCAGCAGAGAAATAAACGCAAGTGATGACCGGAAAAATGAGTACCCGGGGAAGGGTTACTGGTTCGAGGGGAAAAAAAAACAGTCCGCCGAAGAAATAGTCGAGGGAAAAGTTAGAAGCGGGTGAATCAATGTTGGGGAAAGGGGAGCAGGGAAGGTCGTACTGGGGTCCACAGAAAAAAAAAATAGGCAGTCTGGAGTGGGATTTCTTCAGGGCAAAAAAAGGGGAATCGGCTCCCCAGTACTGGGAAAGGCCCGTATCAATTGTGCGAGAAAGTGCGAGTCACCGTAAAAGGACAATAAAGAAGACGGGCTCCCCGGACACCAAGTAATTTTTTTAATGGAAAAAGGGGGGGAAAAGGCACAACCCGCCTCCAGTAGGGGCGCCCTTCACTGGGGAGGGGATTTACCACCAACGGGGACAGGGGCAAAAGGAGTCCCAGCCGCCAAGACTAAAAGGGCGACAGGCCCGCCCAGTGGAAAAGAAAGTTGAAAGGAGGAGGAGCTCGACGAGAAAGGCAAAATGGTCTTTTGGGGAGTGGGGGGCGTTTTTGTGGGGGAAAAGGAAAAAAAAAAAAAGGGGATTAAAGGAAAGTCCAGAATCGAGTCTAAACAAAAAGTAAAGAGAGAGATGGGAAAACTGGGGGCCTTATTTCACGGTGAGATCGATGTTCAACAAAAAAACCAAGGGAGACGGTAAACGACCCCGAATCCGCCAAGCTAAAGAAAAAAGCGACCAAAAATGGGAAGGGTGAACAAACTACAAAAAGAAGAGGAAAAGCACGCCCGGATGGGCGGAAGGGAAAAAAGCAAACAGGATAGTCTACAATTCTCAACCAGAAAGGGGGAGTGCGCGGGGGAAACCAAAACCACAAAAAGAAGGAGGCCAGGGGGTGGTTTATCGGGGGGAAAACGTGAGGAAAAATAAATGGGGAAATACCGTTCAGTGTTTTCCGGACACACTGGTCGAAAGCAAAAGGGGACGTTGTTGATCAGGAAAAACCGGCGATCGCAATTGAATACGGGAAAGGGGGGGAGGAGAGCAATAACAATTGACATTGAGAATAAAATAAGAAGAACAGCGCCGGACAGGGGGAAAAGGGTGAAATGACGAAAACCCCTTCGCAAAAACAAACGGGAAATTGAAGGGCCGGGGACCAAAAAAAACCTGGAAAAATTGTCCTTCAAATTTACCTAGAAAGGGAGAGGCACATACGAAGGTCTTTCGGCGACACGGGGGGCAACTTCCAAAAAGGACGAAAACAAGTAATGGGGGAACGGAATTACTCCAAAACAGATCTTAAAGGAAAGTCCTGAAAGGAAAAAAACAAACCATGTTCCAGTAGGAAAGCCTGGGGAATAGGTATTGCAAAAGATGGGAAGGGCGACCTTAAATTAAAAACGACAAAAAAGGGAGAAAGTCAGGGGAAATCAACTTGGGTTGGTGAACAGACGAAAGTGTGGGGGTTATAATTCGAGGTTCATAGGGGGGCAAGGAGGGAGCCTGGGGGTGTGACTACAGAAGGAAAATTTCCAAGTCAACAAAAGCACGGACAGAGCACCGGCGAGGCTGAAACAAGAAAAGGGTAGGGGGCGACTAGGAAATGCCCCAAAGAAGGACACCTTTGTAAAAAGAAAACTCTCACACCAATGCTTGGGGGCACCTCTATGTGTAAAAAGAAGATGTAGCAGGGTTGGAAAAGTCCGGGGAAAAAAGAAACAAAAGAGCCAACAAAAAAGAACAGGGTGGGGTTCGCCCAACTGGACATGAGAAGCAACACAATCGGAGACCCTGGGACTAAAAAAATTCCGAGACCGCAGAAAACAACAGACCCCGCAGGTAAAAACTGATCTGTTGAAAGCCTGAAGCCAGAACAACCCTTTAAAAAGGCTACAAAGCAATCAGAAAAAAAAACAAAAAAAAAACGGTGGGTAACAGATTGAACTTAAAACCGGCAATTGACGTCGGGAAAAAACCCGGGAGGAATTTGTTGAGGACGTCATCAAGGGGGGGGGTGAAAAACTTCGTTAATCGACACATGACATACAAACGGGTTTTCACGGATTGAAAAAAAAGGAGAACCGTCCAGGTGGGGGTGGACCGGGGGGAAGGGGAAGGTTTAACAATGAAAGTCGATGTATATCCAGATCACGCTTGGCACCAGGAAATGGGGACCACAATAAGTCACACAGGGACCGTTGGGGAAAGCCCTAAACAAAAAAGCCGGGGATCATCACAAAACGGTGTCTTGACAAGACCACAACAAAAGAATTCACAGCGGGCGAATGCAGGGAAGGGGTGGGTTTTCCGACGGGCGCAAAAAAGATCGGAAATGGGCAGAGATCATGGGGAGATCGGGGGGGTAGCACAATCTCCACGGGCAGGAAACGGGGGAGCAAAAAACTCTAAAAACGGGCTGTTTCGACGCGGCCAGACCCCCCAGAAGTTTCAACGTGAAAGGTGCAGTGCCCATGTAAAAAAACAAACTTCGACCAAATCCATCTGCAAAATAAAGACAAAAAAAGAGGGGGGTTAAACAGGGCAACTAAACCCACTTAAAAAAAAAAAAACCAACTCACCAGGTACTCGAAGAAGTGGGAAAAACAAGAAGGGGAACAAAAAAAAGTGTCATAACAAAAAGACAAAAGGAGGCGGGGAATAAAAAGTTAAATAGAAAGTCCGAAGAAAGTCCGGTAAAAAAAGACGGGTCACCTGAAAGGAAACCCATCCCAAAGTGGCGACAGGTACAAGGCATCTCAAAGAAGAGGACGGTATGCCCCAACCAGATTAACAGCTTCCCTGAAACAAAAAACAAAGAAAAAAAATGGACTCCTGTTTACTATTGTTCCACGGGGACCACTGCCGAAGGCTTCAGAAAAGGCCAAGACCATTACAAAAGGCGGAAGAACAGACTTGTTTAAATGGCTTACAGATTCGGGGTTGCATGAAGCGTCAGTGGGAACAAGCAAAAAAATGGTTGACACCTAACACCAGGCGAACCCAGGTACATGGGGTTCCAAAGTCTCTCAACCAAAAAGCGCGGGTGCGGCGCATGCCTGGGGGAGATACACACAACACAAGCGCCTAGAGGGGTTAAAAAAGGCTCAAAAGAAAAAAAAACGGAGGGGGAAAAGGAGATGGAAAAGAAAAATATCTCTCCGTTGTGTGTGGAGAAGCACCAGACCGAACTATACAGTGGGGGGGGGAGGAACTGGGAAATGATTCGGGGTGAGGGGGCAGACCCCAGTTGATTTTTCGGAAACCATCGGAAAGGAAAAACAAGGAACGCAGAGTGGAACAAAAAATTCCCGCGGAAAGACTTCTTTCAGGGCGGGGAATTTGGGGGGGAGGGGCCTGAAAGCGAAGGCAGGTGAAAGGGGGGAAGGCGCACAGTTTTGTATGGGGGACGGGAAAGCTTGAAATTATCGGGGGTTGGAAATCAACCGGGGGACGGACAAAAGGGTAAAGGGGAAGGAAGGTGAGAGCACGTGGGCGGCCTCAAGGAAGGGAAACCATAAAAGGGAAAGGGCACCGCCTCGGGATATCCATCATTGAGGCAGCACGCAACCAACCTGGTTGGAGGGAAAGGGAAAAGGAGGTCTCCGGGGCGTTCAACTGCAAGGATACAGGGGGGAAGAATGACTGAAATGACGAAGCCTGAGGAATATTTGGGCAGAGTGTTTGGGGGGTAGGGAGTCCAACTCGGAAGAACTTAAAAGGAAAAAAACCTGGGTCGACGGGGCGAAGAACACTTCAAAAAAAAAAGGGGAAAAACTGGGTGGAGGACATACCAGAAAGGAGGAAGGGTTGGTCCAATTCTGAAGTCGTCTCGCCCTTGCGCGGGATCGGGAAAAAAAGAAAGAGAAGAGATTCAACAGGAAAAAAAAAAGGTCCAGGGGATGGGGTTAAGGGGCGACTTGGTGGGGGGAACGAATCTTAAGTTCACTGTGCTCGGGGTTAACCAAGGGTTTCAAAAAGGATTTTAAAAAAGCCCTGGAAATGGGGTGCAAGGGGGGGTCGGCTTGGGGGAGAACAGCGTGATAGGGGGAAGCGGGGCCAATAGCTGGTGGGGGGGAAGCGCCTCTTCAAAAGGAAGGTCGCAGCCCAAACAAAGGGTCATCAGGGAAAAACGTGTGATTGTGGAAAGTCAGGCGGAGGGCCGGACAAAAAAGGAAATGAAAACGGATGAAAACCGGAGAAAGGCCCGGGGGAAAGAAAAAATAAGCAAAGCACGGGGGGGTCAAACAATTGAAACAACACCGTGGTAGAGAGGGGAGGCAAAGCCGTTACCACATGGAGACTCTGGACGGATCAAAGGAAACCAGATAGCGTGGAACAGGGGGTGAAAGTGCCAGTAGAGGGGTGAATTTGGGAACCAGGAGGTGGGAGTTGGGGGAAGAAAAGGGAAATGCCTGGGAAAAGGAGATGGATACGTTGGGGGGTTGAAGACAGCAAAAAAAAAAACAAAGGGACAGTAGCTTAACAGAGCGGGAGTGATTTGGGGAAATAAAAGTGGCAGAAGGTAAGAAGTCCGCACCAAAAAACAGAAAACAGAATGTGGTCGACCAGGGCTCTTGAAAGGGGGAGGGGGTGAGTGATTGACTTGAAAAACGCCGGCCCGGGAAATCTAACAATTGACGAGGTGACATCGGATCGAATGACGCAAAATGCCATGGGGAAAGAAAACCAGCGTCCGAAGTTAGAACTAGGGATCCCCCTGGTAGGTGTGTAAACGATACGCACAATTAAGGAACAAATAACAGGGAAGAAAAATGGCGGGAGTCCGGGAACTGGTGAAGGGGGGGTTATTTAAGGTAACACCAGGGAATTTAATCTGGTTGGAAAAAAAAGAACAGTGTCAGGGAACAGGTCCGAAGTAATCTGGGGGGGGAAAGTCAAAAAAACCCTAGGTGGAGAACGAAGGCAAACCAAAAGGGGGTGTTGCAGAAAAGATCGTACAAAAAAAGACAACAAAAAACATAGGAGGGAGTGTCCTTCAATGGAAAAAGGGTTCGTGCTGCGCCAACACTAACCTGGCCGGCACAATAAAGGGGAAGAGCGAGGCGAAAAGCCAACGGTTACCAGAAATTTCGAAAAGAACGTGGGTAAAGAAGGGGGACCGCACTTAATGAAAAAGGGGGGGGCCAAAAGATTAGCCAAAAAGCAGTCCGGGAGGTTTGCAAAAGCAAACCAAAAGGGGGGGGGGGAAGTACTGGGGAGGGAACCCAACTATTACCCTGGGGTTGCAAACAGGGCAAGCGCAAGACAACTGGAAAAAAAACGGAAGAGGGGAAAAAGCTTTGAACCACCCCGGTTAGGTTGACAAATGAAGGGGTTTCTCCGGATAAAGCTTGGGAAGAGGATCGACCAAAATGGCCGGGGGGGGAAAGGTCTGTTTTTTTATCGGGGGGGAAAGGGAAAATAGACCATGTGAAATGACGTTAAGAAAAATGCCGAGACATAGAAAACAACAACAAGATTCAGGGAGGGAAAGGAGAAGAGAGGAAGAGGGAATCCAACTTATTTACATGAAATCGATTTTAAAGAAAAAAAAAGAACTCCAGAAAACAAGGGAATGGCCAAAAGAAAGGGAGGGGGGGGCAGGGGGAAGCTAAACCAAAAAAAAAAACAGTCCAAACTTTTTTGGGAAAACCCGAGAAGGGCACCCAAAAGGGCAAGAGGGAAGGGGGGGGGGAACCATCCTTCCCATGACGAGGGGTTGGTGGGACATGGCTTGCTTCCCCAGACAGTTAACTTTCCCAGTAAAGGGGCGCACCGTGGGAAAAAAAGACCAGGAAGGGGAGGCAGGCTAATTCATAAAATTGAAAGATGAATGTAAAAAAAAAAAAAAAGAAGACTTGAACCGTCTAAGAAAAGGGAAAACCCCTTTAGCTTGGGAAGAACTGGTAAAAGGGGGGGAAAGAGCAGAGAGAGCAAAAGGGGTGGATAAGCCCGGAACGGGTTGGGGTTTTTCCACAGGGGGGGTGGATAAGCAAAGAACAAAGGAAAAAGGGAGAACAATAAAGAGAGGAGGGTCGGCAAACAGTCAAGAGAGTGTACTTCAGCAGAATGAAAAAAAAATGAAAACACAACGTGGATTGATTCGTCAGGTAACCGAAGGGGGAGAAAAGGCCGATTTCCTTCCTAGGGAAACTAACAAGTAAGCTGACGGGTTACGTCAAAAAAGGGAAGGACTCAACCGATTGGACCATTTAAAAAAAAAAGGGAAGCGCTGGGGGAAAAATTCGCGATGGTATCGGGGGGGGGGAAAAAAGGGGAGAACAAAGGAAAGTAAAATCAACAGGGGGTCTTAGACGAAGGTTGTGTGCAAGAAAGTGTGCGAGGGGAGGAAGCGACGGGGTGGGGGTCACTAGGGGTCAGGTCACAACAAGGTCTAGGGAAGAAAGGGTTAAACTGACGCGGAATTTTTTCACATGGAAAAAAAAACCAGACGACAAAGCAGGCTTGCGAAAAAGGGACGACATTTGTTTTCTGGGGTGACTGGACTCAAGGAGAGGAACCCTGAGGAGCAGGGTCCAATTCAATGACCCGGAAAAAACGGTAAGAGAGTGAGGCCGTGTAGTCTGGTGACACGCCCGACACAAAAAACAGTACGTCCAGACAAAGTCGGAGACACTGGCATGGTCGCGGGGAAACCAACCCACACCATCCAAACGAACCGGGGGAGTCATGTCAACATCAAGAAAGCACGACCAGAAGGGAAAAGGAAATAAGACGCTTAACCTAAATGGAAAAAACTCCGTGAAAGTCATTGTTGCCAAGAAAAGAATGACCCGCCAAAACGGTGGTTCAAAGTTGAAAAAACGAAAACCAGGTTCTTGGGACGTTGAGGGAACAGTCAAGGAGGCCATTGGTCGGAGTTCAGAGCATAGGGTCGGGAAAGAGAACTGTTAAAAACACACGGGGGGGAGGAGAAAGCACAGGGAAAAGGGGTTCATGGGGGAAAAGGGGTGGTCGCGCTGTTGGCCCCAAAAGGGTCATGGATATTGTAGCGTTCAAAAAGAAAAACGCTACCGAAACATGGGCGCAAAAAGGCACAAACTGTTCGGATACTGGTGGGGGGGAAAAACCGACATCGGTAACCCCAGATCAACTTGGCCACTGGGAAATATCGGAAAAAAAAACAACAACCAAAACAGAAATCACACAAAGGAGGGACAAGGTAACTTTTAATTCATCGAGTTTTCGCATTAGGAGCCCGAGAAGAGAAAAAACCGGGCGGAATCATTTCGAATCAAGTTTGGGGGGTTGGTGGGTTTTTGGTTGGGTTGTTTTGGGGGTGGGGAGGGAGGGTGGGTTTTTTTGGGGGGGGGGGGGGGTGGTTGTTGTGGGGGTGTTTTGTGGTGTTTTGGGGGGGGGGTGGGGGTGGGGGTGGTTTTTGGGTTTGTTTTTGGGTTGGGGTTTTTGGGGGGGGTTTGGGGGGCGTTTTGGGGGTTTTTGGGGGGGGTGCGGGTATGTGTGTGGAGGGTTGTTGTAAGCGTTGGTTTGGGGGTTGGTTTTTATGGGGTTGTTTTGTTGGGGAGGTGTTTGGGGGCGGTGGGGGGGTTCGGTGGTGGGTTTTTGGGTTTTGGTTTTAGGGTTTGGGTTTTTTTGTTGTAGTGTTTTTTAGGGAGGGGGGGTGTGGGGGAGGTTGGTTGTGTGAGTTTCGATTGTTTGATTGACAGGGGTTGTTTGGGGGGGGGGGGTGTTTGGGGTGTTGGGGGGTGGGTTAGAGGGGGTGGTTTGGTGTGTGTTTGTTAGTGGAGGAGGGATAGGGGTTTTGTTTTTTGGGGCGGGGGTTGATTGGGGTGGGTTTGGGGGGGGTGGTGTTGAGGGTTGGTGGGTTTTGGGGGGGGGTGGTTTATTTTGGGAGGGGGGGTTTTTTTGTTGAAGGGGGTGGGGTTGGGTTTAGGTACCTTTTGGGGGTTGGGGGGTTGTTTTGGTTTTTTTGTGGGTGGGTGTAGTGTTTTTTGTTAGGGTTTGGTTTTGTGTGTTTGTTTTGTGGGGGGGGGTGTGGTATAGTATAATCGGGGGGGGAAAATCTCATCTGGAGGGGAGTAACCTTTTCAAACCGTAACTCGCTTGGGGGGGACGAAAGATGGAAGACAGAATATCCTACCCCATGGTCCCGGACCGTGGGGGGGAATACTCCTTGTTTGGCCGGGAAACCAAAAAAAAAACGAGGGAAAAAAAATAGGAACGCAATCAGGGGTTCATTGTTAGGAACCTTTGAGGACAAACGGGGAAAGGGGGAAGGTTTTGCCCGCGGCGACAGGAATCAGGAACTCGGAACGACAAACCGGAACAAAAAACGGAAAAGGCCACACTAGAACCAAAAATGTCCGGATCGACAACCATTGAAAAGTGGGTAGCCGCAACACGGGAGATAACGCAAATGGAACAACGGAACGTGCCTGGCAAAGGTAATATCAACGTTCAAGGAAGACAAAAAAAGAGAACGTGGCTGTCTTCACTGCCGGGATCAGGAGGAAAAAGGGGAAAGGGAAAAATTCAACGGGCACGGGAAAAAGGAAACGAGTTGAGGTGGCATCCTCAGGTCGGCCGGCGAAGTATGGCCCCAAAAAAAATGGGGGGAGGAAAAAGTAAAAAAAGGAAGGCAAACAAAAGTCCAGGGGTGTCATTGGGGGACAAAGAGCACATCTGGGGGGAGGGGGGCGGGACGAGGAGTGGCACGAGCACACACAAAGGGGCTTAGCCCCGTGTGGAGGAAGATCGCAAAATCTACGCAAAAAAAACAACAAGGGGGGTGAAAATCGAAAAAAAACAACAACCGGGAGGAGAGGAAAAAAGGGAAAAAGAGAGAAAACGAGGAGCAAAAGGGGGGGGGGAATCGCAGCACTCAGGAGCACCAAGCACAAAATAGGGTGGGGAGAAAAGAGGGGAACAGAACTGGGAGGAAAAACCGTGAACCCTGGTTAGGTTCAACAGAGTGGCGGGGGAAACCATAGGGAAAAGAAAAAGAAAACAGGAAAAAAATAACAGGATGCCTCGGGACAAAAAAAAGGCATGAAGGGGGGGGGCAACTCCGAAGCCGCCCCGCGGGAAAAAGACTATAGGGCCATGGGGGGTGTGATGCGGGAAACTTGGGGTTATTGGGTGGGGGGAAAACCCAACGAATGCAAAGAACCATGACCCGCGTAGAGCAAGGGGGGGGGGCGGATCACCAATACAAAGTTTTGGTGGAAACGAGAACCGCCAACGGCGCATCGTCGAGATGATGAAAGGGGGGGGGGGGGGGGAAAAACTCCACCGAACCGGTGAGGAAGGACCATGAAAAAGGAAAGGAGAACGTCTTTCAAATGGGGCGACGAGTACCGGGAAAAAAAAAGTTTATAGTCAACTGTAAGACCAGGGGGGGCGAGTATTTCAAGGGTTTGGCCCTTACCAGCAACCGAGTACGGCACAGGTCGGGGGGAAATGGTGGTAGGCGAGAAAAAATCTGATCCATCGGGAGGGGGCACGAATGTACTGAACCTCGAGATGGGGGACCAATCGAAAGATCCTCAATGAAAAGGGAAGGGAGGAAGGAGGCACCCTAACTAGAGCATTCACGGGACAACTATGGGTTGAAAGGGGAAGGGAGGGGTTTGTCCACCGAGGGACAGTGGAAAAGGGGGCTCGATGGTACCAAGGAAATGGGGGCGGATTTACCACAACAAAAATTTGGGGGATTGGGTGGCGAAAGTGGTTAAAAGGGGGACTTATCAAAAAGGATCGGGGGGAGCAGGGAAAATCTATTATTGGGGGGGGGGGTTGCGAGACTCCACGGTGAAAAAGGGGTACTTCGCGCCCACGGAAGCCGAACGGGGGGGGAAAAAAAAAGGGGGAAAAAACGTGTGGATCCAAGCCCATGAAAAACCGCGGGGGGAAAGTTGAACGCCCGACGGAAAATTTTCACTTTTGAAACAATTTGTCGATCGGGGTGAAAATTGGGGGGGGAGAAAAAACGGCTGGGAGAATAGCAAAGAAACGGACCACACAAAAGAAAGGGGGCAGGCGTGGGGGGGTCGGGGACATGAGCCAAAGGGTGAAAAAAAAATGTGGGGGGGGGGGGGAGCGAGGTCCTATCGGGGAGGGGCAGAGAATGGGATACTGTGGGGGGGGGCGGGAAAAAGAAAACCGGGGGGAGAGCTTAACATCAGCGTGGGGAGTGATGTGAAAAAGAGAAAAAAAGAAATCCGAGAGCAACCCAAGGAATCATTTGGAGAAGGGGGGGAAAATCAAATGGAGTAGCGGGGTTAGAAGGAATCTTCCTAGGGGGGAAAGCCCCCCCCAAAAAAAAAAAAACAAAAAAAAACAAATAGAAAAAAGGGAAAAAAAAACTCTGGGAACACAGAAAACAGATCCTCCAAAGAAACTTCGGGACCAAACAGGAGATACTAGGGGAAAAAAAAGTATTTTTAAAGATTAAAGCGGGGAACAAATTAAGAAAAAAAAAAAAAAAGAAAGTGGACAGGTTCAAAACTGACGGAAACTTGGGGGGGAGGAAAAACCATAATGTAGGGAACTTCCCAGGGGGGGTGGAGCCGCCGAAGAATCAACCGCTCCAAGACAGTAAAAAGAAAAAAGAAAAAAAAATAACAAGGGGCAGGCAGGTTCCGCGATGACTGGAAATCCGCAAAGGAGGAGAGTTCAGGTATGGAGTCGGGAAATGGCCCTGTGTCTGCTCCCAAACAAAAGGTGGCCCGTATCATTGAGATCGAGGACGGAAGGCAAAGTTAAAAAGATAAAAAGAAGGGTGGGGGGAGAAATCAGACGGGAAAAGAAGGGAAGACGGTATTTTTTTGTGAAAGGGTCCCGGATGCCACCCTGAAGAGGGGGAGGTTGGGGGGAAAAGGAGTCCAACCTGGGAAGTCTTGGGGAGAAGGTCCACAAAACAAGAGGAGGGTTGCAGGGTCCGGGTTCAAGGCAAAAGCCAAGCCGTATTAAGGAAGATCAGCCCAGGTAGGCAAAGGGGGCCTGGTGGCGAAGAAGGGGGAAGTTCGACCCCCCAATGGTGGGAGTGGGGGGTTTTTGAAGGAAAAAAGAGAGGAAAAAATGGAATCCGTAACGAATGAT
>Ga0179593_1710892_pt1 | contig 20017 bp, 24 predicted proteins | sample CZODoug2_1_08_16_FD_185931 | JGI IMG/M metagenome (GOLD analysis project Ga0179593, IMG submission 185931) | Vadose zone soil fungal communities from Angelo Coast Range Reserve, California, USA - CZODoug2_1_08_16fungal (PacBio error correction) | ecosystem: Environmental > Terrestrial > Soil >...
GAACCAGCACATCGAAAAAGTGAGATGGGAATCGGTGTAACACAAAAACAGGGAGAGGAGGGAAGAGGGGGAATGTGGAGGTACCAGATTAGTCCTAAGAGATCACGGACTAATTGTGGCCATATACCACACTTTATACTAGGTGTATCCGGACACGCAAGCAGCGGTTCAGAGAAAGTTATGGTAACTGCGGGCAATGTCCCCACGCAAAGGGGGGGGAGGGGGGCTCAAAGGGTAGGTCAGTATGGTGGGACCCATATCCGTAGACTGAACAGCCGTTTGTTGTCCGGGCCTGGAGGGAGAGCGTGTTGACTTAAGAAGAGTGACCGAGAGTGTGGAAGGGGAAGGAGAAGAAGGAAAGAAATTAATAGAAAAGTTGGGCGGGGGAAGAGGAATTTACCAGTATTCAGTGAGGTCAGCCAGGAGGGGACTGACACATTGTTTGAGGTGCAGGGGAAATGCAAAAAGTGGAATTCCTGAATGAGGGGGGGCTCAAATTAAGAAAGACCACATCCAACCGAGGGGGGAGGAAATGGGTTTTTGGGAGGGAGTGAAAAAAACAACCTTAAAGCATGATTGGGACAGAGACTGGCTTTCAAAGCGAGCCTAGACGGATTGAAAATTGGGAAAAGTGAGGGACTTACAAGAAGACATCATACTCATTGCCTGTCCACAGGGAAACCCCTTAAAAAAAAAGATTGATCCCAACACACTGCGTGCGCTGCACAGGTAGGAGGAGGTCAGAGGAGAAAACATTGATAGGGAGGAGCGTCCCTCCGGAGGGGGGGCTCAGGGAAAAAAACACTTGGAAATGTAGGACGGGAGAAAAAGACCAAACGCCGAAGGGCTGTGGAGCAGCATTACTGGAGGGGGGAGGACAAGAGGGGCCTTGCAGGTTATAAAAAAAGGGGGACTTTCCGAAGGCCGTACTTCAACGTAGCGGCGGATTTAATCGCACTTGTATCAGGAGGGGACACGCCGTCCGCGCCCATCGAGAGAAGGACGTCCCAAGGAGAAGGGACAACATGACGTCGCGTAAGCTTTCGCGGAAAAGAAAAGTGGGCAAACGGAAAAAAGAAGAAAAGTCAACACCTGAAGGGGAGGAGGCCTGGTGGGGGGGGGGAGGGGGGGATGGGGGAAAGGGGGGGGGGGGGGGAGGTGGAAGGGGGCTTGTTGTCAGGGTTATGTTGGGTGTCTTGGTGACCCTGTTATTAGAGTGGACCCCGTCCCATTACGAAAAAAAAAGGGGAAAGAGGAAGGGGGAAAAGAGGGAGCAGTTAGGTAGGGGAAATGGCACAAAGAACCGGAGAACGGCTTACCCAAATCAAAGCAAATGAGAAGGCCACGTTAACCCCAAAGGTAAAAAATGTGGAAACGTCGCATCGGGAAGAGAAGGGGCCAGGGTGGAGGTAAAAGCGTAAGTCAAATCCCACGGGGCGAAGGCGGTTCCCACGTTTTTGGGGGCTTTTTTTCTGCTATGGTGGTCCGATTCTGGACCACTACTTATCGGAAAAAAACACGGGAGGCTGCAGGCAGTGTAAGCAAAAAAAAAGTGATGGAAAGGGGGGTACCATGTAACCGATCATCAACATGAAATAACGCCTCGTCTCTCAAAATGAAATAGAACTACCCAGGAGCCTGGACCTCACAAAAACGTGACCGTTCGCAGCGGTGAGAGTGGCTGAGGGGGGAGGGGAAATAATTAACGAGACAACTCGAGAAAAAAAACAAAAACGGAGAGATTCAAGAAGAGATGGTCATTTTGCCTTTCTTCAGCCGGCCAAAAAGTATCCATCTCTTACCGATGCTCCCTTCACGTTTGTTGGTCGGTTGGTCGCCAGGGGGGGTCAACAGAGATGGGTGCGAGACGTAGAGGGGGATTGGATGACGGTCGGACTTTGAATTGAAACTCACCTTTCAAGAGGCCACATTCGAGTGTCCGAACATTTTACTTGTGGCTCCCAATCGACGGGGGCCAAACGCAGAGTCGCCGCCAAAAAACCACCACCCCCCGGGGGGTCCAAAAAACACAAAAACAACCGGTCCCAAGGTAAAACACCTGGCCATCTTACCCGATGTCAAATTTTCCACGCGGGGTTACCGGTCAGAGCGAAGGAAAGAGGAATTGGGGGGGAGAGACGGAGCCGTTAGGAAAGAAATGCTGCTGAATGGACCTCATAACGGCAGTACTTTGCTTCCACGCCGACTCGTTGTGGAAGATACGTTGTGTGGGTCCGACGGCCAGTGTCAACATCACAACACAAATCAAAAAGAAAAAAAAAAAAAAACGACACAAAAAAACCAAACAAAAAAACATCACAATCACGCCCCACCGGAGTCTCTCAAGCAGCTGTTGTCATCATTAAGCCAGCTGTTTCCGAGAAGTTAAGAAGAAGGCGGGAAAAAACGGGGGGAGGGAGAGGGGACGTCTAAGAAACGTAGGTGCGAAGGGTGAGTCTTTGACCGAGATTACGGCTAGCCAGAGGGCTGTCAGCACGGCCTGGCTCGGTCTTGTTTTACCGACACATAGCGGGTGACGCAAAACAAGGAAAAAGGTGAGACGCCACACATCTGATTGAGGATCACCGGCGCACAACGTTAGGGGGAGCGAAGAGGAAAAGGGGGGTCATATCATGGTGTCGGAAAGCCGATGATCGAATTACCAGGGCACGCACGCAGGTGGGGGGATCATAGGGGGGTGGGAAAAGTGTGGATTGTGTATACAGGGAAATAGGCAGATTATGTTGGGGGTAAAACTCAAATAGTGGCATCCTGAAAAGAGTGTATAGGAAACGCGGAAAGCTCAGTGGGAGTCGACATGCAGAACTGGACAGGGAGAAAAGAAAAAATGGAACTAGAAGGGGATTTGGGTATTGTGGGGAGACATAATGCAGGAATTACAGCCGGCAGGTAATTTCGGCCTGAAAAAGGTTTAACCGTCCTCCCTGGGCTAATTAACATCCGGAATACTGGGGTATTCCGCGACACGGGGCATAGGAAGGCAGTGCCTTTTTAAGCGAGGGAAAAAGTGGGGAAACCAAAGCGCGCACTAGGGGAGCAAGGACGAAAGAACTCCCCCGGAACACGGGGCAACGGCTGCCAAGGCATAAAGAGAACAAGGCAATATGGGAACCACAAAGAAAAACCGAGATACTTTGGTGAGCACCCGGGAGCATGGCCCGCCGAAATAACTTAACCCTCTGAGGCGTGGGGAAGAAAACAAACTGACACAGACGTCCAAAGTGAAGCTTCCATGGCAGTGGGGGGTGGGGACTCTAGACGAGCTAGGGGGGGGGGGGTACCATCCCCATCAAATCTGAGAAAATCTAACGGGGGGTGTGTAACCCCGTTGAAATAGCAGGTTGAGAGGTGCCTGGTTGAGAAGAGGACTAAGAAAAACAAGGATAGAGGAAAAGAGATAGCCGCGACAAAAGGAACCTCGCAACCTTTCGATTGAACGGGGAACCAGGTAGGTGGATTAGAGGAGGTGGGAATGGGTAAAAATCGATACGGCCTATCCAACCGACCACTGAATGGAAATGCGGCACACTGAAGATTTTTTGGGTCTGTCGTGAAAGGGTTGGGTTCCGTGAAATCAGCGTTCATGCCGGGGTGGAAAAATGGGGGGCGGGGCCCTGGAGAAACCGGGCGGGCCTCAAAGTATGGGGGAAGTGAGGGGGGACCATATATGGAAGACGGACACTTTGAGAAGGGCCAGTGTCCGGGGGAGTGGGGTGTGTTGCCGGCCTAGTGACCCGGAGTGGGGAAGGTCACGTTAAAGAAGGGGGGAATGAAAAGGGGGCGGAGGAAAACATTAAAATTGAATAGGCAGATTTTAAGGCACGTACTGGTAAGTGTTGAAGTCATAAAAAGCCGGCCCAAGGGGAGGAGTGTTTCCGGTCATTATTGTCTCAAGGAAATACCAATCCACCATAGAGAAGTTAAAGTGGGGGGGAGTAGGAAAGAAAAACCGGGGGGTGGTCAGGAATTTAGCGCCGACTGAGCGCTCCGCGTATGGGGACCCAAAAAGGGGCCAAATTTGCGTTGCTGAACACATCTTGAAGTGCCTGTATCAAAAAACAAAAAACGGTGCCTGGTACACAGTGAGCACCAAAGGCACCTGCGGTGCCGCTGCCCGCAAGTTTCGAATCGAGCGGGCGACACCCCAAGGGGGTTGAAGAGAGGCAAAAGATAGGGAGACGCCCCAGAACGTGCTGCATCCTCTCGCCGAGGAAGTGGGACGATCCTTACTGTTACGGTGAAAGACAAATTAAGTTCTATACACGACAGGTGTGGGGAAGGCTGCCGTGAGGAAGGAAGAAAAAGGATTGAAAAGGGGAGAGGGCGGCACATCTCGCACCAGTCTATGCCTGAGAAATCGGCCACGCAGGGGGCCCACGAATTCGTGACGCAGGAGGACGTTTCGAAGGAAAAGAGACCGTGGAGGGCAGGGAAAGGAGAAAATAAAACGAGCCTTTAGTCGCCGTTTCGGTGGGTGGGGTGTTGTGGTGGGGGGGTGGCGGTGGGGGGATGTTGAGGGGGGAAAGGGGGGATGGTGAGGTGACGGCCCGTCTATTGGAGGAACCACCACGTCCCAGGGCAAATGCATGTAAGGCCGCCGCCGTTATGGTCAATGTCACGCAGACACAGGGGGAAAAAATAAACGCTCCCGTATCGCCAAAGGAAGAAGGACTGAAAGGCGACCCTCCCCAAAGGTAAAATGCCCTTCGCATGCGGTAAGATTGAAGTGGAGTTTATCGTAGTCCACTTGGCGAAGGCGGCGTGGACAACGTGGGTGTTGGGGAGGGGGGGTGGGCGGGGCGGAAAGGTGCAAGTTGGAACCGTAGGTTGTAGGAGCCAAAACCAAGAGGGACAACCTGAACAAAAAGGGTAAGCCCAGATGCAGGTATTGATGGTCTGTAAGCAGCACAGGTAAAAAAAGCAGAAGGCATCCCGGAGGAATATAATAGTCTGAACGGCGACGTAAAAAAAAACGCATATTCGCATAGGAGATTGGCTAGTGGGACGGTAAATGACCGAGACCAGAGTCTCACAACACAACGGAGGGGAAGAAGAGGAAGGGTCAAGCGGTAGTTCAGGGGGAAGCCACTAGCCAATCCCGATTAAGGGAACGGGAAGAAACGGTTGGGGTTACGTAGGGGTCAGACTATTAGAAGGGTTGGCGGGACTGGGAGGAGGGGAAGGGACGTGGGGAGGGGTACAGTGACCCTCATAGTGCAGTCTGGGCTTTACACTGCAAAAAACGCGCTCAAGTGGGGGAGATAATGGGGGGAAAATGTTTGCTCCTCAGGAGGAAGGGGTCCACCGGGCATCAGGGGGGGGACGCAAAAAAAAAGCCACCCAGTCAAGCCCCGCCAAGTTGGACTATTAGCCCAAAAGGGGAAAATCTCTGAACCTATCACAGCACCTGTGGCGTGTTACGTAAGGGCAGACTATTATATTTGGAGGAGACGAACCGTTGCGCCGGGCGGAGGTACATGGGAAAAAGACTAACGTCGGAGGGGGGGGGGAATTGAACAGCATCTCTGGGCCGAAAAGGGGACTGTTATCCCCGGACGGGCCAATTGGAACAAAAAAGCACAACAAAGACCAGACCCAGCATCCAACCGGGCCCACACCAAAAAAAACACCATAGAAATAAACCGGACCACCGAAGCAAGGCAGCTGTTTGGATCCTCTGCAGATGTAGGGACGGAACGCCTTAAGCGACGAAGTGGCCCCGGGGCTCTTGGGGAGCGAAATGGGAGAAGGGTCAGGCGTGACCGCTACAAGGGCAGTACCGAAGCGAATGGGCCGTAGAGCCGGATTCACCTGTCCGTTGTACCTTCCTTAGATTGGAACGCAAACAGAAGTAGGGCGGAACACCATCTGGGCGATGGGAAGAGACCAGGCAACTGGTTGTGAGCAGCAGGACGAAAATCCCTTCCTTAATTGGATCCTAGCGCTTTAAGACGATACCTTTAGTGGGCACCGAAGTGTGGGGTTATCAATTTGTCGGCCGTTGTGTATTGTTGTACAGCATGAGGTGTGAATGGGGTCAGCAAAGAAAAAAAGGGGGCATCCAGGGGGTGGGAGAGGTCATATGACTGCGCGAAGCTCTCCCTACCACTTCCATGAACTTGAACGTGTGGGTATCTAAGAAAATTTTCAATGCTCGTTTTTATGTTTTCCGTAGTGAGAACAATAATGAGGAATTACCAAGAACGGGGGCAGTGGGGTCATGCCTGCAAAGGTGTACAAATAATGGTCGGACCTTTGAATACGGGAATTGAATTTCAGAAACAACGTGTGAGAGGAATGCAGGGGGGCTTTTTGGGAGATTAGTTTACACAAGCTCGGTCGGTCTGCAAGGACGATCAGAAAACTAAAAACCCGGACACGGGGGAGGAATTAGGAACGGCTGGGAAGCGACCAATTGCACACACAGGGAAAAATAATGAGCGAAGACTTCCAAACGCCCTTCGCAGGCAGCCGAACATAAAAAAAGTGAAAAAAGGATTGTGTCGCCCCCTACAACACATCTAATACGCAGTGTGTGGAAGCTATGCCAAGGGGGGAGGGGAAGGGGGATAAGAGGCGAGAGTGTAAAACAATCTAACCCAACACTCTGGGGGTGTTACCCGATTCAGAAAAAGTTTTCGAGGTTGCTGGGAAGACGAGCATCCGAAAATAAAACACGGAGGAGGAGGAAGAATTGAATGCGGCGGAGCCCTCTAAAAACGTCGAAAGATGTGGAACACAGTAGAGTGGGAGGAAAAAAAAAACTTAGATTGGAGGTGGATTGTTACCAGATCGTCGAAACGACCGACACGGCACATGAGTTCCACTGACATCCGGAGGTTAAAGGTGGGGGGGGGAAAGATTTAAAAGACAATAAACGGATCGCCTTAGGTTTCTGAACTCTGTCTACAAAGATCTGTCATTATGTTGGGACCATTGAAAACCTGGTAGAAACGGAAACGGGAGAAGGGCCGCCATGTCAGAGTGATATCGTGTGCGTGCGCCTAGTGACCAGCGGCGGGGTTTGGGTACAAATAAAGTCGCGGATTGAAGGAACCATTCTAAAGTTGGTCGCGGTAATTCCAGTATCAGATGGTAAGGTCAGATTCTTGACACACAGGTTGCGGCAAAAAGTACCGGCCAACCGGAGTATTGTAACAGGGCAGGTCTTGGGGGGAGAAACCAACTTGACGACCCCATCGGGGATTGTTTCGTCTTCCCCCCCACGACAATTTCGGGTTAAGACGGTTACTAAAAGTGTCTCAGGCATACCGTATTGTCCTCCCTGAGCACAATATTGATTCACCCATCAGCTACATGACATGAAATCAACACTTGTTGGGTACACGATGAAGCAAAAAAAAAACGGGGACGGGGGAAGATGACCTAAGGATTCCGATCCGAAGGCGACAGGGGGAAGAAAAAGATAATTAGAGGAGCAAAAAAAAAAAATTCTAATACGGCTTAGTCAAAAAAAACCAGACTTCAATTGGGCTCTCATACGGAGGTTTGCGTACATAAGTTCCTGGTGGAACAAGAAGGTGAAGGAAAACTTAGGGCGAAAAGGAAAATTTAATGGTCGCAAGGGGCATGGAAACGCATAAAAATTAGAACCAGAATCGACCTGAGAGCCTCTACGGCACCACGAGTCGTCTCGGGTGGACTGAAGTTGACATATCATCAACACAGCTCTTTGATTCAATATTGGGGGGTCTGGGGTTATGGGGGGGGGGGGGCTTTTTAAAGGTTCTGTCTTTTGAGATTGGGGATGGTTATTTTGAGGGTGAAAATGCCCTTAAAAAAAAACCATAGGCCACCACTTCGCAAGGCATGGATCACACTTCGCGAAGTGGGATTTTCAATCAGAGACCGTAATCTACAACTAACTCTCTCAAAAGACTTCTTGCACTACGGGACACGACAGGGTAAATGTGGCATCGTTATCGATGGGCCTGTAAAAGTAGGGAAAAGCTTGGTCGAGAACTTGAACCCGGGGGTTTGGGTGGGTTGGCGGGAGGAAATAGGGGGTGGAAACCCGCCGAAGTGGAGGAAACACGGCCAGATCAAAGGAACACTGATCTTAGCAGTGGCCCAGAGGCCATGGACACCGGGATTTAGGGGGCAAAGTGTCACAGGAGCAAAACGAAGGCATAACGACTGAAAAAATCCCGCAAAATATAGCGTGCCAACCTGAACAAGTGAAACAGAGTAAAACGTGGACCCGTTCGCATCGGGAGATGTCGGGGTGGGGAGAGAAAAACTCTCTCGCACAAAGAGGAGTAAAAGGCATGGTCTCAAGTTGAGGCATTGGCCTGACCGCCGCCCAGACGACAAGACTATTACCGATGCAACGGCGGGGTATTGGCTTTCGCCCGTAAGAATTATATTTGGGGAGGTTATGCGACGTGCTGCTGGTGAAATTGGAAAGCAATACCGGGGCAGTCCATGGGAGTACACTTGCAAATTTGTTGTTAAAATTGGACGTTGCTGGCCATCCATCGACAGGGAAACGATCGAATAAACCGCACAAACCAATTTGCAAGCAACCTGCGAAGTGGGGATCGGTCACCCGGGGGGCCAATCTAAGATGCGACGTAAACATTGTTACCTGCGTTGGAGGGAGATGCGAACAGCTGAATTGCAAATGGGGAGCGGGCTCTGAGTTTACCTCAATAACGGCTGAGAGGTGAGTAAAAGAGGGGGGAAAGAGTGGGGGTGACCGTAATGGGCGGTTCTAACCAGTTAAAAGTGTCACCACACATCACCCAACACACTTGGGAAAGAACCTCGGGCTCCCCAGGAACCAGAAGGTACGACCACATACGCATCAATTGGCTTGGTATTCAGCCATTAATTTGCCCTGGTCGGTTCACGCGGGCCTTTCATTCGACTAAAACGTTGGCCCCGTCGGGAATTTTTACTGTAGGAGGAGTATGTGGAGAGAGGGTTAGCGTACGATACACCTCAACTCTAAGTAAAATGCAAAGGTCAAATGTCTTGTTTACCGGAACAAGTATGAGGGGAACGCAAGAGGAATAATGAGCGAACAAACAGAGCGGTGAATGGAGAGGGTCATCACAACTTTGAAGGGCTTATCTATCTTATTGGAAGAGCATATCAATGGTTCGGAATTCGATCTAATTAACTTGGGGGTGCAGCGGACAAAGGGGGTTTGGGGATCACAGCTACCATCCGTTTTTGGGGGGGATACAGGCCATTGCATATGAGTGTATCAACTAAGGTTCTAAATGAAAGTGTGTGGGGGGTGTGGGAACAAAAGACGTTATAGGCCCCTTATCTCATTCTACGGTCTAATGGGTGAAATGGACAGTGGTTGTGAAAATAAATAATAAAAAGTTTCATTAAAGATATGTTGTGGATTTGACGTACTGGGAAACATAGTTCAAAGGAAAATGACATAGCGGGCCTAAAGTTCGCACCCCAGGTGGTAAGTACGAATGTGGAGGGCTCCTGATGGGGAAAAGTGGGATTGTGAAAGAAAAATGGGAGAGTAATTCAGGTAGTTTTTAAGGTCATTTTCCACCCCAACCGCGGGCGTCACTAAGGGCAAGGCAAAACTCAGAACTAAAAAGGGAGAATGCGGAAGATGTCGCAAGAAGGTGCCGCATAGGAAACCATAATGCCGAAGGGTGAATCGAAAGTGCGACGGGAAAAAACGAGTGAAAAGAAAAAGGCTATGAACCCCGAAATTGTCAACTCGACAGGACACATCAAAACAGTAAGTGTGTCATGCAGGGGGCGTTTAGGACGGGCTATAAAGGAGCGGGGTGTTAAAAAAAAAAATGCAACCCACCATGACTCGCCACTACCTGGTTGTTACACGGCATCGCAGGGGGGGGAGAGGTTGATGGGTAAGCTCCGAGGCATGAGTAAAACCACACAGAAAGATAGACGAACTTTACCGACTCGAAGGGCGATGATAGGGGGTACACACCAGTGTGGGGGGAAGTCGTTATAGGTGGGTGGGGGGGTGGAGGGGAAAAAAAAACTCCTGGGGGTCTAGAGAAGAACAAGGCATTGCGATTGAAGAGGGAACAGTAGCTGGGGTGTTGGAAACGAATAAGGGGGTGTCATAGACGGGGGGGGGTTAACAGGGGGGGCGACTGGAGCAAAGTTACACTATATCTGAAAATGGGATCCCTATTGGCCCATGGGAAGGAAAGCCTTGCATCAAGGGAGCAAGTGCAGGTGTAGTGGAGAGGGGGGGGTTTTAGGAAACTCGACTTGGTGGAACAGATCAGGGGAGGAAAAACTGAACTGAAAGGAAGGGGTCGCTGAATTAAAAGCCAAAGGGTCGATGTTTAGGGAAAGAAATTTTTTTTTGGGAGGGAAAAAAGGTGGTGGAAAAACACAGGGGGAAGGGAAGGAAAATTCCTGCAACCGTTATGGGGATTGGGGGGATTATTGTTTCTAAAGGGAAAAAATCAAATCCAAAAAAAATCATAAGGGGGGGAATGGGTTGGAAGTATATCCTTCAAATAATTGAGACCGAATGATGAGAGTTCCGAGTGAATAGACGTATTGCCAGACAGGTATCCAATAGCGTTGGAGGGGGAGGAACACATCATCTGCAGAGACATTGGAATTCAAAAAAGAAACACTCCACACTTTGTGAAAAAACAACAACAAGGAGGTGGCCTGGGCCAAGAAAAAGGGGAATTCGGGCTAAAGGAGGAGGGAGGGAGAACAAGTGGGGGAGGACTCTAACGCTAAAATTCCAACTTTGGATTTCCGGGAGACAGCAGGCCGGAGGTGGGGGCGCTAAAAGAAGGGGTAAGGGGGGAGGAAAAAAAAAATAAAGTGGAAGCAGGAAAGGGGAGTGAAAATGCAGGTGGGTGAATAACTTTTTCAAAGTGGACTCGACGCAATTCGCCCCATAATGCGAATCGAAATCGAAAAAGGGGGGAACAGGGAGGGGGGGGCGTCTTAATGGTTCCAGAGAGGAAAGTGGAGGCAAGGGAATAAACACATCTTCCTTTAGTCTCCTTTGTGGCAGGGGGGGTGGGGTGGGGTGGGCGGTTCGGGGGCGTGTGAGAAGGGGCTGGGGGTGAAAGGGGTGTGTGAACACGGGGTGTACCTGAGAGGGAGGGTCCACAAACTCATTATCGCACAGCTAGAAAAGGCTTGCGCAGGGAGGTCAAGATGGGCAAAAGCAGCCGGAAAGACACGGTAAAAGGTAGAGGCAAGAAGAAAGAAAAGGAGGGAGGGATAAAGGAGGGGAAAAAGAAAAATAAAAACTGGGGCCTTCTCACTCTGGTAATAAGGAACCAGTGGGGGCTGTAGAGTCCCAATGCGAAGGGAGTTGACCGTGTACAAAACTGGGGGGGGGGAGGGGGGGGGGGGTGGGTCAGAAAAAGGAATGCCGGGGGGGGGGAACCGGACATCCCATTAGCTGACACAAATGAGGCAATTAAGAACTGAAAGGTGAAAAGGGGAAGTGGAAGGGGAAACACTTAGCCAAAAACCGTTCCAAAAAAAAATTCGGAAAAACAAAGGCGAAAAAAAAAGCCAACGTAAACAAGGAAAAGGGTCGGGCATCCGGGGTGAGGAGAAAAGGTGGGGGGGATAGGGGGGGGCGGGGGGGGAGAAGGAAGAAAGGGGGGGTATAAAAAAAAGATAGAGAAAACCAAGGATTAGGAGTATGAAGTTCCTTTCAATGAGGGATTACCGCCCCACGAAGACGAGGCGAACGGTCAAGGTGGGAGGTTGGCGGGGTTAAGATAAAGGTGGGGAAAAGATATTGGGGGGAGGGTATAAGGAGTGATGCTAAGGGGTCTGTCTGAAGGGGGTACCCCAAGATGTGATTCTGGAGTAAAACGTCGCATTCTAATCCTTTTTTTCCAGAAAGCCGACGGGGGAAAGGATCCTCCACCACTGCAAAAAGACATGGGGGTCAGCCGGAAGTCAGAAAAAGGGGGGGGAGAAACTAAGGAAGACCCAAAAGGGCTCAGGAAAGATACTTTAGGAACTACCTTCATTAAGTAGGGAAGAAGACTAGGAGGGGCAAGAAAAGGGAACGTTATGCTGCCGGGCGGGGGGGATGACATGGAAAAAACAAAATAACGGCGCAGAGCGGACTTCCACAGAAAAAAGTGTGTTCTCGGGAAGGGGGGGGTGTCAAGAACTCCATTGTCACCATCAACAAAAAAAAATGAAAAATAAAAGAAAGAAAGCACCAAAAACTCCCATAAAGACACCCCAACCAAATGAGTAACGAGAAGAGGGGGGGGAGTTTAAATTCCGTTGGGCAAAGCATGAGCAACGCAGACGCCTTAATCGTACCGAGAGGGGCCAGTGAGAGCTGACGGACAGGCGAATTGGGGATAAAGGGTTAAGGGAGGGAACTACTAGAAAGGGCGAAGGGAAAGAAGGAGACTTTTCAAAATAGACCCAAGTCAAAAATTTTTCTAACAGTTCGTCAGGGGATAAAAAAACACGGACGAGGAAGGAAGCAGACCAAGAACGGGATTGGGGGGTCCACAAAGAAGGGGGGCGGAGAAGAGGGGGGGGGAAGCTGAACTTCTTATCAAGGTCGCACCTAAGAGAGGGAAGGAATTACACTGGCATCGCATTTGTGGGGGTTTTCAATCTGTAACCAGAAAGGTGGAGGGGGGGGATAAAGGCAATGAGTAAGATGAATGTACAAAAAGGGGGCATCCAGGGAGGGGAAAGATAATGCGCCGAGGGAGTCTAAGAGGGTACAGAGAGGAAGGGGCTTTAAAGGGTTTGGGGAGAAGAGAAGAAAAGGAAGGTTCTAAGGTTTTTTATTTGGGGGGGGGAGTCTTACGTGGAAAAAGGAAAAGGAAGGAATAACAGATCCGTTTGAGGGTGTTCATTAATGAAAGGGGGGTGAAGGACTAATGGGCAATTAACTGGGGGAATTTCCGCTACAAAGTGGAGAGAGTAAGGGGAATTTTTATCGGTAAATTTCTTTACACCACGCCGGGAGTCCGAAAAAAAAGCTGCAAGGACACTAAGATAAGAACGACGTGGCATTCAACTGCTAAGAGGTTGACAGGACCATGGAAAGGCCAAATAAGACAGAATATACTTTGTGGGGGGGAAGCAAGGTGGACGGACAGGAAAGAAGGGAAATCGGCTATAAACCTGGACGGGGGGAAAGCTGAAACCCATAACTTTCCCTGTGTAAAGGAAAAAATGAGGGGGATAAGAGAAGATAGATGTGGGGGGTACAATCAAATCAAACTAAGGAGAAACAAAGAAAAGTGGGGGGGGGGGGTTAAAAAATGAGAAAGGGGTTTCGATTAGTGATCTCAAGAGAACATATAGGAGAAACAACAACGGGGAGGATAGAAGGAGATTGCCTAGAAAGCTTGGTACAAAAGAAACGCGAAAACTGGCGGGGAAGAGGGGTAAAACACCGGGGGTGTATGAATGTTGGGAACACCACTCGCCAAAGGCTGGAACACCTACAAATGGGGGAAAGAGCCGGCAACAACGGACTAATTCGGAGGGGTAAGGGGTGGAAAAGGTGAAAGAAAATCAGTGGGGAAGAGCCGTGAATAAGAGGGGCCCTTTTTCCCCTAAGAAGAGAGTATCGGGGGAAGGGGGGTGGGAACACAAAATATTTCCAATGGGAACTGAACGAACGTGGAAGGGCCGCCATGGGCGATGGGGAAAGAGTTTGGACGGAAAAACAGCAAGGGACGCGCGTGGGGTAAAAGAAAATTCTCGATGAAAGGGAAAAGGAAAAGAGAGGTGGGGACGCGAAGAAAAGGGAAATTGCATGGAAAGCCATTTCGTAAAAAAAAAGGGGGGAGGGCTGAAAGAACAAAAGGATATTGGTAGAAGAAAAGGTTGAAGGAAAGAGAAACAAATAAGGAAGGGGGAAAAGGTTTGTATCAAAAAACCTTGACATTGGGGGGTAATAAGAAGAATAAGAAGAGTCCGAGTCCTATAAAAGGAAAAACTGGGTTGAGAAAGGGGGGGCGTTACTGGTAACAAATGAGGAAAGAAAAGGGGGGACGGCAAAAACGGGTACACTTATCCACCAACAAAAGAGGGAGGATGAAACAAGGTACGAAAAGCGAAGAGCGGAAGAAAAAAGGGGGAAGCGCAGTCCCACTACGAAAAGAAAAAAACCACTTAAACGTTGGGAGGGGGGGGACTCTTACTAAGCTGTGGTGGTATCAAAGAAGGTTTCGTGGAAAAAGGGAAAAAAGAAGGGACCTGGGGGAACTGCCTTGCGTAAGTCAGGCGAGGGGAATGGAGGGAGGGCAAGGGTAAGGCTTTCAAAGGACAAGGCACCAGAAACAGAATCGAGCCGATATCGAAAGGCAAAGGTTCCCTAATGAGGAAACGCGGGTCTTTCCACGAAAAAAAAGAGCTGGGACCGGACGAAAAGGAAAAAATCAAAAACAACTGCCTTGATCTAATGGGGGGATTTTGTGTGGTTTGGGGGTGTCGTTGGAGTTAGGGGGAAAGGGGATGGGTGATGGTGGTTCACTGGGCACGTCGAAGTGAGACCCCAAAGGCAACATTAAGAAGCCACCACTGGAAGTAGGGGGTCCCATACACCGTATGATTTCCAGGGCATCAAAGGGAGAAGAAGGATAAAAAAAAAAAAGAATGTAAGAGCCCTTCTACTGAGCCAAGTAAAATTGTACTTCCAGGGGAGATTTTCACAGGGGGTGTAGGGGGAAAAACTTAAAGCTAGGGGGAAAAGTTTTTGGCGCGTTGATACTGAATGTAGGAGGACCAAAGTGACAGAAAAGAGAACCAACCACTGCTCAGGGGGGGGGCCAGGATGGAACCGTTAGTTGAGGACAGGAAACAAGGAATCAGAGATAACTTATCTAAAAAATGAGGATGAAAAAAGGATCGTAACAAGAAAACAAAACGGACGTTTCGCATCGGTTAGAGGGTCGTTGGGAGGTAAGGACCAGCGGAAAGAAAACATCTACTCAACACAACAACGATTAGGGTGAAAAGTTATTCCTGGGGGGAGGGAGGAAAGGAAAAAAAGAAACAATAGAAGGGAGGAGAAAACGGTAATTGGTGGGTAAATTTGGCGGTACGGACAGACAGAAGGATGTTCGAGAAAGATTGACTTGCCAGGGTACATTTGAAAATTGTGCTTTGCTTAAAGGAAGGGAAAAGATGGGTGACCGATAAGGGAGGGGCAAATAAAAGAGGAGGAAAACGTCCAGGAAGGAAAACACCACAAAACATTGGAGCAATTATGGAAGGAGGAAAAAAGGACAAGAGAGGAAGGATAGAGGAACAGTTAAAGGGGGCGGTTAGTAGGCAGAAACTTATGTTTGGGCAAGGGAGGCGGCAGGTCTCCGGGCTCTGTTACAGGGGGAAAAAAGAAAGGGCCAGAAGGGGGGATTAAAGAGCCAAGCAGGGTGGTCCGATAGGGCAAGTGGTGGCCTCAAAAAGGGGGCCCAGGGGTCAAATCACAGCAAGAACTCCAAAAACTCCACTCCAAACAAACATCAAAGAAAAAAAACACCTGAGAATGAAGGGGAGAGGTGTTTAGGGTAATACCGTTCCAGACAGGAAAGCTTTCCGCGAAAAGAATGGGAAAGAAGGAACAGTGTCAGAAGGAAATCGAAAGACTCTGAGTGTGAAAGCTTGACTATACCAAAAGGGGAAACAATCCGTCGATCAGTTCAGGGAAATTCAGCCTTCAATTGAAATTTAGGGGGGGGGGAGAAAAGGAAGGCAAAGAAGGTAACAACAGTAACGAAGAGCGCCCACTCGGCGTGATGGGGAACCGGAGAAAAAAGGAAGTGGGTAAAGACTAGAGGGACAGAGAAGCATAATTTCACCGGGTCGAGTACCTTTGAGGTCTCTAACGTAAGGGGGGGGGGGAGTGTCAAAAGAAGGGGGGGGGGACACGAAACAGTTGTATTTTGAGCAGTGGGGAAGGGGGGGGACTCAACAGGGGAAGGGGGGGGGGGCAAAGGGAGGTCACTACTTGGAAGCGTCCGGAAGCAGGATGTACGTTCAGACAGGAACTTGACCGGTGGGGGACTCAAAAATTAAAAGCTATAGAGGGGGGTTTTGTATTCAGGATTGGAGGGGATAAAACAAAACATCATTAAGGGAAAAAAATGGAATCAAAGGTGTGGGTACAGGTGAAAATGTTCAATGACACGGAGAAAGAATGGAATTTTTAATTTCAGAGAAAAAGGAGAAAGGAGGAGGAAGTTGAATAAAGTTCTTTGGATATTCTGCCTATCCGGACCCCGTAGAGGATGAGGGAAAAATGGCGCAAGCCTGGAAAGAAAACCAGTGAAATAACTGGGCAAAAAGATTAAGAGGGGGGGGGACCCAGCGACAGGCCCGCCTTAACAAAAGATATCGACTGGAGTTCGGGGGAAGAAAAATAAAAAAAAAGGGAAAAAAAAACTGACATGGGGGCAGCTATGGGAGGGGTCTGTTGAGGACTAGGGAAAGCGTTTGGGGGAAAGAAACGAAAAGATAACATCCTCCCTACCGGGGGGGTGTTAAAAAAAAGGAAAATCAAAGGGGTTTAAAAAAAAGTGCTGGTTAAAGCTTCAAGGAGGAAAAAGCAAAACAAAAAGGGACTGAGAAAAAAGTGCAACCTGGCGTAAGTCAAAAGAAAATAGAAACCATTGAGATTAATCGGGGGGGAAAGACCATGAGATTGGGAGGGGGGAGGGAATGGGGGTATGGGAACAACTAGAGAGGTAAAAGAGAAAAGATCAAAACGGAACAAAAAAAGGAAGAATCAAAGGGGGATTCACTTAGGTGGTCCGATGGGGAAACGCAATTTGGTCAAGAAGGAGTTTAAACGGGAGGGGGGAAAGAAAGGAGAAAGAAGTGTCTCAAAAAGATCCTGTCATTGGGGAACATATTGCACCCGGGTAGACGGAAAAAAGGGCATACCGGGGAAGGTCTTGGAGTGACTTTTGCCGGAAAGGTGAAAGGAGGAGGGGGGGGGAAAGAAAAGGAGAAAGGAAAAAAAGAAAGGAAGTAAATGTGGTCGAAATAAATTCAATAGCAGAGAGGCCGCCAAGTCTTCAGAACATTGTTGAGCAAAAAAATCGGAGGTAATGAAAAGGCAGATGTGAGAGAAAGGAAGAAAGCCACGACGGATCGAGATCAGGTGTTGGGAGTATTATCCCCACAAGTTCAATTGATCCTACGGAGGGAACGGCGGGGAAGAATAAACTATTGACCGAAAATGGATGCCATAGTGGATTTTGAAAAAAACACACAAAATACAAGGAAACGGTACAAATCCCAAAAGGGAAAACACGACAACACCTGCGGGAGGACACAGGTCAGGAGAGGGAGGGGAGGCGAACACAATTGGGGGAGCCTCTCCCAAAGCGCTCCGAACCACTCCTGGGCAAAGGAACTAGGAAAAAAAAGAACAGGCAAAGGGTTTGAAAAAGGAAGGGGGAAGGGGGGGGATGGAAAAGGAGGGAGAAGACAGGTGACGGGTGCCGTGCTTTAGGATTAAAGGAGGAAGTCGAAAAAGGGGAGAGAAGGGGAAGACGCACCCGAGCACCATACGTAACGGAAAAAACAATCTAGAAAAAACCCACGTTCGTCTACTGTAAAGGAAGGGATATGCGGGGAAAAAGGGGCGGCCCCTGGGAAAGGGGGTGGAGTGGGGGGGGAAGGGTTTTGGGGGGGCGGTGGCGTGATTGTGAAGTGGGGGGGAATGGTGGAAGAACGGTTGAGAGGGTTAAAAACCACGACATTAGACCACCATGGCTAGTAAAGAAAGGGGAGAAGCCGTTGAGGGTCAGTCGCAGAAGAGAACACCGGAAATACGGCAACTGTCAGCAGGATCCTTATCTTCTCCTGGAGAAAGAAGAAGGTAAAAAAAAATTTTGGGCAGCACGTAAGTGGCATGAAATGTAAGGGTAAAAGAAAAAAGGGCGATTCGACCCGGGGGAACGCGAGGAAGACCTAGGGGGAAAAAAAAAAAGGAAAGAGAGGGAAAAAGAAAAAAGATCTGAAAAGTCATTGTAGGAAGAACCGTATTGATGGTGCCCAAATGTCAAAAACCTGGGGCATGATAACGCCGGAAAAGGAGAAAAAGAGGGATAAGAAGGAAAGAAAAAGGATACCTTCACCAGCCAGTAAAAACGTCCGTGAAAGGAAGTATGCTAGTGGGTGCTGGAAGCATCCTGGAACGCAAATCTCAAAAAAAAAATTTTTAAAGCTGGTTCAGCGTCAGGGAAAAGGAGAAAAAGAAACCAGAGAAGAGAGGAAAAGGAAGGGAAGGTACGTGGTGACTTGCGGTTACAGGGACCGGGAACTATAGGAAGTTGGCGGAACTGAAAGGGAAAATCATTTAAGAGGGACCTCAAGCTGTTTGCCTCTGGTAGGGAAAAGAGGGGGGGTGGGAAGAGGAATGGGACGTTTTGGCTCAAAAAGAAAATCGCCGGGTCCACGGCAGGCAAAAACCAGAAACCACCCAAACCAGTGGGCATCCGAAGAGAAAAAAAGTGGGACGACAAAAGAATTACTCCAAACTGAAGGTTGGGAGTCCACATGGGTAAAGGGGTTAAGGGTTGACGGTGCGGTCACTATTATAATGGGGAACGAACCTGTATGATTGTCTACTACCTTAATACGGGAGACTTGACCGCGAGAGGGGGGGGGGGAACTGATAAATGGGGGGGGAAAAGGGGGGGGTCCAAGAAACAACGAGGCCAGTGTCCCAATACCATCAGGCACAACCCCCAAAAGAAAAACAAAAAAAACAAAAAAAGAACCCCAAAGCCCCAACCAAACCAACAAAAAAGGGTGGGGGGGGGGGGGGGAAGGGGAAAGGGGGGGGGGGAGGGAAGGTAGTGCCCCGTAAAGCTCTGAACGGGGTGTACGGGGTGGGCCGTAGGAGCCATGGGGAACGAGGGGGGGGGGGGGGGGGGGGGTTGGGGGGGGGGTGGCCCAAAGGACGGACACAGGCACACCCGGAGGCGAAATCGAAGGCAGAATGGAAGTCCCTGGGGGGGGCGAGGGACTTCTAAGCCCTGGGGCAAAGGATGGGGGGTGTGTCAATGGGTCAGGAAGATGGGTACGAAGTGTGCAAAAGACGACGGGTAGCTCAACGGGGAAAAGGGTTGGGGGGAGTAGAGGGGGGAAGAGCGCAAGCTTATTTATGTGCGAAGGGGAAGCGGGAATCAATTTCTCAACCTGCGAGGGAAGTACCTTACTCACTTGCACTTAAAAGGAGGGGTAACGGAAGATTTTAAAAAAGAACCTTAGAAAGGGGGATTGGGGAGAAAAAAAAGAGGGAAGGGGGGGGAAGAAGGATCCCTAAAAACGGATGGGGCGGAGCGAGCGAGGGGCAAGAACTTAGCAATTTGTAAAATCATCATCGGATCCCTGATTTAAGGTGTTTTTGGTATCAATCGTTGTACATGGATAAAGGGGGGGGGGGAAGGGGGAAAGAAAGGGAAAGAGATTCGATTGAGTGTTCAAAAGGATGAAGCAAGAGGAAAAATCCGAAGGAAATATGGGAAAGAAAAAAACCTCTTTGGGGGTTCAAAAAGAACTCTCTAGGTTGAGGGGGTGGAGGAGGGGGGAAATAAAAAGATGCAGGGGAAAAAAAGGGAAATTGGAAAAGGTTTTTCATGCCTTACAATGGGAATCGCAAATGGGCTAATTAAAGGATTCCGACATCTATTAATTCAGGTCATTTTACGAGAGTGGAAAAGAACGCGCGGGACTAGGTCAAGGGCAACCGAAGGATCAACTAAAAAACTGCTCAACGAGGGCAAGGAGGGAAGGGGAGAAAAAAAGGGCAAGTGACCACCTATGACATAATACTGGGAGCCCGCCGACAGGAACAAAGAAATGAACTTCATTAAAAAGATTGCGTTTCCCGACCGAAATGTCCATTGTTTCAAGACAGGGGGATGGGTGGAGGGGAGACGCAGACGAGGGGGGTGTACCATACACCCATACAAAGGGGTGGTAAAACCGCTCAATCGCAGGTCATTTGAGGTTACAACTCCGAGAG
>Ga0179593_1758642_pt1 | contig 20015 bp, 38 predicted proteins | sample CZODoug2_1_08_16_FD_185931 | JGI IMG/M metagenome (GOLD analysis project Ga0179593, IMG submission 185931) | Vadose zone soil fungal communities from Angelo Coast Range Reserve, California, USA - CZODoug2_1_08_16fungal (PacBio error correction) | ecosystem: Environmental > Terrestrial > Soil >...
GGAGTATGTAGTTGGTGAGCTTACCCCTGCAAAGGGGAACACCTCAAGGTAAAAAAAAGGGGGGGGGCCGGCCAAGAGGAAAAAGGTTGGGGCAAAGGACCAAAGCAAAAAGGCATGCGCAACCGGTATAAAAAGAGGGGGGAAAAAAAATTGTCGTGATTGACGTCAGGGGGGGGCACTCGGTGGGTGGGGAACTGGTTCGATAAAAGTACAGGCCTGTGCAAATGAGATGAAGCTATGCACGGGGGGGGAAAAGAACGGTAGCGTGTGGGAACCACAAAAATCCAAAAGGGGGGGGGGGGGGGGGGGGGGGGGGGGGGGGGTGGGGGGGGGGGGGTGTGTGGGGGGGGGGGGGGGTGGGGGGGGGGGGGGGTGGGAGGGCGGGGGGGGTGGGGGGGGGGGGGGGAAATTGCGACTTGGTCGCTGGGGGAAAAGGTAGAATCTCCAACCAAAAAGGAGAAAAAAACGAACCGGGCCAGCATTGGGGGCAGGATTGGGCAGGGGTTGGAAAATCCAAAAAATGGGGCAAATGGGCGGGAAAAGGAAAGGAAAACCGGCTTGGGGGAAAGAGGGTCATAATCCAGCCAACAGGAGGGGGGGAGAGAGGTTGCGCCACCGGGACTAAAAAGGAAGAAAACGCCACGTGTGGGAGGGGGAGAGCAAAAGTTGAAAAAAATGGCCTTCAGCGTAAAGCGCGTTCGGAAAAAAGCAAACAATCGAAACGTGGCGGGATCAAAAAGAAGCAATGAGAAAGGGACGGTTTCCCACTTCAAAAAGAAAATCGCGGATGAAAGAGATCGAGGCCGCCCGCACGGGAAAAGAAAGGCCGGCAGCAACAGGGGACAGTGCAACATTAAGTCAAAAAACTGAAAAAAAAGTAATGGAGGCCGATCAGCACCCCCCTAGTGTGGATGTTTAAGGGCAAACAACAGAAAAAAAAACAGGGTAACTGTCCGGGGGGGGGGGAGGGTCATAAAACGTCAAGAAAAGAAGAAAAACTCCCAAAAAGGGATCAAACGCTGGTGTGCACCGTGTGGGAAAGCTTCGAACTAGGGGGGAATATTTGTCCCCAAAAAAGGGGGGGTGCATTAGCAGGGGGACGTAGGAAGGGTTGGTCCTGCAAAAAAGTGGGGGAGGCTCTTCAGGGGGGAAGAAAACAGCTTCCCGGGGGGGGGGCACCCCTGCCCCGGGGACACCAAGCAATGCGCCCAACACTGAAAGAAAGAACCACCAGAGGGAAAAAAAACGAATTTCACCCAACCAGCTAGGGGGGGGGACGTGTTTTTGGGGGAGTCTGAGTTATAAAAAACTTGACGTATCTGGGGGGGGGACTAGATGTGTTTTCAGCATAAAAAGAAAAAAAAGGCGCGAAGCAAAATCGTTATAGTTGCAAAGAAAGGCACAGGGTTGGAAACATTACCAGCTCGGAAAAGTTAGCAAGAAGGTGGCTGCAGAGGAAAAAATTCGGAACCGGCTTGGGGGAAGGGACTTAGAAAAGGGGGGGCACATATCTGGCGAAGGAAGTTGTCGGCACCAAAGAAAAAAAAAGGGCGAGGGAAGTTCCACGAAAAAAACAGGGGCCCCGTTCCACAATGACCAAAAAGGGGAACAGGTCCCGAAGAAACCATACCGGAGGCAAAAGAGAAAGCGGGAAAAGGAAGGTGCGACGGAGGCTGGCCTGAAGAGCGTTGACGGCGGTTTCAGCGCGTCGGAGGGACTGAGGCATGGATATCAAAAGAAAATACAAAAAGGGGAAAAAAAAGCCACACACAACACAAATGGAAAGGGTGATCTCAGAAGGGAAAGCGTAAAAAAAAGCGATATGGGGAAAAGCACTGTGGGGAAAGGTGATTTGAGAAATCTTCGGAGTACGGACAGAGGTGACCAGAGGGGCAAGTAAAATGAAAGATGAAAAAAAAAACTTCGGAAATGAAGAGAGACACCCATCCAATGAGGAAAGGTTGCTTGATATAAAGAGGGGAAACAAATCAACGCGAGCTTGGACCCAGGGGGAAAACTCCTAAGGGGAAGAATGGTGGCAGAAAGAAAGAAAACTGACCCCTTACCCCCGCCCGGAAGAGGGACAAGTAGGCCCTTTTGTGCTACAAAGGTGGGAAGAAAAAGGACCATGAAAAGTTAAAGAAAGCAAGAGGGCTGCAGGAAGAAAGAGGTTGCGTATGAAGGCCCCTGGGGGGGAAAGACATCTATGCGTACCTCCAATGTGATCAACAAAAAAAGGGAGGGGGGGACTCCCTGGGGGAAAGGGGGGGCTTCAAAGGGGTCTCAGAGGGGGACAGAGTGTTCTCGCAAAAGAAAAAGGTTGGGGGGGGGTGGGGGGGGACCAAACAGCTTTTTCTTGAAATGATCGCTTTCAGAGAGAGAAAGGTCCTACATCCTTCCAAAAGAAAAAAAAAAAAATCACAAAAACTACCCGCCTTCCTATAGGGAGAGAAAGATGCGCAGGCAAGCCCCGCCCTGGGACGTCAAAAGGAAGAGAGCTCAAAAACAAAAACAAGGGGGGAGGGGATGGGGGAAAAGAGGAAAAGAGAATGGCAGCAAAGGAAAAAAAGGTCTTGCACTAGGGGGGGAGTTCGGGTCAAGAGAGATAAGTTAGGGGCAGGCTTGTTGGAAAACTGGGGATGAACAAAGGGGGAAAGACACTCTCTGAAGTAAGGGGATAAAAAGGGGGAGGGAAAAAAAAAAAGAAGGAGGGGATTCCATGTGGCAGAGTTGGGAGCTCGAAAAAGTGTGGGGGAAAAAAGGGGGGGCAAATAAGTGCGAGGTTTATAAACAACCTACGGGGGTTTGCGCCGTAAAGGGGGGTCTATTACTGCAGGGGAAAGGGGGAGCAAAGTTCCGACTTGTCCACCAAAAAGGGCATAACCAGGGAAGGGAGGAATGCAAGCTAGGAGCCCAGAAAAAAAGGGTTCCTAGAAGGGGGGGCGGAAGAAAAACATTCATAAAACATACTCGGGGGGGAAAGGGGACAAGGAAAAAAGGCGAAGGGGGGAGTTGTTCCGCCTGTAGGGGACGTGTCGCACCCCGGCCAAAAAAAAAGGGGGACATTGGGGGGGGGACACCTCCTCGTCAAAAAAAAGGGGACAAGGTACCAAAAAAACATCTGATGAGCATGCCAGAGAATGGGGGGGGGAAGTCGAAGAAAAAGGGGAGCCTTTGGAAAAAACGGTCATAATGTTCAAAGGGGGGAGGGACAGGGTAAACAAAAAACGAGGGGGGGTCACAGAGGGGGAAGCATCGATTTAGGGAGCCACGTAGGGGGGGAAAAAAGGTCAAATGAGGTTAGCATGGGAAAAAGCTCTTATCAAGAGGAGAAAGGTTGGGGGGGTTTGGGGGGGGGTGTGTTTTGGGGGGGGGGTTGGTTTTTTTTGTGTGCGGTGGTTGGCCCGTTGGAGGGGGTGCCAGGGGTGATATTGGGGGGACTGAAAAGGTCATGAAAAAAAGAGGAAAGGACGACCCAAGCTCAAAAAAACAATACCGCCTCGAAAGGCAACTAGAAAAAAAAGGGAAATCCAACCTCAGCCAGGGAACCTCCCTGTCCCTGGGGGGGGAAGGGGATGCAATAAATCGGCCAGTTTGAGGGACCAATTTTTAAAAGGGGGGGGAAAAGGGGCTTTTGACACAGTGGTGGCATAAGTCTGTGGGAAGGGGGGGGGGGGCATCAATGGGAAAAAAATTCGGCACCAAAGCATGGTGGGGAAAAAGATGCCGAAACGTGCCTTCAAAAGAACACAGTCGGGTCCGAAAGATTATTCACTTCTCGCCGGGAGGCTAAAACTAGGGGTTTCCCGGACGGGGAATGTAACCGAAGGGCAGGAAAAAAAAAAAAAAAAAAAAAAAAAAAAAAAAAAAAAAAAAAAAAAAACGGCCCTGGAGGCTCCTCAAGGGGAGAAACGAAGACTGAAAAAAAGAAGCAAAGAGTTCCAACTAAATAATCTGTACGGACAGTTGGGTTTTTCCGAAGGGTCAAAATGACAAAACCCAACGGTGCCCAAAGGCTGGAAACAAAAGAAGGGGCACGGTGGTTATGGTGCTGGATTTTCCAGGGTGGGAAAGGAAGCACCTAAGGGGGGTTGGGCTTGTCCAAAAAAAAAAAGTTTGGGAAAAGTAAGGTTGGAAAACAAAGGAAGACCTTCACACGAGACCAAAAACAAACAAAAACACAAGACCACTTTTCCTATTACCGGGGCGGGGAAAACCACCCTCCAATACGGGTTTGGTCAAAAAAAGGGTCGACAACAGCAGGGTTGACCGGAGCTAAAGGGAAAAACGAAACCCGGTTCCGGCTAGGGGTACGGATGTGGGGGAGGGACAAGGGGTCTCGGCGTTCCAGGGAAGGGAAAAACTTAAAAGTGAGAAGGGCGAACCACTAAGGACTCAAAATGTACTTTGGCGGTGGTAGGGTGACCTGGTGTGGAAGGTCGTGTGATCCAAATAAAGAGAAAATGGCCACACGGGGTAAAAAGGGTGATGACGCATAAAAGTTTCAGAAAAAAAAGGGGGGGGGGGGGGGGGTTAGCCCTCCTCTCCTTGTCTGCTTGACGTCATTGATGGGGGGGGGTCGATGGATCTCTCCTATGTTCCCTGTTGGAGAAGGGTAGGACTTGTAGCTGGAGGAGCCTCCCTTCACGCCGCTGGGGTGGTGGGTGGTGAAGCGGACACGACAGTTCCGCTAAAAGCACGAGCGCAACGGAGGCCGTGCTGTGGAAATTCAAATGAGAACGAAACGCCCGTGGAGGGGGAACTTTGCCAACAGAAAAAACCCTGGAAGGTTTGGGAGTAATGTTATAAACAGGAAACCTAACCCGGTCACCCTGAAAAGGGGGGGGGTTTGCTTTGCGGAAATTGCAGGGGAAAAAGGGTATGCTGCGGGGATTCAAAGGGTTCTCGGCCAGGGCATGCAAAACACTATCGGTTCGTTTGGGAGGGGGGGGATTACCACCTGACGAAAAAGGGGTTAGACGTTCTCAACCGTAGAGAAAAGAACAAGGAGGACGTGGGTTAATTTATTAATTCGACATTAGGGGGGAACCCACAAAAGAAGATATCTAAAAACTCCAAAAAAATGAAAACTTTTGGGGAGGTCAAAAGGTTCACAACAAACAACTTACTGGGGCAAAACACAAATGGGCCAAAACGTGAGGCCGGGGGGAAAAAGTGGTGAGGAGGTTGGCCTTAGGGGACGGTCAGCCGCACCGAAAAAAAACGTACGTAGAACAACAAAAGGTTGAACTGGAGATGTGTCAAAATCAGAAAATTAAAACCCTCCCGGGGAAAAAAAAAAACAAACACAGGGTCAACAAATCCTCATCCTCTGTTAAAAAAACAAAACAAAAACCAACGGGCGGTAGGGGGGGACAAAGCGGGGCAAAAATTGAAGAGACCCTTAATTGGGATTTCACAGACGAGATTTCAAAAGGGAAAGCCGACAGTGAACCCCGTGACAGGGGCGCCAGGATCCTGGGGTTTTGGAAAAAGCTAGATTTAAAGAAGTTGGCTGGAAACACAAAACCTTTTTTCCCTGTTGAACCCCAAACTACGCGCAAAATGTAAGGGCTGTGAAAAATGCAAGGTGAAAGAAAAATCGGGGGGGAGGGGGGGTCCAGACTCAGGTTCGAGGAATAAAGGGGGATAGCAACCATCCGAAGGGTGAGAAAAAATGTGGGAAAAGAAAAAACCGCAGGGGTACCTGATGCTCGCCCCGTTAAGGGCTCGCGATCTGTTGGGGCCAACAAATCTCATTGGGTGGGTCTAAAAACCTGGGGGGTCCCCTACCAGGGAATCAAGGGGACCCGTGCAAAAAAAAAAAAAGAGAAAAACTTCGGTAAAGTGAACGAAAATTCATCAAAAAAACAAAAACAAACCGGGCAGGAAAACTGGGAAGTAATGGGGGGCAACTCATTGAGGTGAGAGGAGGAAGGGGGGAGTTTTTTGAGAATGGGGGAATGCAAAAGAAGGGAACGGCCCTAAGGTCAAAAACAAAGTTTTTCGAAAGGAAAGGGAAGTTCTCCACACCAGTCGAAGGGGGGGGGGGAAAATCCGGAAATGAAAAAAAAAGGAAAAAGATCCCCGGGGCGCAAGGGAGGAGAGGGGGTGACTGAAAATCAGGTGGCCGAAAAAGGGAGGGGGGCAGTCAACTGTGGAGGGTTCAAAAAAAAAAAGGGGAGGTCTGGGGGAAAAAAAAAACGTTTTGCTGGGGGGGGGAGGGCCGAGAAAAAAGGAGGCCGTCACATTTGACGAAGGGGGAAAAAGAAAGGCAAAATGGGGGGGGGGGGGTTGTTCTGGGGCCGAGGGGGGGGCGGGGATGGGGGGGGTCTGGGAGAAGGTGCACAGCAGCTTCGACTGGAACGTGTGAAGGGTTTGGACTCGGAGTGCCAGCTATTCGTGGGACAGACGCCGGTTGAAGCCAACGAATCATCGCTGTTTTCATAAAGGACAAAAAGGACGAAAGGGAAACGTGGGCCAGGGGGGGGGGGACAGACTCAAGACTCTGGTTCAAACCTATTCAGAAATATGTTATACGGGTGGGATCCATCTGCTTGTGCGATTTGATGCATGTAAAAAGGCGAAGAACGGGACGAACAAAACGAGCACAGGGGCCACTCACTTGGGGGGGAAAGGGGTAGGGGGGATGGTCCAATGATCCACCATTGCAGGGGGGGGGGGGCTGTTTTTAGCCACGAGAAAGGGACGCGTCCCTGACTGTGAGAAAAAGGTAGGGGATCCATCCATAAATAAAAAGCTGCGCGGTCATGGGGAAAAAAGGAGCACCGGCAGAGGAGGGTTGCACGCGGAGCAAAAAAAGAATGCGCCAAAGGACATCTCGTCTGAAAGAAATAGAAGGACCACGCGGGTGAGAGGGGATCAAGCGCGAAAAGAAGACGAGGCCGTTTTTCCCACTACAATACTTAAAAAAAGTTTTAGGCGCAAGGGAAATCCGCCACGGCCTTCCAGGGAAAACAGAATCATAGTAAGATAAGGGCTTCCTAAGATAAAAAAGGGGAAGGAGGAAAAGAGCACGTAGGGGGGGTGGTTGTTTCTCTGCAACAGAAAAAGTAGGCGTGGGCTTTCAGAAAGTCAAGAACGACTGCCCATGGGCTAAGATACACACGAAAAGGCCTTTTTTCGGGTGAAAAAAAGGGGACCTGGAAACAGGGGGGGGTCCCCCGGGGGGGCCGCAACCGGGATGGAGAAACGCATGGACTCGTAAAAAAAACCAGTGGGTATGGGGTCCGGCAGAATACAAGAGTGTTCCAAAAATTGGGGCCAGGAAAAACCTTTCCCGAGGGGTAATTCGAAGGCCCCAAGGAATCACCATCGACGATGCACGCAGAGGTGTGTGCTTGTTGGTTGGATAAGTAAGGGGAACTGCGTGGGGAAAGATAAAAATCTTTTTTGGAGGACTGGAAGTTCCCCCTCTCACTGTAGAGGAAAGGAAACGAAGGTCTCCTCCATTAAAAACAAGCTAAAAAGGGGGAAAAAGGGTGGCCCGGAAGTCGTGTACAGCATGTCGGTGGAGAATACACACACAAAAAAAAAACGAAAAAAACACCCACAAACAGGCAACAAAAAAAACAGAGACGGAAAAAAAAAACAGAGGGAATCGGCTTGCTGCAAAGAGGGGAACACAGATGGGGCTAAGTCCTTCCCAAAAAGGCATTCACCAGTAAAAGACTAAAGGTAAAAAGGACCCAACGTCAAAGGCAGGGAACCCATCTGTGAAACGGGCAAAAAAAAGGAGAGTGCCACGAGACGGGGTGAAAAACTGCGCGATGAGGGGGGGAAAAGTTTAGACTCCTCTGGCGTGTTAAGGTGGGGACAGCTGGTTTCTTTGCGGCCACGGGGGGTCGTCTATGAGGAGCCGTAATAGACAATATCAAAAAAAGTAAAAAAAAAAAAATGCAAAAAAAGGAAATTGTCTTTGCTTCTCAGAAAGTAGAAAAAAGCATTAAGATACAAGGTTGGGGGGGGGAGTATCAAGAGGAAATGCGGAACGGAGGGACCAACGGGCATAACTTACATGGAAATCTGAAACAAAGTGCGAAGGGAAACAGGCCAACATCATGCAGGAGGGGCTTCATTCAGATTGGTTGCCCTACCGAAGACACATGTGCCAATCGAGGGAAGGGCACAGAAAAAAAAAAAAAAGACAAAACGCCGCAAAGCTTGAAGGGAGGGGGGACGCTGGGCTACGAATCGTTAAAGGGGCGATAAATGGTTAAGGAGCCATAAAGGAGGCATACCCGACGCGAGTGGGGGGGAAAACCACGTTTGGGAAGAGAACCAAAATTGCCCGAAGGCTCGACCTCGGACAAAACTTTTTAGGGGGGGACACTTGGGAAAAAAAGAAAAGTTAGCAGGGAAACACTCAAAGTCAAAGGCCAGCTTTTAGGAAAAGAGCGTGTCAAACAGCGAGACAAGGAATCATCCTTTAAGAAGAGCCGGGCTCAACAAGGGCCCACAAACTGCCTCTAGGGGTCGGTAATATGAACGCAAAAGGAAATCGCTCCTCCGAAAAAAACCGCCCGCCGGTGAGAGGAAAGCACATTCCATCTCTCTAAAAGATGGTAGAGTAAAAGGTAAGAATTCCGGCAGGTAAGCCCACGCGTAGAGAAGAATGGGGGGAGGTCTTTCTCAAGATAGAAGAGGAGGGGGAACCTGTTCTGCTACAAAGGGGATCTACCGGGGTGCGCTCGGGAGAGACGGCAACAAAAAAGGGTGAGAAGCCGTCCGGGGGGGGGGACAATCTTTGGTTCATTGGCTGCGACAGTCCTTAATCAATTGACGGGACAAAACGGGTGAGCCCGGCTAGGACTGCGGGGGGGCAATGGGGGTGGGGGCACACACGGGAATCCAAACAAAGGGGAAGAAAGTGAAAAAAGGAGGGTCTGAAAAAAACGGGAAGAGGGAAAAATCCGTCCTGGGCGCGGTAGTAAAACCACAATAGGGGGGCAATTCCCCTAAAGGCGCAGGCGGGGTAACAGACAAAAAACGTGTAGTTAATGAAGACAGGGGGGAGAAAGGGGACAGTGGGGGGGGGGTTTTCCCGGACGAAAAAAAAGAACGGCCCGCCCGGGGCATCAGGCCAAATGCCAGCAAGGAAAAAGCAGAAGGCTGCCGAAATTCTCCGGGGTGGGTTCAAACGGGGGTCTGTACACGCCGGGAAAAAGTTAAGGGGCATACGAGAAGGGAATAAATCATTCCAACAGGAGGAGAAAGGAAGGATGGTCAAAGAGGGGTGCCTCGAGCGCAAAGAGCCAGTGGGGGGGGTTTTTTTGGTTGGAAGGGGGGTGGGCTGGGGGGGGGATAATGGGTAATATATAAAAAAGAGGTATAAAGGTCATGAACAAAAGAGAGTGCATCCGAAAAAAAAAATCTCGCCTCAAGAAGACTCCGTTCCATCATCGGAGGAAGAGGAACTCCTAAAGGGGGGGTGTTGGAAAAAAAAAAAAATTCGTGGTCAATCAATAAAAAAGTGGCGGGGAAAAAATGAAAAAGGTCGAAAAAAGTTCGTGCTCAAGGGTGGGGACCTTTAGAAGGGAATGGGGAAATTAAGAGCCAAGGGGGGGGGAAGGCTACCATATCTGGGTAAAAAAAGGGAACAACGCCGTGAAGGCCAATCTGAAAAGACTTCACACCGTGAACATCCACTTGTGAGGAGGGGATACAGGGAAGAAAAGAGTCATGAAAAGAAAAAAATAAGAAACAGGGGTGAGTCGAACCGTGCCGCAGCAAAAAAAAATCTAAATGGAAAAGAGAAAAAAAAAAGCAAACAAGGGTTGGAAAAGCAGAAAAAAAACAAGCGGGACCAAATTGCCCGGGAGGGGGGGGGGTGAAATCCTGGTCAAAGCTGGTTCCGGGGCGTTGGGAAAAGGGCTTTGGAACATGGCAAGGTTGAAAAAAAAAAAAATGGCCGGGGGGCAGGATATAAGAAAAACGACAACGAAGAAACCGGACGAATGATGGGGTGCTCCCAGGGGGAACCCACGTGGGTTTTGGAGAAAGTAATTCAAGTACGTTACAGGAAGGGAGGGCCAAGGAAAAACGGAACAACCTTGAACGTGACGGCGGGGGAAAGGTTCTAGGGTCAAGGTGATGAAGCCACGGATTAAAAGGGGAAAAAAGCAATTGTTCTCTGGGGGGGAAGAGAAAAAATCCCAAAAAAAGATCCGAGGGTGGATCAGAGGGGGGTTAAAGGTTGGGACCGAAGGCAAAAAAAAAAACTTCCAATTAGAGGAAGGGGAATCTAACTAAAAAAAGATCCATAGAAAGAAAGCCACTGGGGGGATGGGATTTAAAGTCACACAAAAAAAAAAACCGAGAATTAGGGCGCTGGGGGAAAAAAAAAACTTAAAGCAAAGGGGAGAGGGGGTGTCGTATCCCGGGAAACGACTAGAAGGCCTTATAAAAACCGGAGGCCCAGGGGTCAACAGGGGGTTTTGCGCGAGAAACGTCAACGCGGACATTGTGCAGGGGACGCAAAGGGAAGGAAAGGACGCACGGGAAACATGAAAGGGCTGAGGAGAAGAGAACCTCAAGCCGGGAGAGTTAAATAAAAAATCAAGGAAAATCAATCCCTCAATGTGAGTTCCAGAATCACCTGTACCCCATGCTTATTGGAGTGGGTTTTGCCCGTTTAGGGGTGGAGACGAAAGAAAACGGGGGGAAAAAAAATCCACAAATAGACAAAAAAAGGGAAAAAAGATCACACCAAAGAGTGAAAAAATTGGGGGGTCGGGGAACCAACGCATAAGAAACGGGTTCCAAAAAATGGCCCTGGAGACTCTCAAGGAGTTCCCATTGGAAGGGCACGAACGATGGGGAAGAAAATTATTTCAGGGCCTGGCCACGAATGCAAGATCACAATGTGTTTCAGCATGATAAACCGTAAACCACTCGAATGGAATGTTTGCAAGACCTGGCCCGCCCAGGAGTACCAAACCAAACCCAAATTTGGCCAGGAAAATTCAAAGGGGGGGGGGGACGCCAAGGGCAAGGTGGCGGGGGGAAGGCGACGCAAGGAAAGCTTTCTGGGCCAAAACTCATCGGACAGGAAATAAAAAAGGTGGAAAATAGACCCAAAACCGCAAGGGGAAAGTGGCCCTAGGGGGTTGGACAGGACAACCTCCTCGTACAGGACTTTTGCTTCTTCCTCCGAAAAAAAAGGGGGAGCGGGGTAAATAGACAGCTGTGGACCCTCAGGGGAGTGGTGATAAAAAGAGGGGGGTGGGGCCCGCGAAGACTAGGGGAAAGGCAATTAGATCCGGGCCACAGAAGGGGGGGTCGAGCAATCCCTAAAAAGGAGAAAAAAAAAAAAAAAAACCACAAAACGAAAAAAGCCGTGCAGTGTGGGGACGGACTCCAAAAAAAGGAACGAAGGGGAGAGGGTATGGGGTGTGAGGAGAGGGGTTAGGCCATGCGACAGAGGGAAGGTCCACCTGTTTCGGCAAGGAAAACTGGTTCAAGTTAAGGGGGTCACCGCAGTAATATCAGATAACGTTGAAGGAGAAGGTAAAAGACTAGCTGGGGTCGAAAACCTCAGGGCGAAAAGGGCCTGATTGGGACTACAAACGGGGAAGTTCAAAAAAGATTGTCTGGACCAAAGAAATTAAAGGGAAAAACCTGCCGCACGCAGGGAGAATGGGCGAAAAGGAATCCCATGAAAATGTTTGAAACCATTAAGCCACGAAAAAAAGATTGAAAGGGGGGGGGGTGATGCTTGAACAACATTGTAGAAAGGGGGAACATGGGGGGAAATTGGCCACTAGGAAGCAAAAGAAGAACAGACCATCGCTGGGGGACCCAGAAGGGTACATAGAAGAGGGGGGACGGTAGCGTTCAAACAAAAAAGAACAGGGGGAACTTTGTGGTGGCTCTTAAATTCTGTGGTAGGAACGTCTAAGGGCAACGACAAAGGAACACCACGCGCAGATTGATGGGGAAAAAAGGGTGAGTAAGGAGGGTGAAAGACCGGTGGCAGGGGGCGGGATAAAGGCTCTGCGGGGAGGGCGAAAATGGAATAATCAAACAAGAAAAGGGCCGGGAGAGGTGCAGCCGGTCTGGGGCAAAAAACGAAAGGGAGTTGGTAAATGCCAAAAGGGAAAAACGGCTCCGAACGGAAAGTCCAAGAAAAGAGGGGGGACTCACGGGTAAGGTGAGAGGGCAAAACGCCAAAAAGATAGCAGTTTCCACTTTCAAGAAAATCCCGGGGGGGGAAGGGAGCAGGGGCAAACAAGGAAGAAGAGAGAGCGCAACTCCACCGGTCCTGGAATCGAAAAAGCATAAAAAATTAAAGGGGTACCTGGCGTGAAAAACTTCGAAAAAAAAGCACAAAGGGGGGTGGAAGGGTCGCTTGCCAAGGGACCAAAAAGAACTGGGTAACTGGGGCGTGATTAAGAAAATAACTACGGAAATCCCATGAAAAGGAAAAGAAAGTCTTTTGTGGAACGGGGGGAGGGGAGACTTAAAAAAGGAAACGGGAATCCCTTTTCCAACCCAGGGCAGGCAACCCATGTGAAAAGAAAAAAAAAAATTTTTCCTGGGGAAACTTATTGAGGCTCGCACCTAGGGACAAAATGGGCACGCACAAGTTCAAAAAAGGAAGTGTGAAAAAGAAAAAACTTGCACACGTACCGGGGAATGTCCACCACAAAGGGGGGAAGAGGGGGAAAAGGGGCGTGGGGGGGTTGCAGGGGTCGGAAACGGGAGGAACGATATCGGGGGTGGAGAGGGGTTTTTTTAAGAGAGGACACAGGAAAGGGCAAAACGTTTATAGTTGCCTTGGTTGGCAAGAAGGTCGTTAAAAAGCGGAAACTTTGACTAAATGAAGTGTAACTGAAAAATAGAATAAGTGTTTAACCTGCTTGTGAAGGGGGGGGGCCAAATGACAGACGGGGGAAAAAAAAAAAATCTGCCGGAAAGCTTTGCTTCTGAAACAAAAAAAAAAAAAAAAAAAAAAAAAAAAGGGGGACAAAATTATGAGTTAAAACCAAAAGGCAAAAAGGAAATGGGCCAAAAAGGGAAGGAAAAGGGCCAAAAAAAACGAGCAGAAGTGCAAAAATGTACCTAGCATGACGCGGAGGAGGGGGAAGCGCAAAAAAAAGACGAGGGGGAGCAATGGGTTGCAGGGGCGGTGAGGAGGTTAAAGGGCTTAGACAATAAAAGGACAAGATTCAAAGAAGCAACGGCAAAAAACAATGAATTTGCTCACCGAGCGGACCAGGCTAAGACATCAGGGGAAGAAAAAGGAAAGGGTGGTATGGAAGAGATCGATGACAGGGGACACGCTGACGACTTGTAAAAGACAAATGTGCAAAAAAAAAAAAAAAAGGAAATATCGCAAACCCCTCGGTGCTGGAAGGGGGGGCAGCGACACAAAAAAGCGGTAAAGAGAGAGCCACTAGAAATCGGGGGGGCACGCAAAAAAAAAAAGAAACAAAACTGAACACGCCCCGCGCACGGAGGGCCGGAAGTGGAAAAACCACTATTGGAACGGACGGGGGCCGAACAGGGGGGCAAGGAGAAAAAAAGGTGGCGGCAGAGCGGGGGAAAGCGGGACGCTTTTGGCGAGTACGGGGGTTGGGGGGGGAAAGCTAAAACTTGCGAACAAAAAAAAAGGGGGTAAACCAAAGCAAATAAGCGGACCGGCGGGAGCCAGTTTGGTTCTCAAGAACTACATTGGGATGGGGACCCATGGCGCGCAAAGCTAAAAAAGTGGATAACGACTTTTTTCTCATTAAGCCCTTTCGAGAACGAAGACATGATAAAAAATAAGTAGTAGCAACGAGGCACAAACAAAAAACGCCGGCCGCTCGATGGCACAAGGGAATCGCGACTCGGGCCGGGCACGGAAAGGACTCCATGAAAGAAAAAAAAAAAAAAACCAAATCAGCGAAAACAAAGGGTATGAAAGAGAGGAAGAATGCGTCCGGCCAGGGAGGGGGGGCCAGGTCCAAAGAGGGGAGGACCTTCTGAGGGAATTCGGTAGTGGCCAGGGGGGAGGGGAGTTAGGGAGGACTGGCGAAAGGGAGAAAACTGGGGAAAATCGTGCGGGATTCAGTGTTTTCGAGTTTGGAGGAAAACAGGCCCGGAGACAAGAGTGGAAAAAAGAAAAAAAAAAGTGCGCCGGCCGGTTAAAGTGGGAAGGGAAGGGGGGACATTAAACCACGGGGGGGCATCCACTAACGAAAAAAGCCAAAAACTCATCGGGGAATCAAGACAACAAGGGTGTAAACCCCTGGCCTGTAAGAGATTAGGGTAAACCATCTGGCAGGAAACAGGGAAGAAAAAAAGGTCTCTTCTTGGACCTAAGTGGAAGGGGTTTGGGGGGGTCTGTTTGGATGAAAGGCAACCGTCGGGTAATAGGGTTGCATTTGGATACTCCGCCAGCGGGAAAGGCCAAACAGGAACAACAAGGCGCAATGAGTCATGTGCGATATGACAATGTTGTGGGTCGTAGTCCTATGGGGGACAAATGTGAAGTTGATGGGGAGGGATTTATGGCATGGACACACTCTTGGGGCAAGGGGGCAAATCGGAATGGACAATCCAAAAAAAAGAGGGTTCATTGTAGCGTACGGGTAGAAACTCGGAAGCAATTCAGGGGGGTTTGGGGGTGGTTTTTGTTTGGTCCGTTGAAAACTTTTTTTTGGATCGGGGGAATAGAATGGTATAATTCTTGAAAACCTCTGAAGAAAAAGCAGAAACCCCCCTCCAGCCAAACAGGAGGGGGAAGGAACCATCTGAAAGGCAAAAAACTGTCCCCCTTCAAAAAATAATTGGTTCAGTGAAAATGGGGGGGTTAAAAGGAAGGGGAGAAATCTCGGATTTCGGGGGGGGGGGCAAATTGGTGCAAAGGCCAAGGCAAAGAAATGGGGGAAACTGTGCCGTGGGGGCTAGAAAAAGAAAAGAGGGGAAAAGGTCCAAATAGGGCTGTGTGGTTCCAAAAAAGAAAAAAAAAACGCGTGAAGAAAATTAACGATAAGGAGAAAAATGGGATGGGGAAGGGAGATGGATGGAAAAAGCTAAGAACGATAACGGTAATGAAAAGAAAAGACAGCCGAGGAAAAAAAAATCTTCCATCTTCACAAAGAATCAAAAAGAAGTTTTCAGAAACAAAAAAAAACCAAGCATGTGACATCACCACATCGGAGGGGGGGGGGAAAAAAAATCTCGGGGGGGCTGTTTAGGGGGGGAGTAAAAAATCCTGACAATGAAAAACATTTTTGGGGGGGGGGACGGCCACGGGGGGGGGGGGGAAAAAAAGAACGGGTGCCGAAGCGACCGAAAAAATAGAACAACAAAAACTAAAATGGGGGGGAAAGTCCAGGCCAGGGGGAGAACATTCCCCACGGGGTCAAAAGAATGCACTACTGGGTTTAAAGGGACAGAGAGGGACAGGAAAAAAGCCTTAAGGATATTTACGGGCCTTGGAGAGGACGGGGGTGACGGTCAGAAAAAAGAAAACCAGTAACCGGGCCGCCCCAATTGTGGGGCTGTTGGGCAGAGAACAATCAAAAAGGAACACATAACGGAATGACACCAGTTTTTTTATCAAAAGGCGGCGGAAATATGTTTTGCCTGAAGGGTGACAAAGGAAGGCCGTGGCCCAATGGAAAGCGGACAAACAAAGGCCCGGAAAGAGTAAGTGGGGAAAAGGCCCCCCGGGCTGGAAATGTGTAGGAGGGGTAGGGCCCCCTCCCCCTAAACCGGGCGGACTGAGGAGGGGTGGTGTGCTTGGGAAACGACAGATGTGCAAACGGTAGGAGTGGAACAAGGGGGAAAACAGGTTGCTCAGCGCACGAGCAACACTCTCATGGTGAAAGACTGAAGGGCGCATATAGACAAAAGAAACGGGTGCTGGGCCTGGATGAGGAAAACACACAAGCTGCTAGACCCCAAAAAGTAAACCGGGTGGTCTTGCACAGGGAAAACCTAACGGGGGACCCAGGCCCGGTGCGCGTTGGGCTTCGGGGGTGCTTAGACGGGGGGTCGCCGACAACTCGACGATTCAAAAAAAGGGGGGGGAAAAAAGATAAGGGGCGACAAGCTTTGCCAAAAGGGTGACCTTCGCAGGTCGAAGATCCCCAAGGGAGGGGAAAAGGGAATAGAAAAGGTGTAAAGTCTGGGACCAAAAAAGAATCCTACAGGGGAATTATCAAGAAATAAGAATGCTTTTTGGGGATCGTGGGGGGGGGATACCAGGGCTTTAAACCTGGCATGTCTCAAGGCGCCAAAGGGAAAAGTGCGGCAGGGGGAGAAAAAATAATCTTCTCAAGGGCCCAGACCGCATCCGCGGCGGGAAAACTAAAAAAAGGGGAGATCAACCCGCCAAATGGGGAAGTCAAGGAAAAGGTAACAGGGTTCCTATATTCCCCGGAGGAAAAGCAAATCTTCTAGGGTGAAAATTGTTTTGGACTAAAAGCGTTTCCACCCGCAACAGAAAAAGCCCGGCGAAGAAAAAAAGGGGAATTTCTGTCCAGGCAAAAAAAAAATCTCAAAAATTACAAACAACAAAACCAAAGTGCCCAGCGGGGTCCGCAAAAAAGAAAGAAGGTGAGAGTAGGGGGGGGTATTGGGGGGTGAGCCATTGGGAAAAGGAAGGGAGAAGGAGGGGAGTAAGGGAACACTGCATTTTTGTCAGAGGGGAAACTGAGTTAGGAAAAAAAACAACCATGGGACAACAGCAGGAAAAAAAGGAAGCAGGAGATGAAGATCCCGGGCGAGAAAAGAAGGGAGTTCGGAAAAAAAAAAAAAATCAGGGAAGGGTAAAGTGCAACTAAGGGTAGAGGTTTAACCGCGCGAGAGGCTTGGGCCCAGATGGGGGACCAATCTTAAACTGACACACGCAAAGATTCACATTTGCGCGCCCAGGAAAATAAAGGGGGGGGTAACCAGCAAACGTATGCAAAAAAAGCAGGTCAAATGAAAAGGGGAGGGAAAATTAGAAAACATTAGGAAAAGGGGGAACCGGGGGTCGTTGGGCAAAAATCATAGGCAAAAAAGAATTCCGAATCTGTTGCCCCGAAAAAATGGACGTGGACTTCAAACTAACGGTTGGGGGGAAAAGGGACGGGAAACGGGGTCACCCGAGAGACATGGGACCCTTGGTGTATCATCCTGAGGGGATGGGTTGACAGAAAAAAAAAGTAGAACAGACAAAACGACAAAAAGCGGAAAAAGGGGGGGGGGGAACAAGACACTTGGGGCCCCCGTGGAGTGAAAAGAAAAAAAACCAGTGGCATTGGGATCAAAACTATCTAGAAGGCCCTCGAGATAATCAGCAGAAAAAGGGGAGAAAGAGGTGGTCCGCTTTCCAAAGGGAAGAAACAAAAAAGAGCCGGGTTGCCGGATCGGAGAAAAAAAAGTTGAAAACTCGCCAGCGTAAAGCTAAGTCGGCAAGCACAAAGGGAGCGTAGGAAAAGTCTTGTATAAAACGCACTGAAATAAGAAAGGGGTCCTTGGTGCCCAAGCCCTCTCAGGGGGCCAGTTCGTGATGGGGGGAAAAAGAACTTCCTCCGAGAAACACATTTCAGGAAAAAAATGAGAAAAAAGAAGGGAGGGGATAAAAGGATGAGCTCCCGTATTGGGGGGGATTGGGGCAGCTGAAAAAAACAAGAAAGCAGAAAAAAAAACTTTTCGTGGGGGATTTAGGAAACGAACGACCAGGCCCGAAAAAAAAAAAGGCTTTTGTTCAAAGGGGTTTGGGGAGAGAGTAACTTGTTATCCCGTGACGCTTGGGCGGGGAGAAATGGACCCCTGGGTAAGGGGCCAGCTGAAGGGGGGAAGCGAACAACTAAAACAAAAGGCCGAAAAAAAAAAAAAAAGTGAAGGGAGGACGTAAACCTGGGCAAAAAGAACGACCAGATGAAACAAACAAAGAGTGTATTCTGTTGGGCCAGGCGGGGTCAAGTCGTGGTAAGATGGAGGGGGAAAAGCCGTGAAGAGTTTTAAAAACAAATAGCCGATCAGTGAGACGCTGTGGGGGTTTTCTTTGAGGGGTCGTAAAGGCGGGGGGGAAGGACAATCAGTTGGGTCGAATGGGAAAGTTAACCCAGAGGGGGCGAAAGAGGACCCGGACTTGGGGTTTAACATGGCAAAAGATTCCCCGCTTGGGGGGGGGCCTCGGCAAAAACCGGTTACAAAAAAACTGAGCAAAGCAAAAGGCCCAACAACGTCAATGGGGGCCCTTCCACCAGGGGTCGCGAAAAAAAGAAAAAGAGGGACCAAGGGAAAAAAAGGGAACAAAAACTCGCCGAGGGAACGATTGGCGCCAGCGGGCGAGGAAAAAGGAGTGGGCGGCGGTTACCAACAAGAGGAAAAGTCGGGGGAAGGGTAATAGTGGGTATATCAAGAAAGCCCCCACAAAAAAACCATGGCCGAATGGGTGAGAAAGGAAGGGGGGGAATATGGAGGTTGGTAGGGACGGAACGATTGGGGGGGGAAAGGTAGGGAAAAGGATTAGGGGACACGAGGGGGGCAAGGGGGGAGCGGTTAAGAGGGTGGGAATGATGAGAGAGGGGAGGGGAAGGGGGGCAGGGTGAGAGGACGGATAATATGAATGGAGAGGGAGGCGGGGAGGGGGAGTAGGCGGAGGGGGGAGGAAAGCAAAAGGGGGAAGATGCGGGAGGTAGGGGGAGGAAGAAGGATAATATAAAAGATGGGAACAGTTGGGCGTGGCGGGGGGGTTCGGAGGCGGCATAGCGAAGGAGGGAGAGAAAAAGAAAAAAAGCGAGGGCGGGTAAAGGAGAAGTAGAATGGGTTGCGTGACATGCGTAGGGGGTGGAGGGAATGGAGGAGAGGGTAGCGAGGGGGGGGAAGCGGGGTGGGTGGAGAAGAGGAGATAGAGGGGGTTAGGAGGGGGGAGCGGAGGGGGTTGAGCGGAGAGTGGCGAGGGGGAGGGGATGGTGTAGAGAGGAGAGAGGAGGAATAGGGGAAAAAGAGGGGAAGTAGAACGAGGAGGAATGAAAGAGCTGAGGAGGGTGTTTGTCGGGTTGGGTGGGAATTGAGAAGGCGGGGGGGGCGGAGGAGTAGGGGGGTCAGGGGGGGGGAAGGGGGGAAGAAACGGATAGTAGGGGGGAGACGGATGTGTGGGGAGGGGGGGGGGGTCGAAGGAACGGAACGGAGGGGGGGTGCGGGGGAGATGGGAAGAGTTTAGGGGGGAGTAGGTGGTGTTGGCTTAGGAGCAGTGTAGGGGGATAGAAGGGGAGAGATGAGTGTAGGGTAGGGTGAGGGGACGTGTGGCGAGTGGAGGGGGAGGGGGAGAGGAGTTAAACGGAAAAGATAAAGGGGGGGGTGAAAGGTAAGAGCGAAGGGAGGGGGAGTAGATCAGTGCGTGAGGATGAATCACCGACGCTTCTCCATCATGAAAAAAAGGGGGGGATTGAGGTCAAATCTTCGAGGGAGGAACCTGACCGAAGGGTGGAAAAATTACCTGGGGTGAAAAAGGAAAAAAAAAAAGGCCCAGATAGAGGAAGGGGGCCCCCAGTCGGACTTGACTGCCCCCGGGGCGTGGGAAACATAAAAAAGGCCACCGGGGGGGAACAAGGTCAACCGGGATTTGGAAATAACGAAACTACAAGTTTAACACGCAAACGAAGCCAAATTGGACCTAGAGGGGACAAAAATAGTTGTGGCTAGATCGGCGGGAAATTACATGAGAAACATGGTAAGGGCCATGACGCGACTGTTGAAGTATTTGAATTAAACCACGGGGGGGGTAGAGGGAGGGAGAACAGGGAAAACAATTCCCAAAAGTCTGGCGACCGTGTGTAGTTGGGTGCGCCATTGATCAAAAAAATTTGATAAAAGAAGCCCCAACTCGAAAAATGGGCAAAGGCCGCCCGGTGACAAGAAAAATAAAAAGTTAGAGCGAAAGCGCAGGTCACCAAATCCTTAACGAAAACAGGGCCAGAACCGCCTGGATCTATCTGAGGAATATCTCGCAAAAACCATACAGACGCAAACCGGCCTGTGGAAAAGAGGGGGACGGAAGCACC
>Ga0179593_1454727_pt1 | contig 20013 bp, 21 predicted proteins | sample CZODoug2_1_08_16_FD_185931 | JGI IMG/M metagenome (GOLD analysis project Ga0179593, IMG submission 185931) | Vadose zone soil fungal communities from Angelo Coast Range Reserve, California, USA - CZODoug2_1_08_16fungal (PacBio error correction) | ecosystem: Environmental > Terrestrial > Soil >...
AGCGACAATCGAGAAAACATCTAGGGAAGAAGACCAGTATGTAACATAATATGGGAGGGTGCCAGCGCTTCAGTGGAAGGAGGAAAAAGAACTTTCATCTCGCTGAGAAGAGAGATATTGGCCTCCACGGGAAAATTGTCAGCCTCCGCAGCAGGAAACCGGGGCTGCGGCGGCCTTCGAGGGATTTCTTAATCGGCTTCATCAAGATAGGAGAGATCGTGTCCGAAACGACTAAGTTAAGATGTGTCGGCAACGGGGGGCGAAAGAATAATGCAGTGCCGTCGCGCATCGAGGCCGAGAAAAAAAAACAGTGGGCTCTCCACAGCGCAAGGGATTAGACGCTGGAGGAGATCAGGCACAGATTGAACAGCTGGGAATCAGGCGACAGGTTGGAACTCTAAAAAGTTGAAGACGTGAGGTGTGGGAGAGGAGGGAAGTTTCACCAAGGAGTTCACAAATCCTTGTTGGCGAGAGAGAAGTCCGTTACGTGAATTTGAGTGGCGGGAAAAAGACAGTCCTCAGGAAAAAAGGAAAGATAAAGGGGTGTACGAGGAGGAGTTCTCTTGAGGGGAAAGGACCAGTTGGAGCCAATAAAACATAGGCTGGAGGAGAGGGGGACTCTCAGGGATCTAGAGGGAGCCGGAGGTCTAAGATGTGGAGCCATAGAAATCAACTGTTCATTGGGGACACAACAGGAAATGGGGGGAAAACCCTGTTTTCGTGAACGGGGGGTTAAAGGAGGAAGGTACATCACATTCGTCACGAAGAAGGCAGGAGGAATGGATGCGTCTAGCCGCAAAAAGGCGAGGGAACTAATCCTGCGGCGAACTCTGGCAGAAAAGAGGGCGGCCAAATGGTGCATGTCGCCTGAATTCTGGAAATCCGTGCACCAGGGGAATGGATACTTCGAAACTCGGGCATGGGGATTGGGGAGATGAAGCCACCGTACGTCACTGGGGTTAAGAAACGTTTTGCCATGGGCTCAGAGAAGGGTCGAGCAGAGGGAAACAAAGAATATTTGTACTCTGGCCAAATCAAAAGGCGGGTGAAGTTACCTCTTAAACGAGGAAATACAAAGAAGCGTTGAACTAGCGCTTCCATCCCCCTCTCCGCAGCGGTAAAGCCTACACAAATAGGCCTCAAGCGGGATAAAAGGAGGGGAGGATTTCGAACACGTGTAATGCCCCAGGCCGAGAGCGACAATCGGGGAGGCACTTCGATCGCAGCTTGAAGAACAAATAAAGGAGTCATGAACGAACGAATTCATAGGTTTCTCGAACAAAGGATTGGCAATAGTGTGGTGGTAAAGGAATAGGGCATGACGCGGGTGGAGTGCGGATCGCAGAAGGCAAAAGCGATGGACTACCGACACACCAGTCCCCGACTATAAAAAAGGGCAATTTGAACACATGAAAAAAGGCGCCACGACAGCAGGGAAGACACAGCGGTTCCACATAAAAAATGGGCTTTGCCGGGGGGCTGCCGGTATACAGGTTGGAACGGGGCCGAGCTTTTGTCCGCGAAACTAGCGCGCCCCAAAATATAAAACCACAGGCGTAAAAGCGGTTGTGTGATCAACAGAACCATAAACCCGACGCAAACCAGTCCCAACCCAGTCGACGGCTTGCGGCCGCAAAGGCCAAGGCTCGTGAGGGTATCATGCCCTGCCTCAATACGGCAAGATGATCCTGGGAGGCGCGACACACGACCAGAAAAAGATGCAGAAATGCAAGTGCGCGGGGGAGGCGAAAGATAAGGGCAGGGGATGAGTTCTGGGTGTGAGACTATAAGAATCTGCGCCGGTCAGTATAATGATCCTGAACAGAGAGGGAGTGGCGCCAGTGGACAGGAATTTTTGAGCTGTGCCTTGCGGGCTGGCAAAAAAGAAACTGCGTTTTTGATCCCGCGGCTTTGGGGAGCTAGCCTTCATAATCACTTTCTTACCGGTTTGACGTCAGAGGCAATATAGCGTGGCAGGGAAAGCTGGGATATTTTATAATAAGTGATCGTTAAAGAGCCCACCACAACGAGAAGAGATAATTTTTCAACGGAGAAGAAGAATAAGCGCACTTCGGATCACTTCCAAGGAGACGAAGACTAGACTTAAAGGAAAGAAGGATTGATTATAAATCCAAGGCACAAACCGCGTTGAAGGGGGGGGGTGGGGGGGGGGGTGGTGGAAAGCGCTGGGGGGTGGTCGACCTTCTTGGACACAAATCGAAAAGCTCGGGAGGCTAAGCCGGCGAAACGGATCGGATAGTAAAAAAAAAAAACAAGCACTATTTAAACTGGAGGGGCGCTCTCGAAAGACCAAAAGCCAACTTGGGGGAATTTCTTCATGGTCGGCTCCAAAATAAAGTCAGTTTGATGACAGGGACACGAATAGGGAGTTGAATTGTCCTGAACAAATCCTGAAGAATGTTTTAGTCTTTCTCTTTATATGGGAGATAGGCACGCTATCTTGAACTCCCCGAGGGGGGGTATCGGAGAAGAAGCGTCTTTCTTAAATAAAAAAGAAATTCAAAAAGGGATACAGCGACCGAAGACCGCATGAATCGTACAATGCTGGAAGCACGGCGTCGTCAGTGCAGACAGTAATGAGAAAAGAAAAATGTTCTATATGGAAAGGGGAAAATGGGGGTGTCGTCTCCATATCAGGGCGGCAGGGAATCTGAAAAGTAATTCCCCTCCAAATATGCGGAAAAAAATTGATGGAGATGCCATAGCGGCTGTCTACGACAAGGAAAGAGGAAGAAAAGAAATCCTTGGCTATGCGACCGCTGCGATCGAATTGATCCTCCAGACCTTGGGAAGCTAGCGCCTAGGTAAAACCTGTCTCAACGCACCCGAGAATTAGAACCGCTAGCGGCGTTGTCGAGTGTAAGAGTGGTGGTAAGGATCGGAGGGGAGGAGAGCCAAAAAAAACAGATGTGGTTCCCAAAACGACTTATTTCCCGGCGCGCAACGGGGAGGCGAGACAAGGAGAAGGTGGAGGGGAGCGAAGAATATTGCTTGGTCTTCTTCGGGACCCTTCATATTTGGGGAGCAGGGGATCGACACCAAGGGACGAAAGAGACAGGTTCGGCACTGAGGAACAGGGTGCGGAAATCACGAGGCTCCGTCATTAAAAAACAAAGCACGGCGGCCAGCAGGGAGACAAAAAGGGGGAACATCTTTGACGGAAGAGGGGCGAGACCACGCAACCAGATGGGATTAAACAGAAGTCACTGGGTATCTGATAGCATATCTCAACACATAGATTGAAAAAGGATCTACGGCGACGAATCACAAAGGAGGTCCATAAAAGGTGTAATAAAAAGCCTCTGTGGGGAAAAAGAAATTTAATGGGAGGGAGACGCGCCATCCCGAGAACGGTACCTGAAAAAAGCTCGAGAAAGATACATCCTGCTCGAACGCCGGATGAAGGAAGTAAAAACACTGGGGAGAGTGGAGGAAAGGAAGCGACGCGCGAGAGGAGATCCGAGGGAGGAACAGGGGAAGACTATTGGGAAGGTCCTGGCTGCCTTTATTGCACTCCACTCCAGTCAGAAAATGCCGGTAAACTCGATCAGAAAAAATGAATTCGACGTTGTCGAAACAGCCTCCGAGAGAAAAGAAATTCAAATAACCGGAGAAAAGAATCATGATTCGCAACGGAGAGACTTATCCGGGCCGCCTCACGCAGCGATCACTAAACTCCGACGCTGCTATAGAGTCAGGACGACTCTGGGATGAGCGCAGACACTGCAACGTGTGTGCTAAGAGTCCTAGTAGGACGGGGAAAGACCGTGCAGCGGTTCCAGTCGAATTTCGACCAAAGTTAACACTTCACTGCACGAACTACGAGGAAATAGAAACCTCCGGAAGAACAAGAATGAAGCCCCGGAAGAAGCAAAGTCACGCAGACGCACAAGGAGATCTCGTCGGATGAAAATTTCAAAAAAGCAGTGATGCAAAAAGAGAAGCATACGCCAAGACCGGAATGAAGGATGAGAGAGGAGAAATCAAGAAGTAGGGTGTCTAATAGGAAAAAGGAGAGTCTAGAGTGGCTTCGGCGGATCGATTGGGACAGTCAAGGCAGATTTCTTGGGAGTCTAGAAAAAAAAAAAACAGGAAAGGGAAGAAAGACTTCCATCCCGGGCCAGAAGGGCGACTGCCAATGGAAGGAAAAAATCTGAGCCGGCGGTTGACCCGAGCGAACAAGGGATTGAGGTCGGCGTCTATCGTGGGAAGTGAAGGAAGGTCGACTATGCGCGGGAAGAGAGACATAGAGGAAAGAAAGAGGTTTTGCCGGTACCAAAAGCCATGTTCATGACCCCTCAGCAGCTGCGGGCGGTCGGGCGGCCTAGGCGAGGTCTGGAAGGAGGAGGTAAAACAGTCCTTGTAGTTCGAGGTATCGGACACCAGAAACAAGTTAAACGTGGGGAGGCGTAAGGAAAGTGGAGCAGATAGCCCTGAAGAGGCCGTGACTGTAGACCCGAAGGCGTCGACACCAATGCAGCTCATCCAGCGCAAAAAGAAGATAATGCACGGCCGGTTAGAGCATTAGAGAACAATCTGTCTTGCGGAGGAAAGATAAGAAGGCCATTTGTACGCAAAAAAACTTATTTTATAATACGGAGTGAGCGAGAAGTCTAGGGTGAAAAAAAAGTCGATGTCATCAAGAGGAAGGGGGTTAAGGAGTGATCAGGGGGGGGAAAAGAGAAAGAAGTCGGAATTGAGGGTGGACATAACCCAAACAACTAGAATAGTAACAAGGGGCACTCGTAGGAGAGCAGATCAGGGAGAGGAGTCCTTTTCATCGATAAAGGGAAGGCACCAGAAAATATCAGGTTAGCTGCAGAGGGATCGTCTCGAGAGGAGTCCAAATACGTGTCCAGGCGTGGGGAGAAGCGAGCCTGCAGAAGGTATACCGTCACAAAGGTTGGGCTAAAAAACACCAAGTTAAAGGTGACGACGTGGGTGTCGAAGCCGCCGTAGAAGAGAAAAGGGAGGGAAAATCGACTCCTGAGGTGTGAGAGAGAGATGACTCGCGTAAAAGAGCATCACCAAAGGCTACATCCATATGGCTGGCGGGATCGACCATGAGGGGGAGAAGGAAAACTGCGGCCCCTGGATGTTCGAATTCCTCTTTCAAAGAGTAAAGAAGCCATGCTGGACTGAGACAGTGAAGAATCACCCTGTTGCGCGCGCAGAAAAGGAAGAGCCTTCCCTTGCAAAAGTGAGGGAAATGTAACTGCTATCTGAGGTTCGCGAAGAAAAGGAAGCAGCCATAGTTTACAGGAAGCTTCGCCAATGGGGATAAAGATTACCTCGGCGAACGGGAAATACCGAAGGTTGGGAAACAGAGTATCGCTCAGGAAACGCGCAGATCCGGGAACAGACACGATCGAAAAGCCTTCCTCAAGAAACAAAGAAGGTTGAGAACGGGTAATGGGGGGTAAGTCGGAAGAGCAAATCACCAAAAGGTCGGGGAAAATTTCGATGAGAGAGGGCGTCGAGAGTCATGAACTGAGTCAGGCTACGAATTTCCTAGGGTTACGTACCCAGCAGGAAAGCAGGGACCAGCTATGGGGGGAGGTTTTCCCGAAGAGGGGAGGAAAAGGGTGAATACCGGCAGCAAATGGAACAGCTCTGGACTAAAGAACAGAAAAAAAGTCAAGGAAATAGAGACAAGGGGCAGGGGGCAACGATTCTCATTGACCACTGACGCACGCGACGTCAAAAAAACTGGATATGACAGCGGAGATTCACATCATGGGCTTTGGGGCAGGGTGGGAGGGTGCCGGTAGAGAAGGTGGGAATTTAAGTAAAAACTTATTTGTCGCTACGAGCGAACCCGATTCTTCAATAAAACAGCAGTCGGGATAAGTAGATAGGTGGGGATCGCAACAATATTCACCGGACCGAAGAAAACAGTGCCGGTTAAGAAAGCTCCGGGTGTCGCCCAGGCCAAACAAAAGAGGAGGGGGCAAGGAATGCCGAGAAAAGAGGATTACTCGGGGAGAAAAGCAAAGATGCCAAAAGGCGACAGGAAGGACGCGTGGTAGTTCAAAGGAAGGGGGGAAGGCCATTAAATCGGTCACGCATTGCGATCACGAAACAGGGTCCCGTGCTCGATGAATCGCCAGAGAGAAGACGGGAGCACTCGGGGCAATTTTTGAGCTGGTGGGGGAACATTCAATTCGGCTCCTGCCCATCAACAGTTTGGGGGAAAATGAAATGGAGAGAGCTTCACATCAATTCCGGTGGGGAGGAAGAAGGGGGAGGACTCTTCATTGCGAGATAGAGTCGGCAATGGATCACAGACGTGATAGGGGAGTGAGTGTTATCGTTAAAAGATCAGACAACAACAAAGAGAATGATGGAAATGAGAGGGATTTACGAGCACTCATATTAAAAAGAAACTTCTGTGAAGGGCCGACGCTTCTCTAAAAGGAAGGGACGTCAAACGGCGAAGCAAGGAGGGATATAGGCTAGATCACAACACGGGCAGCAAAAAGAAGTGGGGAAAAAATCCGCAGTGAGTGGTGCGTCACCCATCGCAAAAGATCATTTCAACACCTAGCGACAACGGGCTCAAGAGATAGAAGAAACCCGTAGAAAGAGTCAGGTGTATGAAGGTGACAACAAAGAAATCCGTTCATGACATCCTCGAGAAAGAAACAAAGAACCGAAATGCCATGAATGGCTGCGGGGCAGTAAAAGGGGAGGGGGAGAAGCCAATAGAAGACTGCCTCTTCGAGTCATGTCAGGGGGAAAAAGGGATAAGGATTTTGACTTGCCGGCCGCAAATCCTGCGAACTGAAGGACTGTGGCGTCTCAGTGAATATTGTGGGAGAAGCAAAAAGGCCTGAAAGAGACGACACTAAATGCTGGGGATCTTAAAAGTAAAGATCAGTCTTCTGCGACAAAGAAGAAGGCACGGCAACCTTTATAAAGGAAAAGAACAACTACGACAAGCCCATGAAAAGCCGCTGCGTAAGAGAAGGGGGAGGGAGTCGGGGAGCAGGTCATTGACGTTTGAACATCTGCCAGTCGTCCCGGGAACTTTGGTGGTGTCGTCCTTAAAAAGTCAGGCTATAGGCGATCGAACAGTAGCAAAGGAAAGAAGCACAGAAAGTCGGGAAAAACAAAATTGATGGCAATGATGGACATCGGAGAAAGGGGGAACTAACAAAGAGACGAGCTGAATCCCTGAAGTGGGGAGAAACTTTGAGGAGAGGGAAAGGGAAATCAAAAAGAAAGGGGGTGAAGCGCCGACTAGGCAAATGAAGGAGGTGATCAATCCGACACAAGAGAATAAGGGGATGGATGCCGGCTGGTGAGATTCGGTGTGTAGGGTTGGATCTCTGGGGTTGAAAAAACGAACAAGAGGATTTGCACGCAGGTAATCTTCTGAAAAAGAAGGCGCAGGACGGTCCGGCCAATATGAGTGGAAAGACTCTTGGAAGTATTGGCTCGCCCTTCAAAAGATGTGAGCAACATTTCAGGAAAAAAACGGATCGACGTGTCGTGCCAACGGGTCGCGAGGAAAAACGAGGAGTGCCTTCATTCAAGTAAGGGCCTGGAGGCACGAGGAAAAGGCAAGGACAAAAAAGGAAGAACTCTTAAGGAGATTGAAAAAAAAAAAAAAATATGGTAGGACCGAAGGAGGTGGAGCGGGAGAGAGGATATCTATCTAGAACAATGGAGGGCGAATGTTAAGCCTGTGATGACAGGCGACGTCACCAAAGGAGGGAAAAAGGGAACCATGGGGTCACAATCTCCTCTTTGAAAAGGAGGCCAAAAAGGAAAACGTCGAGAGGGGAGAGACAGACCGGGGAAAGAACGCTGGACGAGCTCAAGCTGAGAAAAAAAAAATCTGACGAAAGAATATTGATGCCGTCAAACCTGGTGAATCTATGCAGGAAGCGACGAGCGATAGAGATCAAGGGAAAGAAGAGGGGGAAGGGTCCTGCAGGAAGTGTTTTCCTCCAAGAAAATAGACGGCAGGGAAGAGGCCGAAACAAAACAAAAAAAAATATGAGAGGAAGAACGTTTGCGAAACGCGCGAGGAAGGAGCTCACTCCCGAAGTCTTAAGGACTGGGGCGAAAGGGAAAAGGTGGACTGAATGCATCCAACCCACAGCCAATTGCGTATAAGAATGAAGAAAAGATAGCAGAAGGCGCGAGCATGGAGGAGCTGGCACGGGGTGCAGTGAGAGACTCTACGGGCGACAGGGCACGGCGTAAGAGGTAATAACGAGAAAAAATTGCAAAAAGAAAAAGGAAGGAGATCTCGGACGGAACGATACCTCGAAGGAAAAGCGGAATCCGAGGACGAAACGCGCAGGAAGTCCGATCCAAACGGGGACTTGCTGGAGGATTTGGAGGACATTAGAAAGAAACACTTATAAGGCGGAAAGGCATTCTATATCATCAGGAGGGCATAGAATACCAAAAGAAGGAACGTTCTCAGGAGGAATACCTAAACTAAATCGAGTCGAAGGAGAGTTCAAAACGGGAAAGGGGGAAGGAACTGGATCTTAGGGAGGAAGCAGTCGCCGGCGGAGGGGGAATGAAAAGACTCTAGACAAAAACAAACAGAGGGGAAAGGAGATGTACAATCACCGAACACCTTCGACTGCCAATAGCCAGCAAAACAAAACGGGACCGCGTTGAACCAGGGATAACAGATTACTGGATCCAAGAGGAGGAACGGAGAGGGGGGACGAATATGAACTTTGAGATACGACAGAGGAGAAAGTTGCCGGGGCCACGGAGAGGGAGAAGCAACAAGAAGTGACTAATGCTTATCGTCAGAAAGAAAGGGACTGTAGGCCGCTGATGAAGCCAGGGGGTTACGGCGGTTAAGTAAGCCATAAAAGGCGGGGTTGCCTGTCTGGAAAGGGGCGCCATATAAGGGTAATCCTGGAAGGATGCAAGCAATAGGCCGAACACCTGAGTAAAGCTCGCCATCTCATCATGAGACGGCTTCTTCAGGCCAGGATTAAAGAGAATTGGAGGGGGAAAAAAAAAAAATAGAGGTGGAGCTTTTAACGGATCAGGAAGACGTAAGTTGGTGCCTATCAGCTGCATTTCGAAAAAAAAATGGAGGGGTAGTTTAGCGCGGAATTACCTTGCCCACGGTAGAGGTCATCTCAGATGAATTGTTTCGGGAGTGGGCGAAAAGACAAGGAACTTAGGAATTGAGGGTTGCACATACAGCATTCCGAAACGGGACAATAACCAAAGAGAGTCAATTGTCCAAGAGGAAGAGAAAAATCGATGAGCGTAAGGTGAATCTAGAAAAGGGCAAAAGGACGTCCAAATAAAGAGCCCGGCGGGCGAAAAAGATTTAAAATCAGGGTCTGAGGTGATTACCGGCCAAAGTCCGTGGCGCCGGCTCGCAGCGTAGAGCCTGAAGGTGTCCTTGGGGAAAAAGACCAAGGGGGAGATTGGAAAAAAAAAAAACCAACGGGTATGGTGACGACGTTTTTAATCTTCAGAGCGTTATCCTCCCAGATTTTGTCAAGGCACGGTCGATCCTGCTGGGGGAGGTGCTTATAGGAGGACTTCTATCTCGACCAATCATGCAGCTACAAAGACTGGTCGGATTCTCGACCATTAATTAAAAGGTTCTTCCAACCATTTTGATGAGTTAAAAGGTCCTTAGAAAAAAATATTCCCCGTGCGACTCACTTCGATGGACGGGGGGGTAAGTCCGCGGAAGCTCGGAACGCCTCTCTTCAGCACTGTTGAATCTGAAGAGAAGCCGGCACACCTTGTTCTGATACGTTCACTTTTTGGCACTTCGAAATGGGTTTCCCTTGCACATGGGTAGAGAAGGAATAGTTGCTTCAAGAATATTGTAAGATGCCCAAGGGTCAAAAAGTACCTACGGTTGCGAGAAGGTGACATGAGACCCGTCACTGTGAAGAAGATTAGAATAAAAAAAATACTTAACGAGGGGGGGGAGTTCGAAGTTCTTAAGGAAACAGAACTATCCGAAAGATAGACAAATTAAAGGTTGTCCCTAACGAGTGCTTTTTGTAAAGAAGAGAAGAGGGACTTTGAGAACATGTCCTGGGGGTAGGAAGACTGTCACCTTACCTCCCACGATAAAAGGAAAAAAGGGACTTGAGAAAAGAACCCACCTGGGAGATCAAATTCGGGGAGAGGAAGAGGTACGCATCGAAGCCATGCTCAAGCGGGTGCCTGGGAACAAAGCGGAATCAAGAGGGGAATGTGGAATGCATCAACAGTGTTTGAAGGAGAAAAAAAAGGGCCACCTATACGTCATGAAGAGTTTGGGCCAGCCATGCCTGCGGGGGGAAAATGTGGCGGAATAATGAAAGAGGGAGCCGCGCTACTTGAGACCGCACCAACCAGGTCCCCGAAGATCTACCGTGGGAAGAGGGAAGATCTAGAACTGTGGACCCACGGGAAACGCCGAGTGGGGAAAAGGAAGAGAACTGAAACACGGGAGATGGCTTGTGTACGGGGGAAGGGAAGGGGTGTCCGTGGCCGGTGGTAAGAGACGACGAGCGCGACCACATCCATACACCAGCAGGAGGGACGTAGTTCCATAGGTGGGGGGGGAGCGCACACTATTGCCCATAGCACCGACCCCAAAGTATCCGCCAGTCCTCCGGCGGTGGTCAGGCCGGTGAAGGCAAACTCTGGAAGGTGCGCCATCAATGAGGCGTAAATCACGTGGGCAGGGGTAGGGAGCGACAGAAACCGAAGCCACATTTAAATCACGCCGGGGGGGTCTTCTGGGGAATGGAACTCTGGGGGAACGCTCCATTAATCGGCTGCTTGTTTTTTGTCACCGCGAGACTCCTCGGGATCCCCGGTTCTCTATTCAGCAGAGTCAAAGGTTCTTTGGAGAGGCTCTCCTCGGTGACGATTGGTTTTAGGGAGGTTGTGGACCTGCACAGAGGGTCAATTGGGCTTCTCTTCCGAAGGAGACTTTACAACGGACGTTGGGTGGTGCGGACCTATTGTCGGGGTCTCGATCATTAAAAGTCCTGCAACATAGGGCAATTTGGGGGGAAGCGGGACAGGGGCAAGGGTGACGGGGACTCCATGTCCTGGCTCAGTATAAGTGCTGAACTGCAGTGGCTGCAGATGCCCTTTCAAGTGAATTTCCCGGGTGAGGTACGCTCGACGTGGGGGACTGTGACGGGAGTGAACTCTCCCCGCTCCCAAAAAAAGGGCCCAAAGGGTAGGAGAACCAATCTCTCAGAATTTGAAGCGCACGGGCCTATTAGACAAAACTCCACGGGTAAAATTCCCGTGCCTACCATCTTACTGCTCGGGGCTGGCCGACAAACACACTTCCAATTCAAGCCACTTATGGGGAGGCCAAATGTATTCCACGCCTCGCAGAAAAACCTATTGGGGGGGAACCCTAGAAGTGCAGAAGCCGCTAGGGAGACTGGGGTTTGGCTGTGTCCGCGGCGTCAAAAAGATCTGGAAACCGGATCTATACAAACGGGTATTGGTCCATAGATAATCATAGCTCCATCTACCGGGGTTCTTAGACTTGGAAAAAAAGTCAACTCCGTTTCAGGGAGGAAGGACGTATTGATGGAAGCCTAAACCTCTGGCACTGCAGGGATCGCTCTTGTGACTGGGGTCTGTTCTGAAATCCCCATCCGATTGCCTTGAGTAGGAGGAAAGAGGGCTTCGAACAAGACGAGTGTTTGGGTAACGGGCCGCAAAAGAAGGCAGGGATGAACGTGTGCTGAGGCTCGAAGCTTGGTGATCATCCGACCACGAATGTAAAGCATAAGCCCGACATGACGGGTGTCTCTAACGCAGGGGGGGGGTCTCTCTAATTCTGGGACGGTCCCAATCCAGTCGCCAGGCACCTTAACCGGGAACGGAACCCCCTCTAAAGAACGAACTAACGCTCGTGGAAGCTTCGGAAGGTCTGTGCCTCGTCTTCTTTTCCAAGGCGTGAGCTTTTGCCGAGAGATTGCCACTTGTCTCCATATTGAAAAAAACTCAAGGACTTTGGGGTATTGTCGTCCTCAAATTCAAGAACATCTGGGCGTGTCTTACTTCGGTGAGAAAAGCGTAAATAGTCTCACCACGGTTTACCGGACAAGAAGAATTTGTTCAAAACGACCTCTTGGAAGAACTCGTGCCCACTCAGGCTTCGTCTCCTTTTAAAGGGATTCTTTCCAGGATGAATCTCTAGGGTCAGTTTAAGGCCCTAACGGCTTCTCGTCTATTTTAACAGAGCTCTACGCTTTTTTGACCTTTTTGAAGCTGTAAAGGGGAAAATGAAGGTGTCTTCAGCTCCGAAAGCGCTTATAAGATTGAGGCCGATGGGGGTTCGAGATCTATTGGGGGGTTCGGATATGGAACTGGGATGGAACGAGAGGTGGGGGTTCACAACGAGACGACGTCTTCCCTCGGCGCAACGGGGAAGAGAGGGAATCACAAACCCGCGCATTGTAACGACATTAACTTACACGTCTGTCTAAAAAACCTCTATCGTCGCGCGAACTCAGGTGCAGAGGATTCGCCAGGGAAAGGGCCGCCGTACCATGTGAAGGGCGGAACGGTTCTTCGGGGTTGCGTCTCGAAGCAACACCTGGATTACGAGGGGCCTCTTTCTCCTTCGGGCGAACGTCACGCCTTTCTGCCCTGGGGCAAGCCACGGCATTAGAAAGCCCCAGGTCGACCCCCATTTTCCCATCTGGGGGCGGGGGAGAAAACAGCCGATCATTTTCTAATAGCGTGCGATAGGCGGTAGCGGGGACTGGGCTACTCGATCGTCTCCCAAGCAGAATGGGAGTTATCCTTGGGGTCCTAAGGTGAGTGAGTGATCATCCTGCGAGACGTAAAAGGAACGCGTAGAACCTTCAGGCGTACTGCCCAATAGGGGAACCATCCCGGATCATTTCAGGAGGGGACGGTCTCCAAAAGAAAGGAAAAACTGCGCGCGACGAAAAAAAGGGCAGGAGACACGGACTTGGACCGGGGCTAAAAGAGAGAATTGGAACAAAATAATAAGACGGATCGTGAAGCCGTCTCGACCGGGGGGAATGAAAAAGGACGCGACCGATCTGAAATCCGCTTGCTTACATGCTTTGGTCCTGGAAGAGGCCATGGATGCCGCAACTACAATGCAAAAAGGGAGCGGTAGCGGCGCGAGAATCCACAGAGAGGAGATGAACAGATAAACTTTGGGCTCCGAAAGAAAACCGAAGAACTCTTAAACTAAGCTGAGAGGGGGAAAAGGAGGGGGTCAGTTCAGCCGCGAAAAGCAGTTGGAGAATCACTTCTACCGACGGCGAGTCCGGCTCTTCGGAGAGAGGAGAGACAGGTGTGGAGGAGGAGGCGATGCTTGCGACCGGAAAGAGGAAAGGGAAGAGTGACACCAGCAGCCCTACACAGAGAACCTCTTCTTACTCTAACCGCGCTTAATAAAGAAGGGGAAGGGAAAAATCTGGAAGGAGCCGATAAGCAACGGACTGTCTTCTTCTTAGTAAAGGGGAGAAGGAAAACTGACACAAGGAGGCGCTATGCTCAGAGATAAGCAAAAGAATAAGATCTTAGACTATTCCGGCTATAGCTATGCCATCTCAAACGAAAGAATAGAGATGAGGAGGAGATGAATTGGGAAGGAGAAGGAGGAGGTGGAGATATCTCTCAACACAAAAAAAAAAGGGGCGAAGAAAGGGGAAAATACGTCGACTGCAATCGATCCTAACTCGATAATAAGATTGGGGAACTTGGAGGAGAAAAACATCTTGTAGCATCGAGCAAAAGGTCATGAAGAGCTTGTCCATTATGATCGCTGCGCATCTCTAAAAGAGAAGGGGGGGAAACCAGGGCGAAATAACTCTCCTCAAGTGGAAGGGGCCGGGGAGGATTCACTCAGGGCGTGCAAGCGGCTGAAAAAAGCCGGTGTTATCGCGAGGAGTTTCCTAACGCTGACAAGGAAGGAAAAAGACTGGGTTGAGTGAGACTGGTCGAAATAAAATGGCTCCTGGGTCAGGTCAGACCGCACAGGAAAAGCAAAACCCTTGCAACTCGCGCGCCCATCACAGGAAATCAGCCGCTTTAGGAGAGCAGTCAGGAAAAAGAGAAGGGGGCTTCTGCTGATCACAGAAAAAGGACGCGAAGATGCATCAGGATAAGAAGGGGGGGTATGACCTAGGAAAGGCGCGTTTCGACACTTCGAGGCGAATCATAGTGGGCAAAAGGGGAAAAACAAAAAAAATTGAGTGATGGGCCGCTACCGCACGTGGCGGAATTGGGGGGGGAGGGAAGAAACGACGGAAAGCAAAGGAAAAATCATTGTCCCGAGAGAGCATAGCGCCGGCGTCTAAGATCCCAGACACGCCCCATCGAATCCGGCGTTCTGGAGAAGGGGAAAAGTCTCGAGCTTACGCGTCCAAAGTAAGGGGATAAAGGTCGTTCTCTCAAAAGGAGTTCACACAAGGGAAAAGAAGGAAATTGGGGGGACAAACGTGACGACGTGGGGAGGAGAAGAAGTAAAGGAAGAACAATGCGGCAATCAAAAGGTGTCGGAGAAGAGAGCGAACAAAAAAGGAAGAAGCAACCTATGGCTGGCGGGGGCGACCATCTCATGAAAGAGGGAAAAAGGAGGGGCTCAGGAGATGGCACCTGCAACAATGAATGTAAAGGTCCGGAGAAATAGTTGCCACAGTGTTGTTCGTCCTAAGGGTAAATGAAATGACCAGGGGTGCCGCGAAAGGGGCAACGAGACATCAATTCGCTCAAAAAAGGAAAAAATATTTTGCCGCCGCTTCTCCAAGGGAGAGGGTTGCGAAATTACCGTCTGGCGGAGCAAAGAAAGGGCGATTTTTTAAACACCACACCAAAAGAAGAAAAATAAGACAATAGCGACAAGCCGGCCTCCATCTCGTGCCTAAGAGGAGGAGGGTGAAGAACGAAGTGGACTTGCTTCATGAACGCCGCGGCAAAAAAAGGGGATGGAGTATAAGGATATCGAAGCTCAAAGGAATGGATTCATGAAAAAGAAGGAATGGGTTCGTAGACAAGCAGGCGATTGCCATCATGCAAAATCAGTTTTTCAAAGAATGGGAATAGCGGGTGAATACCGTCGCAAAAGGGAGGAGAAAAAATCTGGAAAGACATCCAAACATGAACATTACTAGCGAAAGTGGATAGGTACGCGCCACGACGACGCAAGATGAAAGGGGGGGACGGGGGAGAAAAGAATGGGATGTCTTCGGTGTTGAGGACGTATAAGGTTGCCTACTTCTGGACTGGGCCTCTACTACGAAAGGTCGCGCGCAGATAAAAAAGCATAGGGTCTAGAAATTAAAATATGTGTGACCGAAAAAAGAGAAGGAGACAAAGACGCAACATTTCCGCCAGGAAAAGGATTAGGCACTGACAAAAGGGTCAAAATCGATCGCAAGGCCCAGCAAGAAGGGGGGGCAAATATGGAGCGGGCGCCAGCACTACGAAAAAGAGGAAGAGCAGGCAAGTGCGCGGGTCGTTTCGGGGGCGAGAAGAGCATGCCAAACCAAAATACGGGGAGGGGTGGGGTGTCAAATTCGATGCACGACAGGGAAAAAAGTCGATCGATGTCAGAAAACGTGGCTCTCAAAAGTTGTAAAAGAAAGAGGGAAAGGGGGGAAGTACCCATAAAAAGTCTGCAAAACAGGGAAAAGAGTTTGGGGAGCCTGGGTGGGAGCGAAAGCAAGTCAAAAGAAAGTGGGCTTCGCAGTGGGGGAAGGAGAGAGGCAAAGAGGCATTGATCACAGGATGTTGGAAGAATGAGTGAGAGGTTAATAACAAAACAAAGGGGGGGGGAAGAGGAAAAGTGGAGTCACTCATATGGAAAAGAGAAATGATGTGATCAATGCAGAAGGAATCTCGAATACAAACTTCAAACTGCGAAGAAAGGCATGGATGAGGGGCTAGGAACTCAGACAAACCGCGGTGGAGTTGGGCAGAGCAGCATAGGAAAACCGAGCAAAAATATGTCCAAAGAGAGCCACTGGGGTAAAAAGGTATAAGCTATCGACCATTAAGGGATAGAAAGGGGGGGGGAACAAAAAACAAAGAAAGAAGCTGGCGAGCGCTCGCGAAAGACGAAAAGAGGGAAGAGGGCATGAGCGGAAGGTGCATCGGTTCTGCGTAACCCGATCAAAACTACCTTAGTCGAGACCGGAATGCAGACCAGGGAAGGGGGACGTGCCGCAAATAAGATGGCGGAACTGTTCGGAGGAGAGGTGGGTTAATCCACACCTATCTTGAAATCAGAAAGGGTTGGAATCCTTAAGACGAGTGGACTTTCAGCCGACCGGAGGAACCTTTGATAAAGGGGGCCCTCAAAGAATACACGAAATGATCGAAGCCGCTGCTTTCGAAAAAAATTAGAGGAAGGTCAACAAGTAGCGAACGTTGAATAGAGGACCCCACAAAAAAAAGGGGAGAAAGGGTAGGGGTGTGTCAACATCTCAAGAGGATGAGGAAGATCGACCGTTCGAAAACGAGAAACCTGCCAAGTAGTGGAAAACAAAAGGGGGGTAAAATTATTACAAGGGGAGGATGTACTCCCTAGTGGGAAAAAATCAAGGAAGGGGCTTAGGAAAAACGCTTCAAAACTAGAATGGGAAAAGAAGACCGACCTTGACAAAAATACGGGTCTAAATTACACTTAAGGGCGTCCGCACCCCTTGGGAAAGGGGGTCAGGAAGAAGTGGCGAGGGGGTGTTTCGGATCGAGAGGGATGGGAAGAGGGAAAAAGGGCACCGAACGATTTCCCGTCGGGCAGAGGTAAAGCGCGATTGGAAACTCGAATTGGCGCATTCGGCAGGAAATAGTGAGACGGATGCGCGACAATTCAGATTGATGCGCAGGGAAAAAGGAGGAGCCAAAGGGACGGAATCGCCAAAAAGGCGTCTACACACTGTAGATACGGGGAGAAGGAAAATTCAAGTCCAGCCTGGAGGAAAAGGGGAAACAGAAGTAACGCACCAGGGGAACAAACTTTCCTGAATGGGGATAAGACCCTCCAGAAGTCTCGGGGGGGGTGAGGCTCGACATCGATCTTCGAAAACAAGAAAGTCGAATGCCTCCTGTGAGGATCTACGTCGAGACGTCAAAAACAAAACTCGGAAACTAAAATGTGTGCTACTGAAGCCGAAAGGCGGGGTAAAAGGGCGAGAAGACCACGCCGGAGACACTGACTTGGGAAGAGAGAGAGAGAGAACAGTAGCGATGCGGAAAAAAAAAAAAAGAAGGAGTGGGTGACTACATGGAGAGAGCAAAAAAGGACGACTAAGAGATCTTACTCTCCGCGCGACAAGGGAAAAGAATTGTCGGGGGGAAAGAGGGTATGTGGGGAAGCCACTCAAATGTCTCGAAAAAGGTCGCTAGCTAGAAAGCTAGATGAAGAGAAAGGGTCTAAACGGCGAAACTCCGCCTCCAATAAGGATTAGCATACGAAGGCTAGCTGAAAAAAACGTTATCGGATGATATTCAAAATCTAAGACTTGCGTATCAAGAAAAGATAAGAAAAGAGAACGGCGCGTGGAAGATGAAGGGGTTCTTATCTAGAGAGGCTGCACGGTCTTAAAATGGGAGATGAGACCAATGGTCAGGAAAGAAAAGCGGCACTGCGCGAAGGAAAAAGAGAAAAATATCGGACACACGATGACGCGAGCATCGAAAGAATGAAGATCCACCCTTCATTAACTGGCGGGAGGCGCCGTCCGAAAAGAATCGCGAGGGAGACAGAGAGGACGCGCATATGCGCCACGATTCCTAAGGAGAGCTAGAAAACAAACAGCTTCGCATCCTGGTTCAACCCGCCTGGTCAGGAGGGGGAGTCGAGTTGGAAGAGACGGAGGTGTCAATCACACAGAGAAAAAATAGAAGAGATAATCAAAGCAGAAGGTGCCCAACTAATCCGGAAAAGGGAAGGAAGAGAGAAACGGTTCACAAAGGGAAAAACAGATGCTTAGGTCGAATCTCTCAGTCGGGAAAAAGAGAGGATAGAGTGGGATAGCGATTCAGCAGTCCTGTTAACACACGCAAATTTTAAATTTTAAATGATAGGCAAGTCCTTCTCGGGTTCTTTGAGAGTGACTGTTGGGAAGAGGATTCATCCGTGTGGTAGAAAAGGGGAAAGGGGGCCAGAAAGCGAAGCGCCTGACGGGACTTTTTCAGGATTAAGAGGCAGAATACAAGGGAGAAAGGGAATGGCACCCATGCCGCGAATAAAAAAACGTTCAGAGAAGCGAAAGAATAAGTCCGGATTCTTCAGTTTCGGATATTAGTTATGAGCGGGAAGTTGGGCAAAAAAACAGAATAAGAGAAAGGCCGCTCAGCTGGGAGAGACGGGTTGGAGCGGGAAAATGGTCGACAAAGTTTCGAGGGAAGCTAAATCCGAGAGTGATATGACAAAGGTGCAAGAGGAATTGGAGTGAGGGACTACACCGCCTGCCCATGACACGAGATAAAAGGAAAAGGGAGAGTCTCTTGAAGGTGCTCGAGAAAACAATCTAACTTCCAACCGGCTTTCGGAAGATTGGAGGACTCATGTCTGAGAGAGGGAGCCGTCCAAATTCCGTGGGTCAGACGGGGAGAAAGGCAGGCGCATACTCTCCTTCACTTCCTTGGAAAACCGGCAAACGATTGGGACTACAAATGGTGACTACTGGGAAGGCAGTCCGACTGAAAATATCTCACATTCCGGAAAACGAATCTCATGCTGGGCGGATATAGGTCTCGTAGATAAGCCAATCCGAACAAATGCTGGCGGTCTCGACCATAGGAGGAAATTGCGGCCACAGGAGGGGGTGCGCCGGGTACCTGCTGGCCCATACAGCCAGGCAGGGGGAAAGGTGGAATTCTTCGGAAACGCAAGGCGCAAAAGGTTTGGGACGCCGAAAAAGGGGGGGAGAAGAAAATTGGTTGACGGATCGAAAGGGGGGTTCCCAGGACATCAATCGAGGGAGCGACTAGAGGTAGGAACGGCAGTAGTGGGAAGGACTGCGCAATGCGCTGGTGAAGAGAAGGACCGTAGGGGACGGGAAATACGTCATGGTGAATGAACAAGGAGAACATAGCGCCGAACGAACATAGACAAGGGGCTCAAAAGCGACAAAAGCGCCGGTAGACGGTGCGATTGAGAAAGAAGTTTAGGGAAAAGGAGGGAAAACTGAAGGCACCAACGGTCGTATCATCTATAGCATGCCTTTCTCAGAGAACATCCGAAATTCATTCAGAAGGAAATGTCTAGGGTGAGGAGACGCAGCGGAAAGGGGCAAAGCTTTTGTGTTCCCGAATACGTCAGGTACGGAGGGGTGTGAGAGAAAGGTTCTGCATATGCGACGAGACTCTGGACACGAAGAAAAAAAAGGAAACGAATATCGCCGCTTAAGATGTTCAAGATCAGCTAGGGAGTGCCCAAGGAGAACGCCGACGGCGCTACTCAAGAAGAGCAGAAAAAAGTGAAGGGTAGTTTCGAGGCGGGGTCGGTCTTGCAATTAATTTCTGAACGTGTCCGCGACTTACGAGCACGAGAGGGGGCAAAGACCCAGCAATTCGTGCGTGGGGGGTCAATGGGGGGGAAAAGTCTCAACAATATTACAATAAGCCCCCGGAAACCAGTCTCACGGAGGGTCGGAAGAAGAGGAAGAGGAGAGTTACTGGACTGCTCGAAGACGAGGAGGATGAATGGTTAGAGAAAAAAAACCGACTGAACAAGAGGGAAAATCATGGGACAATTGAAGGTGGCTTCGCGAAGCGAATCCAAAATCGGCTTACTTTTGGTTGGCACAGGAGGATCAAGAAGATATATGAGGATCGGAAAGGATGGGGAGTCGCGAAGGGACAATTGGGGGGGAGAGGAAGCACATCAATGTGCTCTTCAAAAAAAAACTTTCAACGCGTTTTAGGGGCCCGATGAGGGGAGAAGCCGTTCATGAAGAAGTTTGGGCTCGCATACGTCTCGTCGGATAAGGGGAGGAGAATTTATAAAGATAATTAGGGATAGGGGAA
>Ga0179593_1643816_pt1 | contig 20012 bp, 38 predicted proteins | sample CZODoug2_1_08_16_FD_185931 | JGI IMG/M metagenome (GOLD analysis project Ga0179593, IMG submission 185931) | Vadose zone soil fungal communities from Angelo Coast Range Reserve, California, USA - CZODoug2_1_08_16fungal (PacBio error correction) | ecosystem: Environmental > Terrestrial > Soil >...
TTCGGGGAGGAAAGGAAGTTCAGTTATTTTATGTAAGAAAATGAGGGGAATTTCTGAGAATGTTTATTATTATATGAGACCGGGGGGGAAATATGAGGCACCAAGAAAAAAAAAAAAAAAAATCTGCAAGAACTAGGGAAGAAAAGGAAAGGCAAGGTACATGGGAAGAAGGGGGGAAAGGGACTGAGAGAAGACGGAAAAGAAACACTGACCTAATAAGAGAGGGGGCAACCGATAGAAAAAAAAAATAAAAAGAGTGGGGAGGGGGGAGGAAAAGGGGATTAATATTGTTGGCCCCCCCAAAAAAGGTATATTTGGGAGGACCGCTTCACCTCCTTGTGCAGGGAATTGGGTTGAAAAAGGGAAAAAAGGGGGGGGAAGAGGGAAAGGGTGGATCCACAAGGACACTGGGGAAAAAACTAGATGGGGAGAAAAAGAAAGATCCCATGCTCTTAGATTCAAGACAAAAAATAAGAGGGGGAAAAGGGAACATAATAGTGTAAAAAGGGGGGGAAGAGTCTCTTTGATCCCGAAGGGGACACATCAAGGGGGGAGAAAAGGCGGGTATGGTTGACAGTATGGGGTCAGGGAAAGGAAAAAAATCTAAACCCACACATGTGGCACGGGGGGGGGGTTTAGCAAGAAAGGAAAAAAGGCTACTTACTCTTTTGGTGAAAAAAAAGTGAAAACCCAAAAAAAACAGAAAAAGTACAAAAGAAGACTTCTTTGGGGGAGAAATTCCAAGGGGGGGGGGATCATCACCAAAAAAAAAAAAAAGGCCGGTAAAATACAGTGCGACCAAAAAAAAGGAGGAAAAGGGGACGAGATGGATGACGAGAAAAAAAGAAAAGACAGGGAGCGAGAAACAAAGCAAAGACTAAAAAAACGAGGAAAGGAAAAAAAAAAAAAGCAGGGAGGTAAAAAACAGGGGGAAGGCAGTGGAGTAACCCACAAGGTAGGAAAAAAAAGAACCCCCCCTGAAAGAGAGGTGGCAGCCGATTCACAATTAAACAAAAACATCAAGGCCATAGGGGTTTTCGAAGGAAGAGAAAAAAAAAAAAGCAGCCTCTCTTCTCAACAACAAAAGGGAGAATGTCTTCGGGGGGGGAAGAAGGGGAACCACCCATACACACCCTGCGGGAAAAAAAAAGGGGTGGTGTCAGAAGAAGAGGAAGGGGGCATGGGGGGTGGAAGGTTGTATTATTCACGGACCACTGCAAAAAGAAAGGACTCCCTGTCATTTCCCCCATTGGGGAGAAAGAAAGTGCAGCAATGGGGGAAGGGTTGCCTGTTGTCAGGGGAGAGAAGAAAGAAAGGGTCAGTGGTTCCCTTCATTCGCTGGAAAGCACATCCTGAAGGAGAGGTCCTTTGTAAAAAAAAAAAAAAAGGGATTGGGATGGGGGGGATGGGGGTGAAGTAGGGGGGGGGGGGGGGGGGGGGGGGGGGGGGGGGGGGACGGGAGGGGGGAGTGGGGAGGGGGGGGTTGTCGTGGGTGGTGTTGAAAGGGGCAAAAGTGGCCTATACAGAAGAAAAGAACCTGAGAAAAAACAAAAAAAAAGGGGAAAACATGTTGGTTTTCAAGGGAAGGACCATCCCGGGAGAAGAAACACGTGTTTGCGACAAAGGAAAAAAAAAGGAGGGGCTCAAGGGGACGGAGAAAGAAAGTAATGTTCCAAAGGGAGGAAAGGGAATTGAAATGAGTCATGTTAGACGGAAGGTGACCTCTAATGCAAGGGGGGGAAGGAAACTATTACATCTTATCCTGAGAAAAAGTTGATGGGGGAGGGCCAAAGGGTAAGTCGAAAAGGGAAGAAAGAAAAAAAAATTCATTAATTAAAAAGAAAAGGGTCGAGGGAGAGAAAATCCCCCTCATGTTGCATGGAGGAAAAGGGGTAGGGGAATGAATGGAAAAAAAAGGGAGGGGGAAAAGGGTGGTGCTATCCTGGCTAAACATTGGAAAGGAGGGAAGTGGTCGTCTTTGGGGGAAAAGGGGACCGACGAATTCAAGAGGGGGTTGAAAAAAAAAAAGGGGAAACACCATTGTACCTGGGAATGAAAAGGAGAACCTGCAAGCAGTTGCTTGAGGGGAGGGTTGGGGCAAAGAAAGAAGGGAGGGAGGGTCTCATATAATCACGAGCAGGAAAGGCAGGAATTTGGGAGAACGGGAGCAGAAAAAGAATATCTCTTGGAAAAGGAAAAAAAGCGGAAAAAGAAAGAATACTCTCAAACAAAAAGAGATCAATTATCCATGCATCCCTCCTGCTTAACGGGAAAAAAAAAGTTTGTCTAAGTTGAAGTGGGGGGAGAATTCATTGACCAGACAAAAGGAGGGAAGAGTTTGCTTTCTAGTCTTTTAGTGGGGTATGAGAACGAAAGGAAAAAGAAAAAACACTGCACCCACAAGAAAAGATGGAAAAACTGCTTGCATGTAGCAATGGTCAAAAGCCGGGTGCAAAAAAAAGGGGCATGATGGATGAACAAAAAAGAAAGTCAAATAAGGGGAAAAGGGGAAAAAGGGATCGCACCAAAACACAGAACAGAAAAAAGGTGGGGTGGCGGGGGGATTGGGGGGGAAATTCACTTCCTATTGTTGGCCCCCAAAAAAGGTGAAGAGGTTAGGAAGATCAGGTTAAGAGGGGCGAGGGGGGGGAAGGAAAACAGTATGTTGAGTCCTAAAAAGGGGGGGAAAAGAAGAAAATGTGGAGTCCACAAGGACACATGGGCGGGAAAAAGAATAGTAGAGAGTAACAGAGAGGACATTCTCTATTGAAAAAAAAAGGGAACTCATTCAAGTTCTCAATAAAGGGAGACGTATGGGGAAGGAAGGTAATCCCTCTTAGGTGAGTCACTGGGAGGAGAAAAATGCGTAGAATTAGAAAAAAACGGTCATGTTTGAGAAAGAAGATGTCTAAACCACACAGGGAGGTTGGTGGTTCTCATGCAATTTGGGGGGCAGGGGGGAAGCCAGAAAAAAAAAGAGAAAAGACAAGTGACAACCTCTACAGGTCCCGAATGAATGTTACCAAAAAACCTAAAAAACGGGAAGGAAAATTAACCACCTTGCGACCAACAAAGCATGTGAAAGGGGGAAGAGAGAAACCACTTACTATGAGGGACAGTGATTGAGGAAAAATTTCAAAAGATGATGGGGGGGGAAAAAAGAAAATTACAGGACCAGGGACAACAACGAGAAGGGTACAGGGGTAAGTAAAAAGAAGGGAGTACCAAAAATGGAGGAAAGACAACCTTCCCTCACCTAGCACAGAAAAAAGAATCCTTGCCAGGGGGGGCCGATGACAATTACACAAAAAAGAAAAATGGGGGGGTCAAAAAAAACTGCATACTATAGGAGAAAAAAGGGAGGAAAGATATATATGTCCGGGAGAAGGAGATATCCACCCATAAAAGAAAGGGGTCTCGCAGCCCTTTGTTTATGGGAGGAAGAATGCGAAACCACAAAAGGATATGGGGGTATAGGTTGGAAGGGGAAAGTACCTTGTGGGTACTGGAAAAGGCACCGCAAACAAAGTGTTCGTTGTTGTCCCTGGTCCGGGGGGAAAAAGGTCATTCAATTTCCAGGGAGGTCAGAGAAAAATTCGCGAGGAAAGAAAGAAAAAGGGTCACATCCTGTCTTCGGTGTGGGAAGAACCCATTGGGGGGTGGGGAAAAGGTTTGGGTGCATGGTATTTGGTGGAACAAAAAAAAGGGGTTAAGAGGAAGTTGGAGGGGGGAGGTTTTGCACAAGTGAAGGAGGGAAAAGAAAGAGAAGGGGGTGAAACTCAGCCTGAAAACAAAAAGGACGAATGTGTGAAAAAAAAAAAAAAACAAAAAAAAAGGAAAAAAAAAAAAAAAAAAAAAAAAAAAAAAAAAAAAAAAAAAAAAAAAAAAAAAAAAAAAAAAAAAACAAAAAAAAAATAAAGAAGAAAGACCGCACGGGTTGCGCGAAGAAAGATAAGGGTCCAAAAAAAATGTTCCCAAGTGAGAAGGAGGGGGAAGGAAGGGGTCCATGTTAGGGGAGGGGGAGAATCTAATAGCAAGGGGGAAAGTTACTATAGGGGGAAAACCAGCAAGTGTGAAGAAAAAACAGGGGGGAACCAAAGGGAAGTGGGGGGGGAAGGAGGAATCAACATCCTTTTCAAAAAAAAAACACCCCTCAAGGAAGATTACCACCCCTCTCACCCTCTTTGATGGGGGAGATCCTGAGCCCTCCAAAAAGGAGGTGGGAGGGGGATTCCTTTCAAACTCACCAAAACCAAAAAGGGGAGTTTGCTAGTTGGGTTTTGGAAAAAGAAAAACCCTTTGGGACGGATGGAAAAATTGTCCTTTTCCTTTCCCTTTTGAAGAAAAAGAATGTGCCCAGAAAAAAAGTCTGAAAAAGCCACAGTTTCCTACCAATGAAAAGAGGGGGGTTGGGTGCAGTGTTTTTGGAAAAAAACTCATCTCATTCGAGAGAAAAACTCACCACAAAGCCTATGGAAAAAAAAAAAAGGGTATAATTTAGGAAAGAAATAAAGGAAGAAAAGAACTAGAGAGAGGAAAAAGAGAGGAATCAGATGTTCTGCCTGTATAAGGAGAAACGGAGTAGGAGGAAAAGCAGCGAACATCGCTTCCCTGTCTTAAAAAGATGGAATTGTTCGGGAAGATAAGGGGGAATAAATTCTTGGGGGAAAGAAACGGAAAGACAACGGACTAGTCTTTAGTGTTGTATTCTTATAGGAATGAGATGAAGAAAACCACTGCACCCCCAACAACAGGGAAAGGAAGAGTGAAAAGGGGACCAGCAGGGGAAAGGGGGGGAAAAAGAAAAGCCACCCGATGGGGAGAAGGGACAATTAAAGGACGAGAAAGAAAGGGACAATGGTTCATCCCGGATAAAAAAACCACAAAAAGAGAAACGGGGGGGTGGTGGGTGCGGGGGGGTTGACAGAAAGTAATGTCAACAAAGGAGACATTCTTGGGATAAGAATGGATACATAGCACTCGCCCTCTGAGAAATAGGTTGGTAAGGAGGGGTTGGAAAAAAAAAAAAAGCAAACTTCCAATCCAAGGTGGGGGGGAAGGGGACTCCATGTGATCCAAGGGGGGTAATCTCCGAGAAGAGGGTCAGGGGACAGAGATCCCTTCTATTAGATTAGAAAAAAAAATACGGAGGAAGTTAAAAGGGGCATAAGTATTTAAAAGGATCCTTATAGTATAATCTCTCTGGGAAAAATGGTTGGGCACACAAGAGGACACGTGCTGGTTCATCGTGGGAAGGCAACAAGAAAGGGTTTAGGAAAACACATGTGAACAGGGGGGGGGGGGGGGGTTCTCATGCTGAGTTTCAAAGGGCTTTTGGGGGGAAAACACACCACCCTCGACCAAAAAAAACCCCTCAATCTTGAGAGACGGGAAAAAACAGGCACCCCCAACAAAAAAAGAAACCGAAAAACCTGTGGGAAATGGCGACCAAAAAAAAGGGGGGAAAAAGAAAGAACAAGATTACGGGTGGAAAAAAAGGACCAAATAATGACTGGAAAAAACAGGGACAAAAAAGAATGAACCTTTATGTTACATGCTGGGTGGGTCTGTACTACAAGGGAACCAAGAAAAAACCCTAGCACTCCATGGGAAAAGGGGAGCCGTTACAATTACACCAAAAACTGCTGCGGAAGAATTGGGCAGTGTTGTTGTAGAGGCACAAAAAAGACTCAAAAAACAACGGAAGTCGTTGGGAGGGAAGTTTGGGAAAAAAACCTACACACCCTGCAATTAGTTTCTCCGCATCCTTGGGTGGGGGGGGATGGAAGGACGAAGCAAAACTTTTGTGGAAAAAGAGGGGGGGAGTTTATTCACTGGGTTTGGACCCTTCAACAAGGGGAACCCATTGGGGAAGTTGAGAAACTTTCCTTTCAAGAAAGCCAAAAAAAGACGGTTGCCTGTTTCGGAAGCAGCTTTACGCTAGAAAGGGATCGCTGTCAGCAAAGGCGTCCCAAGAAAAAGGTCATGAGGGGGTCTCAAGGTGGGGGGGAAAAAAAGGGGGGGGCACAGGTGAAATGGATTGGGGGGAAAGGGTACGTCGTGAGCGGACAAAAATTGTCGGGGAAAGGGTGTTGGCCCGAAGGGATCAGCAGTACCGTTGAAAAAGAAAGGAGAAGGGGGGTTTTCGGGAAGGGGGAGGAAAAAAGGAAAAGAACATCCTGTCTAACCCATACCCGCAAGAAAAGTGATGTGCACCAAGTAAAAAAATCCAGAGATATTACTCTAAGGACCCCCATACTAGGGGGGAAAAAAAATTGGATGAGGAAATGGGAAAGGGAATAAAGGAAAGGGGGGGGAGAGAGCATGGGGATCTAATCCAATGATGAACACTCCCCCATGTGTCCTGGGAAAAGGTGAAACAAGGAAAGCGGATGAAAGAAAAAAGGAGGACAAAAAAATTCATTAAAAAAAAAAAACGCACAGATCGGAAGGGGTGGGGACTAAAAGATTACATCCCCCGAGGGTGGGGGGGGGGGGGAAAAAGATTAATTTTATTGGGAAAAAACCCACAAGGAGGGGTGAAAAGGGTTTGGGGAGAGGAGGAACGGGCGTCACCATTGTCCCTGGATTGGGCACGAAAAACTGTTGTCCTCCCCAGAAAAGGGGGTAAGAAAAAAAAGAAAAAAAAAACGGGCCTGCGAAAGGGGAAAAAAAGCAGTTTGCTTGCAGCAGTTGTTGAAAGGGGGGGGTTGGGTAAATAAGAGTTCTGTTTATTCCACGGTGAAAAAAAAAGCACTAAGAAGAAAAAAGAAAGGGAAAGGGACTTGAAGACATAACATAACGGAACATCAACAGAAGTCAAGCAAATTTCCTCAGGGAGGGGACAATGTGCCTGGAAATCTCAAAAAGGAGAGGAGGAAAAGAGAGAGTCAATGGAAAAGGAGGGCTTACCTGGAGGGGGCCAAGAGATTTTCTTGGGGAACGAGGGAAAAGTTGATGAATAAATAGAGGAGGGGGAAAAAAAAGAGTCTTTGAAGGGGGGGTATTATATGAGACGGAAAAATGAGAGGGAAGGGGGAAAAAACAATTCACCCCAACCACTGCGAAAAGAAGTATGCAGCAAAAAAGGGGGAAGGGGGTGAGGGGAAAAAAGGAAAGACAAGGACAATTACCGAAAAATTTGCAATTGGGGCAGGACCAAACCCCTAGCCCTCACCCAAAAGAAAGATGGGGGGAGGTAAATGAAAACCCCCTCCTCAATAGAGGGGATGTTAATAATTTAAAAAAGGCCCAGCTGGAAAATGAATTTTTTTTGAAGAATGTTGGAGAAAGGGGGTTGTGAAAGGGAAGGGAAGCTCATGATAAAGGAGGGGGGAAAAAAGAAAAGATCCCCATGCTATTAGATGAAAAAAAAAAAACATGACCGAAGGGGTACGACGGGGGAGAACTTGGAACATAAGTAGAAGGCTGGGAGGAAGATAAAGGCCAGAGATGGGGCAAATCACGGGTCGCAAAACCCGAGGGGAAAAGAGGGGGTAGACAGTTAATGGGCAAGAAGAAAAATCGAAGTGTGGGTTTCTCAGAGGAGTGTGGACCATAGGGGGAAAAAAAAACAGGGAAACGAAAAAAGGGGGAAAATCTCCTTGGACGCTCACTACGTAAAGGTACAAAAAAAAAAAATGCACAAAAAAAATCACCAACCTGGACCCTGGGCACATTACCCCCGCACAAGAGGAGAAGGTTCCAGTGTAAGTCACGGGGGGGGAGCCCTCTAAAAGACGAACTCAAGAAAAGATTCCCTGGAGGAAAAAGGATACTTCCCCCAAGAAGACGGGATCCAGAAACATATTACAGTAGCCCTACAGGGGTGGGGAGAGACCATTAGGAGGGGGGCAGTTATTACCCAAACTACTACCACCTGAAAAGGGAAACCACACCCTATCCTCCTTTCCCTGAAAAAGAAACCAGAAACACTGGAAAGAAGGTATGGGTGTGAGAAAGGGAAAAAGGACACCAAACTTCAGACATCTCGCAGGAGATCGATGTAAGGGGTGGTGGCATCATTCTCATTAGACACCAAAAAGGGCGATAGTGTGAGGAAGGGGGATGGTGGGAAAAAAAAAACTAAGGGGATGGGAAGGGGAAAAATGGTAGTAGTCACGTACCGGACTGAAACCAAAGAAAACATTCCGCCCCTTGGTTTCGTTGAAAAAAGGGGAGGACCAGAAGTCTTGGGGAAAGAGTAGAAAAGGAAAGTCTCTGTCATCAAGAGGATAAAAGGGAAAAAAGACGGGTTGGTCGCAATGTGGTGCAGAAAGGGGTATTGTTAGGGGGGGTGGGGGGGGTAACAACGTGGAAGTCTGAGAGTACCAAAGGAAAGTTGTCGTGGGGGGGGTAAGAAAAAAAGGGAGATTAACAACAAGCAGAGAAGGGGGGGGGAAAAAAGAAAAAAAACCCAACCAAAACCTGCTGCACAGGGTCGTAAAGGAGAAAGGCTAACCCCATACCCGCATACCCGCACTTGTTGGAAAAGAAACCTAACAGAATGAAGAAAAAAGAGATGAGAAGAAACTACGTATGGTCAATTAGAAAAGGGAAAGGGGAGGGTCAGGTAGACGGGGAATAGAAAATCTGAACCTAAGGGGCTACACTTCTCCCCATGTTTCCTTGGGAGAGGCCATAGGGTCCAAGGAGGGGGGTGAGGAAGGAAAGACATTTACTTTACCACAAGCGAAAGAAGGGGAGAAGGCTATGTTACTACCTAAAAAGTAAAGGTTGCAGGGGGAGTAAATTTAATTTAATTCAAATGTACCCCACAAAGGGGGAGGGAAAAGAAGGTGGGTTGGGGGAGCTGCAACTTGTCCCTTGTTGACAAGAAACATGTCCTTGTACTGGAAAGGGACCCCATTCCCTCATCTTGTTGGGGGAGTCAAAAAACATGGTCGGGAGAAAGGCAAGAAAAGGGGGGGGGGGGGGAAGGAAGAATCTCATTTCTGTGAAAGAGAGACAACAGAAAAACGGAAATGGTCAATGAATTTAATTGAGAACTGGACCAGGAGAAGGGGAAATATCGCAGTGGTGGAGAAAGCAGATTGCTGAGGGAGGGGAAGAGAAAACAACAACAAGGGGAGATCAATTAGACAGGCACACGGCGTACGGGATAGATTGGTTCCAATCGATATTGAAAGAAACTTATACGGGTTCATAAAAGAAAAACATGCTTGTGAGATTGGGGGGGAATGAGAGGAGGGGGGGTAGTTATATATGAGAGGCACCAAAAACCACTGACCCCCAACCCAAAAAAAAAAGGGCAACAAAGAAGGGGAAAGGGGTGGGGGAAAAACGATGGGGAAGGAAAGGGGAGGAAAAAAACAAGGACAAGGACCTAATACAAGATCATACGAATAGCCCCTCCCCCTCCTTGGGTTAGGTAAAAAGGAAAAGTAAAAAAAAAACACCCTCATTCAAAGGGGAGGAGAAGTGGGGTATGTTAGTCATATCACTAGATTCACCGTGCGAGGTGTTAATTAATGAATTTTTGTTACCACATAGGAAAAAGAAACCTGGCCAAAGGGAGGTAAGGGGAAGCTCAGGATAAGATTGGATATCCCCATGAGAGTAAGAAAGAATGCCCAGGTCTCATCGGTGAAAGGGAAAAGGAAAGAATAGGGGGGAAAAAGGAGAGTAATCTCAAAAAAAAGGAAACACGCTAAGGTGCGTATGGGCACAAAGATGCGGGTAAATGGCCCAGAAATGGGCACAAAAAATTCAAAAAAACCACGGGCTCAGTCTGAGGGGAAAAACAGGAGAAGGTTAAGAGAGACAAACATTCCACACCCCCCAAAAAAAAGAATAAAGCCTCTCCGGAGGGGGAAGAAAAGACTTCCACTTTGTTAACAAGAACATGCACCCACAAACCATCACAATACCGGGGAAAAAAAGAAAAGATTCTACAAAAAATGACAGGAAAATACTGGGGACGACTATGTATGACAGCAACACTGACAGAGGACAGAAACATGCAACAAAGAATGACTGTGTAAAAAAACGGCAAAAAAAAAAAGCGGGAAGCTTTGCAGGGGAGAAAAAGGGACTATACACCCTGCAACCAAATTCCCACCTCCTTTCCCTGTGGCAAAACAACAAAGGAGGGGGGTGTATGGGGGGGAGAATGAGGCACCAAACTTCATACATCTCAGGTGAGAAACGAATAGGAAAAAAAAGGTCTATTCTCATTAGACCCAAAGAAAAAGGAAGGGGGGGGAGGCAGTGGGTTCTGGGTAGGTTAAAAAAAAGTATGCTAGGGGGCAGTGGGGGGGGGGAAAGGTTGTAGTAGTCCCGTACTGAAAGAAACAACAGTCCTCCTTAACACGAAAGGGAAGGGGAAGGGTCGTTGTTGTCCTGGTCTGGAAGATCGTTGGCCTGGAGAAGACTAAAAAAGGAGCTGTCATCCAATCGGGGGAGGAAAAAGGAAGGAGGGGTTGGTCCGCAAGGTAAAAGGGGCACCGTTATGGGGGGGGTGAAATGGTGGGTAACAAAGGAATTATGGAGGTTGTTCTGATTGGGTGTGGCCTTGTTGGGAAAGGAACGGAGGAAAGAGCATTTTGAAACTCCATCAGAAGGAGTACTGGGGGGGGAAGGGAGGTATCTTAAACATGACCCGTGAAAAACCGCCGACCCAAAGGGGGGTGTAGAACCAGGGAAGATCCAATAGAGAGTTAAGAGAACAAAAAAAACGAGGAACTACTTATGTTCCACTTGGTGGAATTTTTAGCTGAGGACTTGAATCTAATAGCATGGGGAAGAGGAAAATATACCTAAGAGACACGAAGGGATTCCACTCAGGGGGGGGAAAACATGTGTAATTCTGAGGACTCAACAGGAAGACATTAATTGACAAAATCGCGGTGAGAGGGCTGTGCTCTGTCCTACAAATCCCCCGAAAATTAATTTAGGAAAAAAGTGAAAAAAAGAACAACCCCACACAACCTGAGGGGGGGACTATCCAATGGCACAAAAATGCCATTGTATTAGGTCCTGGGAATCAGTGCAGAGAGGAACCAAGAAAGAAAGGTGAAACCCTTCGGAAAAAGAAAATGCCAATTCTACCCTGCAAGCCGTTCGGTGAAGGGTTGTGCAGAAGAAAGGGGCTCTATAATAACTACACAACACTAAAAAAAAAAGAATTATTTAAAGAGGGGAAGACGGAAAAATCTTGGAAAAAAAAGGAAAAGGAAGATGGGCTGCCTGTATAATTGAGAAAAAGGAAATGAGGAAAAGAAAGAAGAGTCCCAAGGGCTGCTTCCTGTATTCAAGGAGGAACTGTTTCAAAAGGGGGACAACTGGGCGTAGGAAGGGGGGGGTAAGAAAGATTTTGAGATTGCGGTAAGGGGGGTAGTTATTTCTGAGACCAAAAAATGGCAACCACAAAAAAAAAACCAACCACTGCTGCAAGCACCAGAAAAAATCAAGGGGAAAGGGGCAAGAAAGGATGACAAAAGGGAAACAAAATGACAATGACCTAATACAAGGGCCATGGATACACCAAACAAAAAAAAGAATCCCCCTCCCTGTGGGGGTTTTATAAGAAAGGAGAAAAGTTTGGGAGGGAAAATTGTTGAGGAAGATGGGGGGAAAAAGACGCACCTCTCACATCTGGGGGGGGAATTTTGTGGGAAAAAAAAAGGACTCGACTTCAAATCCCCCTTTGGGGGAAACAGGGGAGTCAAGGATGGGAAGGTAGGGTCAGAGAAGAAAAAGGGAAAGACATTCTCTATTCCCAGTCGAAATTTGAGAACGTGGGAAGACATTAGGGTAGCATCAGTCTTGAAAAAAGAGAGTAAGGAAAAGCTGGGCGGGGGAGCATTTAATTGGCACGGGAAGAATAAACCCACTGTGCACAAAGGAGGTTTCTCAGGCTGATTTTCAAAATGATTGAAAAAGAACTGGGGCAAAAGGCCAAAAAAGGAAGAAAAAGATGACCACCTCAACTGGGTGGGGACAAGATTCACTACTTCCACTGAAAAAACTCCCATGCAACACAAAAAAAAAGGTGCCACGCACACTTGCGAAAAGAAAGGGGGACAGGAGGAGGGGGATGACATCTAATTCGGAAAAAAAATACAGGGATGATAAAAGAAATAATGACATGGAAAAAAAGATGACATGACCATGTACAAAAAAAAGGTACAGGATTACGGGAAGTGGGCGTCCGGGAAGAAGAACTGCCAACCTCTCACCGACCCTAACCGCCTGCACAGGGGAAGGACAATTGACACCACATACCCACTGCGGGAAAAAGGTGGTGTCTAGGAAAAGGGAATAAAAAAGAAAAAAAAAGAAACAACAACAAAGGGGGAAGAAAAGGGGAAAAAAGCAGTTGGTGCATCATTCTCCTTAAGAGTTGCTTCGCAAGAATGGGGGATGGGGTCATTGTCATCGGCTGCACAAAAAAAAAAATGTGGGGAAGGGGAGGAGGAGTAACACAGTCCTCCCTGGAAAAGAAGGGAATAAAAGTGTTTCGTTTTTGTCCCTGTTCCTGAAATTTGTTGCCTGTTGGGAAAAGAAAAGAATCTGAACAGTGGGGTTCCCTGTCATCTGAAACAATGTCGCGTGAGGGGGGGGCAAAAAAGTGTGCTGGTTGGGGTGACATGAGGGGGGGGGGGGGGGAAAAGAAGTAGTGCGCTGGAATGTTTTCAGAAGGGGCCGGGGTGAATGGGGTTGTTGTGGCTTGTTTGAAAAAAAGACGAAAGAATTAAAGAAGATGAAAAAGACGAATGGGGGAGGGAACCAAAAGGCCCATACCTGTCTCCCATAAAGGGTTGTTGCTAACCCTGTGATTTGCAAAAGAAATATCAGGAAACAAAGGGGAACTTAGGAAGAGACTTGAAAGGGGAAGGGACCTGGTTAATAAGAATGTCTTGAAAGGAAAAGGGTACTATTACATCTTATCCTGACGGAAAAAAACATGGATCCAAGACCCAAAAAAGAAGGAACTCAAAACAGAGTCAAAAAAATTCATTAATTTACCAAGCGAGTGCTAGGGTAAGACAGCCCCCTCATTTTGCAGAAAGTGAAGGAGTTAATGAGGGAAAGACAGAGAAAGGTGGGGTTGGGGAGAGAAAAAAGAAGGCAAATGGTCCCTTGTTTCCATTGTAGGGGGGAAGGGGTCCTGGGCACTGGGGAAGGAAAAAAAACATCGTTGTTGGCCCGACATGTTAATGTGGGAGAAAAATGGAAAAGAGGGGGTTCCGTGGGGGGGGGGGGGCAAAGACAGAGGGGACAGTTTATTACAAGGTCTCATATAATACTACAAAAATGTTGTCAAGGAATTTTGGACATAAAAATAACGTATCCAGTTATCAGCAAAAAGGAAATACATAACAGGTGCGTAAAAGGAAAAATCATAAGCGGATCAATATACAACAACTGTAGGGGAGAAGGGGAGAAGGGTGTTCCAAGAGATATTTCTGAAGGCAGTTATTTTAACTGTAAGAAGGCCATGCACAAAAGATTTGAGATTTGTTTCTAGTCTTTTAGGGGGGTAAATAAGGGAGGGGGAAAAAACCAACACGAACAACAAAGGCGGCAAGCAACTGCTTGCAGGGTAAACTTAAAATGTGGCACGAAGGGGGGACCGCAGGGCAAAAAAACGGGAATGAGTGTCTTACAAAAGGGAAGAGGAAAAGGGGGAAACTACTAAGGGGGACAATGGGAAAACCAGGAGAGCACCAACCCCACACCCTTTTGGGGGGGGATTTTAAATTGAATAAAAGGAAGGAGCCCCCAAAAATAGGGGGGGGGACTCACGCAGCAAGAGAAGTGGTAACTTAATGAATTTGACAGGTGACAAAAAAAGAAAAAAACTTTGGGTTACCCAGTGGAAACACAAAAAAAAGGGTGAGGGAAACTAGTGGGCCAATAAAAGAGGGGAGGACAAGACATTCTCTATTCCCCAGTCAAAAAAAAAAAGGAAGTTCTCATAAATTGAGAACTTGGAAAAGATAAGGAAAGTAAACAAAGAAGCTAGGAAGGTCGCAACCCGTGGGGAAGAGGGGGGTTAGACAGTATGGGGCACGGTTCATGTTAAGAAAAAAACACACATGGGCAGCAAGGTAAAAAAAAAAAATGCTTACTGCTGGGGGGGTGAAGCAAGGGTGAGAAACAAGGCCACACCACCCATCGAAAGAAAAATCCTTCTTTGTCCTCAATTCCACTTGTTTCAACACAACGAAATAAACAAAACAAAAGGAAAACCTGGGGGAACAAAAGAAAAAAATTGCTACCAACACGAATGACCTTAAAAGACAGCGAATGGGAAAAAACGACAGAGGACGGAAACACAACAAAAAGAGAAACCACCAAAAAGGACAATGGGGGAATGACGGGAGGGGGAACGACTGTGCTTGGAGTACGCCCCAGGAGACCGGCAAACAAAAAAAAAAAAAAAAAAAATACCTCCCTTGCCCTGGAAAAAGAACAATCAAAAAGGAGTCGAAAAAGGCCTCATGAGAAGAGGCCCAACCAAACTGCAGAAAAAAAACGAGAGAGATGTACGGGGGAAAGTTCTCATTAACACCCATACACCCCCTGAAAGGGGAGAAACATGGTAGGGGACCAAAGTTTAGATGTGAAGGGGGGGGAAAAGTAACTTTGGGTACTCCAATGAAAAAAGAGAAAGTCCCCCATTTTGACTGAAAAGGTCCTGTCAATCTGTTGTGGGGAATAAGATGAGTAAAAAGGGCCTCTGTCAGTGTGGTTCCCGGTAGCAAGAAACCAGTTTCACATCCGTGGGGGGAAGTGGGGAGTGTCATTTGTAACACATTTGGGGGGGGGGGGATGTGAACAGGAGGGGGGGGGGAAAAACAGTGGGGATATTTGTCATCTTGGACAGGGGGAGGGAGGGGGGACATTGTTTGCACAATTTACCTGAGGGGAAAACTCAGCCTTCGAAACAAACACATAAAAAAAGTTCGAAGGGGTATCAAAAACCGACTGAAAAGAAGTGGCGAAACCGGGAGGTGAAAAAGAACAAAAGGGGAGGGGGATCCAAGAGAGATTCTCTAAGAAAGGACCAATTTCTCAAAAGGGAGTGGGAAAGAAGGTGGGTCATGTAGACTGGGGATAGATACTCTTACCCTAGAAATAAAGAAAAAAAACACTCCCCCATGGGGAAGGGGGGGAAGAAAGGTCCACACATAGGGTACCGAGAAAGTCTGAGACAAAAGAGGGGTCAAAAAAATTCATTAAAGGGAAAATATGAAAAGGGGTCGAGGAAGAGAAAAGAAAAGGAAAGGAGGTGGGGAAAAAGGGGGAGGGAGGTTGAAAATTCCCCCCAAAAGAAAAAACTAGGTGTGGGGTGGGAGAAAAACCAGTGTCCCCTTGTTGCCATTGTTTAGGCTGCACGGGGTATAAGAAGTCAAAAACCCCTTCTTCCCAAAAGGGGTAAAAGGGACCCATTTCTACCCTTCAAGCAGGAAAAAGGGTGCAGGGGGTGGGGGGAAAAAAGGTCATACTGTTTTATTACAGGTCGAGATAAACGAACATCTACAGCATGAAGAAAAAAAAAAAAAAGAACAGTATCCAGTGGAGAAGGAAAAAGAAAAAAAGGCGAGGGACACCAGGAATACAGGAACAGATGTGCTGCCAGGAAGGAGGAAAAGAGAGAAAAAAAAGATGCCTTCCTGTATTCAAGGAGGAATTTTGGGGGAAAAGAAATAAAACAAGGATAAAGAATTGACCATCATGGAGGGGGAAGGGGGGCCGGATTGGAATGTTGTAGTTATTATTCGGAAGGGATTGATGCACCAAAACCACACCAGCAAAAAACAACTGAGAAGGAGGGATGGGCATCAGGCAAGGAAAAGGGAAGGAAGGTGGTGCACCGAGGAAACGTGGGAAAGGGAATGACAACCAAAAAGAAAATGGGAATCGGGGGCAAAACAAAAGGGCTAGCACAAACCCCACCAGGAAAAGCCCTTTTTTGTGGTGGGTGGGGACTTCCTCTTGTTGGCCACCCCCCAAGAGGAAACATGAGGGGGATTTCCTAATTTAGCTGGGAGAAAAGAGACACCTCGGGACAAGGGGGTTAAGATGAAATGCACTCACGTACAAATACCCCAGAACTATGTGTGGACTCCATGTGGAGGGAAGACTCCGGATAAGAGTAGAGGAGGGAAAAACCATCTATTCATTCAAGAACATTCTCCGAGGAAAAGAAATCCGAAAAAAGGAAAAGAAAGGAGGCAAAATAGGTATGGGGTTCCTTAGGTAATCTCTCGGGGAGTGTTCACATAGAGGGCGCAAAAAAAAAGTAAGGCTGTCTGGGTTAGAAAAAAGGAAGTCAAGGGAAAGAGAACAGAAAAAAAACAATGCAGGGGTTGGGTGGGGCGAGCTGAGTTTTCAAAATGCTTGGCCAACAAGGGCCACAAACCAGCGCAACAGACGACAATCATTGCACCTCCCTTCTTTGTGCCAAATTGTACACCCAAAAGAAAAGGTTGTCCAAACCAAAAGAGAGGAAAAAACACCTTGCGACCAAGAACCGACTGATTGTGACAGCAAAAATGGGAAGGAAAACTGCGAGGACAGGGATGATCATACTACAACAGGGAAAAAGAAGAAAAGGACATGTAAAAAAAGAAAAATTGGGGTGACAGGAAGGCCTGGGCAGGGAAAACCACAAGGTACGTGACCTACTCCAAAATGCCAACCTCGCAACACAAGAAAGATCCTGGACCCCTGTGGCAGCCGATAAAAAAACACAGAAAGGGGGGTGTATGGGTGGCCACCAAAGAAAGGAAAGGGGACAACCCAACCACGTAGGAGAATAGAGAGTGAAAAATGCAGTTTGGTGCATCTTCTCATTAGAAATCTCAAAAGGGATGTGGAGCCGAGTAGGCTGGGGGCATTGGGGGAGGGCCGGTTTTAGTAGTAAAAAGAAACATGCCTCCGGCACAACAAGGGAAAGTAGTGCGTGTTTGTCCCTGTTCCAGGGAGGGCGCATACTGGTGAAGGGGTCGGGAAAATGGGGTTCCCGGCAGTAGAGAAGCAGCCAACAGTGTCAATCCTGTCTTCGTGTTGGTAGCAAGGAAAACAGTGTGGCCCCGGGTGGGGGTGGTTGCAGGGATTTGGGGGGGGAACAAGAGAAAAAAGGGGGGGGGGGGGGTGGTGGGGAGGGACGGGTGGCAAGTAAAAAAAGCATAAGCATTTTGAAACTCGGAAAAAAATGTTTGGTTGAGTGGGGGAGAAAGTGCCCATACCTGTTCTAACCAAGAAAAAAAGGGTGCTAACAAAAAGAAAGAGCACACAGGAAGGGGAAGAATGACCCAAAGAAAGAGGGAAGAGGGGATAATTTATTTGAGAACTTGAAAATGGTCGGGAGAACAGGGAAGCGAACCCTATTACTAATACAGAAACAAACCAATGTGTAAAAAAAGAAAAAATGGAGGACAAAGGGGGTAGTCTAGGACGAAAAATACAGGGTCAAAAAAATTCATTAAGAAACGAAATTGCGATGGATAAATAAAAGGAACCTCATGTTGCATGAGTGGGGGGGGGGGAGGAAATAGAAAAGACAAAAAATGAGGGGGGGGGGGGGTTCTATCAGGGCTGGCCACCATTGGAAAAGGGAAATTGTATTGGAAAGACCTTGTCTTGGAACGGGGGGACCCCGCATTCCCCATCGTTTGTTGGGAAAAAAGAAGTCAAATTGGAACTGACGGGATGATAAAAAAAAGTGCAGCAGTGGGGGGTGTCAGGGGGGGGGGGTGGTGCATCATCTCATTTCCTGGGAAGAACTAAGACTAAAAGCAATGAAAAAAAAAAGGGGGGAGTACATAAAATAACTGAAACGTAGAAGAGTTGAACAGTGGAAGAAAGGAGGGGTCAGAGGGGAGACAACGTAAGGCGGAGGAAAAAGAGAGATAAAAGGAAAGAAATCTGAGTCCTTTATCAGGAGGAATTTTGTGAAAAAACTGGAGACGTGTAATTGAGGGGTTGGGAAGGCATTGCCATCATGCTTTTGAGAAAGGGAGGGGGTATGTAGAGGGAAGAAAAACAGAAATGAATAAACTTCACCCCCAAAAACGGGTCCTGCAAGCAAACGAAAGGTAGAAAATGGGCCCGCAGGGCAATGTACAAACTCAGGGCCAACACGATGGGAAGAGTGACAACATTTATACCGATCAACATGGGTGCTCAAAAACGCAACCCCACCGAGCCCATCATGACTTTTGTGTGGGGGAGAATTAAATTAATATTGTGGGAAAAAAAAAAAAAAAAGGCAACATGAGGGGGATGTAATGGGGGGATCACAACAGAGGGTTTTTAAAAAAAGGGGAGGGTGGAGCAGACTTACAAACCAAGCTATGTGTGGGGAAGAACCACATAAAGCAGCGGATGGTCATGCTCTTGAGTCAGAACAAAAAAAGAGAGAACATGCCTCCTTCAAGTTCTCCAAGGTTTTCCCTAGTATTGGGAGGGGGAAAATCTCGGCCTCTCGTGAGGGAACTCACGGAAATATGCGGGGAGGGAGGAAAAGGGGCACGGTCAATGTTTGGGGAACCACACATTGGGCACAGGGGGGTTCCTCAGGCTGAAAAAAAAAAAAGAGTGGTCATGGGAAAGGGTTAAAAAACATCGACACGAAAAACAAGGAAACTCTCCGAGGGGGACTACTGAAACTGGAAGAAAAAGGCCAACCCCACAACATCACCTACCGGAAAAAGTAACTACAAAAAAATCAAGGGAAAAAAGGGCTGCACAGCGAATGGGAAGTGGAAACAAAAAAACTTCCCCAAGCTGAAAAAAAAAGACCAGGTACAACAACGAAAATGGGGGGGGGAATCAGGACACAACAAGGAAGGGACCACCCTCTCACACAAGGTGAGACCTTGCCCTGTGGCAGACACCACATCACAAACGGCCTTCAGGAGATGGAAGGGGCTGTGAGCAAAAAGAGAAAAGGAAAACGATGATGAGAAAGAAGAGTGTAGAAGGGGGTGATCATTCTCATTAGACACCAAGAAGGGGGGCTCTCATCAGTTGGGATGTGTTAATAACATCGGCTCCACAGGGAAGGATTCGAAATGGGGGGGTGGAAGGAAATCTCTGGAAACCTCCTGTCAAATAAAGGGTGAGGAAAATGGAGGGTGTTGTCCCTGGTTCCTGTCAGGGGGATGTTCCTTTTTTGGGCGGAGAAGAAATTCAGTGGTGGTTTCCCTAAGGGAAGCAAGTCACAGAGTCAGGGGGGGGGGGACACTGGGGGAGGAACCTTATTGTGATTGTGTGTGTAATTGGTGGTAACAAAGTGTAGAGTGTTGTCACTGAAGGGTCGATGGGGTGTGGCCTGGGGTAAAAGAAAAAGTTCAAGGGAAAAGCAGCAGAAAAAAATGTTTGGGTTTCGAACAAAGGGGTATCGGGAGAAACCGTGCCCATACCTGTCCTAACCCAAAAAAACTGGTTTTGCGAAAAAGATGGCACAAGGGAAAGAGAGGAGGGATCCAAGGAGATGATGGAACCAATGTTAAAACCAGGGAATGGGAGACTGGTGGGAAAAGAGAATGGGGAGTTGATCATGGGGAATTCTCTGAACCCTAGTGGAAAAAAACTCCCATGTGTCCTGGGAGGAAACACAGACACACATTGGTACCCCAAAGGGTGATTGAAAAGAAAAACAGCTTGAAAGAGGAGGAAGATGAGAGTGCTATTTACTACAAAATGATGAACTACAGTGCATGAGGGGGGGGGCCAAAAAATCCCCCCACCCACACACAGGGAGGGTAGGTTGTGTTGGTGGAGACCGTGGGGCCAGGGGAGGGGGTCCTGGAGGGCCACTTTTGGCAGACCAGACATTCCCCAGTGTGGCCTGAGGTGCACCCTGAAAAAACATTTCTACCCGGCAACGGGGGGAAGAAAGTGCAGTTGTGTTGTTGGTGCCAGAAGATCTGGAGGATACTACAAAAAAGGACTAGAAAGAGGGATCATAAACTACGAAACGGAGAAAGTGTATCAAAGAATTCTGAACAAATTCTCCTTTAATACAGGAAAAA
>Ga0179593_1270313_pt1 | contig 20008 bp, 17 predicted proteins | sample CZODoug2_1_08_16_FD_185931 | JGI IMG/M metagenome (GOLD analysis project Ga0179593, IMG submission 185931) | Vadose zone soil fungal communities from Angelo Coast Range Reserve, California, USA - CZODoug2_1_08_16fungal (PacBio error correction) | ecosystem: Environmental > Terrestrial > Soil >...
AAACCTGACCGACTCAGTCCTTCCAACCGGTCAATGGGTAACCTCCTCCTCGTGAAAACCAAAGGGAAAAAGGGACACGTTTGGCCTTCCAGTCAAAAGAAAACTTTCTGGAACCCAACCCCAAAGAAGAAAAAAGAACCCGGAGTGCCAATGCTCGGGCCTCCGGGACCTTGAAAGAGATATCGAACAAGTCTCACCAAATGCCGTGGGATACTGCAAAGGTGCGGAAAAACCAAAAGACACGGAAAGAGGAGTTTCTCGAAGGCTGAGTACGAAGACATATTGACGAGATGGGGAATGAGTGAGCACCGGGCTCTCCCGACTGATGTGGCCAGCAGCAAAAAAGAGCAGGCGCACGAAGGAGGACTAAAAAAAAGGTAAACGTCGGAGACGATCCGAAAGTGGGGGGAAAGGAATTTAGGGGAAAACACAGAAGGGTACAAAAATAGCAAATCGGTCAACGAATACGGGGCCCAACTGAAAGGGGATGTCAATGAAGAGAATTAACAAACTTGACTTCATGAGAGAAAATAGAAACAAATTGGGGCCAACGTACAATCAGCGCAGCGACCTCTACAAGTATTAAAAGAAAACCCAATGAAGAGGGGGGGGACGAAGACTGAAAAAGGGATGGGTGGTTGGCCTCTACCCAATCAAAACGGAAAACAAAAGGGGGAATAGTGACACCACTACGGACGAAGAAAATCACCTTAGAAAACAAAACGCAATTGACTGGAGAAACTGGAAGGTGATAGATCGCGGACGGTGGTGTGATCGGAATTGAGACCCCAAGACGATTCCAAAACTATACCTCTCTAAAGTGGAAAAACGGGAAAATGGCCATCTGTGATTGGTGGATGGTCGGCCTAACCCCTACAGTATCAAAAAAAGAACGCGGGGTAACAGGAAACCTCGAAAGAGGATGAGGAAGAAGATACAACTGGAGTAGGAAACATACCGAGGGGGAAGGGGGTTACAGTCAAAATAGCAAACGGGTCACGGGTCCTGTAGACTGCAATCAAAACCATTAATTAGGTAGTAAACATGACTAACAAATAACGACAAAAGAAGAGGAAAAGCCAAATACGTGCAGCAAGAAGTGGCCGTAAAAGAGACAAGAAGCCTTCAGGAAGACTACAACAGCTCTATAAGACACTGAGGAGCTGAGGGGGGGAGTAACGGAAAAAAAGAAGATCAGAATGATTGGAGGAAGGAGAAAGAATATTGAAAAAGTAAGGACTGAGTCCGTCTTGAAAAAAAGGGTTCTACCAAACATCCACCGACGTTCCAATTGGACAAAAAAGAACTAAAAAAAAATCGGCAATCTTGGGGGCATTCAAATGAATTTTAATGACGTAGAAAAGACAATGAGTATTGATTAACGGCCGGAACTAACCACCATGGGACCAAATTTCACTGAAGAACTAGGGGCGGAGACAAACTCAACGAAGGGAGAAAAAAACGCGCTCCCAAAGGAAACTCCTACCTCGAACCGTAAGGTCAAAACTTTCAGAAAGTCAGAAAGAAAGACCCCCAGTCAACGATGGGGGGAAAGAAAATGTCTTATTCATAAAAAGAGGAGGGGGCCACTACGCTGTTTCAGATAACGAGCAACGCGAAAAAGACGATGTAAAAAATGTCTACTACGCGTGTCCGCTGGGAGACTGTAGAAAGGAAATCCGGTGTGAAAACACTAGAATCCCAAGCTGTCCCCTTGGGGGTGTCTAAACCCCAATTGGGAAGATCCAATGAGGAGATGTGAAAGGAAAAGGTGAACTCAGGAGAAAAGAGAACAGTCGTGAAAGCACTGTGTTATGTGCGGGGTAAACTTCTCCGACAAACTGCCTGCCACAGGGCCAAAAAGAAAACAGACATCAAAAAGATAGGGATCCTGACAAAGTCACTTCTTCGTTTCACGATAACTTATGAATTCAAGAGAAAAAAATAAGAAAAGACGGGGTCCCAGCTTGGATTCGACGCCGAGGGACAAACCTCTAATCCGCACATGACAAGGTGAAGGTGTTGGGGGGGACCAAGACAACAAAGATTGGAAGAAAAAGAATTACTCATCCTCGCAAATGTACAGGAAAAGAGATTTACCGTGAACGCCTGGGTTGCGAATGTCACCAAAGACACAAGAAGAGGTACAGTCCTGAAATCATGCCGGAAAACTTAAGAAAAAAAAGTGAGCTGAATAGGGGTTATAGAGACGTCAACAAAACCAAGGGGGTGGACCCAAAAAGGTGTATTTGAAAGTAGTCTGGTAAATGATGAAGCGACTTTAAGTGGGTGAGCCAAAGGGGATGACCACCTATTGGCGGGATGGGTGGGCCCTTAAAAGCAACCCGGACGATAAAGTTGGACTGGGGTAAAACAAAAACATCTCTGCCTTAAGGGGGAATGATGATCCGAAGGGGAAAAAGATGGTGGCGGGAAAAGAAACTGGGGCAATGGCGGAGAGGGGTGGTAGGGTCGGGTGTCAATGGAAAAAGCGGGGGAAACGGTCAGGAGCAGAAGAGAGGCGTGAAAAATAAGAGAGTCTGAGCTAAAAAACCGACTCCTTCGGGGAGATAGAGCCTGATGTCGTATCGCGGAAGTGGAAAGGAAGTGGTGGGAGGGGCCGGACATAACCAGTGAGAACAAATAGTTGCCGCTCATGCGGAAGCGGCAAGTAAAAACTCAAAAGTCAAATTAAAAAACATTAGGAGGGAGGGTTTGTCACAAGCGCATGAACGGTGTGATTAGCGTAAACAGGAGAAACGATGAATAAGGTAGGAAAGGAAAAGGAAGGGGAAAAATTCGTAAAGGAGGCTTGGTTTTCAATGGGCGATAGTCCTTAAAACAAGGAGGGACCAAAATCAGTCGTAGGGAAAGAAACCGTTGCGTCAATAGGTAGGTTGTAACTAGTCAAGGCCGGTTGCTCTTCAAAATGAAGCCAGGTGTTTCCTTTCGGGGGGAGGATATGAAGGTGAGACAGGATTGATTGAGTTCGTAGCACCTTCACGAGTTCATCATATTTGGAGAGGTAGAATCAAAGGTCAGAAAAATGGACGACCTTGGAAAGGGGTGGGGTTTTTAAGCCTCAAGGGGAATGCACTCAGGGGAGACCTGAAGTGGGGGATTGTTGAATGGGCTTAGGAACGAGTTGTAGGGGGTAAAATGTCCAGCAGACGAACTAAAACTGGGGGACAAGACTGTGGTCCTCGGTCGAAAAGCTCATCTTCAATTCAAAGCGGACGAGGTGTCAGTAGAAAAAAGGCTAAAAATAAAAAAAAACAAAAAAAGGGGGAAGTCACCTCATGTCAAAACAGATAACGAAGGTGTCTGAAGCAGAAGTCTGGAAAAAAATGGGCATAGGTCCGGCAAGGGATTAACTGGGGATGGACCTAGGGGCGTTGGGGTGGAAAACAGAGGGTTTAGAAGTAAATGCCCTACCGTTCTGAGTAGGGAAACCAGTAAACCGGGAACATTGGGAAACTCAAATGGACACAGTCAAAAGCCGGTTGTGCTCCATTAAGACATGTGGTTCTAGGAGAAATCACTTTGGGAAGGGACTGGGGGAAGAAAAATGAGGGGGACCCGTGAGGGGGGATCGGTTTAGGGGGGGGGGAGAAATCCCATGCACACGATGCCTGCGTAATGTGTCCAAAAAATGTTATATAAAAGGTAGAGGACTAAGGGAGGTGGGTGGGGGGGCCTAGAAGATGCCAAAGACCTCTTCACTAAGGCAGTGGCTCCACGTCATGAAAGCCATGAGGAGAATTCAGGAGGGGCCGTGGAGAATAAGAGAAACAGGGGGTAGAGAGTCTCATGATGGGGGTGATTCAACAACATAGAAAGGGAGGAGGTTCTAAAAACCAGGGAATATAGACTGGTGAGAGGGAGCAGGAAGGAGGAGGGGGGGGCTATGTAAAAGGGGTTGTTTCCATCGAGGCTCAGAAGGGTGGGTTCTCTCTAAATACAGTAATGAGAGGGGGCATAACTAATGGAGAAGGGTACAGCGGGGGACGAAGGTGAAACCCTAGGGGTGAAGGACACCTCAACAAAGTCGATAATGAAAAGAATACGGAGTCCATATGTCGGGGGAGAAAGGAGAAGCGATGAAACGAATATCTAAGTAGAAAAATACAAATTTTCCCCCTCGAAAAACGACACATGTAACGACTCATATCAACCTGAAGGGAACAAAAGAAATATCTAAAATTTGGGAAAGGGGTAGAAAGTAAAAGTCTTCAGATCATGAATGGCAGACCGGCGACGTTGTTCATATCAAGGAAAAGACTTGGGGGGGAGTCCCCATTGTGCAAAGTCGCGGGGTGTTGGATGTACGAATTGCGCAGAAAGAGTAACAAAGGTTGGGGACAGAACGGGGGGAACGTGGCGGGTAAACAAAGGTTTGTCACATTCGGAGAGTACAGGGGGAAGCTGTGTTTAAAGTTGGGAATGTAAAATGGAAAAACAGGAGGACAGACGCGAAACAACACAAAGAGGGAAGGGGAGAAAAGAGACGCAATGTGGAGTGGGTTTTGGGGGTGGTGTCAAATCCAAACAAAACTTAAAAACGGCGCAGATGACATGGGGAAAAGCTAAGGAAAACCACCAAGAGGCGGGAATGGTCCTAAAACTGTCCCGAAGAAGGACATTTAACGAAAAAACCTGTGGGAATCTCTCCAAAGAAGAGGAAGGCCAGGTACGCCGCTAGCCAATGCGTCCTCCATCAAAGACCCCTGCAAAAATGGGGGGAGGGTGACGACACAACGTCGAAGGAATCAGGAAGAAATCTGAAACGGTGGAGGGGAAATAACTCAAGACACTTTTCGAGTGTCAAACGGAGGGAAGGAATTTGCATGTCTTTGGGGGACGAGAGGGAAGAAGTTGAATGGGAAATCACACGAAAAAAGCTCAATAATTGTGGCACAGCATCTCATCTCAACGCTTTAGAACGGAGAGCGAAAGTCGGAACCTCAAAAATTTGGGGGGTTTAACGGGACAAATCGGGGAAAAAAGTAACAGCCACCGCGCAAATCGTTATTATACAGAGTCGGGGCAAAGTTATAGAAAAAAATTACACTTAAGTAGTGGAGCCTAGAAAGGGAAAAACAATGGTTTACATCGTGAGACAGATTTCACACTACAGGCGCAACCGTGAACACCGGAGGAACGATTGTAAAAGAAGAAAAACGGGAGAGGTGGTTGCCGCTACCCTCAGACACCTCAGGTGGAGAAGGGGGGAGTCACCACACGGCACAAGCAGAGGACGTATCCGGAAAAGGGGCTTCTCAGGACGGGGGGGCCCACGCCGGTAGGGGGAGAAACGAGGCTTGTGTGGATCTTTAGGATCAAACACAAGAAAAAACATGATTAGGATAACCGGGGGGGGAAATTGACGGGACACGATGAAGCATGCCATCTGTTAATGGTCGGTCAACACAACAGGGAACACTCACGTGGTTGGGGGGGGAATACCGGGGAAAGGAATGAAAACAGGAAATGGGAAACTATATACCCCCTAGCGAAGATGCACAACCATTTTACTTGTTACAGATCAAGAATCACTGTGGGGTCCGGGATGGGAGATGCAATCAATAGGAACTGTGAGATAAAAAAAAATGAAAAGAAGTCCCAACGAAACCGAATCACCATCAAAAACTGGAGCCGATGCTGACGGGAAACGATGGGGTGATGGAGTACGTACTCTGACCGCAGCTCTCATTCAGGAACACTTATAAAACTTAGGTGTAATGGAGAAGGGGAAGCAAAAAGGGTAAACGCAATGGGGAGAAAGGAAATTGACAGAATTAGAAGGGCATAATTCAGGACACAGTCTATATTACGTGGTTTCTGTGCGGGGCCGTCTACACAGAATCAACACAGAACTTTAAACAAGGTGGGAAACACCAATCCGGAAAAAAAAAGTCTAAAGTCTGTAAAGTTCTGATGGAAGTCGATCTAAGTCCAATATTGGAAAGAAGACTGTATCGCAAGCACTGGGAACTCGAGTCACTCGAAATTATGGTACTAGCGATTACCTCCACGATGAAGGGACCAAATCTCTCCCAACAACAAAGAGGCAGAAGTTGAACAGTGGTCTCATTACGGGAGAGGAAAAAGAAAGACATGTCACGCACCGGAGGATTTCATCAAGAGAATGGTTCCAATCGAGATAAATGGGGAAAGAGACTAAAAGAAAGGATGAAAACTCAAAAAAAAGCGGGTTTGGCGAAACGAGTCAAGACGTTAAAATAATGACAGGACCGGGTTATCTCAGGAGCAAACAACTGTGGAAAGCGGGGCAGAGACACCCTGTCAAAATAAAAAGATGAAGCTTAAAGGTGGGCCACTACCAAGATTACACGAATAACTCTTCCTCACTGGGGGGGAAGTACGGCCTCAAACCAACTCCTGACCATCGGAACCTGAAGATCGCCATAATACATGAGCCAGACCGGAAGCAGAGTATGCTCTAAGACGATATGAAATAAGGGCACGGACTATGCGGTAAGAACAAGGGAAGCACTTATTGTGACGCAGCCATTGCGTCAAAAGGAAACTTCGCAAATGGGGAAAGTAAAAACTCACTAAGCAGGGGGAACCGTGCGAGGGGGGTCCAAAAAACAAGCTGGTCCCAACCATAGATCTCCATCGAATGGAAACGAAAGAGCTCTACCAACAGCGATCACAGTACTAGCGGTGTTGAAGATGTGCAAAAACCAAGACACATAAGGGAAGGGCAAAAAGGCAGTAAACGTCAACCAACTGATAGACCGCGGACATAACAAAAAACAAAACGTGGATATAACTAGTGCGCCTAGAAGATTGTTTGGTAAAACTAAACAACGACAAAGAGGGAAAGGAAGGGATAGATGTATCCCCCCTTTTAAGCTCGGTAAAATATTTGGTAAAGCCCCAATAGCTGTAGCACTATGCTTTAGCTGACGTGGGGTTGGGGGGGGGGGAAATGAAGCAAAAGAAGATGAACGAAGGCGCCCAAAATCGATGCCTGAACAGGAAGGACTATACGCTAATCCGGGAAAAAAACTGGCAACATCGGAAGGCAGGAGTGTAAAGGGGGGGGGGGGGACCTGTCGGGAGTACAAGGGCGAAGCGGTTATCCCCCGGAAGCATCGCCATAGGACCAAGGAGCACAGGAAAGAGATGATACGCAGACGAAAGCTTAAGGGAGATCCGAGCTAGTCGTTGCACAAGGGATGGAAAGAAATTTGTTGAGGAAGAAAAGCATGGGCGCAAATAGTCCTCTGAGTGCAGGCGCAGCGAAGCAATTCAGTCCACCAATAAGGAACAAGGCATTCACACAGGAACTGACAATATAACGAATCAATCTGGAAAAAAATGGAAAAAAAAACCTAGATGCTGACATGGTTGCTAACCAGAGGGGAAACTACATCTTGGGGAGGCAGGGAAACAACCTTCGAAATTAATTTAGCAGAAGCGGTCTAACGGAGAGAAATCATTGAAGTGTCAAAGCCAAAAAAAAAAAGAAAAGAAAAAAAAAAAAAAAAAACAAGAGGTGAAAAAAAAGAAAAAGAAAAAAAAAAAAAAAAAAAAAAAGAAAAAAAAAAATCACCAAAAACACCCAAAAACAAAAACAAAAAAGTCAATCACCACCAAAGGTCGGGGACTAGCACCAGTTTCGCGCCCAAAGCGCTACGAGTGGTATCACGATCGTTCTTACCGTAGACATGCCCTTCAAGCGAAATGGGGCTGGTCGACGAGGCGCACTTGCCCGCACCCGCAACAAAGCAGACACGCGCCTTCAGGCCCCGCAAATCGAACCACGCCTCCTTCCCCACTAATAAGCTACAAAGAACATTTAGCAAAAAACAATCCGCCCATCCCCGTGCACCCTTGGGCTCTTCCACAGGAACATACACAACGTAACATTGTCAGAAATTGGAGGAATCTCAGCCAGATTGAATCAACCCGCGGCAACCGCCGGTTGGGGCACCACGACCACTTCGCTACTGTCATGCACCCGAGGCCCACATAATCGAGAACCATGGAGGCATGCGCACGTCGGCACCACGAAACTAGGTAACAATACTCGCATGGAACGCAGACCCACAAATTAGAACGCCGCAACAGTAATAGGGTACGCGTAACCAAAAGAGCGTACGGTCAAGGGTGCCGTTGCGAATTGAGAGGAGGGGTCTAGGAACGGAGGCAATACGAGCGCGGCGCTATAACGACACTTCAGAGCAAGGAGTGGTCAGGAAGACGGGAATAAATCGAGACTGATAAATTACAATCCGCTCGCAGATTTGGTACACGCAATAGCTAGTCGGACAAAAAGAGGTCGAGCCACAAACACATGAGGACGGCAATAGGTCTGGCCTGAGACTGAGAAGAACCGCTGGCGGAAACAATGTTTGAGGTTGGAAAGACGGCCCGGCCTCCGGTTCGAGGGTGAAATGTGCCCCCTTGTCCTGTTCGGATGAATATAGACATGTAGGGAAGGATGTCGTACCAACAGGGGGGCGGTTAAGACGGGAACATGGTTTGATCCGGAAGTTCGACAGAACCTTGGAGAAGGAAAAAAAAAAAAGAGAAATGCACATAGGTACAGAGTCAGGAGATGGGGGGGACCAGAGGGGGGGGTTGTGAAAGGTGCATTGACGAAAAGGCGTGTGAGGGGGGGGAGAAAGGGCACCATACGCCACTTTGGAAAATAGACTGTAAGGGAGTCGAAGCGGAAGGGAGTCGGGAAGCCTCTGCGGGGGTAAAGGGAACATCCTGCTCCGCACCGCGAAGACTAAAAGAAGGTAGAGCTCGTTATGGTAGAAAAGAAAGTCGTTACAAAAGGGGCATAGGAAACACGGCGCCACAGAGGTGTCGGCCTCGGGTTTGGGCGTTGGGGTGGCCTTACTGTTTATCTCAAGTACTCGGTGGAGGCGGAGACCCGGACAACATTCAGGTGGGGGAAAAATCCGGTGGTAACGAAGTCAAACCTCCGGGTGCAATTGGCCAGGGTGGTAGGATCGCCTAACTGGGGAAGAGCAAGGTAAAAACGGGAACAGTGGAGTGATACCGGGGGGAGGTGAGGAAAACAGACAACAAGGGGAATGGATACCAATTCATTCAGTGGGGTCCCTGTGATAGACTGGGAGAAGGACGAAATTCATCAACGAGGAAGAATCCACAAAACCGAACGTAGACTACTAAAGGCCAGTGGCTCCAAAGGGGGGGAATCCACAAAGACACAACCTAACGAAAAAACGGTCACCGAATGCCGAAGATGATGTACCGTTAGGAGGACTATCAGAAAAGACCTGGAGGGGGGAGAGAGGGTCTTACTTAGTTGCAGGTGACAACCACTATCGTAGAGACTTAATGGAAAGTCGAGGGGTACACATACAGAGAGGGAACAAACGGGGTTAAGAGGGGGGGGGAAAATTAGTGTCGGATAACGAATTGTACTGGACTGACAATGGGGGGGTAACAATCATAATGACTAAGAGAGTAGAGGTTATCGTCTCTTAGAATGAGAGGAGGGGGGGGGCACTAACGCAGGCCTAGTAGGAATCAGAGGGTTGGTCGGTTTTCAACGCTTTGGGGGACGTAAAATAAGATTCGTTCCAATGCATCTGAGCGGGTACAAAGAAAGGAATGAGAAGCAAAAAGAAAAAAAACTAATCTGCTTATGCCACAAGTAATAATCTGGGGGGCTCATAAAGGTGAAATAAGAACAGGAGTAAAGAAACTCAACATCGTAATAAAGGGACACTCCAGCCAAGGGGGTACCGGGGGGAAACCAGAAATCTGCAGAGCAAGAAAGGGATTAAAGGAGCTTGGGCGTAAGATCCATAGTTGCATGGGCCCTAGTGGGCAGCTAAAAACCTGCTGGGTTTGGAAGAGGGGGAGCAAGAGATAAAAGTTGGGGGACCGTAAACTTGAAAAAATGTGGCGGTCGGAAGGATAGGGACCATGGTAAAGTTCCGGAGGACCTGACTTTGCGCTGCGGTGGTCGATAGTAAGGATAGCGGAATAAAACGAAAATAAAACCTAACAGAGAGGAGGAAAAAGAGGAATAAACAGATTTACCCAGAAAGTAGATGACAAGGGTCGGGTATGGTATGATGAGTATAGTGAAAGTTCAAAAGAAAAGAACCAGAAATCATGACCTTCCATGGTACAGAAGCCAAGAAGAGGTCACGAGAGAGGATCAAAAAAATTGCGAGGAAAAAGACTTCAATTAAAAAAGGAGGAACACCGCGTGGGCGAAGAACAACACATGAAGATCATCGTAAATAAAAGTACAAACAGTAATGAGGTGCCTAGACCACAGCCAGTCAGACCTTGGTGCGGTGGACAGTCCAAAAGAAACTCTCCGGGGGGAACCGGGATCTCATCTGCAGAACAGTTAAACATTCTATTGGGGAGATGAAGGCGTAACGGAAAGAAGTTAACAAGGGAGGGGGGGGGACGGTGGCCTTAAATCTATTTATCAATTCCTCATTCGTGAGCATCACAACAAGAGTTCTACTGACATCTGGACGCTCCTCGTAAACGAGAAAGGTGTTTGTAAGTCGAATCCCAAAACGAAGGAGTGAAACCTACACCACCCAAAGAAAGAATCTGTGATAATAGCAACGGTTATGCACCACTTCCATTGATGTAGTAGACATGAGATTCAAAAAGGGAATTAGGAGAAAAATACTTATGATCCAATGGGTTTAAAGGCGTAGAATAAGTCTCAAGAAAATCATCAAGCTACACTCTACACAACCCCAGGTGAAGTTGGAACGAAGAAACGTGAACATTAAACAGATAAAAGGTGGCATCGAAAACAAAAGATCACACAAATAGGTGGAGAGTAAAAACCGAAAAAAAAAGGCTCATATCCAGATGGTCTCCTTCATGAAGCCATGCTTTTCCTAAGAAGGGGTGGGCCGAAGGGAGCCCACACCACTGGAAACAGGGAACGAAACACACGGTAATACGGACAGGAATGAAGAAAGGAATCGCAATCGGTGAGAAAGTGATGTCGACAACAGTACGGGATCACCTACACGAAGATTATGTGACGGGAAAAGAGGGGAAAAGGAAATCTCTATTTAATAATCACGTGGAATACGGGCTACAAACCCAGGTGACTGTTTCCAGTGCAAGTCCAGTGTAGTGGGCAACGAGAAAAGCTATTAGATAGAAAAAAGAAACGTCAAAACCAGAAAAATAGGCAGCACCTCGTGCGGAGAGTGCCCTACTACTTGCCCTACAGTTGGGGAAAGAACGGCGGCAGAATATAGAGAGGAAACTATCGGGAAAACGGAGAAGAGGAGGTGAGATGAGACTGACAACTCATCGATATGAAATGGGGTAACCGAGATGTATGACACAAGTCGGCTGGAGTGGAGGGGGAAGGCCTACTACCACCTCAAAATGACGTTCAAAGCATTTGCCAAACCTCCCGGAAACGGTCCAAATACCTCCCTGGGGAAAGTGGAGGGGCTGCACAAATGAATGGAAAGTACGAGAGCAAAAAATCCCAAGGCATTGAACTTACCGTTAGCGCAAAACCGGGACACAAAGCAAAGTTGCATAAAAGGGAGAGGAACACTAACAAACTAGTATACCAACGCGTAATCCTAACCTAACACGGAATCCACACAACTTTTGGTTAGATAGAAGAAGCGCTGAAACGGAAAGAATGGAGAAGGAAAAAAGCACACAACAAAGCACCGGGAGCCAACCGTCTCATGACAAAAGACGGTAGACCCCGTCTGTGGACTAAAGAGCAATAAACGTTCAAGAAAGGGCAGCATAAATCAAACACACCGGAGGCTTAGTTACAGGTACGTTAAGAAAGTTTCTCCTGAAATCAGACGCTCTAAAAAAACGAAACAATACAAAAATGAGCCAGCAGGGAAGTGGACCACCTCGGTTGTACAAAGCAGATGCCAGCAAGGAAAGTCGAAGGGGAATTGGTAAGTTTTCAGCATAGAGGTCTGTGGAGACAACGGGGATGGCAATTCGCTGGACTGGAGCAAAGAAAACTGAACCTATTAGTACCAGGGAGGAAAAGAGTTCGCTTATCTCCAGAGGGAAATCGTCTGCGGACGTTGCGCGGGATTATAAGGGAAAAGACAAGAAAGAAGGCAATCTCCCGAGGACCAGAAATCCCTTTACTGGGGAAACGCACTCCGACGACAAAACCTACCGATACTATAAGAGAGTGCTGGTGTGAGCATGAATAGGTTATACCTCCAATGTAATCTGGAGTTGTGCGCTAGTTGGGAAGGGTTGAACGGTCGGACCAAGGGTTTACTTACAAGAGAAACTCGGCACGACACCAACAGACAATCTGGGTCCGCTTGTTGTGCCTAGAGCTAGCGACAAATGAAGGTCGTACTCCGGCCGGCATACCACTAAGACGGCATCTAGCAGCCGGATACCAGGGTGATTATATCATATAAGTCACAGAACAGAAAGTAAAGAGGGGGACCTACTATGAAAAAATAACCCCCTTTTAAAGAATCGGGAAGAGTTTGGTAACCAGGGAGACTAGTTAGACAAAGGACTGGATTGGCACTAGGCTTTGAGTGGTGACCATTGCATCACACAACCGAGTCAGTTCTGTTCAAAGAGATGGGAGTGGGCCTGTAGATGAGGGGCAAGTTGACTTATGGTCTGGGAAACTAGCAGGTTCATTACCGGATTACCAGGTGTATGCGGGGGTAACTGTCACGTACAGAGCCATTACAGAGAGGGCGTTCACCCGATACCGCACAGATCTCTAAGGCAATCAAGAGACTCTAGAAACTATCCCTACAAGAAGAACGGAGGAAAAAAAAAGAAAAGAAAATTAGAATATTTGAAGTATCTATGTAGGAGTGAATTTCAGGGACTGGTTGGATGACGAGTCAGGATTAGATAGAAGACAGATAGAAGATGTCTAAGCGAGTCAAGGAACTTGGCTGAACAACGAATAGGTCATTAGTTGCTTAATGGTGGGTGACATCCCCACGGAAAAGAAGACACCAAGGTAGTGATTATCGGTAGCCCGGAGGGAGATGCAGATTTACCCCATGCAATCGGAGAATACGGCGAAAGGAGGGCGGTCTGGGATTGGAAAAATGCAAAAAAAGAAAATATCCAAGTAACTAGGGGAACCCATAAGACCGCCACAGAACAGCTTCGGGAAAAGAAAGACCGAGTGACTTGTACAATAATATAGTTGACAAAGCGTGAGGAAGGAGATACGACCTGAAGACGGTATGGATGCAAGTCCATTGTTCAGGTGGCGGCAGGTCGAAGGAATGAGCGGTTAAAAATCGGGGTCCTGGCCCGGTCACCTAGGAGAGCCAGGGGAAATAGACAGATGTGTACATGGGGTCGCAGTGAGAATGAAGAGTGAGAGAAAGATACGTCTCAAAAGGAAGGAATATCAAAAGACGACAGGGGAGGGAAGAGGGGGGTAGACAGATCTGTGGGATTCCAGAAAAGGTTCGTGGGGGGCTCACCTGCGCTCGTGATCTAGCGGCTGGCCAGCCAAGACACTAGGAGAGAAAAAAGCTTTGGTACTGAAAGGGAAAGATCTCCGAGAGGCCGTTTGAACAACTCCTTGCGATCAAACGTAGATGGACGCATCCTCGCCCAATAAGGAAGAATAAACAACTCGATCCGGACAGGAAGGCACTTCCGGGACGAAGGGAAGTCAACGGGCAAGATTTCACAAGGGCAGGTCCGGAAACAAACGTCATGCAACGTAAGGGGGGGCGGCCTAATAGGATCTCGGTTGTCCGTCGCCCGGTTCAGAGAAGAACCAACCACACAAAGCGCGAGGTACACTGGGACGCGTGCTAGCAATCAAACATACGCCGTGTACACTCTGAAACTCCAGGGTGAAGCGTGAATGTGAACGCCTGAGAAGCGGAGTATCAGGATTTGAAAGAAGGACGGGGAGACTGTACCACGAGGGAAGCGGGATACGCATCACAATCCACCGACGTCACATGGGTCCTGAGTGCATAGGTGTCCCAAAATTAGGTAGAAAGGGCAAGACAAGGGGTTGAGGGTAGGTGGTAGAGTCAAGCTAACCAACAACGCCTAGACCTGTGCATCGAAAGTAACGATGGACATGAGGCACGACTGAAGTATTATTGACATACTCATCCACGGGAAAACTGTAATACTAATGAGGGGGTAAGGAACCGAACACTCGGAAGGAGTCAAAACCCCCGTAAGAGATAGCGTAGCCTGGTTGAGGTGATTGAAAGCTGGATTGACGCTCTGGAAACAATGCTGATGTCTAAGAAGGGTAGTGAGGGAAAGAGAGCGAAAATCGAGTAAAATCAACGAGGGGGCGGACACGGGGGCGTACGGGTCCGACACGACTGAGGACGAGAACATAGCAAGTACGAACAACACAGGAGGAGAGGGGGACACGGAATAAAGCCTGTTCTCAAGAAGAGGGAAGTGCCGTATTCACTTCTACACACATCACCTCATGAGGGAAGTGACTACACCAGTGGAGGCAAAAATCCTCTCACCACACAACAGGTAAAACGGACGAAGACATACCTCGGAAAGAAAATCAAGGGAGAAAAGTACCAGGGTGCTCAACACAGTAGAAAGAGGTTGGAAGGCGGCTACGGTGGCAATGAGGGAAGGGACGTGTGAGGCCAGTTTTCAATAAGGTGTCCATAGGAGGAAGAAGGGAAGAAGGAAAAATGGGATAAAAAAAAAACGTATCCGGCTTCCCAGGGGGGGGGTAGACATTCGGCATCGCCTATATTCCTCTGGAAAATGGAAGGACAGAAGGGGAACTGTGACTGTTGAAACGGCGAGCTACGAAGAAACAACCATGGTCCAATTACAAACCAGACGATGAAGAAGAAAATATTCAAGCGGCGAAGGGGTGATCATGATTTGGGTTCAAAAATAAAATTCACGCACCAAATCATGGGGAAACACGAACGGACAATGGTCCCCCTAAAAAACCCTAATAATGTCACGAATGTTAGACGCCAAGAGTCAAACGGTTCTCGGTGACCGGCACTGGGAAGTAGAACAAATCACAAGAAGAGAAGAAAGGTGAACCAGAGGATAAACAAATAGCTGCCAAGGCCGAACCTATGGAGAGCGCAAAAACAGCTACGTCGCCTGCGACATTGAAGCGTGCGTCTTCGAAGATGGTAGAAAAACAGGCAGCACGGAGAGGGTCCAGGAGGGAGGTTCGGGACCGAAAATGGATTGGAAACAAAGGGAGTACGGAAGGTGTAGCACTTCACTAACCTACTCGGAGGGTGGCCTCAGCAAGAACTCAGTATCACTCCCCAGATGTGTAGAAAACCCCTGCAGGAGGGAAGAAGAAAGATGTTATTAATATAGATGGGCAAGGGCAAAAAACGCCTTCGACCAAAAAAATGTCTCGAGAACGAGTCGTTAGGCCCCATTAGTATTATTACGTGGAGTTAAGAAAAGTGAAAAACAACGAACAAGGCAGCAAATAATGTGGGGAACACAATTGGAGACCAATCATCTTCATAAAGTCCAGATCCAAACTTTATACGACTGCAGGGACAACAGAGCGAAGAGCGGGAAAGGAGGGAAAAAAAGCAATAATCAAATATCTTTGGGCGGTGGCACTCAGAACCGATAGAGCTGAAGCTAAAACCTCAGGGGGAAGGTGCCACGGAAACTCAGCATCGCGGAATAAATAGGGCTGAGACAGGGACGGGGGAAAAGCAAGTTTTCGGTAGACGAGCGTTGATTTGATCCGGAAAGAACTAGAAAAAGTGGGAGGAGGAATACATAACCCGGAATTAGACATTTAGCAAAGTTGAAAGGGAGCGGCCCCATAGTGGACCTGGGGGGAAGGTATCTTCCCGACCTCAGGGATAAAAAGGTGATTGGAAAAAAGAGTACCAGCGCCCTTGACACCGATGCAGAAATGAGTAACCACCTAACATCCTACAGCCACGGAAGTATGGGGAATAACTAACAGTATGTAAAAGGACAACAGGTGTCCCTGTAGGGCAAGCGCCACCTTGTCGTAAGCTATTAACATGGCAAAGAACCGAAAAAGCCAGGGCCAAAACGCCGAGAAATAAAGCAAAACATCATAGACACCTGGCAAATACAAAAAGCCAAGAAAATCATAAAAATACCATACATGGCAAATAAATAAACAACGGGCACGGACATGTCACACTGGGGGAAGACTAAGGGAAACCTACCAATTAAACTGTATATACTGCTAGGCACGGGTGATTAATGGTCTGGTGATGGAGAAAAATGCGGGAGAAGGGAAAAGAGAGAAAAAAAGGAATTGGGTAACCGGGACATTAAAACCAGTCTATGTACAAGGGGATCTGAGTCTGGGTCCAATTGCTACGTACACCGAGAAATTCATCACCGCTATCGGGGAAGAATTCCATTATCCGGAAACAAACAACAAACAAAAGGAATTCTAAGAGGGCCCGGGCGCATCTCAGGGGCCTTTGATTACCGTCAGACTAACCAAGAGTCGATTGATTACCAAGGTGCAGGATGAGGGAAAACACATTGGGGCATCAAATATTGTACTCGGGAACTAGGTCTAGGCACGGCCTCACACAAGGTCGGGACCCCGACCACGAAGAATAATAGCAAAGCGTCTCGACGATAAAATTAAAGGTAAACGGAAAACAAAAAAGGGGAAGGGAATAAATTAAAGAAAGAAATTCGGGAAGTATCCTGCAAGCCCCATCAAATCATATATACAGCCAACAAAGGATCGTCATCACGTGCTTAGGAAATGGGAATGTCAAAGGAAGCTACCGGGTATAAAGGAAACGGGAAAAAGGCGTAACGCCAAACATACTACTTATCAAAGACGCTTCCTTATGGGTCCCTAAAACCTTATAAATGGTCTCAGAGGTGAACGGGCCCTAAAACTATTACACAGTGGGAGGTCCGAAAGCATCGGTAGGAAAAAATTGTACAAAGACACGAAGAAGGTAAAGTATGGCAATACATCCCCAACGTCAGGAGGACTCTTCACCCAGGGGGGGGTTTGCACGACCACTAAAGTATCAACGAAGACCTAGCGTGCACCACAAAGAAGAACGCTCGGCACAGGATCGGTGAGAACATACAGAAGGAGATCGTGCCGGGTAGATTTATCTATACAAATCAGTTCTCGATTTAAAACTACAAAAACTGGAAGAGCAGACCGCGGCGAAAAAGGAACAAGAGTAGGTTAAAAGAAGACACCAATCCGACTAAGGTGACCCAAACTACCCTAACATCCCATTAAATGGCATTGAATGTGCCCGACACTGGTAAGACGATAGAGAAGACGGAAACAATCTACGAGTCAGATACTACTCCCAATCTAATTGGGGGAAAGAGAGAGGGGGAACCGGTCACTGGAATGCAATTGTGTTTGAAGAAGGGGAAAACAAAATCACTACAAAGAAAAAGGAAGGGGAGCAAGACTTTCGAGACCATCACAAATCGTCATCGGGGGGGAGCATTCTCTCACAACAGTATAGACAGAGGGAGAATAGGCACTCGGAAACGAAATCGAAAAAGAAGCAGAAACACGTTCAAGCGACGTTCTAGTGACCTAATGAACTTTACCCGGAACTGCAGGTCTATGGGCCGGCATACAAACACCGCGACTCTTGGCAGGGTCGCCAGCAGTCCTAAGGGGGGAGGAGAAGGGGAAGACCGTCACAATCTTGGTCGGGGAAAACGTGGCAATTCGGGGAAGGAAGTGGGGTGGACTTTCGGAATGTCGTTCCGTCGACACTTGAATCCCCGGGAGCAGAGGCTCCTGGAACAATAGGGGAAGATCAAATGAAGGAAAGGGGGATAACTACAAATCCTTCCAGATGCCGGTCAACGGTCCCAAGGACTTAGATCAAGTGGCAGGAAAATTTGGGATGAATTTAATCTGACTGATACCAAAGAAAGAAAAATAGAATACAGAGAATGAACGTCATTGCGGGGCAGGTCAGAGATCGTCCCGATTCCTTGATGATTTATAGGTGGGAGCATCTAACTGGGTACGGTGGTGCAGACCAAAGGAATACCTTGGAAAATCAAGCGAAGAAGGGAGACAGGGAGTGAGATGTCTTGGGGAATCTCGGAGGATCCTGAAGACAGAGGAGAAAACATCCGTTCTTCGGAAGAAAAGAGGGGCCCAGTAGGTAGATATATGTGTGGAGGGCTGATCGTAAAACAACAAGAAAAGGACACGGTTCAATCTGAAAAAAGGAAAAAAAGGAGCATTGGGCACCGTGGTGACTGCATAACAAGAGAAAGAGGGGGGACCTGTGTCTTCAAGACTAAAAAAGGCCGGGATATACTAAAAGCGGCGTCACAAAGAAGAGTGGAGGCACAAATGTTGAAAGCCATAACTTTCATCAAGGACCTCCTTGGAGAAGACTTCACACCAGTCCTTGTGCATGCAGACAGTACCGATTAAAAAACCCCATCATTTGTGATGGTAAGAGGGGGTGCAATGCGACAGTAAAAGGAGGTGGAGCGGGAAAACAAAGGGGAAAAAGAAGACTCCAATGGTAAACACCTATCAACTTTGACGTCAAAAATGAAGAGAAGGTACATGACTTCACTTTAAAAAGAAGCTACAAAGGCATTAGGCGAATTCTTACCGGGATCATACACCAAACCAGCCGCATCAGAAGGCCAAATAGAAGAGCCTGTAGGTCGCTTCAAAATGGAATAGGTCGCACACGGATATACGGGAGGGGAGGCCTCGCGGGGCGTTGGGTTTGGACATTCCGGGACTCAAGAGAACTGCAGGTGGCCGAACGAAAATAACCGCACGGACAGAGGGAGATAAAAAAGGCGAAAAAAAGAAAACCTACGGGGGGTGAGCTCCGTGAAAAAGGGGAACCTAGCAACCCATTCCTAAAGGAAAGAAACCCGTTAAAATCAATGATAAGGTAACGACAAGCGACAACATCGAACCATATGCGAGAGACGGGGAAGGGAGGATGGCAAGAGAGGTGAGAAACTCCCGGCATTGATCACAGTTCTTAAAATCATATGAAGAGAATCGCTAATGCTCTCAATAGCCTAGCAAAAGGGGGAAAGGTCCTCACCGAGGACATATCAAAAGTTCGCGGTCAAGAAAGTCAGGGGTAGACGACATGCTGAGTGTAACGGGGCAAAATTAAGGTTTAGGAAACGTCAGATTAGTGGGTAGTGAGGAAGGGAAAGAGGAAACAGGCCTGAGGTTCGAGGCCGAGGTGAAAGAAACAATTGGGGGCAGTATTCGAAACAATAAATTTCTGAAGTCCACCGTGTGTTAGAATTGTCGAGCTAACAAAACGATGGGAGGAGGGGATTAGTAAACAGACCCGCAACCAGAAACCTGGGGTTAAAGGACGCATATTTAAACTCTTATTGACCAGATCTACTTAACACCTGGGGGGGTAGCATCATAAAACTGAGGAGATAAGGATGTTTACTCTGCTAACTAGTAGGACAGAGATGGTGAAACCCCGATTCATATAAGAGAAGAAGGGAGGGCTTGTGGCTGGTGTTCAAAAAAAAAAGGGCGTAAAGAATATTGCGCAACCAGGACGTTGGATCGTTGGAAAAGATCGAGGGGAAGAGAAGAGGGCGAGCTGCAATTCTAACAAGAAAGAAGGGAAGTCTCAAGAAAAGGCTTAAACTAGACTAAACTAACCAGAAGGGGGGAGACGTCCAAGACTCATCTACAGAGAAGGTCGCCCACCATGGGGAAACAGAAACAGTAAAGGGAAGCAAAGGAGGGAAGCGGGGCGAGCCGCTTTTGTCGTCAATAGACATGGGGGGCAATAGAGCGCGATTCACTAAGGGTACTGTATGTACTCAGGAAATTGGGTCAACAGCATTGTTGACAAGTAAGTTGGACCCTAGTGGCCGGATAGGGAGCAGAAAAGGGGGTGGAGAAAAATTCTGATAGGTAGAATGTGTAAGCCAGGAAAGCCATTATGTAAAGTGGCGAAGGGGGGGACCGTAGAGGATTCAACACTAAAAACGGCACAAAAAA
>Ga0179593_1414890_pt1 | contig 20006 bp, 30 predicted proteins | sample CZODoug2_1_08_16_FD_185931 | JGI IMG/M metagenome (GOLD analysis project Ga0179593, IMG submission 185931) | Vadose zone soil fungal communities from Angelo Coast Range Reserve, California, USA - CZODoug2_1_08_16fungal (PacBio error correction) | ecosystem: Environmental > Terrestrial > Soil >...
TTTGAGGGGAAATTGTGGAAATTCAACTGCAAAGTGCAAACTAAAAATTTCAAGAAAGTCTTCGAAGAAGGAGGGGCTGACCGTTGCAAAGCGAAGCAGTGAAAAGGAATGTGCGAAGTGCCGGAAGAAGTGAAAATGAGGAAGCTGTGCGCGTGAAGTGCCGGGTGCGGGGACCGTCTTGGGGAAGGTTGCGATCAAGACCAATTGGAAAAAGGGACACGTCATTTACCGTGGGAGAGAAGGGAAACAGGTGTGGTTAAATTACGAGGTCAGGGGTCGAGGGTACTTTGGCAGCAACAGCGAGGTACCAACGAAGACGGAAGTGGGAGACGCGCGGGTGGCCGTCAGGAACATAGGAAAACGGGTATAGATGAAGAGGTGAACATAAAGGAGTGGGAATATCCAAAAAAAAAAAACGGAGGCCAACAAAGGTGAGGAGGGGTTGAGGTCGATGGCCACGACGTTGTGCACATAAAGAAATTGTAAGGCCGTCCACATGGTCTGAAAAGGGGAGGATTCCATGTGGACGTTAACAGTTTGGAAACGAGTGGTCCTCAAGCTTCGTCGAACAGGGGGAATACCGAGGAAATCCGTCGGGTCGGCCGTGGAAGAAAAAAGGTGTTGGACCGGGTTATGGCAGCTGCAATAGGGGAGGAGGGAAAAAGTTCAAAAGGGAGGGCGGGAAGAGGGGCCAGGAAACCAATCGATGAAAGGCCGTGTACGGGCACCTGACCAGGGGGAAAAATCGCCGGTTACCAGCCCAAAAGGGAGTGCACATTCAAGCCCAGAGGGGGGGAAATGAGCGTGGGCCAACCAGGTGGGGAATGATAGCCGCAAAGAAAAAAAGCGGGAAGGAAAAAAAAAAACGTTACAGGAAACTCTCGGCGCCTTGCCTGGGGAAGTAGGGAGGTTGGACTGGGAACAAAACTCTTGACGCCCCGAAAAAGGGAAGGCCGGGGATGAGCAAGACGTATCTAAAGAAATTTTCTTGAATACAGAGACGACCAGCGAGCGGGGCGAGAACGTGACGAGGCCGACTCGAGAGGGCACATGTTAAAAACCCGCAAGCCCACCAGGGACTCCAAAACAATTTGCTGGGGATGAAGGGAATAACGGGGGGGGGGGCCTTTGCGGGGGGGACAGAAGGTGCGCCAAGGTCCAAGCGTCAACGAGAAACCGTACGAAGGAGGATAGGAACAAGCCAAGCATTGCAAAGTCGGAAGTGCATGGCGGGTGGAACTGGGTGGGGGATCGAAATGACCGGGGGTGGGAGGGCGCGCCGTAAAGGAGCCAGGTGAGCGGGAATGCAAGCCGAGCCCGCGTACGGGCAAGGAAAAAATATGGTCAGACAAGACCGGGGGAAGGCAGGCGCAAATAAACGGGATAGCCGGGGGCAGGGGTTAGTCAAGCTCGAAACAACTCAAAAGCGTTGGAACCGCGGTGTGGGGGGATGCGGGGGGGAAAAAAGGACAAAAACGGTGCGGGAGTGTGGAACGTTGATGTTGTTGACGACACGAGAAGGCAAAATAATATGCTCATCCAGGAAAACACAACGGAGGGAGAAGGAGATAGGCAGGGGGCGAATAGAGAGGGGGACCAAGTCAAACAACCGTTCAAAGGAAAGAGCACCCGTGGGGTGACAACAAATCCCAGGTCCAATCCGCCGAACAGCGGTAAAGTTGGTTCAGTGGGTCTCTTAGAACGACCCATTAGAAAGAGAACGGGAAGAGTCAGGGGTCTAAAAACCGCGGCCGAACGGCGGAATCGTTCGATTCGAGAAACCAAGTGCCAGGGAGAAAAAAAGGGGAATCGCAAAAACATGGTCAACCCCAATACGAAGAGGTTTCAACGAAAGGAGTATCATGAGGTTGGGGGAGGGGGGGTCTAAGATCAGAGGGGGGCTTCTAAAAAATTGGTTACAGTTGGTGCGAAAATCCAGCCTGCAACAAAGGGTTATCAGAATCCAAAGCAAACAATTGCTTGGGAAAGGGAGAATCAGGGGGCGGGGGGACAGTTACGGCATTGATTAAAATTCCAAAGGTCAGGGGCCGGACGGCGGGGTAACGTACTCACGCGAATCAGAACCGTCGAGAAAAAAGTAAAGCCTTATGCAGCATAAGTAGTGAAATCAAATCCCCTTTCGGACAACTGAAGGGTCAAACAAGATTGTGTCATACAAGAAAAAAGGGAAGGCACAGAAGCGAAAAGTGGTGCAGAAGACTGGCGAAAAGCCAGCTCCTTCCAGTAGTGGGAAGGAAAAAAGGAAAGATATCACGATAAAAATCGGCGGTTTGAAAAAAAAATCACCAAAAACGCATCGGAAGTCCCGACCAAGGATCGAGTTGAAACGTCAGGTGTGGTTCAAAAAGTGGGGCGGGGTACACGTCACCTTAGTGACCAAGGGGGGAAGGGCACGGGGAAAAATTCCACTAGATAAGCACGCCGGATGAAAACGCTTTAATGGGAAGAGGAATCCCGGGGATTCCTGACTGCCTTAAAAGGCTATGGGGAAGCGAGGCAGCAAAAACTGCAGGAAAAAAGGAGGCTCACAAGCGACTACGAGTTTGAGGCGTCTAGGAAAAAAATTCTCAGCCTTCACTTGGAAGTAGAAAAAGTTCGAAAAGGGGTAACCAGGGTAGTGGGAGTCATTAAAAAAGAGGGAGGGAGGGCAAAACGGACGTTTAACCGCTGAAAAACAGAAAGGAGCGAACTGTTTGCTCGTGGGGGAAAAGGGGGGACAAGAAGTTGGGGAATGGGTAACAAGTGGCAAGGAAACGCAACATCTATGAAAAACAGGTATTCCCTGGGGTGACAACGGGCGTCTCGACCGCCCTTGGAGGAAAACCCGAACGGGGTCTGGCGCTGGGGGCCAACAAGTTCGTGTTCAACGACTTCAGAGAAAGAGAAAGTCAAAAACCGACAACGTCGGGCGGCGTGACAAAGGTAAAGTGGGTCCCGTGGTTCAAGGGTAAAGGAGAAGAAACCTCGACTCCACGCGGAAGAGAACCGGCACGCAACGGTGGGGAGAGGACGTCTGTCAAGAAGGCTGACTGCACAAATTCGCCAGTAAAGACAGGATTGACGGGAAAAAAGTATGCAATAATCGTCCTAAAGGGACGAAAATTCATAGAAAAAGATGTCCAAAGAGGAACCACAAAAAAAAAAAACCAGAGAGACTAACAAAAAAACACCGGGGGTAGAGAGATTGACGTGTGAGGGGGGGGGCACGTGTGGGGGGAAATGTCAGTTTAGATCGGGTCCGCACGAATTTAGAAGACTTGCCGGGAAGGGCACGCGAAGAGGGGAAAAAGAAACATGGGCGAAGGGAAGGAAAGGACAAGTCCAGCGACATAGATTACGGCGTGCCTGGGGGGGTAAAAGCGGGAGAAGGGGTCGATCACTTACAAGTTGGGAAAGCGGGAACACCCACTTAGCGAGGGCCTTGCATGTAGGTCGTTGTGGGAATTGACGAGTAGCGCGCCGGGGTCAGGGGAGGCAACGGGAACGTGGTGGTTGTGAACAAAAAAAAAAGGCGAGTTCAAAAAAGAATTCTCGGCAAAAGCCGTTAACGGGTCAAAAAGGGAAATTACTGGGATATATTGGGGGTCCTGCAAGGGAAAGAACAAACGGCGCCCACAAGGAAAAAAAAGGTCGCGGAGGTTTATCGTGTCAGGAAGGGGGAGGTTGGGAAAGGGCGCCAAACGGTTTGTAATGCCGTAAAAATACCGGGTGGGAGGAAAAGAAGGGGTCAACGGGGTGAGAGGAGACGGGGAAGGTCTTGGGGGAAGAGAATTTCCCATCTTCTTATCACTTGGGGTAGCCGAAATTCCGAGCCGGGAAAAACACGATTCAGTGAAAGCATAGAGAAAGGGGGTTAAAAGGCGGTAGGCAATCTGTTAAAAGAAAATGCCAAGAAAAACGTTGAGCCGAGAGGAGGGGGCCAGCGGGATTAGAGGGGTAACAGTTGCAAGTTTGGGGGAAAGAGGGTGCAATCAAATGGGGAAGGGGTTCAGGGCGGGACGGGGCCCGCCACTGGGAGGTGCACACCTTCCGGTACCGAGAGAAGGGGGGCTGATAGGCTGGGATTAAAAAAGGGGGAAAACGACGTGGGGGACAAGAGTGATAGCGGAGAAAGGGCAACCTCCGGTGGACTAGGTCCTGCGCCAGGGCTAGAAGAGAGGCCGACCGTAGAAAGGAGTGGGAATATCAAAGGGAGTGGTCTGCACGGGCAATCTTCCCAGGAGGAAATGGTACCGGCGCCGGATCTGGGCGAGAACTCGATGAATTGTAGGGTCAAGACATGTGATTGTGGATACGCCGTGGAGAAAACCCGAAAGGGAGGGGAAACGTTCCCGTCCGAAATACTAATCATCTGGGGCATGGTACGAAAAAAGGACGCGACAGAGGGGGACACGGGGAGACTCCTAACCCGGTTGGGGGTTCGTAGGAAGAAACCTATTATGGGACCCGCAGTGGCGACAAAATGTACCATGGCGAAATCACGGAAACTGATCGAGAGTCCCCGAAAAAAAACGAAAGGGGGTACAAAGCAGTACTAAAACTGAACGTTAGGACTTAGTTTTTGGGGACTTGGTATAGGCCGGGGCACCGGCAGGAAGCTGATCCAAGGTGATAGGAAAAGAGGCCGGAAGAGGGTGGAAAGGAAAAAGGTTCGAAGAAAGAACCTCCGGTCCTGCGTTTCGTGGAAGGAGGGTTTTTTCAAAGTCAAATCCTCGTCCCGACCTCTGACGGAGGGGGAAAAGGCTGAGAGGGGAGGGAGATTTAACCGAGAGGGGGGGGGAGGGGGGGAAACTTGAATGGGTACAGTCCGACATATGAGGGAAAGCCTCCGCATAACGAGAAACAACAAACAAAGATTCTGAAACGGATAGAAGTATAATGACAAAAAGAATTACGTGAAAAAGGCACCAACCGGCAGAAAGAGGAAACTGTGGTCATCAAAAAAGACCATAACACCTATACTCCTAACTCTTTCAAGGGAGTGTTCGAGAAAGAACACTAACGTCTGGCAAGGAGGAAGGAGAAAAGGGGTAACGTACGAAAAATAAGCTAGCAAGGCCGTCAAGGAATTCAAAAATCACCACAGAAAACCGGCTGGTCACAAAGAAAAACTGGCCCCCCAAAAAGAAAGTTCAATAAAAGCTTGACAGGGCTTTGTGCGGGGGAAAATATCGATCCGAGGGGGAAAGGTCCATTGGGAGGGAAAGCTGCAACTACAGGGTTGATCGGGAGACCAGTAAACGGCGGTGGAAAATCTAACAAGAAGTGGTGCGCATGACAGGGGAGGATCGTAAGCAGGAAGATACTAGGCGAGCGTAGGTATAGGGAAAGCCGAGCGCGGGTGGGCCGTCAAATCATAAAGTAAAAATCTTTAGTAGCTGCATAGAAAGGGACGGAAAAGTCGCAGGTATCCAACAGGAAAAAAGTCCAAGAAGGGGAATCTTGGTGAAAAAAGAAAGGGACGAAAGAGAGCCCGAAAATTTTACAGTTAGGGCGAAGAGGAGATCCAGGCTAGGAATTGAAGGTTGACTGCCGGCGGGGCCGGGAATCAGGCACACCAGTGGCTTTTTGCTAACCAAATAAGAAAGAAACGAGGTCCTGGAGGCTGGGGCAGTTGGGGCAAAGAAAGGTTAAAGGGGGTGGACCAATGGGGGAGGACACGGAAGTGGCCAGTGAAAACAGGCAGGAATGAAAAGAACACTATGACCGGCGGTTTCTTGCCGAGGGGAAAGAAAGGGGGAATAAAAACTTGGAAAAACGGGCGGGAGTTCTCGCTCTGGAGACAACCAAACGGAAGGCGGATTACACAGAGTGGTCGACGAAGAGGGTAAAAAGGACTAATTTCAAAACAAAAAAGGGTCTCAGGAAGGCTTGTAGATCACAAAGGAGACCCAGGGCACTACCAGGGGGAAGAATTACAACGAGGTGCAGGGGGAGAAGGCACGGTCTTGGACTCCTAGAAAAGAAGGGGAAAGTACCGGGGGGACATCAGTGTTGGGAATCAAGGGGGCCAATGGCAAAAGAAGTACCAGTACGTTGAAGGGGTTTGACGGAAAGGCCGTCAAAACCTATACGAAACCGTTTCGAAAAAGGGGACCGGGAGGGAGCGGGGCACTAAAAAAAAAAGGAAAGGACTTGTCAAGAAGAACAGACGCGGGAACAACGTACGGAAAGATACGCGGCGTAAATGAGTTTTCACCAGAGGTCAATGTTTGGACGGGAACGCTCAACGGGGTAAAAGTACGACCGCACGCACGGGGAGAAAAGGGACATGTCTGTCATCAAAAGGCGCCCATGGGAGAGAAAGGATTCGCCGAAACGGAAGACACATCTATCAAATACCGTGTCAGGAAAGAAGGGAATCGAGAACAGCTGGCCACAAATGGCAAACCGCTGACCGGCATGCTCTAGAAAAGAAAAACAACTTAATGAAACCTATAGATGAGGGAAGGGGGGGGGGGAAGGTGTCAGAAGTGGGAAGGGGACTGCTAAATTCTAGTAGTTTCCGTCAAGTCGAAAAGAGAGGAAGATCCTGTGCGAAAAAGAATTCATGTTTACCAGTAAAGTTGTCGCGTTGACCAAGAAAGAAGAAGGATTACTTAAGGGCCCGGGTTCGTTAACCGCGTAGTCTGTTTCGGAAGTAACCCAACAATTTGGGGAAAAGAGCACCAGAGGAGCCGGAGTAGAGATTCATGACGGGGTAGGGGGGGTAAATAAACTATTAAGTCGGTGGAATTCAGGGAAAAATAACTTTTGTGGAAAAGCAAGCCAGCTCGGGGGCCCGAAAAGGGGGTGTGCTTCTGGATCCCACAGGGGGGGGGAATGAAAACATCAGGAAAAGAAGTCTAAGGTGGGCAGGTAAAAAGGTGACACTAAAGAAGGTCGGGCAGATGAAAAACAGGAAAAAAACGTTCAATGAGCTGGGGTTATTTCATCTAGGTCAACATTGGGAACCAGAAACGACCGCGCTTGGGATTCCATCGGGGGTCGTTCCAGTCATAACTTTTTTTGAGAACCTTTGTGAACTAAAAGTTGGGGAAAAAAGAGAAATGTTCCCTCGTAGGGCGCACTTGGGGGGCGAGAAACGAATTCCGCGCCGGCGGGGTGAGCCTATGGAACGAGACGTGTGGGGAGTTCGTGTGGTAAAGGGGAGGGGAAGACTGGGTGAGTGACACCGCTGGGAAAGAACAGTCTAGGTTCCCAAAGGGAGAAGCGGGGTACGGGAGAAAAACGAGGGAAAAGGTGACCGAGGTGGGGACTCATGGTGCAGGGGAAGAAACCACTGCGTGCACAAGGGGTCCGGTCGCTAAGGACGTTGAGGATCTTGGGTACAAAGCAGGAGGGAGGGGGGGTACTTTAGTAGCCGGCCGTGGCCGAAAGAAGTGGGGTAGACAGGGCGAGAAGGGTGAGGAACTCATGAGACGCTGTCCTGGAGGAAGGTGAGCTGGACCTGCTCTCTGTAACAAATGGGTCTGCTGGGTTTACAGTGGGAACCACGACTCCATGCCCTTTGGTCAAGGCGGGAAAAAGCGGATAGGGTGAAGGTTGCGAGCACAGGTCAACGGGAATCTCAGGACGAAAGTTGTTAGGAGAGCCGGACCCTCGGAGGAATTAAAAGAAGGGTGCCAATCGAAATCTTGGCAGGTGAAGGAAAGAAGTAAAGGCGTACAAGGGGACACACTGAGTCGTGTTATTATGGAAGAAAAAATCAAATGGAAAGGACTTGGGGATAGTGTCAGGGGGGGAGTGGATGAAATCCCGGGATTACTATCACTGGTGGAGAGGTATCATAGGCTGTGATGGAGGATTCTGGGCTTTGGGGTGGGTGAAAGGGGGGTGATTTGGAGAATGAGGGGAAAGTGGGGGCCGGAGGAGGGGGGGGAAAGGGTGGGAGGAGAGGGAGCAGGAGGGGGAAGAGGGGGAGCGGGGGGGGAGGGGGAAGGGGGGGAGAGGGAAAAGGGAAGGTAAAGGGGGGGAAGGAAGGGGTAAGAGAAAAGGTAAAGGGGAAGGGAAAAAGGGGAAAGGAAAGGAGCGAAAGAAGGGTGAGAAGGAGGGAGGAAAAAGGGGGAGAGGAGGGGAGAAGAGTAAGGGGGGGAGAGGAGGTGGGGGAAAGAAGGAAAGGGGGGGTGGGGGAGAAATGCGCGGTCACAGTACTTCGGAAGAAAAGAGGGAGAGGAAACGCGGGGGGGTGCAGGGGGAGGTAGGTGAAGAAGGGAAGAGACAGGAAAAAGCGGGGGCGGGAAGAATGGAGGGCGGCCCCTCGCATTTAAAAGAGGCAGGGCCTGCCTTCTCGATTCGCTCGTCCCCGGGTCGCCCCAGCATTGAAGAGCCTGGGGGAACTCAGTTGGTCATAGGGGGGGGGAAGTTTGGAAGCTCAGAAAGGGGCCTCCTTCCCCTTTTACTGAAACAAGGTTTCTGCTGTACTCCCCGCAGGCAAGAGACATGGCCTACGCAAGTGGAGAACTACGCCGTGACCGGAGGAAAGGAATAGTGAGAGAATTTCATTTTTTAGGAATGGCACGAAAAGGAAAAACAGAGGGGGGGCCGCTTATATTGGAGGATCTTTAGAAACCAAAATAAAAAAAAAAAAAAGGAAAGGGCTAGTGGAAAGAGTTGTGGAAGGTGACAAATGACCTCAATGCAGCGGGTCGTCGGGACGAACTCCGGGGATAGACGTACAACAACAAAGGGAGAGAGGAGAGGAAAATGTTCTTGCGCCTTCGGGAGGGGGCCAATGGCAACCACCTGCAGGTCCAAGCGTCACCTTGGGAACGTGTTCTCACAATCAACCAAAAAAAAAGCGATGTAAGGGGGTCTTGTACGAGGGGGAAGACACCAAGGAAATAGGAGGCAACAGTCGTTAAGGGAGGAGGAGGAACTCGAGAGAAGAAAGCCCATGAGAGGGAGTTATCCCAACTTATACCGTCCGGGGGAGGCCCAAGTGCTAGAAAAAACCTGAACCAAAAACTACGACATTGTTAAAAAAAAGCAAGCACAAGGCTGTTGTCTTACTAGAGATCCATAAGGAGGCGACAGTCGCAGGGGGGGGACGAAAAATGAGGAAAAGAACTAGAGGGAGAAAATCAAAAAAAGGCTTTCCGGGAGGAGAAAAAGAAGGTAGGCGAGGAAGAGAGGGAGGATCAGCAAAGGACAATAATTAAGAATTCGAAGGAGACGGGCGAGGACCGGGAGCGTTGTAAGGGTCGAGAATGAGAAGGGTGGCATTGAGAATTCATCTAAACGCCTCAAAAGGAGAGGGGACCTCGCAGTGGGGAAAAAGGGTGGACCGAGGGTTTGTGGTGCATACAAAAAAAAATGTACGTCAAAGAGAACAAGAGAGTGGTCAGGGTCAGAGGCGGTCTAAGAAATCCGAATTTCAGGGAAAATCCTGCGATAAAGGGCACATCAGGGCTGGGGCATAACCTCAAGACTAAGAAAAGCGGAGGGAATTCATTTGTGGAGGAAAGCAGGTGTGAAACACAGGGGGAACAATGATTGCAACCAAAGAAGGTGTTTAGGATACCACTTCCCTCCTGAGGTACAGAAACCGAAAAGAGTTATGTCATCTTCAACTCAATTGAAAATAACTCCTTGACAAGTCGAGTTAAAGATTCTAACAAGACAAGCGAATTCGGCGGCCACAAAGAAGAACAGACCTCTGGTGACGCGTTAGGGGAAAAGGGCATCGCCGGCAACTGTACAAGGAAGAAAAAAACTTTACCACTAAAACGTGGCGTGGTTCCTTCCTAAACACCGAAACGGGAAGGGAAACCAGGCGTTCATCGAGTCAACTAACCGTAGCAAAAGAGGTTGGGGAGAAGTGGGGATATAAGAAAGTTGGAGGGAAACCATCAATTCGCCACAAATCGACCCTTGGGGTTTCATCTTGATGTGGAAAGAAAAAAAAGCTTCAAAACAGAAAATGTGACCGAACACCTAAAGGGACTTGTGCAGGGGGGTGAAAAAACAACGGGTCGGGGGGGGTAAGCGAACTTGAACGAATGAAAAAAAACAACCTAAAGGAAAGGCCCATAGTTGGTTAAAGGCTTTTGGAAAGGTAGGAAGAAGGGACCGAAGCAACACTCTGTACAAGAAAAACAGGGCAAAAAGGTCTGGGAAAGGAGAAGCTTAACTTAGAAAAAATTCGGCCAGCTTCAGCCTTTCAACTATCAAACTATATAAAAAAAAACTTTGAAAATAAGAAGAGGGAAAAAATCTTGAAAACAAGTGGAAGACCACGAGACCTCATCAGTCGAAAAAACAAAGGGGAAAAGGAAGAAGGTGACGGAGAGTGTGTGGTCACTAAGGGGGGGGCTCATATCGATGACTCTATGAAACGCAAGTCGTAATGCGGAGAAAAGTGCAACGGGAGATAGAAAGGTAAAAATAATGGAGAAGGACCGGGTCAGCCGGACAGTCCCGGAGAGATGAGTGGGAAGGGGTTCTGTACCGGGAGGGGATTTAGGGGGGGGAGATCAAGTACTCAAAGGGTAAAACGGTAAACTATGGAAACAGGCGTAGCCAGGAGGGGTGTTGGGTGAAAAAGATAAGAGGAAAGTCGCTAAACTGAAAGTGGGGGGGGGAACCAACGAAAGATAGGGGCCGCAAAACGGAGGAGAGGTGAGACCACCTTTCCTGTCAAACCTCAATAAAAATGTATAGGAGGGGGGAACTGAAAGCACTCAAAAAGGATCCTAGAACAACAGAAAAGGAGGAAGCGTAGTTGAGGATGTAAGGTCAACGCGGGCGAAAAAATAGCTGCGGGGATCAAGCCAAGTAACCGCATGTAGGTCAAACTTGTCGAAAGTGGGGAGAAGGGGGGGGTCCGGGGCGGTAGAAGGTGGATCTAGAAAGTGAACATCGCCTAACAGGGGTGAAAAATTCCGCTCAAGTAGGGGGGGAGAATGGGTGAGAAAATAAAAGGGGTGAAATGGACTTAGGCAACGTGTAGTTAAAAAAAATAAAAGCCACGGTTAGGAAGGAGGGAATCAATGCTAAAAGGGAAATGCCAACGGGAAAGAGGGTGGTGGCAATCAGGTGAAGTGCAACGACAAGTGCACAGGGCCGTACAGCATGGGGGGATCTTGGGGGGAGGAAAAGGAAGGTGAAGGTATAGCGCAAGGTAAGAAATCCTGCATTATACCGCAGCCTATTAGCATAACTAAGAGGGAGCCGTCTGCCGCTCAAAGGGGGTGGGAGGAACAAAATAGGACCCTTGGGTTCAATGGAGGGGGCGACTCAGGGGACACTTTTTGAGAGTGCGAGTCGAGGCATGATCTGACGGGAGACAGGTGAGGTAAAGGAAAGAGGAGAAAACGTCGGGGGAGAGAAGCTTTATAAGTCAGAAGAGAAAAGAGGGCCTGTTTAAAAAGAATGAGGCCCCGTCCAATGGACCCGGAAAGTAAGGGGGGTCATGGATTCCCGATAACCCATGGTAAAAAAGGGAAGAAAATGGAAAAAGAGAAGAAGCCAACTTAACAGATGGGAGGGAACCCAGCAAAATTTCTAAGTCGGAAGGGTTACAATGTCTTTAGGGTTGGGGGGAAGGGGGGGGACGGCAGGGAGCGGTGAGGGAAAAGGGGGGGGAGGAACATGGGGAAGGTATCCTAAGAGGCCCTGGGGGTCCTAAGTCCGTGTTGTAGACAAACCGGACCGGAAAACGTGAGAACGTAATGGTATTCAAAAGAAGAGAATGAGAAAAAAGGGAAAAAGCGTGAAGTGAGGGATGAGGTTCTTGTCCGGGGTACGGCGCGGTTATAAAAGGGGCAGTGGGACAGGCGTTGCAGGGCAAAGGGATAGGTGCCTGGAAGAGGGGAGTCTCTCTCAAAGCAAAAAAAACAAAAGGGGGGGGAAAAAATATTAAGGAGAATGGAGGGAGGTGCCCAAAAAAAACGCTGCCAAACGGAAAATAGGGGAAAACCCTTTGACGGTATCACACTATACAATCAAAGAAAAGACGCCGGCAAAAAGATGGTCGTGAGGGTGATTAAGCCCCCATCACTGAGCAAAAAAACAGAGGAAGCGAGACAGTGGCTTCGAGAGGCCAAAAAGCAAGCATCAGGGGCGGATTAAAGAGCAAGGCCTAACATTTCAAGGAGGAACAAAGCTGAGACCAAAACAAAAAACAGAAGAAGTGAGAAGACCTCGGAGTCACGGGCTTGGTTGTCGGGGAAAACGGGGAAGGAAGAAGGGGATGAGAGAGTCCATGGGTGGGGGTCGAAAATTCTGAAATAAAGGGTATTAAGAGGAATCAAAAAAAAAAAAAAAAAATCCACCAGGCGGGGGAAGGGAGACCAAGAAAGGGAGGGGGAGTCTGACGGGAAAGTATCTTAAAATTCACCAAAAAAGGAGACGTGGAAGGCGTAACAGGGATATAACGAAAAGACGGAGTTGTCAAACTAGAATAAAAACGGGCATGCAAAGAAGGGAGGGAGCGAAGAACAAAGGGCGATTCGCAAGAGGACAAATGGTGAGAGGGTTTGCCGAACAAAGCGCACGGGAATTAAAACACCTGTATACAGAAAAATGGCACTACGTGCGACCGGGAGAGAGGAAGGAGTTAGAAGAAGGGGAGAGCACGCAAACGAATGTGCTAAAAACAAGTATAAATCAAAAGAAGCTGGACGTACGAAGGGGGGTCCAAAAGTGGAGGGGGGGTCACCGGAACCGGAACAAGAAAAAAGTGAAAGTGGCAGAGGGAAAAAACGGGAAAGAAGGGTGAAACCAGAAAAACTCCTTGAGTCTTTCTGGGTCAGAAAAAATAGAGACGAAGACCGGGAAAAGCTGGGGGGAAGTCAGGTAGGGAACCCACGAACGGCGCAGAATTGAAAGCAAGTGCAAAATACACTCTGTGTCCGGAGGATTGGGAAAAACCCGTTTAGCGAAGGCACGGGGGAACAAGTAACAAACGGGTTCTCCAAGGGAAAGAAGGGGAGGGAAAGGAGTGAAAGAAAGCGTCTTGGATTGGAGCAAGAGATATACTAAAAAAGAGGAGCTAAGAAAGTTGTGTCCATCCGTTTGGTATGGAAGAAGAAGGGGGGGTGCACCATTTGTCGACCACAGCTATAACCCGGAGCAGTGAAAGGTGACGGGAACGTAGGAGACAAAAGAAGGAAAAACCGGGGAAACAGAAGAAATGTTCACTTGCTCTGGGGGACACGACAAGGGGGAGGTTTAAAGGAGGAAACGAGCTACGCGAATTTCAAAAAAAAAAGCCATCACGAAACCAGGCAAAAGTGACTCGTTGAAGGGGAAAGGGGGAGACCCGAAGAAAAGAGGGAAAAAAACCACGTAAAGAACGGAATAGGGAGGAGTGGAAGGCGGGAAGAAGGTCACGGGGAGAAACGGTCGGGACCCTAAGGGCGAAGGGAACGTATCAATCAACCTTCAAAAACCTGTGAGATCGAGGAAGAGAAGAATGGGAACACGTAGGAAGACAAGACAACAAGAAGAAACATCTCTAGAAGAAAAAAAACGGAGGAGAGGAAAGAAAAAAAAGATAGGGACGGTGGGATGGACTAAGGGAATTTTCGGGAGATGCCTCTTCCGCAAGAGGAGAAAAGGATTCTGGCTACTGTTCGCCGTGCAGCAAAAAGGGAAAGGACAGGAGGAAAAGGGGACCGTCCCTAGTAAAGACAAGAGGATAATGGAAGTGGTGACTGGAGGAAACTAGGGAGCTTTTCGATGGAACATCTACCAAGGGGAAAAAGGGGAAAAAACGTCATTGAGAAGGGGGAGGAAAGGGAAGGCTGTTTGGGTTGAAAAGTCTAAGGCGATGAAGGAACTGGGGAAAAAGAAGGGGGGGGTGGAACGCTAAAGAAACATGAGCATGTGAAGCACCTGGATGAGATGTGGAGACTCTTTACGGCAAAAAAAAAGGCGGGGGAGAGAGGGGGGGCCGGGACAAGTGGGTTTCACTAAAACTTGGATGAAAGAGAACAAGACGGGGCACCCACATTGGGGCGGGAGTAGGGAAGTCGGGTGGAACGTGGTGTTGAACAGAAAAGCCAGGATCGTTTTGAAAAGGGAAGGTCCACTAAGTCGGGGGAGAGAAGTCGGGTGGTTTTATCTTCTGGAAGGGCGATAACGTGGGGGAAAAAGAAAAGGAACAGAGCTCGGATCACGGTTTGTGGAAGGGGAGAAGGACGCCGGAGGGGTCAAGGTATGAAAAAAAAAAACGGGGCACTGGAGCTTTATCATCATGGCAACGAAAGAAAGCCGTTCAAGAAAGTGCGGAACGACATCTTGAACGTTGAAAGAGGGAAAAAAAAGGAAAGTCATTTGGCAAAAGGAAAGGGGGGAGGGAAGGAAAAAAAAAAGGGGGTGGTTTCACACTGGCGAGGAAATCAGGGTTAATGAGAGGGGGTGGGAGGGATCAAAGCCGAGGTTCAGGTATACAATACAGGAAAATCCGTGGAAAGGAGACCGGGGCGAGGAAATAGGCGAAAAAGCGGTGCCGCAGGAGTCCTCGAATGGGATTGGGGTAAAAATCGAACGGTACCCTTTGGGGAAATGAACGGGACTCTAATTGATGGAGTCAGCTCAAAAGGAGAAGAAGACAGGGGAGGGAGGAAGTCCTGACCATAAAAAAAAAAGGTCGAGAACTTACTGACTCCGTACAAGGCTTAATTGGGTTGGAGTTGAGAGAGTCATGCCAGTAAATGAAGAATAACGGTATTTAATAACTCGTCAACTCAGGTGTGTAGGGGAAGGAGAAAAAAAAGGTTAGGTGGGGAAGGCATGGAGCCAACAGGAAAAGCGTCGTAGAGACGGACTGATCTATTCCAACCTCCAAATCATTAGAAGAAAAAACATGTAGGGGGGGGGGGGGGAGAAGTGTGGAGGGGGGTAGAACGAAGGAAATCTCGTCACTGTAGGAATTTTTAGTGGGAAAGCCGAAACCCGGATCAAGGGTTAATAGGAGCAGAAGAGGGGGAAACGGAACGGGGGCAGCCTTCAATCAGTGCTCGAAAGGTAGAAAGTTTTAGTAGTGCAGCATAACAAACTAAAACTACACGTGAAGGGAGGACTAAGGGGAGGGGAGAGGATGAGGGCACTCTGAAAATGGGGAGAGGGGGCCGCGGGAAGGGGGGTGGACGGGCAGGGAGGTATCAAAGCCTGAAACTGTCAAGAGCGAACGAAAAAAACAAAAAGTATAGGATTCCCATACTATGAGTAGGAGGGGGGAGGAACCTGCAGGGTGGAACCAGGAAAAAATGGCAAAAATGGAACGAAGATCACCAGGGCGGGACAAATAAAAAGAAAAATGAAGAAGAAAAACGTGTCAAGTTTTTTGGTCGAGGAGAAAGCTAAAAACGAGGGAAGAACGCAACGAAATCGAAAGGGCACTGGTCGGGTGGGAAGAGAAGCTAGACGGGAGACCGCCTCTACGAAAGAAAAGAGAAAGGGGAAAACTAGGGACCCTATGCAAAAGGGGGGGGAACAACGGAGTGACGGCGGCACGGAGCTACAAATGCACCAAGATACGGGAAAGGGAAAAAGATGGAATAGGGTCTGTGGGAAAAGGGTGAAAAGTAGAGAAAGGTAAGTACAGGTCTCTCTATGCCATTAGGGTGGGGGGCGTAAGCGAATGCGAAAGCACAGGTCACGGGTTGGGAGGGGGGGGGATCGGAAGCAAGCCAACCGGGCGGGCCGGGGGGAGGTACTCCAGAAAGTTAAGGCGGGAATTACGGGCATATCAGTGGTCAACATGAAAGGGAACGAGTTGGCGGGAGGGCGTTAAGGCGTTCTCGGGGGATGCCGGCTGCCGCGTGGAAGGTCGAATAAGGAAAGACACCTGGGGGGGATGCAGGCGATCCTGGTACTTGTCAGTGATCCCCATCCACGGGGCGGCAGAACCCAGATCACTTTCCAAAAAAAGGGAAAGAGCTTGAATGGGTGTACAGACCCCTAACGTCAGGCTTGCCAGCGAGATCGCCCGCTTCTTCATATCACACTATGGTGACTCTCCCGGCTACGTGTGCAACGTATTTCGGGGGGAGCCACTCATCACTCTATCCCGGTCCTCCATCGGGTGTTTAACCCCAAGAAAAACATCGCTGGAGAAGGGTGGACGGCTGGGGGGAAGGCGTGGAGGGGAAAGGCAAGGAGGCAAACACTATGGTTAAACGGGAATTTAAAAAAAAAGGGGATAAACTCACAGAAGGAAAAAAAAAAGGAGGAATGGAAACGGAAATCACTATGGCATCACGAAGGGCCCCAGTTGGTTAGGGCATCGGAGAAAAAGCTGGCGCGGGAAGGAATTGAAAAGGAGAAAGATGTCACGTGTCGAGTTCCAAAAAAAAAAAGTGCTCAGGGGGGGGGGGGGTGAAAAATCAAACTTTCTACCCTTGAAAACTTGTGAGCAGTAAAAGAAGAGGGAGGGAGGGGAAAAACAGGAGGGGGAGCGTCGGCCCACTCGAACTAACCGGTCTGACACCTAAAAGGGGGGGGCGGAATAAGGGGTGTGATATGACACAACAGGGGAAGGTTTGGAAACAGTGAAGGAAAAAAAACACTTTCCGATTTGGGAGGAAAAGGGAGGTACTCAACCCGAAAAAAAAAGGGGGAGGAAAGACCCCTTTTCTTGGGGGAGAGGGTGAAAAACAACGTTGTAGGCAAAAGGGGGGGAAAATCAGAAAATGGAAAGAAAAAAACTGAACTTTACGCAAAAAAAAATAAAAGTTTTTCCTCGTTCAAGGGACGGATCGGGAACCGGGGAAGAAAAAGAGGGGAAATAACAACGGAAAAGTCCCTACGGATCAAGAAAGGGAGAAAGGAAAAAAGACGCCATCGTGGAACCCGGTCGCCGTGAAAAGGAAGAGCTAGAGAATCCTTGCGAACGACTGGGGAAAGGAAGAACCAAAAAGGAAGAAAAAAGCTCCAGCATAGAGCTCAACCAGAAAAAACTGGGAGAAGGGAAAATGCGGTGCGGGGGGGGGACATACGGTGTGTCCAGAATGGAGGATACAAACTAGGTTTAAAAACGGCTAAATATGTCTTGCCAGGGGAAAACGCGGCGAAAAGGGGGAAAGAATGGGAAGGAGGGAAGACGACGAAACGAGGAAGATATTACTTTCTGGAACTGGTGGTGGGAAAAAAAAGGTCCTGAGGGGGAGCGGTATGAGCAAAAGAAAAATTTAACTAGTCAACACATAAGGGAAAATGCGTTAGGGAGTTACGGTGTTTGTTCAATAAAAGGGGACAGGGGCCGGGGACGAGGGAAATTGTGGGGAACAAAAAATAGAAAAAAAGATGTAATCCCGTGGCAGTATAGGAGACTCCAGGGCAGTAAAAACAACGGTAGATGATGGTGGGCCAAGTGGCAACTAACTCTTGGAAGAGAAAAAAGGCACAAACCGGAGGAGAGGGGAGGTGGAATCGGGCTGGGGGAAAACTGGGGGGTGGAAAAAGGTTGAAAGCAAGAAGATGAGTTGGTTTATGGAAGTTACAAAGACAGGGGGACGTCAAAAAAGTAGGAAAGGGGGGTTATAGGACCAGTGGGGAAGCGAAACTTGGTTGTTCCCTGACGCACTCCCAGTGGGGTTGTGTGTCCCCAAAACAAACAACGAAAAAAAATTCTCACTGGGGGCCGAAATTCAAAGCCGGGAGGGGGAGAAGATGAGAAAGAGAAAGGGGGAGAGGCGGGCAGTCTTGATTGTCAGAAGGCCGTAAGGGGGGCAAGCTCAAGCGGGAAGGGTCACGGAAGTTGGAAAGAGTGGTGTCAATCTTGGACGGGAAGAAAAAAAAACGCCAAGAGTGCACAAGGGCCGGCAAGGGAAGATCCGATGATATGGTTGGCAAAAGTGGGGTGGAAAGAGGGAAGAAACCTGCTGAGAGAAGGGCTCTGGCCGGGAGCAGAAAGAGTTCGCCTTGAGGAAGGTCAAAAAAGTTAGGGGGGGGGGACGGAAACAACCGAAAATTTCAATACAGGGCCGGGGGGACAAGGTGGGAGAGGTGCGGAGATGATGACAGGGGGGGAATTAGGGAAAATAGCCTTGACCGAGAGAGGCTGACTTCCTCCTTGAATAATAGTAAGCGGGGCATGTTGAAAGGGCAGAAAGAGCCGGGGATCCCTGTTGTGAACAGACAGGCAGGAACGGGGTTTGACTTGGATGGGGTGCCTATATCCCGGTATTGGGAGGAAGGGGTGAGAAAACGGGAACAAAAGCAGGGAACTATGAAGACTATCGTCCGCCCCCAAAAAAAGACTCGGATAAGCGTCGGGGGGAAAGGAGTAGGTGGGGGGGACGGAGGGGGATAGTCCTGGGAGAAGCAACTTCAACAGTTTGTCGTTGAAAATCACGAAAAAACGGCTCGGGGGATGAAAGGGTGGTACACCACCGGTCAAAACGCAAAGATCGGGGGATCGCGGAGTAAGGGTTGGTATTCATAAGAGCAAAAATATCGGTGGAAGGGCGGCGGAGAGGTCAGGGGGACGGACCCGAAACAGGGGGGAAGGGAAGGGGGGACGGGAAACCGATAAGGGCCGCCGCAGTAAGTAAAATCAACAAAAAACAGAAGAAAGAAGAGAGGGGTGTCAGGACGGATGTAAGAGGTGGGAAAAAGGAAAAAACAAAAAAAGTGGCCCAAAGGGAAGGAAAGCAGGGAGGTCTAAACATAAAGAAAAGAGAAGCGAATTTGGTCAAAAAAAAAACACCAAAAAAAGGGGGTCGGGGTGAGATATTACTACCCCGGGGAAGAAACGAGCAGGAGGTACAGGTAATGAGACACATAGCCTGACGCAAGAGCCGTAATCTTCGGAGTTGAAAGAGAAAAACAGTGGCGAAAAAAAAGACCAAAACGTCACCCACGCTCTAAATTGGAAAAGCAGGTAGCAAGGAGTTGGGAGGGAAATCACTAGAGAAAGGGGATCGGAAGGCGACAAAGGGTAATGGACTGGGAGAAAATGGGGGGGAAAAAGAAGACAACAAGGAAAAGAGTGAGAGAATCCTTTATTGCGGGAGGAAGGGGTCATGATCTCCCCATATTACTCAGGGAACGGTGAAGCGAAGCAGGGGATCAAATCACAGACATAAAGGGGGGCAGAAAGCGTGATCGAAAGACCCGCGGGAAGAAGGGACAGGGAGTGTTTTCATACATCCACTACGCGCATATTGCTCAGATTAGTAGAAAGAATAGGAGAAAAGAAGAGTACAAAATTAGTGTGATTCGCTGAAGCTGAGAACGTAAACGAGGAGTGGAGAACGAAAGGGGAGAAACGATACTAGGGAAGGGAATGGGTTGACAAACTTTGATGTCACCTGAACATGAGGAAAAAGAAGTCAGGGACGGAAAAGTCAGCTTACCGGTCACGTCCGTTAAAGCGGGGCAGAGGAAATCACGAGGACTAAAATTGAACCAAGTGAGCAGAAATCAGTCGACCAAGAAGGAGGGAAATGTCACAAAAGAGGAAAGAAAGAGGGGAACGGGCGAGGAACAAAGGGCTAGAAAAAACATGGAATATAAAAAAAAAGGGTGCTGACGGCGAAGGGGGGACGATGAAAACAGCGGCGGGAGGGGTCAAAAACCGGTGCGGGGGAAAAACTCGAGAAAAAAGTAACAGGAGACTCCTTCGTCCTCAAGGGGGGAGATGGAAAGAAAAAGGGGGAGTGCAACAGTTTGCAAAAAAGCTAAATAAAAAAACCTTTAGGGTGAAGGCAACCGGCGGTCCTCCCAACCTAGAAGACACAGGAGACCCGAGCCTGCTTGAATCACCAACGTTCTTAACGGAAAACGGAAATAAAAATGTCAAAAACAAAGGAGAAGGAAGGAGACGCAGAGGACAAGTTGGTCCGCTGGAAAGGGGAGGGGAAAAAAGACGCCAAAGGACATAAACCGGCAAGAAAAGGAAAGACTATACAGAGGAGGCGTAAGGCGAAAATGGCACGGGGACCACGCTGGAAAGGGAAACCAAGCGCTATTAGAAGAAGTCGAAAACAAAGGAAGAAGGAAGAACCCAACAGGGAAATAAAAACCGGATCCCG